>Ga0070766_10001814_pt1 | contig 10523 bp, 6 predicted proteins | sample HubBroMetageWFT6_FD_69782 | JGI IMG/M metagenome (GOLD analysis project Ga0070766, IMG submission 69782) | Warmed and freeze-thawed soil microbial communities from the Hubbard Brook experimental Forest, New Hampshire - Hubbard Brook CCASE Soil... | ecosystem: Environmental > Terrestrial > Soil >... | reverse complement strand
TCTTCCACTTCAGGAACGCCGTCACCGTCACCGCGGTGCCGAGGAACATCGCCCACCAGTAATGAGTCACGACGTTCGACGCGAACACCGAGACCTGCGTGATCGCCGGCAGTTTGCCCCCGAATTCCTTGAACACATTGATGAACACGGGGATCAGGAACGCGCACAGCGCGAGCATGATCCCGACCGCGACGACGATCACGAGCGTCGGGTAGACCATCGCCGATTTGACCTGGCGGCGCAGCGAGGCGTCCTGCTCGAGCTGGTCGGCGACGCGCAGCAGCGCGCTCTCGAGCACACCGCCCATCTCCCCCGCCTGAGTCATCGCGATGAACAGCGGGTCGAACACCTTCGGGTGGCGCGCCATCGAGTCGCTCAGCGACAGGCCGGCCTCGACGTCCTTGCGCACCGCGACGATCGTCTCCTTCAGCAGCTTGTTCTCGGTCTGTTCCTCCAGCACGTACAGCGCGCGCAGGATGCTCATGCCCGAGGAGATCATCGTCGCGAGCTGACGTGAGAACACCGCCAGCTCGGCGGCTTTGACGCTTTCCATGAAGCGCAGGTTGATCTCGCGCGAGGCGTGCTTGTCGGCGATGTCCAGGACGATCAGCCCGCGCGAGCGCAGCTGGTCGGAGACGGCCTGCTTGGACTCGGCCTCGACTTCGCCCTTGGCCTTGACCCCCGCGAGGTCGATGGCTTTGAAGACGAACGTGCTCATCGCTCAGTCCCCACCGCCTACGCCGCCTGCTGGCCGAGTCCCAGCGATTCCGCGCCGAGCAGGCGCCGCAGCTCATCCGGCGTGGCCGAGCGCGACTCGGCGAGCTTCTGGGTGATCTTGCCGGCGCGCACGAGGCTCGCCAGCGAAGCGTCCATCGTCTGCATGCCCTGGGCCGAGCTGGTCTGCAGGACCGAGTAGATCTGGTGGGTCTTGCCCTCGCGGATGAGGTTGCGCACCGCCGGGTTGGGGACGAGCACCTCGGTCGCGACGACGCGCCCGGAGCCATCGGTGCTCGGCAGCAGCTGCTGGGTCATGATCCCCTGCAGCGCGACCGACAGCTGCACCCGCACCTGGCCCTGCTGGTGGGAGGGGAACACGTCGATCACACGATCGACCGATTGGGCGGTGTCCTGGGTGTGCAGCGTCGCGAACACCAGGTGCCCGGTCTCGGCCGCGGTCAGGGCCGTGGCGATCGTCTCCAGGTCACGCATCTCGCCGACGAGGATCACGTCCGGGTCCTGGCGCAGGGCGGCCTTCAAGGCGTCGCCGAAGCTATGCGCATCGGAGCCCAGCTCGCGCTGGTTGACGATGCACTTCTTGTGCCCGTGCAAAAACTCGATCGGGTCCTCGATCGTCATGATGTGCTCCTCGCGCGTGGCGTTGATCTCGTCGATCATCGCCGCCAGCGAGGTGGACTTGCCCGAGCCGGTCGGGCCGGTCACGAGCACGAAGCCGCGCGGGCGGCGCGTGAACTCGTGCACCGCCGGGGGCAGGCCGAGCGCGTCGATCGAGGTCAGCTCGACCGGGATCAGGCGGAACGCCGCGCCGATCGCGCCGCGCTGGTAGTAGGCGTTGACGCGAAAGCGCGCGTGGCCGGGGATCGAGTAGGCGAAGTCCAGCTGCCAGTTGGTCTCCAGGCGCTGGCGCTGATCGCCGGTGAGGATCGAGTAGACGATCTCGCGCGTGTCGGTGGTCGACAGCTTCGGATAGTCCTCCAGCGGGGTGAGGCGCCCGCGCACGCGCACGGTCGGGTGCGCCCCCGCGCTCAGATGCAGATCCGAGGCGCGGCGGGAGACGACCTCCATCAGCAGCTCTGCGAAATCGATGTCCATGCCCCGCCTATCGGCAATTGCGGGCGCGGCCATTAGCTCCTTCAACCGCTGCCCAGCACCCGAGCGATCTCCGCGATCGAAGTCCGCCCCTGACGCACCTTCTCGAGACCGTCGTCGCGCAGACGGCGCATCCCCTGGCGGACGGCCAGGTCGCAGATCTCCTCGGCGGTGCGGCGTTCCAGCGCCAGCTTCTGGATCTCCGGGGAGACGCTCATCACCTCATACAGGCCGACGCGTCCGCGATAGCCGCTGCCGCTGCAGCGCCGGCAGCCGACGGGCTCATAGGCCTCTAGATCGACGAGCGCCTTGTAGCCGTTGTCGCGCAGGATCTGGGCGGGGACGATCGTGCGACGCTTGCAGTTCGAGCAGAGCATGCGCGCCAAGCGCTGAGCCACAACGCAGTCCAGGGCGGAGGCGATGAGGAACGGCTCGATGCCCATCTCGACCAGGCGCGAGATCGCGGAGGGCGCGTCGTTGGTGTGCAGCGTGGAGAGCACGAGATGGCCGGTGAGCGCGGACTCCACAGCGATCTGCGCGGTCTCGCGGTCGCGGATCTCCCCGACCATGATCACGTCGGGGTCGGCGCGCACCATCGAGCGCAGACCGGCAGCGAAAGTGAGACCGACCTTCGCCGCGACCTGCAGCTGGGTGAGGCCCGCGATTTCATACTCGACGGGATCCTCGACGGTGATGATGTTCTTCTCCGGGGTGTTGAGCTTCTGCAGCGCCGCATACAGCGTCGTGGACTTGCCCGAGCCGGTCGGGCCGGTCACCAGCACGGCGCCGTGCGTCTCGTGGAAAGCGCGTTCGAAGCGCTCACGCTCGGGCTCGGCCATGCCGAGCGTCTCGAGCTTGACCACGGCGGAGTCCTTGTCGAGCACACGCATGACGACCGCCTCGCCATGGACGCTCGGCAGCGTCACGACGCGCAGGTCCACATGGCGGCCGTCGACGGAGAGACCCACACGACCGTCCTGGGGCAGGCGCTTCTCGGCGATGTTCAGCTCGGCCATGATCTTCACGCGCGAGACCACCCCGGCGGCCATCCGTCGCGTGACGGTGGTGACATCCTGCAGGACGCCGTCGACGCGGAAACGCACGCGCAGCTCACGGCCATCGGGGGCCAGGTGGATGTCGGAGGCGCGCCGCTCGACCGCCTGGGCGACGATCTGATTGACAAGCTTGACGATCGGCGCGTCATCGGCCGTCTCGTGCAGATCGACGACCTCCGCGCCTCCCTGCTCGTCGGTCTCCTCGATCTGTCCGTCGGAGACGACGTCCTCGAGACGATCCAGACGTGAGATCAGGGTGGCGATGTCCTCGGGCGGCGCGACCCCGACGCGCACCTCATAGCCCGTCATGATCGCGATGTCGTCGACCGCCAGGACGTTCGCGGGATCGGCCATCGCGACCAGCAGCGTGCGCTTGTCGGCGAACGCGACGGGCACGGCCTGGTAGCGCTTGGCCGCGGTCGTGGTCACGAGGTTGGCGGCGGACATGTCGACCGGAAACATGCCCAGGTCGAGATGGTCCAGGCCATAGCGCTCGGCCAGCGCGCGCGAAAGGCCGTCATGGGTCAGCACGCCGCCTTCGAGCAGGACGCGCTCGGGCGTGGTGCCGAGGTTGCGCGAGCTCTCGATCGCCTCCTCGACCTGCCCGCGCGAGACCAGGCCCATATCGACGATCACGTCGGTCAGGAAGCGCGAGGAGGAGCCCCGGCGGCTGGGCCGGGTGATCCCGGTCCACTCGCTCTCCTGTGGGGCCGGCGTCGAACGGACATCCTCCTCCGCGGACTCGCGCGCCGGTGACAGCTCGGCCGGCTCGACCGCAAAGTCCTCGATGCTCTCGTCGAGCACGATACGCCCATCAATGGAGAGGTCGTCGTCGATGGCCACGCCCTCGTCGATCGCGATGTCAGCGTCAAATCCGATGTCCTCGTCCGCGACGATGCCCTCATTGGTCGCTACGGTCCGCTCGACCTCGATCACGGGCTCGCTCACGGCCTCCGAGGACTCGTCCATGCCGAAGATCGCATGCAGGTCGGGACCGGTCTGTTGCGGCGCGTCACTCATCGCGTCCGCGTCCCGCGACCACGCGGCGATCCGACAGCGCTAGTCGCGCAGGGCGTCGCGCATGACCTGCAGCGGCGGCTCGATCCCCGTCCACAGCTCGAAGCTGAGGGCCCCCTGCGCGAGCAGGACCTCCAGCCCATCGACGATGCGGGCGCCGTGAGTCCGTGCCGCGGCGAGCAACGGGGTCGGACTGGAGCGGTAGACGAGATCGACGACATGCGAGTAGGTACCGACTTGATCGAACGTAAGCTCCAGGAGGTTGAGCCCGTCAGGCTCAGTGGCCGACTGTTTTAGGTCGGCGCCCTCGGGCTCGAGTCCGACGGAGGTGCAGTTGACGAGCAGCTCGGCGGACGCCGGACGGCAGACCGCGCGCGCGCCGAGCTCGCGTGCGAGGGCGCTGGCGCGCTCGGACGTGCGATTCCAAACCGAGACCTCGCGCGCGCCTGCCTGGAGCAGGGCCCAGACGACGGCACGCGCCGAGCCGCCGGCGCCGAGCACCAGCGCGCTCATGCCACGAGGGGAGACACCGAGCGCGGCGAGAAAGCCTGGAGCGTCGGTGTTCTCGGCCGCGATCGCGCCGTCAGAGGTGAGCTTGAGCGTGTTTGCCGCACCGATCGCGCGAGCGGCCTCACTGGCGGTGTCGGCGAGCGTGAGCGCCGAGTGCTTGTGGGGGATCGTGACGTTCGCGCCCACAAAGCCTGAGGGCGCGAGCGCGCGGACCGTCTCGTCGAAGCGCTCGGGTGGGACCGGCAGCAGCTGATAGCGCCAGCCCTCCATGCCGAGGGCGCGCAGCGCGGCGTTGTGCATAGCCGGCGAGCGGCTGTGCGCCACGGGCCAACCGAGGACTCCCAACCTCCGCGGCGTCATACGCCACCCGCGATGCTCGCCGTGCGGGCCGATCCCGGACGATCGGCGGCACGTCTACCGATCGGAGATCCACAGCGATCTCCGATCGGCCGGCGTCCGGCGTCTGCCAGCCACGGTCCGGACCGGACACCTCGCATTATTTCCGCCCGCAGGTCGGGACGCGCCCACCGTTTGCGCGCAGCGCTTCCCGGTAGGCGGCGGCGTCTCGTTCGAACTGGGCGTAGCTGGTGGAGAAGACCTCCTCGCCGCAGCCGTCGGCGCCCGCGACGTAATAGAGATAGGAGACGTGCGCGGGGTGCGCCGCGGCGTGGATCGAGGCGAGTCCGGGGTTGCTGATCGGGGTTGGCGGCAAACCGCGGTGGGTGCGTGTGTTGTAGGGAGAGTCGAGCGCCAGCTGAGCGGCGGTCAGCGGTTGGGTGTAGTCGTGCAGCGCATAGCGGATCGTTGCGTCGATGCCGAGCGCCATGTTCAGACGCAGACGGTTGTAGATGACGGCGGCGACCTTGGCGCGATCGCCGGGGAGTTGCGCCTCGCGTTCGACCATCGAGGCGACGATCAGCAGCTGGTAGGGAGTGATGTGCAGCTCACGCGCGCGGCGAGCCTCTGCGTCGCCGAAGTTTTCGGTGAACGCGATCAGCTGTTCGTGCACGAGCCGGCTTGCCGGGTCACCGCGATAGAGGTCGTAGGTGGCGGGAAACAGGAAGCCTTCGAGGTTGGGCGTGCCGGGCGGCGCGCCGTAGTCGGCGGGATCGAGCAGCGAGGAGCGCTTGGACGCCGTCAGATAGCTGCCGGTCAGGCTGGCGGCGTGGGCGCGAGCCGCGATCTGCAGGCGGGTTTCGCCCTCTGGGATCAGCACGCGCACGACGGCCGGGAGCGCGACCGGCTTGCTGACGTGCTTTGCGCTCGTGAGCCGGTCGATCGCCAGCCACACCGCGAGCGCGACGAGGACGAGCGCCATCAAAGCGAACACACGCGCGAGCGGCGAGCGCCCGTGTCCCGGTCTGCGCTGCGTATGAGGCTCTGATGGTGGGATCGGTGGTGGAGGGACGACTGGCGTTGAAACAACGGGCTGCGGCGGAATCTCGACGTCCTCTGTGACGGCCGGGGCAGGCAACGGCGAACCAGGCGACGGGACCGACTCGGCGATCGGCTGATCCTGAGTCGGTGACTGCGCAGGCGGCTGAGTCCCGAAACCCGGCGCAGCGGGCAACGTCGGATCGTCTCCGCCAACAGTCGGGATGCGTCCGGCGCGACGCCGATCGCGCGCGAGACGATCGCGCTCGCGTTCCTCGTCGGTGCGCACGGGAGGCGGCTGTGAGCGGTCTGGAAGCACGTAGCCAGTGAACCTAGCTAACCGCGAACCTGTGAGGGGACGATCCTCATCCCAGCCCTCAAAGCGACCTATCTGCCGCCGGCACTGCGCTGCCTGGCATGCAGCCAGCTCTCGAGCATGTGGGCGGCCGCGCGGGAGTCCTCGCCGGCCCGGTGCGAGCCCTGATCCTGGCGGGCGATGCGGGTCGTGAAGCGCTCGTCGTGAAGCTCGATGGGGATTCCCTCACCCAAGCGCAGCGATAGGCGCTGTGCGAACGCGCGGGTCTCGCGTGTCTGCTCGGAGTCTCCCCCGCTCAGCGACAGGGGCAGCCCGATGACCACCCGCTCGATCTCGCGCGCGCGGATCAGCTCTTCGATCGCCGCGAGCCCACGCCTGCCGGCGGGACGAGCGATGTCCTGGATCGGCGTCACGATCGTGCCGGACGGGTCGCTGACCGCGCAGCCGCAACGGGCGCTGCCGTAGTCGAGGGCAAGCACGCGGCTCACGTCTGAAGTGCCGCCTCGATCGCCGTGCGCGCCGCCAATACCGCCTCATGGACCTTCTCCGGATAGCGACCACCGGCACGGGCCATCGTGTCGCGGCCCCCTCCACCTCCACCGGCAACCTCGGCCGCCACTTTCACAATCGCGCCCGCCTTCACGCCTCGTTCAACCAGCGTAGGGTCCACACTGGCAACGAACAGCGCGCGATCGCCGGTTGCGGAGCCCAGCACAATTGCAGCTCCATCAAGCTTTGCCTTGATCCCGTCCAGGAGAGCCAACAGCGCCTTCTCGTCGATTGCCGACACAGGCTCGGTAATGATGGTTGCCCCCGCGATCTCAACCGCCCGTTCGATGACGTCCTCGATGTCGCGTCTGCCATGCGTGGCGTCCCCTGGCCGCCCCGCAGCCCGCTTCCATTCCTTTATCTCGCGATCTAGCCCCCTCACCTTCTCGAGTGCGTCCTGCGGCCGCACGCGCAGCTCGGCGGCGATCTCGGTGACCAGGCGATCGTGGTCGCGCAGCAGCTCCACTGCGCCAGATCCGGTGAGCGCCTCGATGCGACGCACGTTGGCGGCGGAGGAGGTCTCACTGAGGATGTGGAATACACCGATCTCGGCAGTGGAGCGCACGTGGGTGCCACCGCACAGCTCGCGCGAGTAGGAGCCGTCGCCGATCTGAACCATGCGCACGACGTCGCCGTACTTCTCGCCGAACAGGGCCATCGCACCGAGGCGCCGGGCCTCCGCCAGGGTGGTGGAGATCGCGCGGACGGGATCGCCGTCCGCGATCCAGGCGTTGACGGCATCCCCGACGTCGCGCAGCTCCTCGGCGCTCAGGGCGCCGGTGTGCGTGAAGTCGAAGCGCAGCTTGTCCGGCCCAACGTAGGACCCGGCCTGGCGGACGTGGGCGCCGAGACGCTCGCGCAGGGCGGCGTGCAGGAGGTGGGTTGCCGTGTGGTTGCGCTCGGTGGAGCGCCGCGCCGCGCGGTCCACGCGCGCGAGGACGGACGCCTCGGGCGCGAGCGTACCCTGCTCGACGGAGACTTCCAGCGCCTGGTCGTCGCCGAGGCGGTACACGTTGCTCACGCGCGCCAGGCAGGCGCCGCCGGCGCATTCGATCGTGCCGGCGTCGGAGACCTGACCGCCCCCGGCGGGATAGAAGGGGGACTCTGCGAGCTTGACGAGGTAGCGTCCCCCGACGGGTGCGCCGTTTGCCGATGTCGATCCGCCATCGCCTGCATCTCCGCCGGCGACGGGCTCCACGGCGCCGACGGTCGTCGGTTGAAGCTCGGTCTCATAACCGGTGAAGCGCGTGGAGAAGCCGGCGGAGGCCACCAGCTCACGAGCCACCTCGCGCGGATCGGACCCTCCACCCCGGTTGGGACCTCCCATCGCGCCGGCAGCGGCCGCGCGGGCTCGGGCGCGCTGAGCGTCCATCAGCCGCTCGAATCCATGCTCGTCAACGGCCAGGCCGCGCTCGGCGGCCAGCTCGCGCGTCAGGTCGACGGGGAAACCGTACGTATCGTGCAGGGCGAAAGCGTCTTCTGCCGCAATCGCCGTGTCCCCGGCGTGGAGCGCGCGCTCGATCAGCTCGTCCAGCAACCCGGTGCCCTGCGCGAGCGTACGCCCGAAGGCATCCTCCTCGGATGAGAGCCAGCGTTCGATCGGGTCGCCCTGATCGAGCAGCTCGGGGTAGGCGCCGGCCATCAGCTCGCGCACGACGGCGGCGTAGCGGAGCAAAAACCCGGGCGCCATGTCCAGGCGGCGACCCTGCAGGATCGCGCGGCGGGTGAGCCGGCGCAGGACGTAGCCGCGGTCCTCGTTGGAGGGAACGACGCCGTCGGCGATCAGAAATGACATGCCGCGGGCATGATCGGCGAGGATGCGCAGCGCGCGGTCGCCGGCAGGATCGCCCTCACCACCGTCGGCCCGGCTATCCCCACCACGACCGCTGTCCCTGCCACCACCGCCGTCCCCGCCACCGCCGTCCCCGCCACCGCCGTCCCCGCCACGCCCGGAGAGCTCCCGGCCCAGGTCGATCAGCGGCTGGAACTGGTCGGTTTCGAACACCGAGTCCTTGCCTTGGAGGATTGCCGCCAGACGGTTGAGACCGAGGCCGGTGTCGATGTTGCGGGCGGGCAGCGGCTGCAGCTGGTCGTGTGGATCCTGGTCGTACTGCATGAACACGAGGTTCCAGTACTCCAGGAACCGCTCGTTCTCGCCGCCGGGGAGGTCCTCGGAGGAGCCGAAGGAGAGACCGCGGTCGATGTACAGCTCAGAGCACGGCCCGCTGGGACCGACGGGGCCGGCTTCCCAGAAGTTCTCCGAGCGCGGGCAGGGAACGATCCGCTCGCGCGGGACGCCGACGGTGAGCCACAGCTCGATCGCCTCCTCATCGGGTCCGAGGCCGAGAGCGTCATCGCCGGCAAACACCGTCACCCAGATGTCGGCGGGGTCGAAGGCGAAGACTTCACGCGACAGGTCCCATGCGTAACCGATCGCCTCGGCCTTGAAATAGTCGCCGATCGAAAAATTGCCGAGCATCTCGAAGAACGTGAGGTGGCGCAGGGTGCTGCCGACGTGCTCGATGTCGGGCGTGCGAAAGCACTTCTGACAGCTCGTCAGCCGCGGCGCGGGCGAGGACTCGTGCCCGAGGAAGTACGGCTTCAGCGGCTGCATGCCCGCGGTCGTGAGCAGCACCGTGCGGTCGTCCGCCGGCGGCACCAGCGACGCGGAGGGGATGCGCAGGTGCTCGCGCTGGACGAAGAACTCCAGATACCGCTCGCGAATCTCATCCGAGGTCATCGAGGGTGATGTTATGGAGAAGCGATCGTGCCGTGACCGACGATCAGGTCTCCCGAGTACAAACATGCGATCTGGCCCGGTGCCGTGCGCTCGGCCGGCGCGATCAGCTCGACCTCGATCTTCTCGTATACGCCGGCCGTGGGAGGCTCGGCGAGACGGCAGGGCAGGCGCGCACCGCGATAGCGGACCTTGATCGCGTCGACGACGGCGCCGTCGCGATGAAGGGTCACGTCACGTACAGGCACGGTCTGGGTCAGCAGCTCGGTGCGCGGACCGACTGTGACCGTGTTGGAGGCGGCGTCCGTCCCGAGCACATACAGCGGCTCCCCGCGATCGTTCAGTCCTGCACCTGAGCCCAGTCCACGACGCTGGCCGACGGTCACTTCCTGGACACCGAGGTGCTCGCCCAGAACACGTCCATCGCGATCCACGATCGGCCCGACGCGCGCATCCAGATGACCATGGCGGGCGAGGAAGTCGCCCCGCCGGGTGCCGGCCAAAAAGCACAGGTCCTGGGAGTCGGGGCGGGCGGCGACCGGGAGGCCGGCGCGCTCGGCGAGCGCGCGCACCTCGGGCTTGGTCAGCTCGCCGAGTGGGAACCGCAACCGCTGCAACGATGCGGGCGAGAGCGCGGTGAGCGCGTAGCTCTGGTCCTTGGCCGGGTCGACGGCCGTCCGCAGCAGTGGCCCGCGCGCGTCCTCGTCACGGTAGATGCGCGCGTAGTGGCCGGTCGCGAGCGTGGAGGAGCCCAGGCGCGTGGCAAGGTCGAGCATCGCGTCAAGGCGCACGGAGCCGTTGCAGCGCACGCACGGGTTGGGGGTCAGGCCCCCGGCGTGCGCCGTGAGCCACGGGTCCACGACGCCGGCGCGAAACTCGGCGCGCAGGTCGATCGAGAAGTGCGGCACGCCGAGCTCGTGCGCGAGCGAGCGAGCGCCACGGACGGCCTGGGCGGAGCAGCAACTGAGCGAGCCGTCGTTCTCGGGATCCGACCACAGCTCGAGCGTCACCCCCACCGCTTCGTCTCCGGCCTCGGAAACGAGCAATGCGGCGACCGCGGAGTCGACCCCGCCGCTCATCGCGACGAGCGTGCGACGATCCACTGAGGCGAGCCGAGCCTGCCCGCGCAAGGCGGAGC
>Ga0070766_10001813_pt1 | contig 10526 bp, 8 predicted proteins | sample HubBroMetageWFT6_FD_69782 | JGI IMG/M metagenome (GOLD analysis project Ga0070766, IMG submission 69782) | Warmed and freeze-thawed soil microbial communities from the Hubbard Brook experimental Forest, New Hampshire - Hubbard Brook CCASE Soil... | ecosystem: Environmental > Terrestrial > Soil >... | reverse complement strand
CGGGGGCTCAGAGACGCGGCAGAAGTAAGCGAACGCGCGCCGAGTTGAGCGCGAAACGCGCCCGGACTGGTTCCGGTGATGGCACGAAAGGCCCGCGTGAAGTGGCTCTGGTCGGCGAAGCCCAGATCGAAACTGATTTCCGCCAGCGACGCTTCGGGTTTCAGCATGCGCTCGCAGGCTTCGCGGACGCGCAGCCGATGCACGTACTCTCCGATGCCCTTACCCGTGATACGCCGAAACACCCGCGACAGGTGCACGGGATGCACGCCGGCCTCGCGCGCGAGGTCGTCCATCGTAAGCCGCTCGCAGAACTCGGCGCGCAGCTTCTCCGTGATTCGCCGCAACCAGAACGGGGCCGCGCTGCTTCGTTCAGGTTTGCAGGCCACACAGCCGAGCAACTCCGACACCAGGCTCTCTACCTGCAGGTCGTGAGCATCGAGCGGCGTGCGCGTCTCCGAATAAAGTTTGAGACCAAGCCACAGCAATTCCCCGCCTTCAAAGTCGTAGGCGATGCCAAGGTTGCCGGAGCAGCTCTGCAAGCTGCATTGCCAGCCGCGCTCGACTTCGATGCCGAACATGCGTGCGCCCTTGGGACCGACTTCGTCCTGGTGCGGCACTCCCGCGGGACGGAACGACAGTGTGAAAGGCCGGAACTGCACATCACGGCGGCCGTATTTTTCCCCGTAGTCGCCGCCAAAGAACAGGCAGAAGAAAGGGAGTTCGTGCGAATGTGCCGGCAGCTTGCGGGCCTGAGCGTGATGCAGTTCGGTGAAGATGGCTCCGCCCACGGCCTGCCGTCCGGCCACGCTGCCATAAAAGCTTCCACCCGTTAGCCGCTGTTCGCTACCCGCGCTTTGCGCCGACGCTGCCATTTCCCGCCCTCAACATAAGGTTGATTTTGTTCAAGACGCCAATACCTGAATCCCTTAGACTCGTCCCATCTCGGATGGAAAGCATCCCGGTGAGGTGAAAAATCATGCGTGCCTGGTTATTTCTGACCCTGACTCTGATGTTGCTGGTAATGCTGTGCCTCGTACCATACAGCGCGCGGCACTCCGTGGTGCAGGCGGCTCCGCCCTCGCAGTCAGACCTGCCCGGTTTTACGGCGGACGGCAAGCTGGAGTTCCCGGAAAATTACCGCCAGTGGGTTTATCTGACCAGCGGCCTCAACATGAGCTACGCTCCGCGTGCCGCGGGAATGGCTGGGCATGACATGTTCGACAATGTGTTCGTCAACCCACCGGCCTACAAGGCATTCCTTGAGACCGGGACCTGGCCCGACCAAACCATGCTGGTGCTGGAAGTCCGCGGCGCGGGCAGCAACGCGTCGATCAATAAGTCAGGACACTTCCAGAACGGCGACGTCATGGGGCGCGAGGTCCACATCAAAGACAAGCGCGTACCAGGCGGATGGGCCTTCTACAGCTTCGAAGAAACCAAGCCCAACACGCCATTTCCCCACGAGATGGACTGCTACAGTTGCCACGAGCAGCACGGCGCAGTTGACACGACGTTCGTGCAGTTCTATCCCACGCTGATCAAGCTGGCAGAGCAGAAGGGCACGCTGAGTGCGGCGTATAAGAAGGAAGAGGGAAAGAAGTAGGAAGCAACCGCCGGTGACTGATGATCAGGCGGGTGACCCACTTACGCCGACCGTGATGGAGTGGGGCTTGTTCTTCCGAGAAAGCGGCGAACCGGGAGCGCAGTAGTGGGTCCAGCCGAGGCGTCCTGCACTCGCGATTCCCTCCACCTTCGATATCTTCACACGCTCCGTAGAACCTCAAGCGTGGACCGTGCCGAGTTGGCCATGTGCATGATGTCGGTGCCGACCGCCACCATTCTTACGCCTGCCCCGATCTCATTCCGAGCCTGATCGGCATTGCTGCAAAAGATTCCCATCGCTGAATTCGTTCGCGCACATGCCGCCCGAACTTTGTCGATCACAGCCACCACATCGGGGTGACTGACTTGACCGACAAGGCCCATGCTGTTGGAAAGATCATAGGGGCCAACGAACACTGCGTCGATCCCCGGCACCGCCAGTATCTGGTCGACGCTGGCAATAGCGTCACGATGTTCTATTTGAACAATCACCGCCGTTTGAGCGTTAGCCGACGAGAGATACTCGCTGAAACGCAGGCCATATCCCTGGGCTCTTCCGAGTCCCACGCTTCGCTCACCCAGCGGGGGATACTTCGCCAGCACAACAATCTTGCGCGCATAGGATTCCGAACTCACCATCGGCACAATAATCCCACTGCACCCTGTATCCATGACCCGCTTGATATTTTCCGGCGTGCCGTCGGGAACTCGCACCAGCGTAAAGCTGCGGGTTGCGACAGCCTGTATCGCCGCCTGGGCATCCTTGATAGACAAGCTTCCGTGCTCAAGATCGATGAACAACCAGTCGAAACCCAGCAAGGCAAGTGCTTCGGCAACTTCCGGTGACGCGACTGTCAGCAGAGTCCCGATCAGCGGCTTGCCAACCTGCAGTGCATCCCGAAATGTTGTGATCATTGGGAAGCTCCTCTCACTTCACCAGCCGAAAGAACCTCTGCGCCCTCTTTACGTCTCGCCCGATCTGTTCGCGCAGGGCTTCCACCGACTCGAACTTGATCTCCTCACGCAGGCGCTTCAGGAAGATCAACTCCACTTCCGTCTGCGCCAGCAACTCGATTTCGTGGAAGTTCAGCAGATGGCTCTCGATGGCGAATGAATCAGGCCCGAACGTCGGACGCACGCCTACGTTGGTCACAGCGTCGAAGCACTCACCATTGATGCGCACCCGCGTGATGTACACGCCGTTGGCCGGAACCAATTCGTCGTAGCGCGCGAGGTTAACCGTTGGAACGGTGTAGCGCGTCCCATATCCGCGTCCGCGTCCAGGGTTCGACAGGATACTGAATGGCCGTCCCAGCAGGGCGCGCGCGCGGTCGACCCGACCTGCTGCAATCAGCGCGCGGATCTCCGTGCTCGACACGTGATGTCCGCGCAGCATGAGTTCGGAGTAGGTGTGCACGTCGAAGCCCATCTCGCGTCCGAAGGCGGCGAGAGTCTCGACGTTGCCCTGCGCCTTGTGGCCGAAGTGGAAGTTGTAGCCCTCGTGAACTTCGCACGCGTGTAGCGTGTCGACCAAAACCTGCTTAGCGAAATCGTGCGCCGACACCAGTGACAGGTCGCGCGAGAACGGCAGCACCAGCACCGCATCCACGCCGGTCTGTTCCAACAATTGCAGTTTGACCGGCAGTGGCGTCAGCAGCTTGGGTGCAACGTCGGGACGCAGGATGCGTAGCGGGTGCGGCTCGAAGGTCACTGCCACCGCTTTGCCGCCGATAGCGTGTGCGCGCTCAACCATGCGCCGCACCACCGCCTGGTGAGCGACGTGCACGCCGTCGAAGTTGCCCACGCTCACGACGGTTGGGCCCAGTTGCTGCGGAACTTCTTCAAGCTCGCGAAATACTTGCATCGTCAGTCGGCACCCTAGAGTTCGAAGTCGAGCTTGAGCCCGTCGTAGGAGAGGCGCACGTTCTCCGGCAGCGAGGCGTTCGTCGCCTCGTGCGGCATGTCGTGCGACATGTGGGTGAAAAACGCGCGCTTCGGCCTGAGCCGCTCCACGATCTGCAGCGAGTTCTCTACCGACGAATGCGTGGGGTGCGGCTGATGCCGTAGCGCATCGAGAAACAAAATGTCGAGGCCTTCGAGCTGCGCGATGGTTTCGTCCGGCACGGTGCTGAAGTCGGTCAGGTACGCCGCCGATCCGAACCGATAAGCCTCGATGGCATAGTCGCCGTGATTCACCACCAGCGGCGTGAACGTCGCGCCAAACAATTCAATCGGGCCATCGACATTTCGAATCTCGACTTGCGCGAGTCCTCCATACTTATAGTCACCCTCGAAGATGTAGCGGAAAACGCTGCGCAAAACCTTCGCCGTATTCTCCGTCGCGTACAACGGAATCTTCCCGCCACCGGTTACGCGCGGAAAGCTCAGTGGGCGAACATCGTCGAGTCCCAGAATGTGATCAGCGTGGCCGTGGGTGTAGAGCACGGCATCGACGCGCTTGATGTGCTCGCGAATCGCCTGCTCGCGAAAGTCGGGCGAGGTGTCGATCACCACCGTGTGGCCGTCCCACTGCACCATGATCGAAGGCCGCGAGCGCCGGTCATGCGGATCGCTCGAAGTGCAGACCGCGCAATCACAGCCGATCGTGGGCACGCCCATCGAGGTCCCGCTGCCCAACACGGTGAGCGTAGCCTTCATCGTTTCTCGAACGGAGCGGGCACTCGACCCTCGGGCGGATTCGCGATCAGATTGGTCACTTCGAGGTACGCCATGCGCAGCTCGTAAAGCACGTTCTGCAACATGTTCTCCTCCGCCGGCGTGAGGTTGCCCTTGGTCTTCTCCTTCAGGATGCCGAGGATGTCGATGGTCTGCCGCGCTCCCATTAGGTCCACCTGCGGCTGTCCGCCCTGTGGAGCGGCGAGCCCGAGCTGCATCAGCGCGCTCATGTAGAGCGATGCGGCGAACTTCTCGAAGTTCATCTCGAAGTCTTTGGCGCGATGCGCCTGTCCCTGCTTGCCCAGCTCACGCTGAATCTGCGCATCGACCTCGCGCGTGGTTTCCGCGTAGGCATCGGCCGATGCCTTCTGGTCGGCGGCGGAAGGCGCTTCATGCAACTCCTCCGCCGGCGGAGGAGCATCAGTCGCGATGACGCCGGGCACGGTCTCGCGTTGCGCGGCCCGCTGCTCGTTAATGCGCTGTGCTGCTTCGCGCTCAGTCTGCTCACGCTCTTCGCGTCGCTCTTCGGCTTCCACTATGTCCTGGCGTAACTCGCCTTCCATGTTGAACAAGCGACGGTCGTTGACTACAAATCCTGACTGCTTCTCTTCTTTGTCTGACATATGTCCTTTGCTCACAACTTGAATGGAATCGATTGCACCGTGGCCTTTTGTTCGCCGACTTGCACGGCCGTGCCCGGCGCTTCAAACTCGCTGCGCAGATAACCGAGCGCCACCCTGCGCTCGCCGGTTGAGAACGGCACGAGCGCGGCACTGGTAATCTCGCCTATATTCCTGTCGCCGTCTTTGATTTTCGTTCCCGGCTGCGGCGGCTCGCCTTCAACCACGAAGCCGGTGAACGTACGATGGAGGATGGCGCGGGCGCGAATGCGCTCCACAATTTCCTGCCCGATGTAACAACCTTTGGTGAAGTTCAGGGCGTGCTTCTGCTCGGTCTCTTGCGGCAAGTCGCGCTGGCTGATGTCGATTCCGTAGCGCGGAACGCCACGCACGATGCGGTACAACTCCAGCGCCTCGCTGCCCACCGGCGTCGCACCAGCGGCGACGAATGCGTCCCACACTGCGTCAGCCTGCTCGGCGGCAAACCAGATCTCATAGTCATCTATGTTTGGATGAGTGCCGCGCGCAACGGAGATGCCAACGTCGTGCCACACAAGATCGACGACCTGTCCCGGCTCAAGTTGCGTGGGTGGCCCATAATTGCCCTCCCTTGGCAATCGTGGGATCTGAATGCCGGCTTTCTGCAAAGTGTCTGTCGCCTGCGGCCCCGCGAGTCCCACCGCCGACAGCTTGTCGCTGATGTCGGCGACTTCGACGTCGTCCATGATGATGTAGCGGTCAAAGATTTCCGTGATCGCAGCCGCCTGCGCGCGATCGGTCGTGACCAGCAGGAAGTCTCCGCGATTGTAGGCAATTAGATCACCCACGATGCGCCCTTGCGCCGTCAGCACAAAGTTGTACACGCCATGCCCTACGGCGAGGTCTCGGACATTGTTGGTGACCATGCCATTCAGCCAGCGGACGCGGTCTTCGCCGGTCAGCACCAGGTTAGCCTGCCAGCTCATGTCGAACAGGCCGCAGCCTTCCAGCAGCGCCCGGAATTCAGCAGGAGTGTCGCCGAACGAGGCCACGGTCTCGGCCCCGCGATAGTTCTCCTGCCGCGTTCCGGCGGACGCCAGCTTCTCTTGAAACGTAGTGACAGCCATACAGAACCTTTGATTATAAAGGAGGAGGAAGGGTGCAAGGGCCCGCACCTTGTTGTACGTTAGCTCAATGCGTTGGTGGTCCGGTGTTGCGCTGTGCCTCGTCGCCCTTTGTCCGGCGGCCTTTGGGCTGGGACAGCAGCAATACGTTGTGAGCTCGCCGCGACCCGGCAGCTTTGCGATCGCGCACGGCGGGGTTGCATCTTCTTTGTGCGTCGACCCGGCCGATTACGCCGGCGTTATTCGCGCGGCGGGCGACCTCCAGAGCGACATTGCGCTGGTCACCGGCGTCACCCCTGCGATCATGCACACCAAGGATGGCCTTGGATCGCAGGCCATCCTCATCGGCACCATCGGCAAAAGCCCGCTCATCGACGGCCTGATTCGCGACGGCAAAATCAACGTCAGATCCATCGCCGGCAAATGGGAATCCTTTCTGATTCAAGTCGTGTCCAATCCGCTTCCCGGAGTCGCCAGCGCACTAGTCATCGCCGGCAGCGACAAGCGCGGAACGATCTACGGCATCTACGATGTATCGGAACAGATCGGCGTCTCGCCCTGGTACTGGTGGGCCGACGTTCCGGTACAACACAGAGACGCATTGTTCGTAAGACCGGGCGCGTATGTGCAAGGCACGCCGGCGGTGAGGTATCGCGGCATCTTCCTCAACGATGAAGCGCCTTCCCTTTCCGGGTGGGTGAACGAGAAGTATGGCAACTACAACCATGAGTTCTACACGAGGGTCTTCGAACTCCTATTGCGTCTGAAGGCCAACTACCTCTGGCCCGCGATGTGGAACAACGCCTTCAACGAAGATGATCCGCTCAACGCCAGGCTCGCAGACGAATACGGCATCGTCATGGGCACTTCGCATCACGAACCCATGCTGCGCGCACAGCAGGAGTGGAAGCGCCACGGCACCGGCGCGTGGGACTACTCGACGAACTCGGAGACGCTCAACAAGTTCTGGACAGAAGGCATCGAGCGCAACAAAAACTACGAGAGCATCGTCACGCTCGGCATGCGTGGCGATGGCGACATGCCCATGACGGAGAGCGCCAACATCGCGCTGCTCGAGAAGATTGTCGCCGACCAGCGCGCGATCATCGCCAGCCACATGAATAAGGACGTCGCCACGGTGCCGCAGGATTGGGCGCTCTATAAAGAGGTGCAGGAATACTACGAAAAAGGCATGCGCGTCCCCGACGATGTGACCTTGCTCTGGTGCGACGACAATTGGGGAAATCTGCGGCGACTGCCAACGCCGGAAGAACGAAAGCGCTCCGGCGGCGCGGGAATCTACTACCACTTCGATTACGTCGGCGATCCACGATCCTACAAGTGGCTCAGCACTGTTCCCATCACCAAGGTTTGGGAGCAGATGAACCTTGCCTACGAATATGGCGCTGACCGCATCTGGATCGTGAACGTCGGCGACCTGAAGCCGATGGAGTTCCCCATCGAATTCCTTATGACCTTCGCCTGGGACCCGCACCGCTGGCCCAAAGAAACGATCGTGGAGTACACGCGGATGTGGGCGGAACGCGAATTCGGGCCCGAACACGCGACCGAAATTGCCCACATCGTTTCGCAGTACACAAAGCTCAACGGCCGGCGAAAGCCTGAACTGATCGATCCGGACACATTCAGCCAAATCCATTATCAGGAGGCGGACCGCGTACTGGCTGAATGGCAATCGCTCGTCGACCAGGCAGAAAAGATTTACGAAAGCCTACCTCCAAACATGCGCGACGCGTTTTACGAACTCGTGTTGTATCCGACCAAGGCGTCGGCACTCGTCACCGAGATTTACATCACCGCGGGAAAGAATCATCTCTATGCGCTGCAAGGACGCGCCAGCGCCAATGATCTCGCCGCCAAAGTCCGCGCGCTCTTCCAGGCTGATGCCGACCTATCAGCCGAATACAACCACAAACTGGCCGGCGGCAAATGGAACCACATGATGGACCAGACGCATCTGGGCTACACGTCATGGCAGGAGCCGCCGAAGAACGTCATGCCTGAAGTGCACGAAGTGCAGGTTCTCAAAGGTCCTCACTTGGGCATCGCCGTCGAAGGACTTGCCTCGCCGTGGGTGAATGGCTCTTACATTCCGCCTCTTCTTACCTTCGATGTCTTCAATCAACAGCGGCGATACCTCGACGTATACAGCCGGGGAGACGCTTCGCTCGAGTTCTCTGCAACCACCAGCGCGCCCTGGGTTCTGGTTCAACCCCAGCGTGGCACGGTCGCTAAAGATCAGCGCCTCTGGGTAACGATTGATTGGGACAAAGCACCTGGCGGATCGGCAGATGGCTACCTTACCATCACCGGATCTCAGGGCCAGCCATTCCACATACCGCTTACCGCTTTCAAGCCGTCGGAGCCAACTCAATCTTCGCTCCACGGTTTTGTCGAGACAGATGGCTACGTGTCAATCGAAGCCGAGCATTACACAAAAAAAATAGACACCGCACAAGCGAGTTGGCAGAAGATCGACGACTACGGACGCACGCTCTCTTCGATGACAATCTTTCCCGTCATCGCGAAAAGCGTAACGCCGCCGACTGACTCGCCCTGCCTCGAATATCAGATGTATCTGTTCCATCCCGGCAAGCTCGAGGTCGAAGCGATTCTCGCGCCGACCTTGAACTTCGTTCCCGGGCGCGGCCTGCGCTTTGCAATTTCGTTCGACGATCAGGCGCCGCAGGTCATCGACGCACTCGCGCACAACACGCAGCAGGACTGGGCACGCTCGGTGGAAGACAGTATCCGCAAAGTGAACTCAACCCACTACGTTGAAGGCGTCGGCTATCACACTCTAAAAGTGTGGATGGTCGATCCCGGCCTCGTGTTGCAGAAGCTTCTCGTCGATCTCGGCGGTGTCAAGCCCAGCTATCTCGGCCCGCCGGAAAGCTTCCGCAACCCCTGAGCATGTTTTTCAAGCCCTAAACAACTTGAGTCTTGTCACGACGAACGCCGTTCGGCTTATTGCTTATTGCTTATTGCTACCCGCTTTGTTTATCGTTCCAACTCGTGACCAATCGCAAGCGCATCGCCGTCGTCCCCGGAGACGGAGTCGGCAAAGAAGTCATTCCCAACGCTCTCGACGTGCTGCGTGCCTCGGGCGCGCCGCTCGAGTTCACCACCTTCGACTGGGGAGCGGACCGCTACCTGATCGACGGCACCACCATCCCCGCCGATGGATTCGCCGTGCTGGCGCGCGACTTCGACGCCATTTTCGTGGGAGCGCTGGGCGATCCGCGTGTGCCGACCAACATCCATGCCAAGGAAATCCTGCTGGGCATGCGCTTCCAGATGGACCTCTACGCCAACGTCCGCCCAGTGCGCCTGCTCGACGCCTCGCTCTGCCCGCTGAAGAACGCGACGCCTGATGACATCAACTTCACGGTCATCCGTGAGAACACCGAGGGCGTGTATTCAGGCATGGGCGGCAACTTCAAGTTCGGCACACCCGACGAGGTCGCTACCCAGGAAGACATCAACACTCGCAAGGGTGTCGAACGGATCATTCGCTACGCCTTCGAATACGCGCGGGCCAACGGCCGCAAGAAAGTCCTCATGGCCGACAAGTCAAACGTCATGACTTACGCCGGCGGCTTGTGGCAGCGGGTCTTCAAAGAAGTCGCAAAAGAGTTCCCTGAAATCGCCACGCAGCACATGTATGTCGACGCCCTCTGTCTGCAGATGGTGCGCGAGCCACAGGCGCTCGACGTGATCGTGACCAACAACATGTTCGGCGACATCATTACCGACCTCGCCGCCGGTCTGCAGGGCGGACTCGGCATGGCCGCCAGCGGCAACATTCATCCCGGACGCACTTCGATGTTCGAGCCTGTACACGGCTCCGCTCCGCCGATTGCGGGCAAGAATGTTGCGAACCCGATGGGCGCAATACTCACCGGCGCCATGATGCTGTCGCATCTCGGACTCGCTGCTGAAGCGAAGAGAATCGAAGCCGCCGTTCTCGATGCCGTTCGCCAGAAGAAGACCACCGCCGACATCGGAGGCGTCCTGGGCACGCGCGAATGTGCTCAGTGGATCGCAAGCCGCGCCGCAAATTGATACCCCATCGCCGACCGGTGATCGATGCGGTGCAAAAACGTAGGGGTACCCCCTCCCCTGTTCCTGAAAACAAAGGACTTGCAGCATGATCGGCTGTAAGTTCCTGCAAACATTTGAGTTATAGGTAAAAGTCCTGTTAACAAAGGACTTAGAAGAGATTTTATGGAGATGGGCGGGGAGGTTAGCGGGGGAAACACCAGAAAATCGAGAACGGACAGGACCGATCACAGGCCGAAGCACCTACTGGGGGATCAGGGTTAAAGTCGGGACGCCGTGTACGTGGGCGACAGCTCTCCCTCATCCTTCCACGGGCAGTGTAGGACAGCAGTGGGGAATTTCCAAGCAAGTTAGTCACGGTTCATCGTGACGGACGAACCTTGCCAGTGGTCAGTAACCACGTTTTCAGCACAGAAGCACGGAGAATTCGGAGGTCTTCACT
>Ga0070766_10001812_pt1 | contig 10527 bp, 6 predicted proteins | sample HubBroMetageWFT6_FD_69782 | JGI IMG/M metagenome (GOLD analysis project Ga0070766, IMG submission 69782) | Warmed and freeze-thawed soil microbial communities from the Hubbard Brook experimental Forest, New Hampshire - Hubbard Brook CCASE Soil... | ecosystem: Environmental > Terrestrial > Soil >... | reverse complement strand
CCCCAGATGCGCTGGCGCGAGATGCACCAGTCCGGCCGCGTCGCGATCATGTTCGAGATGCGCTCTTCGCCCCACGCCGGGTCCCACTTCACCTTGCGGATTTCTTCCAGCGCGCGGCTGCGCAGCGTTCCTCCCGGCAGCTCCCCTTCCATCGAGATGAACCACTGCTCGGTGGCGCGGAAGATGATGGGATTGTGGCAGCGCCAGCAATGCGGATACGAGTGCTCGATCTTCTCGTAGCCCAGCAGCACGCCACGGCTCTTCAGCAAATCGACGATCAGCGGGTTGGCTTTGAATACCTGCTGTCCTTTGTATTCGGGCAGCCCATTGCGCAGAATACCGCCTTCGTCCACGTCGCAGGTCAGGTCGATGCCATACTTCACGCCGGTCTGGAAATCGTCCGCGCCATGTGCGGGAGCAGTGTGGACCGCGCCTGTTCCGGTATCCATGGTGACGTAGTCGCCCAGCACACCCAGGACCGTACGATCGAGAAATGGGTGCGCAAATGTCGCGTACTCCAGCTTCGAGCCCGGGAAACTGGCGACCTCTTTCGCTTCACCCAGCCCACACTTCTCGATGGTCTGCTGTGCCAGCGCTTTGGCGACGATGTAAATCCAATCGCCCGTATCGAGCGCCACGTATTCAGCGTCGGGCGCAAACGTCACCGCCATCGATGCAGGCAGCGTCCAGGGGGTGGTCGTCCAGATGATCGTCGCGACGTTTTTTTTGCCCGCCAGCGCCGCGTCGATCTTGCCAGCATCGCTAGTGAGCGGATACCGCACCCACACACTCGGGCTGGAATGCATCTCGTACTCGACCTCGGCCTCCGCCAGCGCGGTCTTATCGTGGATACACCAGTACACGGACTTCAGGCCCTTGTAGACCATGTTGCGTTCGTAGAACGCGTAAAACGTCTCCATCACGACGCTCTCGTACTGCGGCGTCATGGTCAAGTAAGGATCTTCCCAACGTCCGAACACCCCCAGGCGCTTGAACTGCTCGCGCTGCAGGTCAAGGTACTTTTCGGCGTAACGGCGGCACGCATCGCGCACCTGCATGGGATCCATCTCGAGCTTCTTGCGCCCCAGGTCGTCGTCCACTTTGATCTCAATGGGCAGGCCGTGACAGTCCCAGCCCGGCACATACGGGGCGTCAAAGCCGCTCATCGTCCGCGCCTTGACAATGAAATCTTTCAGCGTCTTGTTGAGCGCGGTGCCCAGGTGAATCGGCCCATTGGCGTACGGAGGCCCATCATGCAGCACATAAATCGGCTCACCCTTATGGGTCTCGCGGATGCGGTCGTAGAGCCGCATCGCCTCCCATTGTTCGAGCCGTTTAGGCTCGCGTTGCGGCAGGTTCGCCTTCATAGGGAAGTCGGTTTTCGGCAGATTCAGCGTGGACTTCAGGTCGAGCGGCACTCCTGGTTTCTCCCGTTGGCCTGGTACAGAATGATCTGGATTGCACAGGCTATCCCTTCATTATAGGGAGCGCGCAAACCTCCGTCCAACAGCAGTTTGCGCTTCGTGGCAACCTTTACTTCGACGACACTCCTCCAGTAATCTTGAAAAGATTGACGACGGCTAAGACGGACGTGCATCCAACAAGGAACGGCTAAAGCTATGACAACTTCGGCCGGAAGACGGCTGGGTCGAAACCTTGCTACTCCAGTCGGGTTTCTAAGTCAGGCGTGCGGCTCGACTGGGGTGCCTTCCACCGTATTTTGGAAGTTCGATCGGGTGTTGACAGTTAGATCTTGAGGACGTAAAGCGACTTATGGCTGAGCAAACCACGCTCCCACCCACCCGGGCGGGGAACGACGAGAGACCGGTAGAGTTGAACTTCTTGCCGCCGGTCGAATTGAATGAGTCCGTGTGGAGCTCATTGCTGGGCAACATCCGGGCCGCGCTCAATCCTGAAAAACTCCCGCCGCTGCAACTGACTTCAAAGCCGATCGAAGATGACAGCTTGATCCTCCCGCGTACCAGTATGGACGGATCGCTATGGAGCTCGCTCAGACAGAACATCCGCGACGTTATCTCTCCCGAAAAGTTGCCGCCGTTGCAGCTTACGTCGAAGCCTCTCGAAGACAATAACTTTGTTCGACGCACGGATGTCGAGCAGTCGCTTTGGAGCTCATTGCGGAGCAACATCAAGTCCGCATTCTTTCCCGAGAAGTTACCGCCGCTGCAACTTAGTTCCAAGCCCATCAAGGTGCGTAGCATCTGGGGCTCTTACGACTACAAGCAGGAAGGCGCGGGAGTCTCGCTGGCCGTCCACGTTCTGATGATTGCCGGGCTGATCGGTTTGTCGATCATGAGCAGCCGGGCGGTGAAGTTAGACAATAAGCCTCAGAACGTGATGTCTCTCACCGATTCCAACGTGCCCCCGGAACTGCCGACGACCACCAAGAAGGGTGCCCAGATGGGTGGTGGCGGCGGAGGCGGAGATCGCGACAAATTGGCAGCTACCAAGGGCAAGCTGCCCAAGCTTTCCATGCAACAACTCGCGCCGCCTGCGGTGGTCATTCGCAACGACAATCCCAAGCTGCCGGTTGAGCCTACCGTTGTCGTCCCGCCTGACATCAAGATTGCCAGCAATATGCCCAACCTCGGTGACCCAATGTCACGCATTCCCGAAGGTCCCCTATCGAATGGAACCGGTAGCGGCGGGGGCATCGGCTCCGGTAGCGGCGGAGGCGTAGGTTCCGGGTCTGGCCCAGGCGTGGGCCCTGGCCACGGCGGTGGAATGGGCGGCGGAGCCTTTCGCGTAGGCAACGGCGTATCCGCGCCGCGTGCCCTTGAGACGCCTGACCCCGAGTACTCCGAAGAAGCCCGCAAAGCCAAGTTTCAGGGAACTGTGGTTTTGTGGCTCATCGTTGGACCGGACGGCAAGCCACGTGACATTCGAGTCAGCCGCCCGCTCGGCATGGGGTTGGACCAGAAGGCCATTGAAGCCGTGAATCACTGGCGCTTTGAACCCGCCATGAAGGACGGCAGGCCGGTTGCCGTACAGATCAACGTAGAGGTTAACTTTCGACTGTATTGAGCTGGTGGGTAATGAATTAACAGCTTGAAAGTGTCATTAAAGGAGAGGCTACCCGCCTCTCCTTTTTCCTTGTCAGCCATCCATGCTTTCTTCACGGGTAGCGTATTTGGTCCAAAGCACAGCCAGAGTACAGAACCCAGAGTATGATCCTGACAGCACCTGTGGTTTGACGATGCCGACCTCATCTGAAGACATGGTCAAGCTGGACGCGAACGCGACCCAAGCGCCGCGTCATTCGCACCACAGGTCCCGCCAGAGAAAGCGACTCGCAGCAAGGGTTGTTCTGTTTCTGGCTCTCGTCATTGGCGGGTTGGCAGTCTGCGATTTCGCCTATAACGCCTACATGCGAACCGATTGCATGACAGAAGCAGACACCGATGCGTGGGGAATTACGACTCCTGCCCAGGCAAAGTCGGGACCATGCGACGCCGAGGTAGCCGGCCGCGATGATCGCCTGCGACTAGACGCCGCTGTTACGTTGGTTGCTGCCGCGCTCTTGACGGGATCGATCCTGGCCTCTCGCAGGCTAAAACCGCACCGAAGATAAGCACGCGACCGCTTTGAGCAACCTACGTTAGTAACTTGCCCCAACTTGCATCTTCCCGATGCATTGCGCGGCGCGCTGCAAGGCGTCCTGAATGTTGGGACAGATATTCTCCGCGCCGACGTGTTGATCGAATCCCGCCTGCTGCATAAGTTGGCGCGGCTGGGGCAGCGCTCCGCAGAACAGTAACGCGCGTCCCGAGTCGTGCAACTTGGTGGCCAACTCCTCCAATACGCGAAGACCAGTGGCATCGATCGCCGTCATGTTGCGCAGGCGAACGATTACAACCGGTGGCAGATCGTCGAGTTGTTCACTCACCATGTCCAGCTTGTCGGTAGCGCCAAACAAGAACGGCCCGTGGATGCGGAAAACTCGCACATAGTCGGGAATGTCCTTGTCCTGCAATATGTGGGCGCGTCCCGCTTCTACGTAATCGTCCGTGACCTCGGAGACCGTGGTGGTCGCCGTCACTTTGCGGATGAATAATAGCGCGGCCAGGATCATGCCGAATTCAACCGCGACCGTGAGGTCGGCGAAGACGGTGAGGGCAAAGGTCGCCAGCCATACGGAAATGTCTGACTTCGAGAACCGCAGAATCTTTCCCGTCTCGGCCCACTCGCCCATGTTGTAGGAAACTACCATCAGAATCGCAGCCAGCACGACAAGCGGGACATGAGAGGCCAGCGGCGCGGCAAACAGCAGAATCGTCAGCAGCGTGAGCGAGTGGATCATTCCTGCCACCGGTGTTCGCGCGCCCGAGCGGATATTCGTAGCAGTGCGAGCAATCGCGCCCGTAGCTGGCAGGCCTCCAAACATCGGCGAGGCTATGTTGGCAATCCCCTGGGCGATTAGCTCCACGTTGGGATTGTGTTTGTCGCCCGACATGCGGTCAGCCACCACGGCTGACATCAGCGACTCGATCGCGCCCAGCATGGCGACGGTGATGGCCGGCGAAATCAACCCATGGACCATGTTCCAGTGAAACTGCGGGACATGCAGATGCGGCGGCCCGGAGGGGATGCCGCCAAATCGCGTGCCGATCGTTTCCACCGGCAGCTTGAACAGCACAACGACGATTGTGCCCAGCACGAGCGCAACGATGTAGCCCGGAAGCCTCTTGACCAGCTTCGTCGTAATCAGAATGACGGCGATCGACATGACGCCCAGCAACGTGGCTTCCCAGGAGATGCTGTAGAAGTTGTCGACGATCGCACGCATGCGCCCAATGAAATCTCCCGGCACATTTTCGATGCGTAGCCCGAAGAAGTCCTTGATTTGGGTGCTGGCAATCAGTACTGCTATGCCGTTTGTAAATCCTAGTACAACGGGGCGGGGAATGAACTTTACAGCGGCGCCAAGTCCCGTGGCGCCCATAATGAATAGCAGGACACCCGCCATCATGGTGCACATGAACAGGCCATCAACCCCGTGCTTGGCGATGATCCCCGCGATCACCACGACAAACGCGCCGGTAGGGCCACCAATCTGCACCCGCGAGCCGCCCAGCGCCGAGATCAGGAATCCCGTAACGATGGCGCAATAGATACCGGCTTGCGGGGATAGTCCTGAGGCAATGGCAAACGCCATCGCCAGCGGGAGAGCAACGAAACCAACCGTTACGCCGGCGCCCAGGTCAGCGAAGAAATCCTGGAGCGTGTAGTTCCTCAGGCAGAGGACGGACTTTGGCAACCACTGTTCCATTACGAAACCAGCCAACCTTTTGGGACAATGCTTAATTCTAGTGGATCAAGCAGCGCACGCGCTGTGATTTGCGAACAGTGAAGCTTTACCATCAATGACCGATGCCACGATGTATCGGCATAATGCGCGTCAGTCAGACGTTCACAGCGTCTTGAGGAACGCTTTCGCCTGATTCAGGTGAGGGAAGAGCTTCTCCTCCGCCTGAAACTCCTTGCCATGCACACAGCGCCGGCTGCCACGCAGTTTCACCGGATGCTTCAGGTGCAGCATCTCGTGGTACAGGATGTATTCGATGGCACAACGGGGCACCACCGGTTGATCGAAAATGCGGCTTACGACGATGGTGTTGTGGGATGGATCATAGTGCGCCAGGCTGCGTCGCGAGCGGACCTGGCTCCATGTAAGACGCGGCCTGCCGAGCAGGCCATGAAAAAAACGCAGGTTCAGTTCGTCAAATATTTCTTCGAGATGGTAGACGAAACCCTTAGCCGTCCCTATGCGTTTTCGTCCCCGCACTTGTCGCACTAAGTGCGCCTTAGCGCTCATGTCGTGGCTGGAAACGTAGCGCCGGAAGCGGACACTGTGCTCCGGCCGGATCGCCTTGCGGTAAATCTTGGCGAGCAGAATGTGCGCGATCGCCTCGAGCACGCTTTCAGGTGCCCCCTCGAGCAGGTCAGAGAGCCGTACCTGCAGCCTGCCTTCACGCATCTTGATGTTGCTGTTTACATTGGCGAAGGGATAAAACTCAATGCGAATTTCGGGCGGAGGCACACCCGGCCGGAGTTCGCGATGACAACGATGGAAGATGGTCTGAAGATTTACCCGCAAGATTTTCTTAAACTATCACGGCCCGCCTGCGCACCGCACTAGTCTTTGCGCTCCGAATAATCCTTGTTGAGCTTCTTTTCCGCTGCCAGCTTGTTCTGTTCTTCCAGCGATTCGCGTGAGCTCTTGGCGCTATCAGCCACCGTATCGATCGCGTTCGCCAGCACGAAGGCATACTGTGGCAGTTCATTGGCAGGAGACTGTTCTTTCAGTTGGCGAAGATTCAGTTGCCATTCGCTGTCCGCCTCAATTACCAGCTTGAGTCCCTTGCGCATGTCAGTGCGGTGCTGGGCGTACACGTCGATATTGTCATCGGTCTCGTCCAGCAGCGTGATGAAGTCTTCCAGATAATCGTGGATTTGTTTGGGCCGCGTTTCGCTCGGCGGGTCGGAACGAAGTATCCCGATCATAGCGATTCGTTCCTTCGCAAAGCGCACCATCAGCTCCAGCCGCTTGTTCGGATAGTCGGCGGCTTCCCGCATCTGGTCAACTTCCGCGTCCGACATGGGATCGCGCTTCTGCGCCGAGACCGGGCAAACGCTTGGAATCAACAGTGCCAGCAAGCAGATGGACCACAAGTATCGATGCATCAGGATTTATCCTTCGGCTCGGCTTTCTCGCCCCACATTCGCGCCAGCAGGCTGGCGCGAACCTGCTCCAACTCTTGTACCGCCGCTTCAACCGGAGGCCGGTCATCAATGTTGAGAGACTGGCCGATGTCGCGCATTCGGTTCTCCAGCTTTCGCAACTCGATCTCGGTCTGCTTCAGCCGCTTGCCCGAAGTACTGGCCGCGTCCGCCGACTGATGGCAATAGGCCACAACTTCATGGATGTCGGCTTCGGCTTTATCCACGTCACCCTGAGTGTAGAGGTTGTTCGCCTCTTCAAGCTGGTGGTGAGCGTACTCGAGAGACAGGTTCGCGCGTTCTCCGCCCTGCGCCGCATCGGCCCGCGCCTTAAGCGCAGTCGCAGGTCCGCCGTTGACCTGCCCAATCGCGCTGAGCAGCAGCAGAAGCACCGCGACTGGCAGAAGGAAGCGCATCCTATTTCTTCTGGGTGTACTTACTCGCGTTCGATGGATCGATGGCAATCAGCCGATGCCGGGCCTGCCACTCCTGGTCGGGCATCTTACCCCAATCCGTTGCCAGAAACTTCTGGTAATTGTCCACCGCCTTGGCGGTCATCTTCAAGTTATCGTAAGAGGTGGCGCGCAGGAAGTAAGTAGCAGGAGTCTCAGGGAGAAATCTGGCGCGCTCATCCACGGCACGGATAGCCAAATCGAAGTTCTTATTTTCCGCGGCGACGGCGGCGAGATTGCCGTAGATCTCTGTCATGTCTGGTTTAAGCTTGCTCGCTAACACTAGCTCGTGCTGCGACTCGGGGTACCGCTTCTCCTGCATCAGCACCCAGCCGAGTGCATAGTGGGCCTCCGCATCTTGCGGCAGGCCTTCCACGGCCACGCGAAACTGCTGCTCTGCCTCGGAATACTTACCCGCCTTCGCGAGAACCGTGCCGAGTTCCAAAGCTGCATTGGGATCGCTGGAGGAAGCCGTCTGCTCCGACCCTAGGATTTTCGCGGCCTCCTCACTCTTGCCCTCAGCCGCCAGTACCCTCCCCAGCTGGAGTTGCGCGTCCTTGTTGCGGGGTTCAACTGCCAGCAACTTCCGCAACTCCGCTTCCGCCTCCGGAAACTCTTTCTGTTTCGAGTACACGTTGGCCAGACCAGTGATTGGCTCGACGGATTTTGGGTCAAGTTTGGCTGCCGCTTGATACTCGCGGGCAGCTTCGTCCAGCTTGTTCTGAGTTTCCAGTACGCGTCCGGCGGACAAGTGCGGCTCGGGATCGTTTGGGTTCAACTTTGCCGCTGCCGCATACGCGGACAGAGCCTGAGCGGGATCAGTCTGCCCTTGTACCAGTCCCAACGACAACCAGGCGCGAGCCAAGCCTTCGTCCGGATTCGCCCTGGGCTTCAGTTGGGTCGCAGCCTTGAGGTACTTCTCGGCCTCGGCGTCGTCTCCCTGGCGGGCTAGCAGGATGCCCAGGTTCAGGTTTGATTCGAATACATCGTGGTTGGCTTCCACCGACTTGTGATAAGCGGCCACGGCTTCCGGCAGGTGGCCCGTAACTGTGTAGATATGTCCCAAGTCAAACCAGGCGCGATAGGCCTTTGGGTCGGACGAAATTGCGCTCAAAAGCAGGGTCTCCGCTCCGGTGTAATCCTTTTTTTGCATTGCCGCTTCGGCCTGGTCGATCTGCGGCGAAGTAGATTCGTCACTCTGCACCTCGACCTGGTGGTGCCGGACCGTCGGCTTGCTTTCCTGCTGCGCACTCAAGGGCGCAGCCACGACCGCGAGCGTCATGGCCAGCAGCGCACTGCCGATGTGAAAGCTAGTGTCCATTCGATGGCGCATTTCCGTTGCCGGACCCGTGGTTGGATAAGATGCGCGCCAGCCACTGCCCGGTGTAGGAATCAGGGGCCTTAACGATCTCCTCCGGCGTCCCCACTGCCACTACCCGTCCGCCGCGCCAGCCACCTTCAGGTCCGAGGTCGATCACCCAATCCGCTGTCTTGATCACGTCGAGATTATGCTCGATGACGACGATCGAGCCACCAGCCTCAATCAGTCGCCGAAACGCTGCGAGTAGCTTGCCGACGTCGTCAAAGTGCAAGCCGGTAGTAGGCTCGTCGAAGATATACAACACGCGAGGATGGCGACGGTTGCGTTCGAGCTGCGTGCGCCCGAAATCGCGCTGTTTCGGCTGCAGATGGGCTGCCAGTTTCATACGCTGCGCCTCTCCGCCCGACAGCGTCGTGGCCGACTGCCCGAGCCGCAGGTAGCCAAGCCCGACCTCATCGAGAACCCGTAGTTTCTCGACGATCTTGGGCACTCCCGAAAAGAAATGCAGCGCACTCTTTACCGTGAGGTCCAGCACCTCGTGAATGTTCTTCCCGTGATAGCGCACCTCCAGTACTTCGGGCTTATACCGCATGCCCTTGCACTCCTCGCAGATCAGCTCGACGTCGGCGAGAAACTGCATTTCCACGGTCACGGTACCATCGCCCTGGCAGACATCGCAGCGCCCACCGGGAATATTGAAGGAAAAATGCCCTGCCGCGTAGCCGCGCTTTTGGCTCTCCGGCAGTGCGGCGAAGAGCTCGCGGATCGCATCGAACGCCTTGATGTAAGTCACCGGATTCGATCGCGGAGTACGCCCAATCGGTGATTGGTCGACCAACACGACCTCATCAATCCAATCCGCTCCTTCGACACGATCGACTTCGGCTCGAGTGGCCCCCGTGACTAGTCCCTTTTCTGCCGCCAGCGCGTTGTACAACACATCGTGGACAAGCGTCGACTTTCCCGACCCTGACACGCCGGTGATCGCGACCAGCATGCCGAGCGGAATCGTGACATCAACCTTTTTCAGGTTATGAGCGCGCGCACCGACCAGTTCAATCGATCGGCCCGTGCCGGTTCGCCGCGTAGTTGGCATCTGAATACGCAGCTCCTGGTTCAGATAACGTCCGGTGAGCGAAACCGGATTGTGCGTGATTTCATCGTAGCTCCCAGTTGCAATGACGTGACCGCCGTTTTCGCCGGCTCCCGGCCCCAGATCGATGATTCGGTCGGCATTGCGCATGATTTCAGCATCATGCTCCACCACCAGGACAGTGTTTCCCAGGTCTCGCAGGCTATGCAGGATTTTGATCAAACGCGCCGTGTCGCGGCTGTGCAGTCCAATCGACGGCTCGTCCAGAACGTAAAGTGTCCCCACCAAACGCGAACCTAGCGAAGTGGCAAGCTGAATTCGCTGCGCTTCGCCGCCCGACAACGTAGATGCGAGGCGGTCAAGCGTCAGGTACTCCAGACCCACGTCGTTGAGAAAGCGAAGCCGGTCGCGCAACTCTACGAGCAGGCGGTCTGCAATATCGGCTTCTTCTCGTGACAGTTGCAGCTCCGCAAAGAAGCGCGTCGCCTGCTCCACTGTCATGGCCGTCACGGCGCAAATGTCTTTGCCTCCAACCTTCACTTGGCGGGCTTCCCGCCGTAACCGAAACCCTCCGCAATCTGGACACACCGAATAGCCCCGATAGCGGCTCAGGAACACGCGCACATGCAGTTTGTACTTCTTGCGCTCCAGGTACTCGAAGAATCCGCGGACCCCCCACCATTTGTCCTCGCCCTTGAGGATGTAGTCCTTGTGTTCGGCGGTAAGGTCTTGCCATGGCACGTCCAGCGGGATACCCGCAGCGCGGGCATAACGTTTCATCTCAGTCGCCAACGGCCTGTATTTCGGCTTGGTCCAGGGTTCGATCGCGCCGTCTGCCAACGACAACGACTTGTCTGGGATCACCAGGTTCAAGTCGAAGTCGATGGTATTGCCAAAGCCCTGGCACTTGGGACACGCGC
>Ga0070766_10001811_pt1 | contig 10529 bp, 10 predicted proteins | sample HubBroMetageWFT6_FD_69782 | JGI IMG/M metagenome (GOLD analysis project Ga0070766, IMG submission 69782) | Warmed and freeze-thawed soil microbial communities from the Hubbard Brook experimental Forest, New Hampshire - Hubbard Brook CCASE Soil... | ecosystem: Environmental > Terrestrial > Soil... | reverse complement strand
AACGGCAACAGCGCACCCAACCAGGCCTCATGCGCGTCACGGGTCGGATTGCCATCGCGGTCGATCGCGACGCCTTCGGGCAAAGGCTGGTCGAGCCGCTCGCGCAGCGCCAGCTCGGTCGCCATGAAAGCGGAGGTTCCCATATCCAGCACCAGCGGGCCGTCCACTGTCGGCATCGCGAAGGCGATCGGGTTGGTGCCGAGCGCCGGCTTCGCACCGCCGAACGGCGCGACGGCGGCGCCGCTGCTGGCGGTATGGATCGCAACGAGATCGGCGCGCGCGATCATCTCGACGAAATACGCGTTGCGCCCGCTCATCCAGCTGTCGGTGACGCCGACAATCGCGATGCCGTGACCCGCTGCCTTGGCGATCGTCGCTTTCGCGGCATGGTACATCGCCAGCATGCCGACATTGTTGCCGCCATCGTAGAGTGCCGACACCTCGGTTTCGTGCAGGATACGCATGGGCCGCCGCGGCTGCGCGAAGCGCCGGTGCTCCGGGATGTTGAGGATCTTGGCGAGCCCCGAATACTCATAGCCGCATAGCGCCGCGTCGATGACGTGATCGGCGACAATGCGCGCCTCCTCGGCGTCGTAGCCGATGCCGAGAAGCGCGCCTTCGCCAAGGGCGCGGGCTTCATCGACGCTGAGATGAATGCGATCGGCTGGCATGCGGCGCTTCCTCTTCCGGTTCAGCGCCCCAAGTGTAGCAAGTGTCGAGACGCGTAGGACAGTCGCGGACCGGCGAGACGCAGGTCCCGGCACGAGCAAGTGTGGCTTTTGCTAGAGTTCGATCAGGCGTTGGCGCAGGCCTTTGTGTACGGCGTCCGCGCGGCTTTTCGCATCGAGCTTCCGAAACAACGATTCGCAATGGAACTTGACGGTGTGCTGCGAGATGCCGAGCCGGCGCGCCACCTCCTTATTGCTGAGCCCCTCGCCGATCGCGGCGAGCACCTCGATTTCGCGCGGCGTGAGCAACGGAGCGTCCTCGCTCGGAAAGGGACGGAAGCCTCGCTGCGGCGGGTCGGAACCGTAGACGCTCAATCCAGCGGCGGCGGCACGCAGCGCCGCATCAATCTGCGCCGCGCATGCGTCGCGCGGCAATATGCCGGACTGCCCGACATCGCCTACTCCGAGCGTTACCACCGCAGGACCGTCCAAATCGATCGCCATCGTATCGGCGAGCACGACATCGGCTTCGGCGGTCGATGCCGCGAGTTCGTGGCCGGCACCGGTGACGATCGCCTCCAAGCCGGCGCGGCGGACCGGATCGTCTGTCGCGATCGCCACCCGCAATGGGTTGGCCGAACGAACAGCTGGCCGAGGCGCTGGGGCAAACATGCTTACGCAGCCGGGCGCGCAGTTACCGTGACGCTGAGCGTCATCGGCGCACCGGCCCGGATCAGGTGAAGCTCGACCGAGCGGCCGACGCTGTCAGGGCCCAGGCTGCGGCCGATTTCCGCCGGACGGCTTGCCGGCGTGTCGCCGACGCGGATCAGAATGTCGCCGGGATGGATACCTCCAATCGCCGCGGGGCCGCCGGGCGCGACCTGCATGACCATCAAGCCGCGAGCCTGCCCGGTTTGCGCGGTGATGGCTTCGGGTAGCGCAACCGGATGCAGCGCGACACCGAGCCATCCCCGCTCGACCCGGCCGGCCGCCAGCAGCGGCCCAGCAACGCGGGTGATGGTCGAGGCGGGAATCACCAAGCCGCGCCCGCGCACCCCAGTGGCAGACATCCCCAGGAGTCCGCCCGCAGCATCGACAACCGGGCCTCCCTCCTCCCGGCCCGAGATGCGTAAATCGAGCGAGATCCGCCAGTCGATCAGTCCGCCGGCCAGGCTGTGCCAAGCCGGTCCAAGCGCGCGCACGACTCCTAGCCGAAGCATCGGCGCTCCGCTCGCGGCGGCGGCGAAGACCAATGCCAGCGCGCCGAGCTTGGGTTCGGCTGCCGCCGGCAGCGTGGCCTCGACCTGCTGTTCCAGACGCAGGCCAACGACATTGGTGCCGCGGTCACGGCCAGCGACCAGCGCCTTCAGCGAGCGCCCATCCGATAAGATGATTTCGGCCTCGCTCACCTTGGGAAAGACTTGCTCCGAAGCGATTACGACATCGGCACCCCAAAGAATGCCGCTACGTACCTGATGCCGGGCTCGGATCGCCACGACAAAGCCGCGCGCCGTGGCGGCGCGCGCCGCCAGCGCGTCCGAAAGCTGTGTCAGGGGGTCCTGCTGTTCATCGGCCATATCTGTGACTCCGCAATCGAATGCGGTGAAAATCGACATTGATGGCCGGTTGCGCCATCGGGCAATTGGGGGGGATTGCCCGGATGAACGTCGGGGGCAGGACACATCCGCGACCGGGTCTTGCCACTGCCGCCCGGACGCGATGTAGTGGCGCGGCCAACGCAATTCGCAACGCATATGGAGGATGGGCGATGAACCAAGACGCCAAGAAGACCGCGCTGCGCATGATTCCCTACGGCATCTATGTGCTGACCGCCGACGACGGCAAGGGCAATGTCGCCGGCGCGACCGTCAACTGGGTGACGCAGACCGCGTTCAACCCGCCGCTCGTCGTGGTCGGGGTCAAGACCGACAGCGGCGCCTATTCGATCGTCAAGAATAGCAAGAGCTTCACGCTCAACATGCTGGGCAAGGAGCAGAAAGGGCTCGCCTTCACCTTTTTCAAGCCAGCCCACCTCGCTGACGGCAAGCTGTCCGGCCAGACAATCCACAAAGGCGGCAACGGAGCGCCGATCCTCGAGGTGGCGCTCGCTGCGGTTGAGTGCAAGGTGACCAGCATTGTCGAGCAGGGCGATCATCACATTGTCGTCGGCGAGGTCGTCGAGGCGCATCTGCCTAAAGCGATCGACGGCCGTCCCGACGCTGCGATCCTCGAGATGAAAGACCTCGGCGACAATGTTTTCTACGGTGGCTGATGACAGAACGCAGACTGTCGATCTCCGGCAGCCCCTGCTGAGCGTGGCGTTGTTCTTCGGGATGCGGGCCGTCGCGATATGAAGGCGCCCGCCCGCAAAAGGGGGCGCCCGGGCCGCCGCCGCGCGATGCCGCCGCGTGCCTCGCCTCCACCAGGCGTCGAGGTACGCCCACCGCTGCTCCTCGCCCGGGAGACCGCCGACGAGGTGCTGGCGCTCGGCTTGCACCGGCCATGGTTTGGCGATCTGTATCACCGCACCCTCAGAATGAGGTGGTGGAGTTTTCTGCTAGCCGGCGCGACCCTTTACTTCGCTACCAATGTCGCGTTCGCGCTGCTTTACCTTTTGCAACCCGGCGCGATCGCCAACGCCCACCCTGGTAACTTCTGGGACGCATTCTTTTTCAGCGTTCAGACGATATCGACGGTCGGCTACGGCCAGTTGGTCCCGGCGACGCTTTATGCCAATCTCGTCGTCACTGCCGAAACCTTTGCCGGGGTCTTGTTCCTGGCGCTATCGACGGGCCTTTTCTTCGCCCGGTTTTCGCGGCCGACGGCAAGAATCCTGTTCAGCCGGGTCGCGGTAATCGGCCCCTACAATGGTAGGCCGATCCTCGCCTTCCGCCTTGCCAATCAGCGCAGCAACCAAATCCTGCAGGCCGAAGTCGGCGTCACCCTTTTACGCGATGAGGTTACCGAGGAAGGGATCTCGATCCGGCGCTTCTATGATTTGAAGCTGCAGCGCTACCGGAGCCCGGTTTTCGCGATGAGCTTCATGGTCATGCACGAGATCGACCGCGATAGCCCGCTGCACGGCGCCGACTCCGTGGCGCTCGAAGCGCTGAACGTCGAGCTGGTAGTGACAGCCAGTGGGATCGACGAGACGATGGCGCAACGGGTAAACGCTCGAACCTCGTACTTGCCGGACGAGATCCTCTGGGGACGCCGTTTCGTCGATGTGCTCGGCTGGACCGAGGACGGCCGACGCGTCATCGATTATCGCCGATTCCATGATACTGTGAGCATAGACGGGCCGACGTAAAGCACGCCGGGAGAAGCATAATGGAACGGCAGACGCTCAAATGGCCGAAACAAGGTAATGCGCGGGTGCCGTACCGCGTGTTCGCCGATCCGGAGATCTACCGGGCCGAACTCGATCGCATCTTTTTAGGGCCCACTTGGCAATGCCTCGGCCTCGCCGCCGAATTGCCGGAACCCGGCGACTACAAGACGACCTTCCTTGGCGAAACGCCCGTCATCGTCACCCGCGGCGAAGACGATGAGATCCACGCGATGGTCAACCGTTGCGCCCATCGCGGCAATCTCGTCTGCCTGAAGGAGCGCGGGCACACCAAAGACGGGCTGACCTGCGTCTACCACGCCTGGCGCTATGACCTCACGGGTAACTTGACGAGCGTTGCGTTTCGCCGCGGCGTCGGCGGCAAGGGCGGCATGCCCGAGAGCTTCCGCCTGGAAGAGCACGGGCTCAAACGGCTGCGCACCGACACCTTCGCCGGGCTCGTCTTCGGCACGCTGTCGGTCGACGCACCGCCCCTTTCCGAATACATCGGCAACGACATCGGCGGGCGCATCGGCCGGGTCATGCGCGGCAAGCCGAAGCTGCTCGGCACCACCTCGCAGATCCTGCACAACAACTGGAAGCTCTATTTCGAGAACGTCAAGGACACCTATCACGCCAGCCTGCTGCACAGCTTTTTCACAACCTTCCGCATCAGCCGGCTGACCACAGCGGGCGGGGTCGCGATCGCCGAGTCGGGCGCGCACCATGCCAGCTACACCTATGGCGAGCAGCGCGGCGACAACGCCACCTCGGACAAGCTCTACGGCGAGATTCACTCGCTGCACGAGGATTACCGGCTGCAAGAACCGGGCTTTTTGGATTCGGTCGACGAGATCGGTGACGGCGTGACACTGCAGATCCTCAGCGTATTCCCGAATTTCGTGTTGCAGCAGATCAGCAATTCGATAGCGCTGCGGCTCGTCCTGCCGAAAGGGCCGGACAAGACCGAACTGCAATGGATTTATATCGGCTTCGAGGATGACGATGCGGCGATGACCGAGCGTCGGCTGCAGCAGGCAAATTTGGTGGGTCCGGCCGGGTACGTCTCGATGGAGGACGGCGCGGTCGGAGCATTCATCCAGCGCGCGATCAAGGGCGGCGAGGACGAGTGTTCGGTCATCGAGATGGGCGGGTTCGAGCACGCGCCACAGCCGACGCGCGCCACAGAGGCGTCCGTCCGCGGCTTCTGGAACGCCTGGCGACCGCTGATGGGGCTGTAACGGCGATGGACCTCGCCGAGGTTGTAAGGCGCCTCGAGCTTGAGAACCTTTATGCCGATTACGCAGCCTGCCTCGATGCCGACCGCCTCGAAGACTGGCCCGGGTTTTTTATCGAGGACTGCCACTACCGGGTGACCTCGGCCGAGAATTACGAGGCTGGCCTGCCCTTGGGCCTGATCTACGCCACCTCAAATAACATGCTCAAGGATCGGGTCAGCGCGCTGCGCCAAGCCAACATTTACGAGCCGCAGCGCTATCGGCATCTGATCTCCGGGATCCACGTCGAGAAGGACGAACGAGACGCGCTCGAACTGGGGGCCAATTTCCTCGCCGTCCGCACGATGCAGGACGGCGGGATGATCCTGTTCGCCGCTGGGCGCTATGTGGACCGCGCGGTGCGGACTGAGGCCGGCTGGAAATTTGCGAAGAAGATCGTCGTGCTCGACAGCCGGCAGATCGACACCTTGCTGGCGATTCCGCTCTGAGGATGGGACGGGCAATCTTTTGCAGACTTCGTCACCCCCGCGCGAGCGGGGGTCCAGAGCGAGCCATGGAGAGCCGCCGCTTCTGGTTTCCCGCTTTCGCGGGAATGACGCTGCTGATCGTCGCAATCGTCGCGCCGATCTTTGGCGGCGCCGCGATGGCGGCCGGCGCGGTCGTGGTTGCCTCCAAGATCGACACCGAGGGCGCGCTGCTCGGTAACATGATCGCCGAGATGATCGACTCGCGCGGCATCCCGGTCGAGCGCCGCATCCAGCTCGGCCCGACCAACATCGTCCGCGCGGCGCTCCTCGCCGGCCAGATCGATATTTATCCCGAATACACCGGCAACGGCGCCCTGTTCTTTCACCGCGAGACCGATCCCGCCTGGAAAAACGCCGAGGCCGGATATGCGCTGACCAAGGCGCTCGACCAGGAGCAAAACCATCTTGTCTGGCTGACCCCGGCGCCGGCCAACAACACCTGGGTCATTGCCATCCGCAGCGATTTGCCGGGATTTCCGAAACGCGGCTGCCTCGACGATCTCGCCGCGTATTTGCATTCGGGCGGCCGTTTCAAGCTCGCCGCTTCGGCCGAATTCGTCGAGAGCCCGTCGGCGCTGCCCGCCTTCGAAAGGACCTACGGCTTTCACCTGCGCTCGGAGCAGTTGCTGACCCTGTCGGGCGGCAACACCGCGGCGACGTTGCGCGCTGCAGGCGAGGGCATCTCCGGGGTCAACGCCGCCATGGCCTATGGCACCGACGGCGAGATAGCCGCGCTCGGGCTCAAGGCGCTGTGCGATGACAAGGGCGCACAGATCGTTTATGCCCCGGCGCCGCTGATCCGGGAACCGGTGCTGAAGCAGTACCCGCAGATCGCGGCGGCGCTCGACCCGGTCTTCGCATCGCTGTCGCTCGCCACCCTGCAGCAACTCAACGCGCGTATCGCGGTCGAGGGCGAGGACGCCGGCGCGGTGGCGCGCGACTACCTCAAGACGAATCACTTCCTCGAATGACCGCCTCCGGCCCGGCCGCGCCGACCGCCGGCGCCTTAATGCACTTCCCCTCGCTCCGACTGCACAACCGTGTCCTGCCGGTGCTGATCGCGGCCGGCGTCGCGGCCGTGTTCGGCAGCGGGTTCCTGAGCATCGCGCCGAACCGGCTTTTATCCGGCCGCCCGGTCGCGTTGTGGGCCGCGGCGGACAGCACGCTGATCGTCACCATTGTCGTTTGCGGCGCGCTGCTGCTGACCGTCGCCTTCATGCCATTGCATCGAGCAACGTATCGTGCCGCGGCGGTCGTGGCGGCACTCCTTTTCCTCGCCATCCTCGCGGCGGCGGGGCAAGGGGCAGCGGCACTGGCGGCGGGCGCACCGGCGCTGGCGCGGGTTTCGCTCGACGCTGGATTCTGGGTGTTGTTCGGCGCCGCCGGCCTCGCTCTGATCGATGCGTTGCAGCGCGCCGAGACCGGCATCGCCGCGCGGCTCTGCGTTGCAGCAGCGGTCGCCGTCGCTTTCGTCGCGATGGCCGAGGCCGGGCTGTTCGACGCGCTGTCGCTGGCGCGCGAATACCATACCCGCCGCGATTTTTTCGCCAGTGCGATGGTCCGCCACATCCTCTTGGTCGTCGCGGCCGTTGGTCCGGCGGTGGCGATCGGTTTTCCGCTCGGGGTTGCCGCGGCAAGGCGGCCGCAAATGCAGGGCCCGCTGTTTGCGGTGCTGAACCTCTTGCAGACGATCCCGTCGGTGGCGCTGTTCGGTCTGTTGATCGTACCGTTGTCGGCGTTGGCGACCGCCGTGCCGGCGCTCGCCGCAATAGGGGTCGGCGGGATCGGCCCGGCGCCAGCGATCATCGCGCTAATCCTCTATGCGCTGCTGCCAGTCGTTCGCAACAGCGCGGCCGGGATCGGTGGCGTTGATCCGACCGTGCTCGACGCCGGGCGCGGCATGGGCCTGACGCCTCGGCAATTGTTCTGGCGCGCCGAATTGCCCCTCGCGGCGCCGGTGCTGCTGGCTGGCCTGCGCATTGTTGTCGTCCAAGCGATCGGGCTTGCGGTGGTGGCGGCGCTGATTGGCGCCGGTGGGCTCGGCAGCCTGATCTTCGAAGGGCTCGGGCAGTACGCCGCCGACCTGGTGCTGCTCGGCGCCTTGCCGGCGATCCTCTTGGCACTAATGGCCGATTTCCTGTTGCAGACCCTCGCAGCGCTGCTCAACCGCCGGTTCGGTCGATGATCGAGCTCGACCGCATCGTCAAGGAATACCAAGGCAGGCGGGTTGTCGACGATCTGTCGTTCACCGTACCCGAGGGTGCGTTTTGCGTACTGCTCGGGACTTCGGGCTGTGGCAAATCGACGACATTGCGGATGATCAACCGGCTGGTGCCGTTCGATGCCGGCACGATCCGCATCGAAGGCGCCGATGTGCGCGAGGTCGCTCCGGAGATCCTGCGGCGGCGGATCGGCTACGCGATCCAGTCGACCGGCCTGTTTCCGCATTGGACCGTCGAGGACAACATCGGCACAGTGCCGCGCCTCTTGGATTGGCCGCGCAACCGGATCCGCGACCGGGTGACCGAGCTGTTGCAGCTGTTCCGGCTCGATCCCGAAGCCTACCGGCACAAATACCCGCATCAGTTGTCGGGCGGCGAGCAGCAGCGGGTCGGGGTCGCCCGTGCCCTGGCCGCCGACCCCGATCTCTTGCTGATGGACGAACCCTTCGCCGCGGTCGACCCGGTAACCCGCGATGCGCTGCAAGCCGAAATGGCCCGCATCCATCAGGCGACCGGCAAGACGATTGTGTTCGTCACCCACGATATCGCCGAAGCGCTGCGCCTGGCGACCGTTGTCGCCGTCATGGATCGCGGGCACCTCGCGCAATGGGGCACGCCCCTCGAGATCCTGGAAAACCCGGCCAACGAGTTCGTCGCCGGCTTCATCGGCGGCGAGGCAAGCGGCGTGCAGCTCCTCGCCCTGCGCACCGTTGCCGAACGCATGCGGCCGGGCGAAGGCGCCGAGGGCAAACCGGTCTCACCGGACGCCTCGTTGCGCGACGCCCTCGCGGCGATGATGGCGCGGCACGCCGACCGATTGCCGGTTGTCGATGGCGGCGGACAGCGCCTCGGCATCATCACCCTCACCGACCTTATCCGGTGACCGGCACGCGGGGTTGGCCGCAGTCAATCGCGAGCCCGGTGTTGTGGGTCGGGGTGCTGTTCTTCGCGCTCATGCTGGGAATGCCGCAAACGGCTCCACTGTTCGCGAAGGCCTTCCCGCAGGTTGTCCCGCCGGTCTTCGACCGCGACAGCTTTTTTGCCCTGTGGCTGTCGCATGCCGGGATGGTCCTCGCGGCGAGCGCCGCGGCCTCTATCGTCGGCATTAGCTTAGCGATTTTTGTGACCCGCCCCGTGGGCCACGATTTCCGGGCCCTCGTCGGCACGCTGGCGACAATCGGCCAGACCTTTCCGCCGGCGGCTGTGCTGGCGCTCGCTGTCCCAGCGCTCGGCTTCGGCCCGCGGCCGACGATTGTCGCGTTGTTCCTCTATGGGTTGCTGCCGATTATCGAGAACGCGATCGCCGGGCTCGACGGCGTTCCCGCCGCGGTACGCGAGGCGGCGCAAGGTATGGGGCTGTCGCCCTGGCAGGTGCTGCGCGATGTCGATCTGCCGCTCGCCGCGCCGCTGATGCTCGCCGGAGTGCGGGTGTCGGTAACGATCGCGATCGGCACCGCGACAATCGGCTCGACAGTCGGCGCGCTGACCCTCGGCACGCCGATTTTCGACGGGCTGGCCGCCAGCAAGGTGCCGTTCGTGTTGCAGGGCGCGGTGCTGGTCGCGCTATTCGCGATCCTCACCGATATGTTGTTCGCCCGGCTGGAGCGCCGGCTGCAACGGCCGGGGATGGCGCCGGCCGGCTGAAACCGGCGAGATAGTTTGCGATTTCGTGCACCTCGGCAGGGCTCGCGCGCAGGCCGAGCTTGGTCCGGCGCCACAGCACGTCCTCGGCGTTGCGCGCCCATTCCTTCTCGACCAGCCAACGCAGCTCGGCCTCGCTCAGGCCGTGCCCGAAATCGCGACCGAGATCCGTGGCGCTCCCGGCGTCGCCGAGGATCTGTCGCACATCGCTGCCGTAGCTGCGCGCGAGGCGGTCGGCGGTTGCCTCGGCCAAATACGGATGCTCGCAACGAAGCTCGGCCGCGAGCGCAGTGACCCCGCCATCGGGCAGACCTTCAGCGCCCGGCAATTTCGAGCTGGCGGTCCAGGGCGGCCCGGCTTCTGGCAGATAGCGGGCGAGGCGCGCGAGCGCGTGCTCGGCAAGACGGCGGAAGGTGGTCAGCTTCCCGCCGAAGATCGACAGCGCTGGCGCCCCGGTACTGTCGAGATCGAACACGTAGTCGCGCGACACGGCCGCGGCGTTGCGCGCACGGTCCTCGTAGAGCGGCCGAACTCCGGCATAGCTCCACACAACATCGGCCGTAGTTGGCGCCGCACGGAACCAGCGCCTGACGGCGCGGCACAGATAGTCCGCCTCCTCGGCCGTGATTTTCGCCGCGGCGGGGTCACCCCCGAAGGGCAGTTCGGTGGTCCCGATCAGCGAGAAGTCGCGCTCGAATGGAACCACAAAAACGACACGCCGGTCGTCGTTTTGCAGCAGGTATGCATGGTCGCCTTCATAGAGGCGCGGCACGACGATGTGGCTGCCTTTCACGAGACGCAGCGTGGCGCGGGCCGCCAGCCCGGCGCGCGCGAGCACGTCGAGCACCCATGGTCCTGTAGCATTGACGAGGATGCGGGCGGCGACCTCGCGGGTCGCACCCTTC
>Ga0070766_10001808_pt1 | contig 10536 bp, 8 predicted proteins | sample HubBroMetageWFT6_FD_69782 | JGI IMG/M metagenome (GOLD analysis project Ga0070766, IMG submission 69782) | Warmed and freeze-thawed soil microbial communities from the Hubbard Brook experimental Forest, New Hampshire - Hubbard Brook CCASE Soil... | ecosystem: Environmental > Terrestrial > Soil >... | reverse complement strand
TTTGTCTCGAGCATCACCCGGTCAGCACCGCGAGATGAGTCATTGCGTCGTTGGCGTGACCCGATCTGTCCCCTGATGGCCGGTCTTACGCACGATCAGGGCGAGTACCTACTCGAGCGGCTGTCACAAGTCGCCCGAGTCGCAGGTGCGCCGCTGGACAAGGAACATTGCGCGCGGCCCAATCTTGTGATTGTAATCACTTCGAAGCCAGATGCCCTGATCAAGGGATGGGGGCAACATCGCAACGCGTTCGGTGGGGTACGCGGCTCGCTTGCGAAATTCGACAGGTTTGCCGATAAGCCACGCCCGGTGCGGGTCTGGTACAACCATGACTTTGGAGACGGCGCTGACGGCTCCGCGGCCTCACGCAGCTCGCAGACTTCATCGCGATGGTCGCGCTGACAGAGATCGATCTTGACGCACCGCTGGGCGCCATAAGGGCCCGTCCAGTCGAGCCCTTTTCGCACGCTCACCTGTCCAGGGGCTGTTGAAACCTGCCACGCATCAGCCCCCGGGGGCGACCAGGTCCCCGAGATAGCGCCCCAGCTGATCGCCGCCCACGAGCGAGTCGACGTAGCCGAAGGTGCCGGCGTCGTTCACTTCGCGTGCCACCGCGAGCACGGCGGTCATGGCCGCGCGGTACAGCGAGGTCGACAGGCTGATGCGCTTCACTCCGGCGGCGGCAAGATCGGCGAGGGCAAAGGACTTGCCGCGCATGCCGATCATGAAATTCACCGGCTTGCCGACGGCGCTGCACACGGCGCGCACCGCCGCCAGGTCCGGCAACCCCGGGGCGAACAGCACGTCGGCGCCGGCGCGCTCGAATGCCTGCAGCCGGCGTATGGTGTCGTCGAGATCCGCCCTGCCGTGCAGGAAGTTCTCCGCGCGCGCGGTGAGCGTGAAGCTAAACGGCAGGCGCCGCGCCGCCGCCACGGCGGCCGCGACGCGCTCCACCGCCTGGCCCATGTCATAGATCGGTCTGTCGGGGTCCGTGCTCGCATCCTCGATCGATCCTCCGACCAGTCCGGTCGCAGCGGCGAGACTGATGGTCTCCGCCACCGCCGCCGGCGAATCACCGAAGCCGTTCTCGAGATCCGCCGCCACCGGACAGGGACTGAGTGAGGCGATGAGGCGCCCATGCCCGAGCGCCTGCTCGCGCGTGATCTGGCCGTCGAGCCGGCCGAGCGTGGCAGCGCAAGCCGAGCTCGAGGTGGCGAGCGCCTTGAAGCCGAGGGCGCTCATGATGGCCGCCGAGCCGCCGTCCCACACGTTGGGAATGACGAAGGGAGCCGGCGCCTCATGCAACGCCCGAAACCGTGCCCCGAGCTCTTTCAGATCCGCCATGCGAAGTCTCCTGCGTGCGCAGCGCCGCTCGTTATTTCACCGCCATCTCGACTTTGATCTTGTCGCCGCCTTGCGCCTGCTGCGGCGCGTTGACGATGAACAGCCGCGCCGCCTCGAGCTGGCCGTCCGACAGCAGCGCATCCTGGATCGCCTGCGCGCGCTGCTTGCCGAGGGCCTGCAGGTCCGCGTCGGAAACCTTCAGGTGGTCGATGAGCGCAGCATTGAGCGCGGCGATGGCGGCGTCATACGGCGGAGTCTCCTTGCGCTTGCTCTGCTCGACGGCCACCGCCGCGGGCGGCAGCGGCGTGTCCTTGCCCAGATCGGCGTGGAACTGCTCCACCAGCAGCCTGAAGTGCTTCTCAGGCTCGGCGAGCGCCACCTCGGCGGCCGTATCCGGATGCTTGCGGCCCTCGCGGCTCTCGAGTGCGCGCGCGGCGAGCTCCCCCTTGAGGCGCGCTGCGGCGAGCTGCGGGCCGTCGAGGGTGCCGGAGAACACGATCGGCACGTCGAGCTTGAGCTGCGGCCGTTCCTTGAGCGCCTTGGTAAGTGCCGTGAGCTGCTCGCGCGCGGGCGGGTCGAGCGCCGCGCTTCCCGGTGCGAATTCCACCACGTTCATGTGCTCGCCGCCGCCGAACAGGTGCCCGAGCAGCGCAAAGGGTGCCGTCGCGGCCTTGACGATCAGGTTGACGAAGACCTTCCAGATGATCGGACCGATGCGGAATTTCGGATCATCGAGCGAGCCGTTCATCGGCAATGCGAGGTCGATGACGCCGTTGCGGTCCTTGAGCAGCGCCACCGCGAGCTTCAGCGGCAGATGCGCCGCGCCGGGGGTGTCAACGCGGTCACCGAGCTCGAGCTGGTCGACCACGAAGTGCTGTTGAGCGTCGAGCTGCCGGTGGTCGATCTTGTAGGTGACTTCCACCGACAACTTGCCCTTGTTGATCAGGTATCCGGCGAAGTAGCCAGAGTAGGGATTCACGATCGTGAGGTCGAGATCCTTGAAGGCCATGGTCACGTCGGTGTAGAGCGCGGCGGAGAGCAGGTTGACGCTGCCGCCGATATGCACCGGCGAGTAGCGCTCCACCTTGCCGTTGAGGTCGATCTGCGCACGCGAGGCCGGATCTGACGACAGCCCCGTCACCGTGCCGCTGAGCGTCTGGATGCCGACCGCGAAGCTCGGCTTGATCCACAGGTCCGCGTAGTTCGCGGAAGCATTGACGAAGCGCACCACGCCGATTGACATGGGGAAGGGTGTGAGCGGTTTGGCGGACGCGGCCGTACCGCGCTCAGCGGGGCGCTTCGCGTCGCGGCGCCCTGCCGGCTGCCTGGTCGCCGGCGTCGCCTCCGACATCGCGGCGGGCTTTGCGGCCGGCGTTGCCGCAGCCGCCGCTGCGGCGGGTGCGCCGCGCGCGGCTGACGGCGGCGTCAGTATCTCGGTGACGTTCAGGGTGCGATCGGGCGCAACGATCATGCGCACGTAGGGCTCGACCGCGGTGATGCTGCCGATGCGCAGGCTTGCCGGACTGCTGGCGTAACGGATATCCGCGACGCGCAGCGCACGCCACTTGATGAAATCCTGCTTCAGCGCGTTGTCGACGGTGCGCAGGTCGGTGACGTCGCTATTGCCCTTCACCGCCAGCGCGCCGTCGGCCTGGCGCTCGATATCCAGCTTCGCGCCGAGCGCCCCTTGCAGCAGGGTCATCGCGGTGTACTGCGTCAGGTACGGCTGCAGCATGCTCAGGCCGAGGCCTGCCGCTTCGACGTGAGCATCGACCGCGGTGGATTTCACGCCGAGCCGCGCCCGCGCGCTGATCCTGCCCACGCGGTTGACGGCGCTGTCGAGCGTGATCTCCAGCGTGCAGTCCGGGGCGGTGGTGAATCCACCGACGTGCACGTCGAGCGGATCGAGCAGTAAGGCCGCGGCAGGTCGCACCTGCCGGTCTTCAGCGGAGACCTTGAGCCGCTGCACCGCGATGTCCGGCACGGACACCGTCCAGGCCGGCGCAGCGGCGTGGTCCGTCGGGGTCGCAGCGGCACTCGCAGCGGCGGGCGCAGCAGCGGCGCCGGCCGCAGGGGCGCCGGCCGCAGCGGGGGGCGACAGCAGGTCGAGCAGGTTCACTCGCCCGTCCTCGCCGCGCCACGCGCTGACGTCCCCGTCCACCAGCCGTACCTTCGCGACATTCACGGCACGCCTGGCCAGATCGATTCGCGCGTCATCGACCTCGATGCTCCCCGACACATAGTTCTGCGTCGCTCCCTTCGGCCGCACGGCGAGGCCGGTCACCCGGGTGGTGTGCACATTCAGTCCGAGACCGAGCGGCCCCGCGCCGCTCGTCAGGTCGTAATCCCCGCGCAAGCCGATGACACCGGAAGCGATCTCGAACGGCACACTGGCACGCAGGTAGTTCCACAGGGTGCGCGCCTTGAGATCGGCGATCTCGAACTCGCCGTGCGAGGCGAGCGGCGCAAGGTGCACCGTGCCGCTCCAGATCAGCCGCTCGCCTTCGGGCGAGGCGGCATTGAGCGTGTAGGCGTTACCGGTAGCGGTGGTGGTGGTGGTGCTGAAGTCGCGCAGCTCGAACGCGATAGGCGTGAACTCGGCATGAAAGGGCGTGGGCCGGGTGCGATCCTCGAACGTGGCGTTGCCGGAGATCAGCGCGAAGCGCGCGATGTAGAGCCGCAGCGGCGCGGACTTCGCCTGCGGCGCCTGCGGCGGCGGCGCAAAGCCTTTGCCGAGGTCGGCAAGGTTCAGCTCGCCTCCGGGGCGCAACAGCGCCCTCACATAGGGCTGCTCGAGGATGATCTCGCGGAAGCTCGGCGCGAGCCGCCAGAGCGTGGCCAGCTGCAGCTGCACGTGCAGGCGAGCGAACGCCAGCAGCGTCTCGCCGTCGGCATCGGGCAGCGCGAGCTGCCGTACGTCGAGTGTCAGCGTGAAGGGGTTGAAACGAATGTCGCCGATCGCGAGCGTACGACCGTAGTGCGTGCGCACGAAGTCCTGTGCGCCGCGCCGTGCAAAGTACGGCAGCGCCAGGAACCCCGCGGCCGCGTAGGCGCCGGTGAGCACCGCGACGATGGCGAGCCCGATGAGATATCGGCGATACCGGCGCACGGACCGTGCTCCCGTTCTGGTTCGCGGCTATCGTAGTGCATCGGGGGTGCAGCCACCACGCGCGGCGCGAGCGTCAGCGGTGCGCAGCCTCCGCGCCGAGAGCGGCCGCCGGCACCGGCTCGATCAGGCTCGCATCGTTCGGCAGCCGCGGATTATTGACGCGGCGGCTCACCTGCCAGGCCTCCATGAGCTCCTCCGGGTAGGGCTCGAGCAGCGTACGCGCCTGCTGCGGCGTGCCGTCCAGCCAGGTGCCATGATCATTCTCATGGAGGATCGCGGGCATGCGCTGCTTGCCGTTGTGCACGCGCGCGAGCAGCGGATTGGCCGGCACCGTGATGAGCGTGCACGAGAACAGGTACGAGCCGTCCGTGCGCCGCGAGCGCTCCCACAGCGCCGCGACGCCGAACACCTCCCGGGTGCGCAGCCGCACGAAGAACGGGTCGCGCGAGCCGTCCACGTTGACGTGCGGCTCGTAGAATCCGCCCATCACCATGATGCCGCGCTGGCCGCGCTGCCAGGGATCGCGGTAGCTCGGTGCGCTGTCGATGCGCTCCACGGTGGCGTTGATGGTCGAGGCCTTGAGCGGCACGCCGTGCGCCCACCACGGAATCAGGCCCCAGCGCATCTGCACCGCCTCGCGCTCGCCCTCCAGAGGTACCACGAGGGGAACCTGCTCCGTCGGCAGCACGCGGTAGCTGACGGGGTATTCCCAGCGGCCGCGGCGGATGCCCATGGCGCGCTCGGCCTTGGCTGCCTGCGCCAGGATGTACTTGCCGCACATGCTTTAGCCTGCGAACAGTATGCACGGCACTTTAGCACTGTGTGGACGGGGACGAAGCGTACCGCCCACACTTTCACCGTGCTGCCCTGGAGCTCGATCGAACGGCTGCGCGATCATTTCGGCGACTACGTGATCGTGGTCACCTGCCGCGGCTGCCAGCACGCGCGCGAGATAACACCGGCATTCCTGGCGCGGCATTGCCGCGACGGCTGGGACGAGCCGCTGGCGCGCATCATCGCGCGTTTCAGGTGCCGTTGCGGCAGCAAATCGGTCGACGTGAGGATCGGCTTCAACAGGAAGCCGCGCGGCTGGGTGAAGAATCCCTCGTGAAAGCGATGCGCGGCGCGCCCTGCCGCGGCTATCGTGTTACATCCGCCCGCTGCGGAGGCGGCCGCGGGCGCGTGGCGCCGACCGGCGCGTCCGGGCCCCAGAAGTCGCGCTGGATGATGCCGTAGAGCGCCTGCGTCAGACGGTCCGCCTCAAAGGGCGATACGTGCGACCACTCCGGCAGGGTGTAGCCCTGTAATTCAGGGTAGTCCTGAAAATGAATCCCCGGTGTACCGCTCGCGGCGAGCAGCGCATCCCAGGTGCGCGCGCGTGGGAAAGTCCTTTCCTCGAACTCCAGGAACGGCCCCGAGCTGGGCAAGCGCACGAAAAGCACCTTGACACCGCGTGCGCGCAACTTCGCGACGGCCCTTGCAGTGCGATCGATCTGCTCATTTGCGATCCGTTGTACCTCGGTGGGCGAGGGATCCTGCGGCGATGGCGTCAAGAGATCCACCACCCAGGCACGCCGCACGATGGCGCCGTACTCCGGGTCGGTTGCCACCTTTGCCCACACATGAGCATTTCGATCAGCCTCGATCTCGGAGATCTTGCGCACCGGCAACAGCGCCGGCAGTCCCGGGCGCTTCGGCCACGGCTGGCGCTCGAGCACCGTCTGCAAGGCAAAGTCGGGGTCGTCGAACGCGAGGTATGGCTCGATCCACTGCATCGACAACCACTGCCCGATACGTTGCGAGGGCGACTCCTTACGGAGGTAACGCAGCACCCCAACCCGACGCTTGAATGCAGCGAAGAACTGTTGGGGAGCGATTCCGATCACCAGGCGCCCGGTAAAGTGCGCATCCTGCGCCAGATCCTCGACCATTGCAGTGGGACCAGTGCCTTCGAGAGACAACTGGATCGGGCGGCGGCCGTCCAGACGTTCCCAGACCGGCAACTGCATGTCATAAAGCAGGCGCGAGGAGCCCAGCAGCACCGTCGCGTCGCCCTCGCCAGCATCGATGCGCCGCCGTTGCATCGCCCACAGGCCGTCGCTGTTGGCGATGCTCGGCCTCACACCGTAGTTGCGCCAGTACGCTTCCCAGCCGGCAACAAGCAGCGCGAGCAGCACCACTGTCCCGAGCAGTATCCTGCCCCACGGCTGCTCCGGCACCGGGCGCACAGGCACGGGCTGCGCGATTCCCGGCCGGTCGGCCGCGGTCTGGCGCGCGTAGCGGTCGTGATCGCCAGGGGACTGTGCCGAGTTCCTGCGCATGTCCCGGTCGGGGGGAAGCGTCACGGTTGACTCAGGCCTGCTCAAGCGATCACCGAAAATCCTGATTACCGGGAGCCGCGCTCCGCGGCGACCGCGCTTGCCGCGGCAGAGCTACCCCAGAAGTCGCGTGCAATCAAACGGTACAGCGCTGCGGTAAAGCGCTCGGCTTCCGCGCGCGTCATGTGCGACCACTCGGGCAGGTAGTAGCCCTGCAGCTCCGGGTAGTCCTCGAAGTGAATCCCCGGCGCTGCGGTGGCCGCAAGCAGCGCGTCCCAGGTTCGCGCGCGCGGGAAGTCGCGATTCTCGAAGGCGAGATATTCGCCGCTGCTCGGCATGCGCACGAACAGCACTTTCACCGCGCGGGCGCGCAGCTTTGCGACCGCCCCGGCCATGCGCTCGATCTGCTCCTTCTCGGTCTTGCGGGCTTCCTCCGGCGGCGGGTCATCGTCGGAGGGCTGGAAGTCCTGTCGCCAGATGCTGCGTGCCATCTCGCGGTAACCCGCATCGGTCTCGACTTTGCTCCACAGGTGAGTGTTCCGGTCGGGCTCGTACTCAGCGAGCTTGCGCACGTTCATGAACCACACTTTCCCCGGGCGCTCCGGCCAGGGCTGCCGGGCCAGCACGGTCTGCAAGGCGAAGTCACCGTCATCGAACGCAAAATACGGCTCAATGAGATACATCGAGAGCCACTGCCCGACGCGTTGCGAGGGTGATTCCTTGCGGGCGTAGCGTACCGCGCCAGCGTGATACTCATAGCCGGAAAAGAACAGATCGGGCTCCACCGCGATGAGCAGACGACCGGTGAACCTCGGGTCATCGGCGAGATCCTCCACCGCCTTGAGCGGCGAGGTGCCCTCGAAAGACAGCTGGATCGGACGGCGGCCGTCGAGACGCTCCCACACCGGCAGCTGCAGGTCGAAATACATCCGCGATGCGCCGATCAGCACCGTGGCGTCTCCCTCCCCTGCATCGATGCGCCGCCGCTGAATCGCCCACAGGCCGAAGGTATTGCTGATGCTCGGCTTGACGCCATAGTCGCGCCAGTACCACTCCCAGCCCCCCACCAGCAGCACCAGCAGCACCACGACGCCGAGCGCGATCCGCCCCCAGGGCTGCTGCGGTACCGGCCGTACTGGCACCGGTTGTGCTACGCCCGGGCGATCCGCCGCCGTCTGGCGTGCATAGCGATCGTGAGGCTGCCCGTCACCCGTGGCCCGCTGCGCGTCGCCGCCCGGCACGGCTGGCAGGGCGATCTCAGAACTGGAAATAGATGAAGGCACTTCCAGTCCCCTGGCAGATGATGATCGCGAACGCCATCAGCGCCCATACCGCGCACACCGCGGCCGCCGGCGCGCGCGCCACCACGGACTCGAGCGTGCGCGCACGCATCAGCCAGTGCGTCAGCACGAGCGCGCCGACGATCGCAACCACCGACAGCAGGCTGAACGTGGCCAGGATGGGCCGCGCACCGGAGTTCTGCCCGGCCATGCCGCGCAACACGATCCACGCCTTGCTAAAGGTCTTGGCGCGGAAGAACACCCAGGTGACGTTCACCAGCGTATAGGTGAGTAGCCCCAGCAACACGAACACCGCCGGACTCGGGCGGTAGTTGGAGAAGCGCGCGCGCAGCACGCGCTCGACCGCAAGGTACAGCCCGTGCAACCCACCCCAGGCGACGAAGGTCCAGTTCGCGCCGTGCCACAAGCCGCCGAGCAACATCGTGCCCATCAGCGCGATGTAGGTACGGCGCGCGCCGTGACGGTTGCCGCCGAGCGGGATGTAGAGGTAGTCGCGCAGCCAGGACGACAGCGTGATGTGCCAGCGCCGCCAGAAATCCGAGAAACCGACCGCGGCATACGGAAAGCGGAAGTTGTCCGGCATGGCGAAGCCGAGACACAGCGCCGCGCCGATAGCGGTGGTCGAGTAGCCGGCAAAATCGCAGAAGATCTGCCCGCTGAAGGCGAGCGTCGCGGCCCAGGCATCGAGGGCGCCCGGGACCTTGTCGCTGTCGTAGACGCGCTCCGCGACTCTCGACAGAAAGCTGTCGGCCAGCACGATCTTGTTGAACAGACCGAGCGTCATGAGCGCCAGGCCGAAGCGCAATTGTTCCCCGGTAGCGCGCCGCGGCTGCGCGAACTGCGGCACGAGCTCGGTCGGGCGCATGATGGGACCGGCCACCAGGTGCGGAAAGAAGGTTACGAACAGCGCGTAATCGAGCAGGTTCTGCGCCGGCGCGGCGCGACGCAGGTACACGTCGAGCGTGTACGACATGGTGGCGAAGGTATAGAAGGAAATGCCCACTGGCAGCACGATGTCGTAGTGCGCCGGGTGGTAGGCGACTCCGAGCGTCCCCATCAGGGCGGTGAAGTTATCGAGCAGGAACTGGCCGTACTTGAAGTAGCCCAGCATGCCGAGGTTGGCGATCACCGACAGCAACATCCAGGCGTGCCGCGCGCTCTGGCGGCGTGCCTTGACGAGGCCCTGCGCGGCGTACCAGTCGACCACCGTCGACACCCACAGCAGGATGACGAACGGCGGATTCCACGCCGCGTAGAACAGGTAGCTCGCGATCAGCAGGTTGATCTTTTTCGTGGTCCACGGCAGCGGTAGCGAGTGCAGGCCGAGCACGCACGCAAAGAACACGATGAACGTGAGTGAGTTGAAGACCAAAACTGCCCACGCCCCCCCGCGTGATCGCGGCTAAGGCGGCTTCCCCCTGCGCCTGTCAGGCGCTTATGACGCGCATAATGAATGCAGTATGCACGCCGGGCAATAGCCGGCGGAGCCGGTCAGCCGTCGGCCGGCGGCGTTGCGCCCGCTTGCATGGCGGCCTCGGCACGGCGGCGCATCTCCTCCGGCGCGACGTCCTCGACATGCGTTGCTACGGTCCACAGGTGGCCGAACGGATCTTCGAGCGTACCCGAGCGATCGCCGTAGAACTGGTTCATCACCGGGCGCTGCGAGCGCGCACCGGTCTTCAGTGCCCGCTCGAACACCGTGTCGACATCCGCCAGGTACAGCAGAATGCTGACGCTCGAGCCGCCGAGCGAGCGCGGACTGCGATAACCCATCGACGGATGCTCGTCCGCGAGCATGATCACCGAGTCGCCGATCCGCAGCTCCGCATGCCCAACCCTGCCCTGCGGGTCGGCCATGCGCAGCATCTCGGTGGCGCCGAACGCGCGCTTGTAGAAATCGATCGCCTCCGCCGCCCCCTTGACGATGAGATAGGGCGTCACGCTGCGATAGCCTTCCGGAATTGGACTTGTAGTCATGGCCGGCTCCTTTGCCCACGGCACGGGCGCAAGGCAGCTTACTCCCGCGCTTCGCGCCGATACCAGATCCAGTAAATCCCGCACAGCGCCCCCAGGAACGGCAGCCCGAACACGAGGGTCATGCGGAAGGCGTCGGTGAACGCGGTGGTCGCGAGCACCGCGACCATGAGCGCTGCACCAAGGAGCGTCGTCGCCGGAAAGCCGCGCAGCCGAAAGCGCAGCGGTGGCGCGCCGGCGCGGGCGCGCGCCCGGCGAAAGCGATAGTGGGTCGCGAAGATCATCAGCCAGGTGAACATCGTGCCGAAGGAGGAGATCGCCACCATGAGGATGAAGGCGGATTTCGGCGCCGCAACGCTCAGCGCGGTGGCAACGGCGATCCCGATGCTCGACAGCAGCAGTGCCTGCACCGGCACGCCGCGGCGGTTGAGCATGCCGAAGCGCTGCGGCGCATAGCCGGCCCGCGACAGGCTGAACATCATGCGCGTGC
>Ga0070766_10001806_pt1 | contig 10537 bp, 7 predicted proteins | sample HubBroMetageWFT6_FD_69782 | JGI IMG/M metagenome (GOLD analysis project Ga0070766, IMG submission 69782) | Warmed and freeze-thawed soil microbial communities from the Hubbard Brook experimental Forest, New Hampshire - Hubbard Brook CCASE Soil... | ecosystem: Environmental > Terrestrial > Soil >... | reverse complement strand
CAATCGAATCGCATCATTAGCCAAAGATCGTATCGCGCCAAACTCATCCGTCACGCGCAGCACCACCCGCGTCGTATCGGCGCCGTCCGCCTCTAGCCTCGTGTCATCCGGCGACACGGAGAATTGCTGATCAATCCCCTTGCCCGAGTATCGCCTCACGATCGCCTGCTTGCCTTGAATGTACCCTTCAATTCGCAGGTCTCCCCATCCATTGCGAAACGGCTGCACCTGCAGAACAAACGGCGGATACCGCAGGTTGCCAAACTCGCCGTGGTCAGGATCGACCTCCGCAATCAGCTTGTCATCGATATAAAACTTGAGATGATCGCAGTTCGAACAAACCACCGCATTGCTGAACCCCACCGATTCATCTCCGCGCGCCCAGCGGAACGCGGGTTCGAGCACCACCTCTTCCTCCGGAGCGCACTGCGATTTGTAAAATCCAGCCGCCGGCTTCGGCTCGCGAAAAATATCCGCCACCCCGTGATAACAAATCCGATCGCCCGAGCCAAAATTGGCATGCGTGTTGTAGTCAAACGCGCACCACCCGAGCCCGCCCGCGTACTGCGCGTTCGCCGCCAGCTGATTATGAACCCGCGCATGACGCAAGGTGTGCTCCGTCAGCCGCTCCGTGTTGTCCGTGCTCTTCGTCGGATAAGTGTGCCCAATGAATTCCGTATTCAAATACAGAGGATGGTTCGGCGCTCGCAGCGGAAAGCCAAAATCGTTGATCGTAAACACATCTTCCAGCAGCTCTGATTGCGGAAAGTTCCGTATCCCCCCCGTTTGCCGCGTCGCGTCCAGTTGATGAGCCGCCGCATTCGTGCGCGTATAAAAATCATGATCATCGCGCGATTCGTTGATGCGCACTCCCCACAGAATGATCGAGGGATGATTCCAATCGCGCCGAATCATTCGGCGCAGGTTGTCCACCGAGATATCTTTCCACGCCTCATCCCCAATGTGCTGCCAGCCCGGAATTTCCTCCAGCACGAGTAGTCCCAGTTCGTCGCACGCATCCAGAAAATGCCGCGACTGGGGATAGTGCGACGTACGCACGATGTTGCATTTGAAATTCTTCCGCAGAATCTGCGCATCTCGCCGCTGCACCCGCCGCGGCATCGCCTGTCCCACAAAAGGAAACGTCTGATGACGATCCAGCCCGCGCAGCTTGATCACCTTCCCATTTAGCTCGAACCCATGATCCGTAAACTTGGCCTCGCGAAAACCAATCGTCCGCCAATCCTCATCCACCACCCGCGATCCATCTATCAGCCGGACTTGCACCCTATAAAGCTTCGGCTGCTTCAAGTCCCAAAGCGTAATCGCCCCAAGTTTTTCCAGCAGCGCCGAGTGCGCCACCGGCTCATTTGCCGCGCCAGCCGCGGCAACTCCCTGCCTCTCCGTCGCGAGCACGCGCTCTCCATCGCGCAGCACAACCTCCAGGGTCAACCCTCCGCTCCGCGGCTCCAGATGCTGCAAATAACAATCCACCTCAATCGAAGGATTTCCACTGAGCACATCCCGAGGCTTGGCAAATAGGTTTTCGATAAAAGTTGACGGCACGATTCGCAACGCAACCTCGCGATAAATTCCGCCAAACGTGAGGTAGTCAATTTCATTTCCAAAGGGAGGAATATCCGCGCGCTCCGTAGAATCAACCTCAACCGCCAGCACGTTGTCGCCCACAAGATCCAGATGCGGAGTCAGTTCAAAAGAAAAAGGAGTGTAGCCTCCTTTATATTCCCCGAGTCGAACTCCATTCACCCAAACGGTCGACGCCGTCATCACTCCTTCAAAATCCACAAACACCCGCCGCCCACGCGCCTCCGCCGGCACCCTGAAGTGCCGCCGATACACCGAAACAAATTCATAATCCTTATCGTCGAAACTATGCCAGGGCAGCCGTGTATTCGTGTGAGGAATCACCACCCGTTCGAATTTCGAATCGTCAAACTCTCTCAGCCGAGCCCCCGCCACCGCCGTCCGGCTGAACCGCCAGTTCCGGTTCATCGCCAGCACCCGCCGCCCACCCGCGCCTGGCGCCACGACCGAGACGTCGGCAAACGCGCGCTCCGCCAGCATTCCGGCAATCAACCCGCCGGTATTCTTCATGAACTCTCGTCTGTGCATGATTGTCGGTCGGTCCCAGACTACTGCTCAATCCCTGCAGATTCCCGAATGGTCCTTCATCCTTTATTTCGCACTCGTTCGCAAAACGAAAACGCCAATTTTAAGTCACCGCAGTTTCGCTCGTATCCCCCATTAGTAGGAGTGCCTCAGTTTACGCAATCCTCCCCCGAGGGCAGGCGAGTTGTGATAACGTCACGCATTCATATCGACCGGGAGTCCATATTTCTCGCGGGTGCGATCAAGCCGCATATAAATAAGGTGTAGACAAACAATGAACCGCCGAACCTTCGTTCAAACTGTCGCCGGAACCGTAGCCAGCACCTGCGCCCTCACTCATAGCTCCGCCTCGCAAGATGAAGCCTCAAAATCCTCCCCGCCCGAGGCCCCCTTCCAACTCTCGGTCATGTTGTGGACCGTCTTCACCAATCTGCCTTTCGAGCAGCGCCTGGAAAAAGTCGCAGAAGCCGGCTACAAGAACGTCGAACTGGTAGGTGAATACGACAACTGGACCGAAGCCGATTTCAACCGCGCCAACGCGAAGCGCAAAGCGCTCGGCATCCACTTCGACTGCACCGCCGGCCTGAAGCATGGCATCAGCGTCCCCGCCGACCGCGAGCCGCTCCTCGAGGAAATCCGCCGCACCCTTCCGATCATGGAAAAACTCGATTGCCCCAACCTGATCCTGCTCTCCGGCAACACCGTCCCCGGAATGCCGCGCTCAGCCCAGCATCAGTGTTCGATCGAAACCCTCAAAGCCGCCGCCGATCTCGTCCACGGCAAATCCATCCACGGCGAGCCCGTGCGCTTGCTCCTCGAAACCATCGATCCCGAAGAAAACCCGCAATACTTCCTGACCCAAATCGCCGAAGCCCTCGATATTGTTCAAACTGCCGATCATCCGCAAGTCCGCCTGCTGTACGACTTCTATCACGAGCAGATCGCCGCTGGTAACCTCATAGAAAAACTCGAGCAGAGCCTCCCTCATCTCGGCCTGGTCCACATCGCCGACGTTCCCGGCCGTCACCAGCCCGGAACCGGCGAGATCAACTACGAAAATATTCTTCGCAAATTGGCGGCGCTCAACTACACCGGAGTAGTCGCAATGGAATTTCATCCCACCGGCGATCCAGTCGCCCAATTGCGCGCCGCCCGCAACCTGGCCCTGCGAGCCGGTTGACGCCGCAAATATCGGTTGGTGCGTCGGATGAGTCCCGAGAAAGGACGCCGCAGGCTTCCCAGAAGAGAGACTTCTGGCCCGGAACAACTTCTGGGGTTGTCCGTCATTCGCCCGCGACACAGAAGTCAATCAGTAAATCCGCGGCTCGCAGCGGCGCCAAGGCCGCAGACAGTCGCTGACGCGCAGGTGCGAGGTTGGAAAAAGGGTCAGCAACAGACCCACCGAGTAGGAACGATGCGTGCGCATCGCGGCCGGGACCGTTCGATCGCGCATTCGGCGTGCCCGATACCTCTGACGCAGTCACTCCGAGCGCAGCGCTTGCATAACATCGACTCGCGCAGCGCGTGCCGCGGGCAATACCGATGCGACAACCGCGACTGCCATCAAGACGACGGCAGCAACGATTACGGGCAAAGGACCCGGCATTTTGATCTCCCAAAAAAACCGACCCGCGATCCGTGCGAGCAGGAGTCCGACCGCCGCGCCAGCAAGCACGCCGGCACCAGCCATTACGGCTCCTTCGGCAATGACGCGGGTCAAGAGATGCCGACGTTGCGAGCCGATTGCCAGGCGGATGCCGAACTCACGAGTGCGTGCACTGACGGAAAAGGCGAGCACGCCCGCCACACCCACGATGGCGATCGCCAAAGCAACCGCGGCAAATCCGCCGAACACAATTGTGTTGAGTCGATCGGGGGTGAGCACTTCGGCGCGAATGTCTGCGAGCGTAGCCGCGTGCTCGACGGGTTGATCGACCGACATCTCGCGCACGATGCGCGTGACAGGCGTGACGAGCGCGTAGGGATCGATGCGCGTGTGCACGAACAACCGGCCGCCAAAGATGCTTACGCCATTGTCGGAAAGATTATCCGGCACCTGGCCGAACGGATGATAGATGGTGGGCGCCGCTCCCGGTATGACGTGCTGATCATCGACGTCAGCGGTGACGCCAACGATTCGGCGCGGTCCTTTGCTCATGCTGATGAAATCCATCACCGGGTCGGTCCACATAACGTGATGATTGAGCGGATCTTGCCCGGGGAACATGCGCTGCGCGACACTTTGGCTGATGATCACTACAGGTTCGCCACCGCGGCGGTCATCATCGTTGAAGTCCCGGCCTTCAATGATGGGCACGCCGAGCGCCGCGAAAAATCCCGGGGAAACCGCGCGGAACTGTGCCAGAGGATCCTCTTCGTGATTGCCTTTCACGTGACCTTCGCCGGTGAATTCAAACCCCGGACCGAAGCCGCCGGCATCTCGCCAGGGCACGCTGGTGCCTTCCGCGACTCCGTCAACTCCGGGCACCTCTTTAATTCGGCGTATCGCTTCGCGATAGAAATTAATGATCTGATCGGGAGTTTTGCCATAAGCCATCACTGGCATATCCATGGCGAGCACGCGGTGCATGTCGAAGCCGGTCTGCGTGGCTTGCAGCGTGAGCAGCGTCTTGACCAGCATTGTCGCGCCAGACAGCAGGATGAACGAGGCCGCAATCTGTGTGACCGCGAAGATGCGCAGCCGGCGGCTCGTCCCGCCGGTGATGCGCACTCCTCCGCTGCTGAGGTTGAAACCTTGCGACGTGTTGGCGGTGGGTAAGCGCGGGACGAAAGCCAGGAGCACGGCGGCCGCGATGGCCAGGGTTGCGCCCAGCCAGAGCATGCTCGAATCAATCTTCAAGTCGATCGCTCGCACCGAGAAGCGCGAAGCGTAGCGGGCCAGGACGTTGACCATCGGACTTGCGCTCACCACTGCCAAAATCGCTCCCGCGCCGCAGAGCAGCAAGCTTTCCGCCAGCAGCAGGCGGCGTAACATAGCCGTGCTTGCACCGAGCGCGGTACGCACGGCCAATTCGGCTTCGCGGCGCACAGTTCGCGCCAGAATCAGATTCGCCACATTGCAGCACGCGATAATGAAGACCAGTCCCGAGGCAGCGAGCAGTACCAGCAACACGGTACGAGCACCGGATGTGATCTCATCGCGCAGCAGCTTCGCTTCGATGCTGAATTGCCCGCTCGCGGGGTACGCTTCGGGGTGATCTTTCTTCATCGCGGAGTAGGCCGAGCGCAACTCGGCGCGAGCTTGATCGAGAGAAACTCCGGGAGCCAGACGCCCGAATAATTCCGTCATGCGATGAACCCGGCCAGTGACCATGGTCGCGGAGAGATGATGCGGGCTGGTTACAACGTTTGCGATGAGTTCGGTGTCCACAGGGTAAGGAACCGAAGGCTCGAGCACGCCAACGATGGTGGCAGTGCGCGTATCCAGCCGAACCTGCTTGCCGATCACCGATGGATCGCTGTGAAATGCGGTGCTCCAGAATCGGTAGGTAAGCACCGCTGCGCCTGCAGCATTGGGGCCGTCGTCGCGCACGTCGAGCAGTCGCCCCAGCACGGGGCGCAGGCCCATGACTTCGAAGTAGGAGCCGCCGACAACGCCGGCGCTAACTTCACGCGGCTCGCCCAGCCCAATCATCGTAAACCCCATCGTCGAAAAGTCGCCAAACTCGCTGACCGATTTCACGCTGGCCCGCAAGTCTTGGAGTTCGGGCACCGAAAAGCGGTCGTTTTCTGACCCGATGCCAGGGGCGCTCTGTCGAATGTAAATCAGGCGATCTTCGTCGCGGTTTACCAGCGGCCGCAGCAGGACGCCGCGCACAAGGGTAAAAATAGCCGCGTTGGCGCCGATGCCGAGCGCCAAGGTGAGGATCACGGCGCAGGCCAGCCCCGGAGTGCGGGCCAACGAGTGGAGGGCAAATCGGAGATCGCGAACAAAGGACATGGTTCACCCCTATTCCGCCGAGTTAGCAGCGTGCCTGCCAATTTCAGACGGCACATTATAGGTCAGTTACAGGTATTGAACGGATAATCGCTGGTCGTTTAAGGACATTGCTGCCCAGATTCGGACACCAATCCCAACGTCCGGTCAACCCACTCGAAGGTCGTTTGCATGGCGCTCGCGCCAGTGAACTGATCTGCGAGTGAGTCGTCGGTCTGCAAGTTGTTGAAAAATGGCGGCAGCGTGTGTGAGTCGAACCTGCACACAAACATAAATTCAACAACATGCAAGGGCCACGGATGGCAACTAAAGCCTGTCAAAAGCAATAGTGAACACGTAAACGGATCGCAAACGGATCGCGCGCGCTGGCAACTCAGAGACAGCGATAGCGTGAAAAGGACCGTGTTTCAGGGAGGTGAGCACATGGAGAAAAACAACGCCACAAACAACTTGTATCAGCGAGGTCAACCGAAGCAAGTCGGCGGCATCACTGGTCGCGGTTTCATGCCCGGTCAGTCTGGAAACCCGAACGGCAGACCGCGCACGCGAGGACTCGTCAGCGCTCTCCGCTCGACGGTGTCTGAGGTTGGGCAGGACGGAAGAAGCGTCGAGCAGCAACTCGTCGACGTGCTCCTCCACGAGGCACTGCGCGGCAGGCATCGCCTCGCGGCCGTCGAGGTGATTTTCGACCGCTTGGAGGGTCGCTCCCGTCAGCACATCGACGTTAACGACGTCACCCAAGAGTTGCGGCAAAAGTCGGACGTTGAGTTGCGCTTCCACTTGGAACACGACCGCTGGCCGGAAGAGGGTGAGTTGCTGCCACCAGTGAACGAACAAAACGAAAACGAGGAGGCATAACCGTGGTCAACAAGAATCTCCTGCCAACGTTTCGCCAGCAATCGAAGCCGATCCAACCTCTGCGACCGCTGACACTCGCACCGAGGCAACGTCGCCTTATGGTTCGTACTTCCAAAGGTCGTTGAGGTAACCCTCCGCAGTTGAATCAACACCGTACCCACCAAAGAGCCATAGATTTCCAGACGTATCGGTCCAACTAACGGACGCGAATCGTGCTCCGGGAATGTTGCCTGCAGCAGCCGTTCCCTCATTGCCGTATATCCCTGCTTGGTTAGTGACGTTCGACCCGCCCACCCACGTCCATTCACCTGCGCTGTACTTCCACAGGTCGTTGAACCATCCCCCTGTCGCGGTATTCGGGTTGTAACTGGTACCACCGAAGAGCCAGAAATTTCCGGACGCATCGGTCCAACCAACAGCCCCGTATCGCGCCCCGGGAACGTTATTGGGAGAGGCCGTGCCTTGAGTCCCGTAAGTCCCCGAATGGCCTCCCACGTTCGACCCGCCCACCCACGTCCATTCGCCCGCAATTACACTATACTTCCACAGGTCGTTGAGGTTACCTTCTGCGCCCGTCGAATCGTAGCCTAATCCCCCAAAGAGCCACAGATTCCCGGACGCGTCGATCCAACCAACGCTGCTGTTTCGGGCTCCGGGAACATTGCTGGCAGCAGCCATCCCCTGAGTCCCGTAGATTCCTTGATTATCGACCACGTTCGACCCGCTCATCCATGCCCATTCGCCCGCGCTGTACTTCCACAGGTCGTTGAGGGTTCCGTTGTTTCCGGTCGAGTCGTAGCCATTTCCAGCGAAGAGCCAGAGATTTCCGGACGCATCGGTCCAACTGACGGCCGTATATCGCGCCCCAGGAATGTTGTCGGACCCAGCCGTCCCCTGAGTCCCGTAAACCCCAGACTGGTTACCCATGTTAGATCCACCCACCCACGTCCACTCGCCTGCATTGTAGTTCCAGAGGTCGTTCAACAATCCATTATCGTAACTAGCCCCACCTAGGAGCCATAAACCTCCCGATGCATCGATCCAGCCAGCAACACCCCATCGTGCCCCGGGAACATTGTTGGAGGCGGCTACTCCCAAAGTCCCGTACGTCGCTGGTTGGTTGCGAGTGTTCGATCCGCTCATCCATGTCCATTCGCCCGCGCTATACTTCCACAGGTCATCGAGATCTCCGCCGTTACCAGTTGAGTCGTAACCGTTCCCACCAAAGAGCCAGAAATTTCCGGACGCATCGGTCCAGCTGACAGCAAGCTCTCTCGCCCCCGGAACGTTGGCAGTACCAGCTGTCCCCTGACTCCCGTAGGTCCCCGGTTGGTTGAAGGCGCTAGCGCCATTCATCCAAGTCCATTCGTTGGCGTCAGGCGGTGGCGGTGGGGGCGGTGGGGCACCTCCGCTGCCGCCCCCGCTGCCGCACGCCCCAGAAAAGAGGACCGTCATTATCACCACCGCCAATATGATCACGTGTGACTTCATCTCGTCTTTCATCGCGAATCTCCGCTTCTGACTCGAATAAGTTTAATAAATTCTAACCTCGCCGATTTAAGCCGCATCGGTTCCACCGGGTTAGAATCTCGGCAGTGATATTCGAGCCATCATCATGACGATCTTGCCGCGCAGGCACTTCTGGTAGAACTTGAAGGCCGCTTCGCACTGGCAGTCGAACATCAGATAGGGATTCAAACACATCCTGCACTCGGAGAGACGCCTGTTTTCGTCACCTTCCGAGGGGTGGAACAATCAATCGCATGACTGGTACGCAGATACTACTGAGCAGTCTCGACAGAATTGAAACAACATTTGGACTCCGCCATTGCCAGTGAAGCTGTTCTCGGGCTCAATCCCGAAGGCATCATTTCCGATACTGCTGTCGCAAATAGCTGCAAGGAGCGGCATTTCCGACGAGCAAAGCGGACACGAAGTCTTGCTCGGGTTGTAGATAAACGGGTATCCCCCAACCTGATGACGAGGAGTAAACAAGTCTTCGTCACCGTCATCGAAATCATCCACAACCCTCGCCCGTAACTGCTTCTCTTCATCTGCTGTTAAGGGCTGAAGGGAAACCTGTCGATGCGGGAAAACTCCTGTGTAGCCTTCGTAGGGGCCTTCTTGCCCAAATTCCATTTCCGGCTTGCGTGGCGGAACTTGCAATAATTCCACGCTTCCGTCGCTGGTCACTTTATAAGTGAACTCGCCGAACGGTATGCTGCACGTCCAACAGTAAAGCAGGTGGACGACGGGTTGACGGACTGGGTCAAAGCGGAGTCTTTCGTCCTTCGCATCCAGAGACAAAAGTCGCATCAATGGCTTATTGCAATTTGGACAGTGCGCACCTGCTATGTCGTGAGGCCCACAAAAGTCATGCAGAGTGTCTGTGGGATTAGCGGAGAAATTGAGCCAGTTGCCGACCTCTGGATTTCCCTTTGATTGCGCGTTGTTTTCAATCATTTTGTGTCTCCGACATGGATTCTACACAAGTGCCTAGTCGGTCACCGTTGTAACATCGCGATTACACTCGTCCTATGACCCGGCCTCATGCCTTTGGGTCCAGTTGCGGGTCCGCGCAAATTCAATCGCTGAGGTCAGTCGGGCTACGATGCGATATTGGTTGGCGATTTCCAAGAGCTGTTGACTCAAGACCTGAGGTGGCCAATCGTTTTCGTTGTCGGCCCATCGTAGGAGAAAGTTCGCCAGAGTGTGATGAATCTCATTCACCCCGTGCAGCATGTCCAGAATGACTGACTCTCTTCCTTCCCGCGTGTCGGGGAAGAAAAGTTCCCGCGTATGAACGGTCATCGCAGAGTAGACCAGCGTCAATGCCCTGATTCTGTCAGACATGCAGAGTGATTCAAGCCATCCAGCAAATGCTTCGGAGTTCATTGAGTTTCCTTCTTCGGGTGTTGTCACGGGGAGGACCCACCGAAATCTGGTTCTGCACGACAATCTGGACAAACGCGCATTCTACGCGGCTTTCCGGAAAGCGACGAATTCGGTCTTGGTGGCTGCCAAGCGCTGTGCCTTCAGCAGCAGATAGTTCATGTCTCGATAACCGCGGCCGCGGCGTAACAGAGTTTTGATGTTACCGTTGACCGCTTCTACCACACCCATCGGTACCTTCGTCCGACAGTAGTTCAAGATGCCATCGAGATGATCCAGTAACATTTGGGCTAGTTTCTCCATCGGTTTCAGTCGCTGCCAGCGCAACTGGTCGATCCATTTCTGTAAGTAACGCAACATCGCTCCTTCGTAGAAGAAGTCCCACAAATGCGCGAGGCTCTCCTTCAGGAGGTACGCTTTGAGAATGCGCCGGTTCAGAGCAAACAGTGCGTTCAACTGTCGCCGCTTGCCGCGATCCAGATTGAGCCAGCTCGTCAAAAGCAACCAGCGCTTCCCACGTACCAGATCCCGTGCGGCTCCTCCCTTCCGGAAGAACTCAGCCCGCCGCACTTCGTCTACCGCTCGGCCGGCATGTTGCAGAATGTGAAACTTGTCGTACACGATCCGGCATTGCGGCACCCACTGTTCCAGGCTTTTTTGGAACGGTTCCCACATGTCCACACAGGCGGCTCGAATCGC
>Ga0070766_10001803_pt1 | contig 10540 bp, 9 predicted proteins | sample HubBroMetageWFT6_FD_69782 | JGI IMG/M metagenome (GOLD analysis project Ga0070766, IMG submission 69782) | Warmed and freeze-thawed soil microbial communities from the Hubbard Brook experimental Forest, New Hampshire - Hubbard Brook CCASE Soil... | ecosystem: Environmental > Terrestrial > Soil >... | reverse complement strand
CGATGGACGGCTATGCCGTGCGCGTCGAGGACGTCCCGGCCGTGCCGACGACGTTGACTCTGGTCGGCCAGGCGCCGGCCGGCGGATCCTACGATCACGCGCTGAAGCCCGGCGAGACCGTGCGCATTTTCACCGGCGCGCCCTTGCCCATGGGCGCCGACGCGATCGTGATCCAGGAGGACACCAAGGCCGAGGGCGCCACGATCACCATCCTCGATCCGCCGCGCATCGGCCGTCACATCCGCAAGGCCGGGCTCGACTTCACGGCGGGCGACAGTCCGTTCGCCGCGGGGCGCACGCTCGCCACACGCGACGTGGCCTTGGCGGCGGCGATGAACCTGCCGTGGCTCTCGGTGCACCGCAAGCCACGGATCGCGATCCTCTCGACCGGCGACGAGCTCGTCATGCCGGGCGAGCCGGTCGGCCGCAACCAGATCGTCTCCTCCTCGGGCATCGCGGTCGCGGCCCTGGTGCGCGCCTGGGGCGGCGATCCGACCCTGTTCGATATCGCCCGCGACGACCCCAAGCTGATCGAGGACCGCATCGCCGCCGGCGCCCAGCACGACCTGCTGGTCACGCTGGGTGGCGCCTCGGTCGGCGACCATGATCTGGTGCAGGCCGCGCTCAAGGCCCAAGGCTTCGACATGGATTTCTGGCGCATCGCCATGCGCCCGGGAAAGCCCCTGATGTTCGCCGCCAAGGACCGCGCCCGCGTACTCGGCATGCCGGGCAATCCGGTCTCGACCATGGTCTGCGCACTCCTGTTCATGAAGCCCGCGATGGACCGCATGCTGGGTCAGCCCGGCGATCCTGTCGCCACCCGGCCGGCGCGGCTTGCCGTCGACGTCAAGGCGAACGACCTCCGCGAGGATTACGTCCGATCGAAGCTGACGCGGGCAGCGGATGGCGGCCTCACCGTGGCACCCCATCCGGTGCAGGACAGCTCGATGCTTTCGGTGCTGGCTTGGTCCTCCGGCCTGCTGGTGCGGCCGCCCCACGACCCTGCCCGCAAGGCCGGCGACACCGTGCAGGTCATCGATCTTTCTGTTCTCCCCGGCGGCTACTGATCCCCCCTCCATCCCCAAGTTCCCCGGGAAAACTTGACCTGGAGGCAGAACTAAACTAGAACATGTGTCGGGTTTCAGGATTTGTTCCGAAATCTGGTAGGCGTTCTGGGGAGAAGACGGTGCTAACCCGCAAGCAAAACGAACTCCTGATGTTCATCAACAAGCGCCTCAACGATGACGGTGTTTCGCCGTCGTTCGACGAGATGAAGGAGGCGCTTCGGCTCAAATCCAAGTCGGGCATCCACCGGCTCATCACCGGACTGGAGGAGCGCGGCTTCCTGCGCCGCCTGCCGCACCGTGCGCGGGCCCTGCAGGTTCTGAAGCTGCCCGACGCCGCGGCGATGCCCGCGCCCAATGTCACGCCCATGCTCGCCCGCGCCGGCTTCGCCGAAAGCCGCGAAGGCTTCGTGCCGCAGGTTATCCGCGGCGAGCGGGTGCCGCTTGCTGGCGCCATCCAGGTCGCCAACGAAGCGCAGGCGCTCAGCCTGCCGCTCTATGGCCGGATCGCCGCCGGCACGCCGATCGAGGCGCTGCGCGACAACTCCACGACCGTGGACGTGCCCGTCACCCTGCTCGGCTCGGGCGCGCACTATTGCCTCGAGGTCCAGGGCGATTCGATGGTCGAGGCTGGCATCCAGAACGGCGACATCGCCATCATCAAGAGCGCCGACACCGCCGAGTCGGGCGAGATCGTCGTGGCGTTGATCGACGATACCGAAGCCACCCTCAAGCGCTTGCGCAAGAAGGGCGCCTCGATCGCGCTCGAGCCGGCCAACGCCGCCTACGAAACGCGGATCTTTGGACCCGATCGGGTCAAGATCCAGGGTCGCCTGGCCGGGCTCTACCGCCGCTACGGTTAACGCCGCGCCTACTGGCCGGTGCAGGCTTTCAGATAAGCCGTGCGCGCGTCACGTTCGGCGCCAGCAGCCTGGAACGACGTGCCACGGCACCACTCGTAGTGCACGTTGAAATCCGACGACCAGCGGGCGCCCTTTAGGCCGCCTACACAGGAGCGGTTGGCGGTTCCGCCCCTCACCTGGTTGAGAGCGGCCTGTGCATATTGCTGGCAGAAGGCAGGATCGGCAGCCTGAACGTCAGCCACGGCCGAGATGCAAAGCGCTAACGCAACGCCAGCCACCGATAACTTGCCTGCCATGATCTGCGTTCTCCCAGTTGCGTGACATTTGAAAAAATAGAGCAAGCGCCGGCGACAACAAGCATTACGTTTACAGAGAGGCTGCAATTACTACCGATGTATTGGTCAACTGCCCGGCGCCTTGACGGGCGCCGCCTGCCGCGTCGAGCTGTTGGGCACCCAGGGGCGATCGCCGCGACGGGCGTTGGCGGTCTCGCGGCGCACACCGAGCTCATCGAGCCAGAGCGCCTGCGCACCGTCGCGCCAGGCATCGCGGCGGTCGATCACCAGGCGCGGGCCGCGGCAGCGGCCTTGCGCGTCGACCGTGGCGAGCACGATGTCGGCGCTACCGCAGGCCTCGGCCAGTCGACGGTCGTCGCTCACCAGGGCGATGCGCCACGGCCCCTTGCGCCAGCGGCAAAGCCCGGTGCTGCAACCGAAGCCGGCGGCCTGCTCGTCGGCGCTGACGGTCCAGCGCTTGGCGCCCTCCTGTCCGCTGCGCCGCGCCCAGGCGTCGCTGATGAAACGATCGGTACGGGCCGAGGCAATATGGACCATGCCCTGGGCATCGCGCAGGCCGAGCACGCGGCCGTCCTCGCTCATCAACAGGTCAGGCGCCGGCGGCGGCGCGAGCAACAGGCCCGCGATCGCAACCGGCAGGCCGGCAAATCGCCAGCGGCGGCGCCACAGGCAAAGCCACAGCCCGCCCAGCGTCAGCAGCCACAGGCTGGCGCCGGGCAGCGACGGCACCAGCATGGCGGCCTGCGGCCAGGCGGCGACGTGGAAGGCGATGGCGTCCAGGCCTTCGACGCCCCAGCCCATCGGCACCAGAGCGAAACGCTCGAGGCCGAGCGGCATCAGCAGCATCGCGAGAAGGCCCCACGGCATGATCCAGAAGCCGGTGAGCGGCACGCCCAAAAGGTTGGCGACGACGCCCAGCAGCGACAGCCGGTTGAAGTGATAGGCGGCGAAGGCGCCGGTGGCGACCGAGGCGATCAAGGTCGTGGCCAGGCTGGCGGCGAAGCCGGCGCCCAGCCGCCACAGCCAGCGGTGTTTAAGAAGCTCGACGCGCTCGTGCAGGCGCCGCCGCCAGCTGGCCGCCATCTCCCAGGCGGCGATCAGCGCCACCACCGCGGCGAAGGACATCTGGAACGAGGCGCCGGTCAACGATTCGGGCGCCGCGAGGAGCACGATGACCGCCGACCAGGCGACCAGGCGGAGCGACAGCGCCGTGCGGTCGAGCAGCACGGCGATCAGCGCAAAGCCCGCCATGGCGCAAGATCTTTGCGCCGGCACCGGCGCGCCGGCCAGCGCGGTGTAAAAGAGCGCCGCGAGCAGCGCGAGCACGGCCGCCGTCTTCTTGGCGTCGATGCGCAACGCCAGGGGCGGTATGAGCGCGATGCCGTAGCGCACCAGGCCCATCACCAGCGCGATCACGAACACGATGTGCAGGCCGGACACTGAAAGGATGTGATAGAGGCCCGAGTCGCGCATGGCCCGGGTGATCTCCTTGTCGACGGCGGTTTGCTCGCCGGTGAGCAGGGCCGCGACGACGCCGCCCTCGGGCCCGGGCAGCACTTTCATGATGCGCGCCGTGATGTCGGCGCGCATCCCATCTATGGTGCGCACGATGCCGTCAGGCCGGCCATGCTCGATGACGATGGCCGGCGCCAGCGCATAGCCCACGCCGCCCAGCTGCTGATACCAGGCGACCCTCTGGAAATCGAAGGCGCCCGGCGCGGCCGGTCCGGCCGGCGGCGAGAGGTTGGCGAGCACCAGGAGCCGGTCGCCGACATGAATTGGCGGCGCGCCCTTGGAGAGCGAGATGCGCACGCGCTCCGGCATCATCTCGGCCGGCGGCACGTTGTTGCCTTTGAGGCGCACCGCCTCGAGCACGACCCGCACGCTCTCCGGCAGGCGCTGGATGTCGGCAATGCGGCCCTCGACATTGATGCTGAACAGTGGCCGGGTGAGGGTCGGTGCCGCCAGGCTCGCGGTGCGCCAGGCGACGAGACCGAGACCGGACGCGGCGGCGACCGCGCCGATTGCGAGCGCGCGAGTGAGGCTGCCCGACCGCGCGAGGAAGACGAGGACGAGCGCACCCGTCGCCAGCGCCGGCCCCAGCCACAGCGCGGGCTCGCTCGGCAGCTCGAAGTAGAGGGCGATGCCCAGCCCCATCGCCACCGGCAGCCACAGCATCCAGCGGCTGCGCTCGGCGTCGAGCTGATCGAGGATCCAGGTGCGTGCCCCCGCCACGCCGTCTCCCTCTGTTGTTTGACAGGCGGGAAACGCTCGCCTACCTACGGCGCGCTTTTCCGGCCGAAATGCGGCAAAACCCGCACATACCCAGAGCAATGACCGTCGTTACCCGCTTCGCCCCCTCGCCGACCGGCTACTTGCATATCGGCAGCGCGCGCACGGCGCTGTTCAACTGGCTGTTCGCCCGCCACCACGGCGGCAAGTACCTGCTGCGCATCGAGGACACCGACCGCGCGCGCTCGACCTCGCCCGCCATCGACGCCATCCTCGACGGGCTGTCATGGCTCGGCCTGCCGTGGGACGGCGAGGTCATCTACCAGTTCGCGCGCGCGGCACGGCATGCCGAGGTGGCGCACCAGATGCTGGCCGCCGGCAAGGCCTATCACTGCTACGCCTCGCCCAAGGAACTCGAGGAGATGCGCGACGCGCAACGCCGCGCCGGCGTGCCGATGCGCTACGACGGCCGCTGGCGCGATCGCGATCCCAAGGATGCCCCGGCCGGCATCGCGCCGGTCGTTCGCCTCAAGGCGCCGCAAAGCGGTCAGACGGTGATCCAGGATGCCGTACAGGGTGAGGTCAAGGTCGAGAACGCGGTTTTGGACGACATGATCCTGCTGCGCGCCGACGGCACGCCGACCTACATGCTGGCCGTCGTCGTCGACGATCAGGACATGGGCGTCACGCACGTGATCCGCGGCGACGACCATTTGAACAACGCCTTCCGCCAGCTTCAGATCATCCACGCCATGGGCTGGCCGGAGCCGGTCTATGCCCACATCCCGCTGATCCATGGCCCCGACGGCGCCAAGCTCAGCAAGCGCCACGGCGCGTTGGGCGTCGACGCCTATCGCGACATGGGCTTCCTGCCGGCGGCGCTGCGCAACTACCTGCTGCGGTTGGGCTGGGGCCATGGCGACGACGAGATCATCTCGACCGAGCAGGCGATCGAATGGTTCGATCTGCCGGGCGTCGGTCGCTCGGCCGCGCGCTTCGATCTGGCGAAGCTCACCAACCTCAATGCGCATTACCTGCGTGAGACTCCCGATACCGAGCTTTTGGCGATGGCGCTGCCCGAGCTCGAGGCCAAGCTCGGCGGCACGATCGATCCGGTCGGCCTGGAGCGCCTGACGCGCGGCCTGGGTGGCGTCAAGCAGCGCTCGCGCACGCTGGTCGAGCTTCTGGACAATCTCCTCTTCTATGCTCGAAGCGGCGCGCCGCCGATCGCCGACGACAAGGCGCGCGCCCAGCTCACGCCCGAGGCCAAGGCGCTGCTCGCCAAGCTCGCCGTCGCGCTCGAGGCCGAAGCCGCCAACTGGAGCGAGAAGCAGGTCGAGGACGCAATCCGACGCTTCGCCGAAGCGGAGGGTGTAAAGCTCGGCCAGGTCGCCCAGCCACTCCGGGTTGCGCTCAGCGGCTCGACCGTATCGCCCGGCATCTTCGAGGTGCTGGCGATCCTGGGTCCGGCAGAGACCACAGCGAGATTGCTCGCCGCCCGCGGATAGAACGCCTCGCCCAGCCGCGCAGAATCCTTCGATGGGTTTGCGGGTCTGGATCTGGCTTCTGTCGCTTTCCATCCTGTGGGGCGGATCGTTCTTTTTCGCCAAGGTCGCGATCGGCGAGCTGGGACCGCTCACCGTGGTGTTCGCGCGGGTCACCCTGGCGGCGCTGGTACTTGATATCGTCCTGGCGGCCATGGGGACGAACCCGTTTCGGCGCGACGCTCCCTGGTTCGCCTATTTCTGCATGGGCTTGCTGAACAACGTGCTGCCCTTCAGTCTGATCTTCTGGGGCCAGACACACATCGCGTCGGGGTTGGCCTCGATCCTGAACGCCACGACACCCCTCTTCACCCTGCTCGTCGCCCACTTCCTGACACATGACGAGAAGATCGACGCGACCAAGGTCGCGGCTTTGCTCGCCGGGTTCGCCGGCGTGGCAGTGCTGATCGGCCCCGAAATGCTTGTCGATGGCTCGAGCGTATGGGGCGAGCTGGCCTGCCTGGCCGCCGCCCTTTCCTATGCCTTTGCCGGCGTCTACGGTCGGCGCTTCAAGATCCTGAAAATTGCACCGATCGAGGCCGCCGCCGGCCAGGTCACTGCGAGTACCTTGTTGATTCTGCCGATCATGCTGGCCACCGAGCAGCCATGGGCGCTGCCGGCGTTGCCCTCGCTGGCGGTGTGGCTGGCGCTCGGCGGCCTGGCGGTGCTGTCGACGGCCCTCGCCTATGTGCTTTATTTCCGCATTCTGGCCGCCGCCGGCGCCACCAACCTGCTGCTCGTTACCTTCCTGATCCCGGTGACCGCCGTGCTGCTGGGTGCGGCCGTCCTGGGCGAACGGCTGGAGGCGCGGCGTTTCGCCGGAATGGCCCTGATCGGGCTGGGCCTCGCCATCATCGACGGCCGGATCGCGCGCGTGCTACGCCCCGCGAAATAGCGGTTTGGCTGCACAATTGCGCCTCCGGAGGCGGCTTGTTAGGGTGCCCTCGAACCCGCCAATTCGAGCCGAAAGAGTTCCCACATGGCCAAGTCGACCGCCACGCTGACCGACAACGAAACCGGCAAATCCTACGAAATGCCGATCATCCACGGCACTATCGGGCCGCGTCTGGTCGATATCCGCAAGTTTTACGGCGACGCCGGAATGTTCACCTACGATCCGGGCTTCACCTCAACCGGCTCGTGCGGCTCCAAAATCACCTACATCGACGGCGACGAAGGCGTCCTGCTCTATCGCGGCTACAATATCGCCGAGCTCGCCGAGCAGAGCGACTTCATGGAATGCTCCTACCTGCTGATGAAGGGCGAGCTGCCGAACAAGGCGCAGAAGGAGAAGTTCGTCCGCGACATCACCCTGCACACGATGGTGCACGAGCAGCTCAGCCAGTTCTATCGCGGCTTCCGGCGCGATGCCCATCCGATGGCGGTATGCTGCGGTGTCGTGGGCGCGCTCTCGGCCTTCTATCACGACTCGCTCGACATCCACGATCCGCACCAGCGCATGATCGCCTCCTACCGCCTGGTGGCCAAGATGCCGACCATCGCCGCCATGGCCTACAAGTACTCGGTCGGCCAGCCCTTCATCTACCCGCGCAACGATCTCAGCTACTCGGCCAACTTCCTGCGCATGATGTTCTCGGTGCCGGCCGAGGAATACGAGATCAATCCGGTGCTCGAGAAGGCCGTCGACCGCATCCTGATGCTGCATGCCGACCACGAGCAGAATGCCTCGACCTCGACGGTCCGCCTCGCCGGCTCCTCGGGCGCCAACCCGTTCGCCTGCATCGCCGCCGGCATCGCCTCGCTGTGGGGGCCGAGCCACGGCGGCGCCAACGAGGCCGTGATCAACATGCTGAACGAGATCGGCGGCAAGCAGAACATCCCGGGCTTCCTGTCCCGGGTGAAGGACAAGCAGGACCACACCCGCCTGATGGGCTTCGGCCACCGCGTCTACAAGAACTACGATCCGCGCGCCAAGGTGATGCGCCAGACCTGCCACGAGGTGCTGACGTCGCTCGGCATCGAGCACGACCCGCTGCTTGAGCTCGCCATGGAAATGGAGCAGATCGCGCTCAAGGACGACTACTTCATCTCCAAGAAGCTCTATCCCAACGTCGACTTCTACTCGGGCATCATCTTCCGGGCGATCGGCATCCCGACCTCGATGTTCACCGTGCTGTTCGCCGTCGCGCGGACCGTGGGCTGGGTCGCGCAGTGGAACGAGATGATCGAGGACCCCGACCAGAAGATCGGCCGCCCGCGCCAGCTCTACAACGGCCAGACCGAGCGGCCCTACAAGCCGCTGCACATGAGAGCCTAATACCAGGGGATCAATCGCTATCCGGGGGGAAAGCGGGAGGACATGGCAAGATCGTCGCATGGACCGCGCCTGGCAAAGACCTGGGCGGTCGCGCAAAAGCCGAGGCCGATGCCACGGGTCGTGCGGCTCGGCCGGCCGGCGAACGACAATTTCCGCCGCCCCGGCTGGATGGTGCGGTTGTTCGTCTTGGCGTTGGCGGCGGCCCTCGCGCTGGTCGCCGTGGCCAACTGGCGCCTGATCCTGTAGCCGGCCGCTACTTGCGCTCGATCAGCTCGATCTTGTAGCCGTCGGGATCCTCGACGAAAGCGATCACCGTGGTGCCGAACTGAACCGGGCCGGCCGCGCGCGTGACCTTGCCGCCGGCCTTGGTGACCTGCTCGCACATGCCGTAGACGTCGGGCACGCCGACGGCGAGGTGGCCGAAGCCGGTGCCCAGTTCGTAGGGCTTCTCCTGCCCCCAGTTGTGGGTCAACTCGACGGCACAGTGCTCGCTCTCGTCGCCGTAGCCGACGAAGGCCAGGGTGTACTTGCCGGCCGGCACGTCACGCTTGCGCAGCAGCTTCATGCCCATCGGCCCGGTATAGAAAGCGAGCGATTTGTCGAGATCCTTCACCCGGATCATCGTGTGCAACATGCGGTAGTTGGCGGCGGTATCGGGCATCAACCCCTCCTCTATTGTCGGTCGCGGATCATGGCGGCAAAGGTCGCTTCCGCTGCGACCTTGCCCTCGACCAACGCCTTGCCGGAGAACTTCCAGACATTGGCGCGGCTCTGCACCTTCTCGACATGCAATTCGAGGCGGTCGCCCGGCACCACCGGCCGGCGGAAGCGCACGCCGTCGATCGACATGAAGTAAACCAGCTTGCCCTCCGAGTCCGTGCCGAAGGTGGCGACGACCAGGACGGCGGCGGTCTGGGCCATCGCCTCGACGATCAGCACGCCCGGCATCACCGGCTCCGACGGGAAGTGACCCTGGAAGAACGGTTCGTTGATGCTGACGTTCTTGATGCCGACGGCGCTGCGGTCGAGCTGCATGTCGACCACGCGGTCGACCATCAACATCGGATAGCGGTGCGGGATCATCTGCAGGATCCGCTTGATATCCACCGCTGTCGCCCCCGCAAGGCTGGTCTTGTCGGTCTGGATGTTCATGACAGCGACGTCCTCAGAAACGCGTGCCGAAGCCGAAGCGGATATTCTGGGTCTTGTCCCACGGGTCCTGAACCAGCGGGAAAGCGTAGTCTATACGGATTGGACCGAATGGCGATATCCATTGCACGCCAAGGCCGGTCGCCACGCGCATCGTATTGCTGGTGAGGACTGTATTGCTGAACTGCGCCGGACCGCCGAGGCCCCAAAGGGAGCCGACATCGACGAACGCCTTGCCGAGGATCCCGATCTCCTTGGGCAGGCCCAGCGGAAAGCTGATTTCGGAAGTGCCGGTGTAGAAATAGGTGCCGCCCAGCGCGTCGGAGGTGATCGAATCGCGCGGCCCGATGCCGCCGACCGCGAAGCCGCGCAAGTTGTCACCGCCGACGAAGAACAGGTTGTTCAGCCGCAGCGACGAGCCGCCGTAGGGGATCACCGCGCCGATCGAGCCACCGATCGAGGCGACGACATCCTCGAAGATGCTCCGGTAGTAGACGGCGTCGGCCGTGGTACGGAAATACTGCTCCGTGCCGAGGGCGCCGGCCACGGCCAGCGTGTTGCGGACCAGCAAGCCCTTTGTCGTATTGAGGCGGGTATCGCGGGTATCCCAAGCGATCGTCTCGGAAACTTCCGAAACCACCGACGTGCCGGCGTTCAACTGCACGATCTGCGAGGCAAAGGGTTGCACGTTGTAGATATCGGTCTGGCGCAAGGTGTAGCGGACGGTCTGCCGCGTGTGCTCGGTGTAGGCCCAGCCGGCGCGCAGTGCGAAGCCGATGCTGGCATCGCTATAGGAGGCGACCGCTTGACGGTCATTCGACGTGCGGAAGATGTCGAAGCCCACCGCCATGGGACGGTCCAGGAAATAGGGCTCGGTGAAGCTGAGGTCGATCAGGGTGCTCAAGGTACCGATCGAGAAGCCGAGGCGGAGCTCCTGGCCCTTGCCCAGGAGGTTGCGTTCGTTGATCGAGACATCGCCCAGAATACCCGACGTCGTCGAAAAGCCGGCGCCAAAGGAGATGTCGCCGGTGCTTTGCTCGACCACCTGGACTTCGAGGTTGGTCTTGTCGGGCGACGACCCCGGGGCTGCCGAAACGTCGACCTTCTCGAAGAA
>Ga0070766_10001801_pt1 | contig 10544 bp, 24 predicted proteins | sample HubBroMetageWFT6_FD_69782 | JGI IMG/M metagenome (GOLD analysis project Ga0070766, IMG submission 69782) | Warmed and freeze-thawed soil microbial communities from the Hubbard Brook experimental Forest, New Hampshire - Hubbard Brook CCASE Soil... | ecosystem: Environmental > Terrestrial > Soil... | reverse complement strand
TTCATCGACCCGCGGCCGCGGCCGCCGCGGCCCCGGCGCGACGGCTGATGCCACACCCCCCGGGCGCGGTCATGCCGGCCGCTCACCGGTTCCACCAGGTGTAAAAGCAGACCGCGGCGAACGACCCGCAGCTGCCGCCGATCAGCGCGTACCACGCCAGCGCCATGCCCGGCAGCTCGCCCGGCGACAGGCACCCGAACAGGAGCGCCGTGACGCCGGCCGGCAGCAGGAACCGGCGGATCCTCACCGGGCGGCCTCCGCGGGCTCGCGCAGCGCGGCCAGGCGCCGCCTGGCCGTCCGCGGGGACACGCCCTGCTGCGCGGCCAGCGACGCGGCGGTTACGGTCACCGGCGCCCGGCCGGAACGGCCACGGTGCTGACCGGACCGCGCGGCGGCAGTGGCCGCATCAGCGGCCGGGGCGGCTCTGCGGGCCTGCTTGCGCAGCGACCGGATGGCCATCTCCACACAGCCGATGAACCCGACCGCCGGCCACCCCGAGGCGGCCGCGTCGATCGCGCCGTGCGGCCATCCGGAGGCGACGTTTGCGGCCAGCGTCGCGGCCACGCCCAGGCCGAGGAATGTCCGGGTCAGCCAGCCCACCGGCTGCCGGGCCCGGACAGACACGATCATGTCCAGGCTGGCCGCGGCCACCGTCCCGTCAACCGACAGCGGCAGCAGGTGCGCGGCCACGACCGGCTGCCCGTGCGCGACGGCCAGGTCCTCGATGTGCATGTACGAGATCCACGCCGCGATCGCGGCCACTGCCAGCACCGCGCCGGTCCGCATCCGCAGCACCGACCGGTCGCTGGTCAGGCCTCCGGATGCCACCGCATGCCTCCGGCCGCCTCGCGTTCCTCGCACGCCCGCAGCGCCGCGTCCAGGGTGGCCGCCGCGTCCCAGCCCTGCCGGGCCAGGATCGCCAGCACCGACGGCGGCGCGTCCCGCAGCTCGGTCCGAGCCGGCACGAGGGGAGCGGGGAAGCTGGCCAGCCACCGGCGAGCGTCGCCGATCCGGCCCTGCGCGGGAGGCACCGGCCACGGCCGGGCCGGAGGAGTAGCCGCTACCTCCGGCCCGGCCTCATCCCGTCCGCCTGCCCCTTCCCAGTTCAGGGGGCCGGGGCCCTGGTGCGTGCCCGTGTTGCGGCTGAACAGCAGCCGCAGCCACCTAGGCACGCGAAATCCTGGCGCCCGGCGACGCCAGCGACGCCCGCAGGCTGCACGCCCCGACGTCCTGGCACAGCCACGACACCGTCTTGCCGTCGTCGGAGAACGCGGCGGTGCCCATCAGCGGCGCCCGCGGCGACTCCTGCCGGCCGCAGTGCGAGCACGCCCGGGCGGGCTCGGCCAGGAACCCCAGCAGCTCCTCCCAGGCGCCCGGATCCGGCTCGCCGACCCAGCAGCCCATCCGCTCGGTGGCGGCGTGCCGCCACGGGCTGACGGCGGCGTCGGCCGGGCCGGACGGCTCGATCGCCTTCAGGCAGTTCCGGCACAGCAGCAGCCGCGGACCGCACAGCTCGATCGCGTCCAGCGCGCCCGGCATCATCTCCAGCAGCGGATCGGGCTCCCCGCCCCCGGGGAATGGCTGCCGCAAGAGACCGGGGGCGGGGAGATCATCGCCGGCCTCGTCGGCGGGACCGTGGCAGGGGCAGCCGGCCGGGCCGTACCCGGCGTCGTCGCCGTCGTCGCCGGCGGGAGGCAGCTGCCCGGTCGCGTCGACGGGGGCCGGCACGGCCGGCTCGGCGAGCATGCCCAGCCAGTGGCCGGGCTTTTCCGGGTCGTCGCACGGCGCGACCCGGGTCCGGACGTGCAGCCACTCGCACGTGGCCAGGAACGCCGGCACCAGCATGCTCCCGGCCCGCTCGATCAGCTCGGCGCAGTGCCGGCAGTAGTGGAACTCCGCCCCGCCGCCGCGGCGCGCGTGCGGCGAGGCGGAGGGATCAGGGAACTCCAGCAGCCGCGCCGCCAGCGACCGGACCAGCTCACGGGAACCGTTGTAGGCGGCCTCCGCCCGCAGCGCGTACCGGACCGCCACCAGGCACGCCGCAAACGCCACCACGCCCACCCCGGCGGTCCACCACAGCACCCCCGTCACGACCCGGCCCCGTCCTGCGAGCACAGCGCGGTGCCGTCCAGCGGGGCGAAGCAGAGCAGAGCGTGCTCGGCCATCAGGTACACCAGCGGCAGGGCCGACACCCGCTGCGGCTCGCGGTAGATCCGCTTCCGGCAGTGCGTGCACTTCACCACGCAGAACGGGCCCGACCGGTAGACCTCGAAGGCCTCCAGCATCTCCGGGTCGAGCTGCAGCCGCAGCTTCGCCGGGCTCACCGCCGGGCTCCCGGCTCGTTCAGCGCGGCCGGCCCGTCACCGATGCCCAGCACCGTGCACACCGGGCAGACGTGCGGCTGATCGGTGCTGGTGTAGCAGGCGTCAATGCACGGCTCGCAGAACCGTCCCGGGATCGTCACCCACCCCGGCCGCATCACCGTCCGCGCGCACCCGGCGATCGCGCACTGCGGCGGCTCGCCGAGCGCCTCGACGTCGACCCCCGGCCCGACCGCCATCGCGTCGGAGTACTCGATCTCAGTCATCCCCGCCGTCCTCCTCCAGGTCCCAGAGCGACTGCGCGGGCTCAGCGGCGGGGACCAGAGCCGTGCGTCGCGGTTTGCTGCGCGCCGGCCTATCGCCGTGCGCCTCGAATGGCCAGCCGAGCGAGTGCACCGTGGTGCCCAGCGCGTCGGCGATGTGCTCGATGTCCGCGGCGGTGATCTGCGCGTTGCCGCGAAGGCGCCGGTTAACGCTCGACTGGCTAGTGCCGAGCCGCCGCGCCAGCTCGGTCTGGGTGACGTCCTGGCGTGCCATCTCGGCCTTGATCTCGCCGATCAGCACGTCCGCGAAGGTTCTTGCTGGCATGCGCAGTATTTAAGCGCTCAGCGTGTAGCTTCTGCAAGTACGTCTTGAGAATTTCTTCGAATGGCGTTTACGATGAGCGCATGAATCATGCTGATGAAGCAACGCTGGTGCGCGAGCACGTCTCCGGCGAGGTCCGCGCACAACTGGGTCGGCGCAAGATGTCGATCAGCGAGGCGGCACGCCGACTCGGCTGGACCCAGACCTTCATGTGGCGGCGCGCGATGGGCGAGGTCGGCTTCGAGGTCGGCGAGCTGGCTGCCGTCGCGCAGCTGCTCGGGTCGCCGATCGAGAGCTTTTTCCCGGCGCGACTCGCCGGCGCGGATGTGGTGCAAATCGGCGCGGGGTCACGAAATCTGCGTTTCTCGACCCCCGCCAGGGCCGCAGCATGAGCGCCCGCGATCTTTGCCAGCCGCCCGCCCTCGCGAGGCCGTCCGGCCCCGGCCACGACATCGGCGAGCTAAGGAAGATCATCGACTCGCTCAGCCCGGAGGAGCAGCACACCACGCTGATCTGGCTGTCCGGCGCGCAGCCGCGGGCCTTTGAGGGCGCCCTGCAGCACATCAGCCTCCTACGCGCGGCGGCCCTCCGCCGGATGGGCTTGGTGGATCCCCTCTACCCGTGCGTAACCCGGCTCGATCGAGGCGACGGGCCGTGCTGATCTGGGTTCTGGTGCTGCCGTTTCCGGGCGCGGTGGTCCTGGTGCCGGTGCTCGCGGTCGCGACGGCCGTAAGCCAGTGGCGGGACCTGCGAGCGGAGGCGCGCCTGAGGCGACCCGGCCGCGGCCCGGGTACAGCGGGTGTGTCCGGCCAGCCGGGCGAAAGTGGATCTTGCGGTCCTTCGCCGGGCTAATTATGGTGTCGAACGTTGTCCCGCTAAGGTACCCCGTTTCCTGCCCCGCACCGGCCAGAGCGGATTTAGGCGTGCCTGTAGTCGTTGCGGCGCATCTGGAGTGGATGCGCCAGCGGGGCCTGGCGGAGTCGACGATCGGCAAGCGGGCGCGGGTGCTGGCCCGGATCGCGGTGTTCAGCGGCGCCCCGGTGTGCGAGGCGAGTGAGTATCAGCTGGCCGGCTGGCGGGCGGGGCTGACCGCGGGCCCGGATGCGGTGGCGGCGGACTTGTCGCAGGTGCGGGAGTTTTTCCGGTGGCTGCGCGCGGAGGGCCTGCGCGATGACGACCCGGCGGTCCGGCTGGTGCGGCCGCGGCTGGCGCGGCGGCTGCCGCGGCCGATCCCCGATGATCAGCTTCTGTACGCGCTGGCGTGCGCGCCGCCCCGGATCCGGCCCTGGCTGGTGCTGGCGGGCTGGGCCGGGCTGCGGGCGAAGGAGATCGCCTACCTGCGGCGCGAGCGGGTGGTGGAGACCGGCCGGCCGCCGGGGATCCTGGTCGCGGCAGACGCGACGAAGGGCACCACGGAGCGGTACGTGCCGATGTGCGACTTCGTGGCCGAGGAGCTGGTGCCGGTGCTGCCGGCGTCGGGGTGGGTGTTCCGGCGGCTGGACGGCCAGCGCGGGCCGAACACGCCGTCGCTGGTGTCGAAGCTCGCGGGCCGGCATCTGCATGCCTGCGGGATCGCGGCGACGCTGCACCAGCTGCGGCACCGGTTCGGCACCGCGGCCTACGACGTCGACCATGATCTGCGCGTCGTCCAGGAGCTGATGGGTCACGCGTCGGTGGCGACCACCGCTCTGTACACGAAGGTGTCGAGCAGCTCGGCGGTGGCGACGGTGCAGGCGCTCCCGGCGCCGGGGCACCTGCGGGTGGTGTCGGCGGAGTAGTTACCCGCCCGTTCCGGCTGGCTCCGGGGCCCCGGCAGCCGGTGTCGCGGCCGCGGGGGTGCGGTGGCGGAGCCAGGAGACGAATTCGGCGACCATGGCCCTGGTCTCGGGTTCGAGGGCGGCGATGTCGGCGACGACGGGGTCGGCGGTCTCGGCGGCGGCGAGGACGGGCTCGACGAAGTTCTGGATGCCGTGCCAGGCCTGGGCCATCAGGTCGAGGCTCTGCCGGAGGTTGACCCGCGGGTCGGGTGCGGCCGCGGCGGTCCCGGGGCTGGTGTCGGTGGTGGTGGTCATGGTGGTCCCCTCTTCCGGTGTTTCCCTGCGGGAATGGTGCCAGAGTTTCACCGGCGTCCCCGCATAAGGTCGCGGATGTCGGTGTCGTGGCATCTGAGCAGCTCTTTCATGGTCTCGATGGCTTCCTCGGTGCGGCCGGCCCGGTAGGCGAGGCGGCCGAGGGCGGCGCCGATGATTCCGGCAGCGCCGATGGCGGCGCAGGTGGCCTCGACCGCGCCGGTGCTGACGGTCATCTCAGCTGCATGGGTAGAGCTCCAGCCAGGAGCCGGGCTGAATCGTGAACGTGTCGGCGGCGACGGTGCAGAACGCTTCGAGTGCCAGCGTGCCCGCGGCGGTGAAGGTGGCCGTCCCCTCGAATTCGGCGACGTAGAAGGCGCTCGCCGCCATCACGGTGGGGATGGGGAAGGTTCCGGATGCTCCGGTGACGAACCCGGTCAGGACCGAGTTGGTGGTGAAGTCGCTGGTGCCGACGGTGTAGAACTTGCAGGCGGTGAGGATGGCGCTGGCGGCCGGGCTGCTGACTTCAAACCGGGGCGATCCCGCTGCCTGGTTGCCCTCGAACAGGACGAGGGCGCGGTACTTGTAGCTGGTCGCCGCGACCGGCACGGACAGCCCGGTGATCACGGCCGGGGTTACCGAGTTGATGAGCTGGGTGCCGGCGGTCACCAGGGTGAGGCGGCCGGTCTGGTAGGCGTTCGCGTCGTTGCCGGATGCGAACTCGAGGTTTTTGCCGCCGCTGCTGCCCAGGCCGGGCCCGTTGGTGTACCCGGAGGGAACGGCCCGGTTGATGAGCACTGCGGGCAGCTCGGCGACCGGGACGCCGAAGCCGCTCGACACCGACGAGATGAGCGCCAGCACCGCGGGCAGGTCAAGGGCCGACATCTCCGGGGACTGGAGGATCGTGGTGCCGGGTGCCTCGCCGTACAGCAGGCCGGGGTTGGTCTGCGAGGGGACGTTGAGCTGGACCTGGCCGCTGAGCAGCACGATGCTCTGGCCGGTGCTGCTGTTGTAGACCGCAACGCCCTCGTCGTAGGAGTTGCCGGAGCTGTCGGTGCCGGCGGCGCCGGATATCGAGACGATCAGGTTGCCGAAGGCGGGCGTGCCGTTGTAGACGAGGATCTGGCCGCTGGTGCCGTCGGCGACGAACTGGGCGCCTGTGATCTCGGTGCCGTTGATGATGCCGGCGACGACGATGCCGGCGGCCAGGAGCGCCGCGGTGATCGTGCCGGCCTGGATGTTGTTGCCTTCGATGGTGGCATTGGCGATCTGGCTGCCGAGGATCCCTGCTGCGGCGTTGATCTGGGCCGTGGTGACGGCGCCGGCGGCGAGCGCCGCGGTGTCGACGGCGCCGGCGGATATCTTCGCGCTGGTGATGGCGTCCGGCGCTATCTGCGCGGTGCTGATCTCGCCGACGATCAGCGCGGCGGGCACGAGCTGGAATGCCATCTGCGGGCCCCCGTCTACCTGTTGGTCAGCTTCTGCACGAGCTGGTAGGTGGCCACCACGCAGAAGGTGTCGCCCTCGTTCGCGCCGGTGACCTGGGCCATCAGGCAGTAGGTGGGCAGGATCGTCAGGAACGACGGGTACTCGGAGACGGCGACGTACCCGGGCGGCAGGATCGTCCAGTCCCGGCCGCGCTGCGGGATCGGGTTGTCGCCCTGGTAGATCGTGACCTCGACGGTGTTCTGCGAGCTGGTGGTCACCACGATGCGCTCGATCCGCATGTACTGGTTCTGCTGGAGCTGGTCGGTTTCGTCCTGGGCGATGCCGTCGGAGCCGGCCGTCAGGATCAGCTCGACCTCGTTGTAGTCGATCACCTGCAGGGTGACGCCCCGGGTCAGCGCGGCCGGGACGGGCAGGTTGCCGGTGCTGGGTTTCGCCATCGCGTTACCAGAAGGTGAACGGCCGGGCCCACCAGGGGACGTCCTGGCCGCGGTTGTCGTAGGCGTCGCGGAGCAGGACCGCGCCGAGGATGAACAGGCCGATGCCGGCGGCCTTCTCGGTTCGCTGGCTGGCGATCAGGTGCTTAGCCACGGCGCCTCCGGCGGTTGCGGCGGCGGGCGGCGGCGGCTTTGCGGGCCATCCCGGCTTTGCCGTATTTGCGGTCGCCGATCCACGCCGCCAGCGCCCGCGGGTTCCGGACGCGCTTGCGGCGGCCGAGCGTCGCGGTGAGCCGCGCGAACTTAGACCGGCGTGCCATCGGGTTTACCCGCGGTCGAGCAGCTGCTCGGCGCGCTCGTCGGCGGCCTCCCGGGCCTCGGCCAGGCCGCGGAGCCGCCCCTCGGCGTAGCCGGTGCAGTAGCGCTCGTCGTCGGCGGGCGCGAGGGCTCCGGGTTCCGTCAGGTCGTCGTCGATTTCGCGGATGCCCCGGGCGAGGCACCACAGGCCGATCGAGACGAGGACGATGCCCCAGCGGAGCGTCTTGTAGCGCATGGTCGGGGTTCCCTCCCGTTAGCTGGCGGTGCCCTGGGCGACGACGGCGGCCTCGGGGGTGTTGGCGTTGCCGGTCCAGGTGACGGTGATCTGGGTGGCGGGGGTGGCTGCGGCCAGGGGCGGGAGGAAGTCGACGTCCAGGGGCAGCGGCGTGCCGGTGGCGGGGATGGCGACGTAGTAGGTCTGGGTGCCGCCGGCGGCGCCGGTGACGGTGACGGTGGCGGTGGTGGCGGTGGCGCCCCCGAGCCCGGCGGTGATGACGAACCCGGTTATCGAGTCCCCGGCCGGCAGCGCGGCGGAGGCGTTCCCGGCCGCGGCCGCGGTGGCCGGCACGACGGCGGACGCGGGCGGCCCGAGCTGCCCGGCCGACGGCTGGATCCGGTGGGTCATGACGGAGTAGGCGAAGGTGGCCCCGGACGGCCCGTAGACCGTCAGGGAGCTGCCGGTGATGTTCAGCGCGACGTAGCTGCAGGCGGGGACGGTGAACTGGCCCTGGCCGCCGCCGGGCGCGGCCCCCTGCGGCGGCCCGGATGACACCGTCAGGGGCTGGGCGCCGGGGTTGACCACGATGACGGAGGCGTACGGGACGCGGTAGCGGTCCTGGGTGAACACGCCCGGCGCGCCGGGCTCGAATCCCTGTTCCTGCGCTGCGGCCGGGATGGTGACGGTGGCGGTTTCGAGGGTCGGCGGCCCGCCGCCCTGGCGGGCCAGCAGCCGGGCGATGTGGTCGAGCTGGGTCCGCGACCCGTGCAGGTGCTCGCGGAGGGCCTCCAGGCCTTCTGGCGGCGTGCTGGCGGGCAGCGGCTGGGCGGGCCGGGTGATCACGCCGCGGGGGCGGCGGTGGCCCTTCTCCTGGTCGGCGACCGGGCGCTCGAACGGGTGGGGCATCGGTTTCCCCTTTTCTAGGCGGCCGCGGCGACGGCGGGCGCTGCCTGCGCGGCACTGCTGACTGTGTTCTCGGTGATGGTGACCGGGTTTGGGGCCTTGCGGCCGGTGGCCCGCCACGCGCCGGCGACGACCAGGACCACGCCGGCGACGGCGGCCAGGCCGATCGCGGCGTAATGGATCAGCTCGCTGGTGGCGTCCTGGGCGGCGTCGGCGGGGGCGTTGACCCAGGTCCACGGCTCGTACCATTTGATGTTGGAGAACGCGCTGCCGCCGGTCGAGCTGGTGTCGGTGGCCGGGGTGCTGCCGCCGCCGAGGTACCGCTGGTAGGTGCCCTGCTCGTAGGTCTGCCACGCGGACCAGTCGCTGCCGTCGGAGGACCCGGCGACCGCGACCTGCGCGTTGACGGACGGGTCCTCCAGCTGGGCGACGGTGTAGCCGGCGCCCTTGCCGCCGGGGGTGTCGAGCTGCCAGAGACCCACATTGGTGCCGCCGTCGGGGTTGGCCGACGTCGCGGCCGGGTTGCCGGAGGACTCGGCCTCGGCGATCGCCGCGGCGACCTGCTCGGCCGAGGCGGATCCGCCCGCGGCGGTCCACAGGTTCTCCAGCTGCTGGTATGTCAGGTCGGTCACTTCGTCTTCTTTTTGGCCGCGGGCTTTTTGGTGGTGGTCTTCTTCTTCTTGGCCGGGTGGGTGAGCTTGTAGATCGCGGCGCTCTGGGCCTTGTTGGTGGACTCGGCGCCGCTGATCTCGCCCTGCTGGGTGGCGTTGGTCGCGTTGGCCTGGTTGGCGGCGGTGTCGGCGCTGCCTGCCAGGGTCTGCGCGGCCGACGTCGCCGACTGGAGGCTGGAGATCTGCGATTCGAGGGAGTCGTAATCGCCGCTGGTGTCGTCGTAGGTCGCCGCTCCGCTGCCGCCGCCGGGCTGCACGGTGTCCGTCGATCCGGTGCCGGTGCTGGTGTCAGTGCCCGACGAGGACGACTTGGCTTTCAGCACCAGGGCCACGCCGGCGATCCCGGCGACGGCGGCGCCCCCGATGACGACCGTCTTGTGCCGCTTGATCCAGCTGCCGGCGCCCTTGCCGGCCGGCGCGGCTGGCGGCTGTGGTGGCATCAGCTGCTCCCTTGCATGATCTGGGCCATGGCGGCGTCCAGCGGCGACCCGGATCCGGGCAGGCTGGTGCCGGGCAGGCCGACCGGGTCCGTGAGCGGGGTGCCGACCTCGGTCTGGTAGCCGGGGTTCCAGCCGGTGAACAGCTGCGGCGGCTGCCCGTAGCCGGTGAACCCGGCCGCCGGGTCAGCGGACTCGCCGGGCTTGTACGGGCGGCTGGTCTGGGTCGCGATGTGGCCGGTGTCGCCGTTGATGCCGCGGCCGTACAGGTCGCCGAGCGCGATCGCGGATACCACCGAGATCGGGTGGGGTCCCCAGATCCGCTGGACGACGGCGGTAACCCGCGGGGTGTAGGACCGGCGGCGCCGCAGTTTCAGCGGCGCGGCGGGGGCCCGGGGGATGGGCTTGTCACCGGTTCCGCGGGGGCGGACGTGCGGGTGCGGCATCGGGTTTACCGGCCCTGGAATGCCGTGATGAGGCTGGTCGCGCCGCTGGCGGCGGAGCTTTCGTCCTTGGCGAACCCGGTGTAGTTCTTCAGCACCAGGTAGCCGGCGATGACGGCGAAACTCCAGCCGATGATCTTCTTGGCCACGGGTGGTCTCCTAGCTGGTCTTGGTGAGGGTGCCGGACTGGAGCTGGCTGACGCCGGCCTGCACGCCGCCCTCGACGCCGGCCGGGATGTTCACCGTTGATTGCTTCACCGTCGGCGGGGAGCTGCCGGACGAGGACGGGCCGGCGGACTTGCCGGGGATGAGCGGGACGGCCGGGCTGAGCCACGAGGCGGCCAGCTGGCCGGGGACCTGCAGGAGGCTGAGCACGCCGGTGGCGTTGCTGCTGGTGACGACGACTTCGAGCGCGATCAGGGTCAGGCCGGCGATCGCGACGCCGCCCCAGCTCCAGCCGTTCATGACGTCACGCCGAGCCGGGACAGGGCGCCGCCCTTGGTGACCTGGCACAGCACCAGGACGCCGGCGAGGACCAGCGCTAGGCCTCCCATCAGGCGCTCCCTCCGGTTGTGCTCGCGGTGTAGGGCTCGTTGAAAAACTTGGCGCCGAACCAGCCGCTGGCCTGGGCGCGGCCGCCGCGGAGCCAGTTGATCGCGTAGCCCCAGGCGAACAGGCCGACGACCAGGCCGGCGAT
>Ga0070766_10001798_pt1 | contig 10550 bp, 5 predicted proteins | sample HubBroMetageWFT6_FD_69782 | JGI IMG/M metagenome (GOLD analysis project Ga0070766, IMG submission 69782) | Warmed and freeze-thawed soil microbial communities from the Hubbard Brook experimental Forest, New Hampshire - Hubbard Brook CCASE Soil... | ecosystem: Environmental > Terrestrial > Soil >... | reverse complement strand
GTTGGAACCGGCTCTTACGCACGCCAGGTGGCTGGCGCCCTTACCAACGGTCAGGTTTTGCCAGGCAGAATTTCCGGTTATGTACGCCTTCCGCGACATCCCGTGGAGGTTGAAGGTGCGCCGGTATACGACCTGGAACAGGTTCCGGCCTTCTCCAACGGTGACATGATCGATGATGTCGTGATTGCGCTGCCTCACGATCATCTGGATGAAATCCAGCTAGTTCTTCCCATGCTGGAGAGATTATGTGTTCCGGCGCGTATGGCAATTGACTTTGCTCCCGGCGTGGGATTCGCCGATCGTTTGATTGATCTCGGCGGCATCAACATGCTCGACTTGCGGCCGACCTTGGCCGAGTCTGGCTCCTATCTCGTCCTCAAACGGAGTTTCGATGTCATCCTATCTCTGTTGATTCTCTCGCTGACCTGGCCCATCATGCTGGTGATTGCGGCAGCCATAAAGTCGGAAAGCGCTGGTCCGGCTTTCTTTTGCCAGGATCGCGTTGGATTGAATGGCAAAGTCTTCCGCATACTGAAGTTTCGGACAATGAAGGTTGGCATGCCGGAAGAGGCCGACACCCGCTGGACAGAAGAACAAGATCCGCGGCGCACGAAACTTGGCGGTTTCCTGCGAAAAACCAATCTCGATGAGCTCCCCCAATTTCTTAATGTGCTGAAGGGCGACATGAGCATTGTGGGTCCGCGCCCAGAGCGGCCTTATTTCGTCGAGCGTTTCTTGCAGGAATTTGAGACTTATAACTCGCGCCACTTTTTCAAGGCCGGAATCACGGGATGGGCGCAGGTCAACGGCTGGCGAGGAGATACTTCGATCGCCAAACGCGTCGAGTTCGATCTCTACTACCTGCGCAACTGGAGCCTTACCTTTGACCTGCAGATCATCACTCTTACCTTCTTGCGGCTATTCTCCAGCAAGAATGCCTATTGATCCGAGCGGATTCAATTGAGATGAATGATAGGCATGTGGGGACTCGACTCGCTATGCGCCGATTAGGAGTTGAGGTTCACAGAATGGACAGTCGGCGTGGGTGCGCTTAGCGCACCCACGCTAGCCAGGAATAGCGGGAACTCCACTTCAGACGATCCAAACAACAGCAACCGCGCGAACTTGAGTGCTCGTTTTCGCTGGGTTCAGGCGAGGTCGTAGCGATCGAGGTTCATAACCTTGGTCCACGCAGCCGCGAAATCCTTCACAAACGCCTCCTTCGAGTCGTCACACGCATAGACTTCTGCGATTGCCCGCAGCTGGGAGTTCGAACCGAAGACAAGATCGACGCGCGTCCCCGTCCACTTGATTTTTCCGGTCGCGCGATCTCGCCCCTCATACACGCCTTCGGACGTAGATGAGGGATCCCACCTCGTATTCATGTCGAGCAGGTTAACGAAGAAATCATTCGTCAGTGTCTCCGGCCGATTGGTGAAGACGCAGTGTTTGGCCTGCCCGAAGCTCGCGTTCAGGGCACGCATGCCACCGATGAGTACCGTCATCTCGGGGGCGGTCAATGTCAGTAACTGCGCCCGATCCAATAGCAACTCCTCAGCCGACAGAACCTGTCCGCTGCGAAGATAGTTGCGGAAACCGTCCGCGACCGGCTCCATTGCGGCGAAGGAGTGCACGTCGGTCTGCTCCTGCGAAGCATCCGTGCGCCCCGGCGAGAACGGAATCTTCACTTCGTGTCCGGCCTTCTTCGCAGCTTCCTCGACGGCTGCGTTTCCGCCCAGAACGATAAGGTCAGCGAGCGAGATCTTCTTCCCTCTGTTCCCGTTCGACTGCGAGCTGTTGAACTCCTTTTGGATCGCCTCCAGCTTCGGCAGAACCTTTGCCAGCTCGGCCGGCTGGTTCACTTCCCAATCCTTTTGCGGCGCGAGGCGAATGCGCGCCCCGTTTGCCCCACCGCGCTTGTCGGAGCCACGGAACGATGCCGCCGACGCCCAGGCAGTCGTGACCAGTTGGGAGATCGACAGTCCGGACGCCAGGATCTTCGCCTTCAGAGTGGCAACGTCCTTCTCCTCGATCAATTTATGATCCACGGCGGGAACAGGGTCTTGCCAGACTAAGACTTCCTTCGGGACGAGCGGGCCAAGGTAGCGCGCAATCGGTCCCATGTCGCGGTGCGTCAGCTTGAACCATGCCCGAGCAAACGCGTCTGCGAACTGATCCGGATGCTCGTAGAAGCGCCGTGAAATCTTTTCGTAATCCGGATCGAGCCGCAACGCGAGGTCTGTGGTCAGCATGGAGGGAGCGTGATGCTTTGACGGATCATGTGCATCCGGCACCGTAGCTTTGCCTGCGCCATTTTTCGGTGTCCACTGATGTGCACCGGCCGGGCTCTTCGTCAGTTCCCATTCGTAGCCGAACAGGTTGGTGAAGAAGTTGTTGCTCCACTTCGTAGGCGTGGTGGTCCAAATCACTTCCAGTCCGCTGCCGATAGTGTCACCACTGTGACCTTTGCCAAGTTTATTTTTCCATCCGAAGCCTTGATCCTCGATGTTGGCGCCTTCTGGTTCGTTACCCACATATTGAGCGGGAACACCGGCGCCGTGGGTCTTGCCGAAGGTGTGTCCGCCGGCAATGAGCGCCACGGTCTCCTCATCATTCATCGCCATACGGGCGAAAGTCTCACGGATATCACGTGCCGCAGCTATCGGATCAGGCTTTCCATTTGGCCCTTCCGGATTCACATAGATCAGACCCATTTGCACGGCACCGAGAGGATTCTCGAGGTTACGATCCCCGGAATAACGCTCGTCCGCCAGCCACGTGCCCTCAGGTCCCCAGTTCAACTCTTCGGGCTCCCAGACGTCGGCGCGCCCGCCGCCAAAACCGAATGTCTTGAAGCCCATCGAGTCCAATGCGACATTGCCGGCGAGAATCATGAGGTCGGCCCAGGAGATTTTCCGTCCATACTTCTGCTTGATCGGCCACAGCAGACGCCGTGCCTTGTCCAGATTTACATTGTCTGGCCAGCTATTGAGCGGAGCGAATCGCTGCTGGCCGGATCCGGCTCCGCCGCGACCGTCGCCGATGCGGTACGTACCTGCGCTGTGCCACGCCATGCGAATGAAAAGTGGCCCATAGTGCCCAAAGTCGGCCGGCCACCACTCCTGCGAGTCCGTCATCAAGACATGCAGGTCCTTGATCACGGCATTCAGGTCGAGCGTCTTGAACTCTTCGGCGTAATTGAACTCCTTGCCCATCGGGTCAGACTTTGGGGAATGCTGGTGCAGGATGTTCACGTTCACTTGATTGGGCCACCAATCAGCATTCGTGTGGGCTTTGCGAGCGCCGTGCGCTACCGGGCACTTTCCTTCGGGTGTGGTGTGTTTGTCCTTAGCCTCGGGGGAAACGCTCCCCGATGAAGTCGCGAGTGTATTTTCCATAATGTTTTCATCCCTTCTATGACCAGGAATTGCGTTAAAAATTACGTCTTGGCACTGCAGCGGCGGCAGAGGCCAAAGACCTCTACCAAAGGGTGCGTCAGATCAAAGCCATCCGGCAGATGCCGGGATAGCCGTTTGAAATCGATAAACTCTCCTTCGATGTCCTGCACCGACTTGCAACGGGAGCAGACCAGGTGATGATGAGGTTCGAGATTGCCGTCCACGCGCAACGTGGACGCATGAGGAGTAACCTCTCGCAGCAGCCCACACTCGATGAAAAGCCGCAGGTTGTTGTAGACCGTGGCGAGAGAAATGGATGGAATCCGGCGCCGGACCGCAGCGAAAACATCTTCCGGGGAATAGTGTCCGTGGCAAGCGACCACGGCCTCATAGACGACCTGACGCTGGTGCGTGACCGCCAAACCGTGCTTCGCGGCCAGTTCACGGAACTGTCCATGGGTGAGGCGCATAATTATCGGATGAGAATGATTATAAAACTATCCGGAGCACTGTCAACCGAAATCTTGCCTTTTAGCTCGAGGGGGGCGGCGGCCAGAAAAGCGTCGGAACAAGATTACCTGGCCGCAAGCTGTTAGGGGGGCTCCCGGAAACGGATCGCGTCAACCTCATCTAGAACAAGGACTTCGCTGAATTCTCTTCGACCTCGACGCGCCAGGCCAGACGACAAGTTCTAGGGCAAGCTCGGCGGACTTGTCGTGCGATCGATGCCCACCAGCCGCGGTGCACCAGCCTGCAAGTGGAAATAGGCCGTGGTTGAGAGAGTGGGTTGTCGCTCACTCGTGATAGTGCAACCGAAGTAGCTGTCGCTGGCTCCGTCTATCAGTTCGCCAGGAACCGCCGTTGAAGAGGCCGTCTGAACCACCTTCTTGCCGCCGGTGTGGTTATCGAAGTGAAACCATTCGTAGCGATAACTTGGAGCGGCCGCAAAGCCGTATCGAACCGCCAGGTTTGTGAAGTGCAATTCGTTATTCTCAATACCTAGTTGTTCAAGCGGCAGCACGTGTTGGAACCAGGCTCGCCCCACCGCATCCCTGCGCGCGATCAGAGTCTTCGTGATGTAATCAACGGTTTCCGGATTGCTGAACTGCCCTTGTTCGACGATGGCGCGAATATCATCGTCGGTAAAGGTCATTACTTTCTTCGCTGCCCAGTAGGCATCGCCCGGAAGCATCGACTGAAATGCCGGGTTGGGATAATTCTCCTTCCACTTCAGGGGATCAAAGGCTTCCGCAGTAAAGTTTCCAACGCTTGGCAGTTGCCTGGGGTAATGAACAGTTTGCCAGTCAGGAAAATCCAGGCCAAAGGTCGAGACCTGTTTTAACTGCGCCTTGCTGGTCGGGAAGGTAAACTCGCGACCGTGGCGAGGATCTTTAGCTATCGTGCTGTCGCTCCCGAAAAGCGCTCCGAAATCGAGGAGGTAGTGGACCATTCGAGCATCGGAGCCGGCGCCGTCCACCGCGTCCATCGAGTTTGAGGATTTAGCGTCAGTGTGGTTCAGCCACGCCGCGAATACGGCGAGTCCGCGCAGATCACGGCGCTGCTCGTGCGGAATCACATCATTGGGATCGTCGGAGCGGACTCCTTGATACAAATGCGGGCCCATTAATTTGCCCTTGATACTCAGACTAGCCATTACACGGATCTGTCCATCTGGCATTCGCGGAATTAAATTCAGCACCTTGCGCCAATCCTGTTCGCGCATTGGGTGTTTCTTGCCGGAAGGTTCGGTGATAGTGGCCTTGGCTGAGAGCTGAAGCCGTTCGGGGTGCGTGACCAGGATGTAGTTTTCCGGGGTGTTGTAGCCGAGCGCATAGAAAAAAAGTGCGCCCACCACATCGGAAGCCGTTGCCATCTCGGGATTCGAAGGAGGATCAGCCTTCACAAAAAATGTGTGACCGCGCCCATCGAGCATGCGGAATCCGGGAGACACTCCGTCCGTCTTCGCCCCTACCACGGTGAACGGGGGCACGGGTCCGCCGACGCTGCGAGCACCACGCTGCAACTGCTCGCGGGTCATGCCGAGCAGATCGCGGTTGGTAAACCAACTCGAATCCGGAACCTCTCCCAGCGTATTAATCCCGAGCGATGGAGTCGGCGCAGGCACTTTATAGTGCGCCGAGTTATAGGCAAAGTCGTAAAGCTCGTCCACCTCCTGCGGCTTCGTTTGATTGAGAAGCGGAATCTCTGGGACGCGGGTAATCGGATCGTCCGGGAGAAAGCGCGGGCTCTGCGCCGCTGCGAACCCGGACAGGACCAGAATCGCTAGAAGGAGTGGTGCAATTGTCCGAAGATGGGATTGAAAACGAACCATACGTGAACTCCTTCTGGCGAAACGCCGAGATCGAACCTCATGAATGTTGCGTCCTTATTCTTGAAGCGGAAACCAATGCCGCCATCGCCACGCATGTTATGAAGACCGATCAGACCAGGTCTCTGGTAGACGTTGCCTCCGTCGGCAAAAACCGCCATCTCGAGCGTCTCGGCTACGGACCAGCGATATTCGATATTCGCGAGCGACGAGCCGTTCCCATAGAAGCGATACCTGTCATAGCCACGAAGATCATCGGAACTGCCCAGCGTAGGCTGCAGATAGAACGGAACCTGCTGATTGTTCTGGACAAACGAAGTCTCGTTGCGGGCGCGGAATGCCAGAGTGCGCATGCCGTTGGCGAAGGTGAAGTAGTATTCCGCCTGCGTGTCGAGCAAATCGAAAGAATAGGCGTGCCACGTCTTATCCCAGAATTGCGTGTTCTCTGCCTGAAGCCGGAAGCCGGAGGGATTGCTAAATCCCGGTTTCGTGAAGTCCAGATGAACGAAACTAGTCCCGGTAATGAATTGGGGCTGCTGGAACAGGCCGGGAACATTGTCACCCGCGTAAACCGTGGTTGTCGGATCAGATAAGCGGCCGGGGCCGATGTGTACCAGCAGCCCTCCGACGCGGTAGCCGAGCGCGAGCCGGTTATCGGCAAGATGCACGGCGCCTTCAAAGTGCGCGGTGGTAAATTCGCGGCGGAAGTCGCTCTTGCCGCTCTCCGAGCTCGTGGGGCCTTCCCCGTAGAAGAACACCGAAGCCGCGTCCTCGTAAGCTGCGTCGAGCTTTGTGCTGAGATGACCATCGAAGAGCGCCGGAGTCTCGAGCGAGGTCTGGCCGCGCCACCAAAGTTTGGTCGACCCAACCACAGAGGTGCTACTGACCAGGTTGTCACGAAAGAGGTCGCGGCGCGCATAAAGCGGGCCCAGAGCGAAGCCGCCGCCGGTAGGCAATCCCCCCACCTGCACGCCGAGGCCGTTGGGTGGCATGAACAGCGGGTCGATGACTTTTTCCTCGGTAGTGACGAAGATTCTTTCTCCACGGGGGAGCCCCAGCGGAACTAGGTGCTGCGCTTTGGACTGTTCGGTTGCTGTGATTTCTTCTGTCCGTGACATTGGAGGATCTGGCGGGTCGGAAACTTGTTGCGCTCCGGCTGCGCGGCCGCAGAGAAAGAGGAACCCGAACAGCAAAAAGCACAGACGTTCCCCGACTAAACGCCCCGTTGACCGAACACGATGAATTCCAGGGGCAGGCCGCTTCCAGGACGATGTGCTGAGCAACTTGCAGGCCTCTTGCGATTTAGCCTCCTCGTTTCGTTGCAATGGTCCATCGTCGTCTCCCCGGCCTGTGATTTTGGCGATGCGATCGCAAACCTTCCACAAGAGGCACGACACAACCGTTAACACAACCAGGATCGTACGCAGAGGGAAGCCGCTGCGAAACCAAAAGAGGGACTGCAGCACTCCGGCCGCAATACCATCACCGATGCGTTCGCCGGCGACGTCGATGATCGGCCGCGCTTCGAGTCGAAGCCGACTCGGCAGCTCGGCATAAGTCATTTCCTTGCCAACGCGAAAGAATGAATTTCGTAGAGCGTATTCTCCGGTTCGCATCGCTGTGAGCAAGGCGAAGCTTGGGACAACAATGGCAAGTCCACCTGCCGCGGCCTCGAGGATTGCATAGGTAGCCATGGTCGATCTCTTCGTACTGCGGGGTTTGAAGCGCGATAATCCCAACTGAGCCAGAACCGTTGCCACGCCCAGCGCCGCCTGCAGATGTCCGAAAAAGTGCAGCAACTCCTCGCGCGAGGTGTATTGCTGTGCCACGCTGATGCGATAGGTCAGATCGAGCAGGGTAGATCCGGTCGCGCCAAGCACGGTAGCGCCGGCAAGCGCCCATGCCAGAACGCGGGCGCGATTCAGCCCGTCGTTGGACTTGGCGTTGTACGCAGGGAACTTCGCAGCCATGGCCGCCCGAGGTTCACGATGGAAGCACAGCAACCCAGCGGTCAGCGCGTCGATTGTGGCGAGAAAAACGTTCGCCCCGGCGAAGCTCTCGGCGAAATGCAGATGCACCAGGCCAAATCCCGCCAGCAAACCACCCGCACTGCCCGATACGAGCAGGACTGGCATGACCCGAGCTTTGTGTTTCAAATCATCGCTGATCCAGTTGTTTGCCAGGAGCCATACCAGCGACAAGCCCATGGCAGTCGACGCCGAAACCAAAACATAGAACGCCTTATAAGCCACGTCTGGCCGCATGTGCCCGAACGCCAGAAACAGCTCCGCCGCCGCACTCATTAGATAAACGGTCCGAATCACCCCGGAGCGCTCTCCCCGCCGAAAGAGCCAGGAGAGGAACAAACTCAGAAGGAGCGCTACGACTGTTCCGACCACAATAAGACCCGGCAAGTTCTTGATGGGCAAACCGTTTCCTAGCAGCGAGTCGCGGAAGGCACGACTGAAAACAAAATGAATCATTACAGCAGCGCAACTCGAAGAAAAAATGGCTACATTCAATATGAAGCTGCGCTTGTGGTGTTTCGTCGACATGGTCTCATCAAATCGGATGCGCCTGCGCCGTCCCTGGATTCGGAAGCACGACCCATGCCAAACCTTAACCGCGCAGGTGAATAACTTTTGGGCGCATTTGCATCGAAATACTGAAAGCAATCCGGCAAGCTCTTGAAAATGTCTAGCGAAATGTTGACACTTGACAACATAATGACATCAGATCGATGACGTCAGAGAGGGACTTGGCGTGACGAACTGTCGGACGGTTGGCGTGTATCGAAAGGCGAGTGAGTGCCCGAGTGACGACGCTAGGCGTTGCTACATCTTCGCTATGACCCGCGCGAGTTCAAGCCCTTTGAGACGACGGCACCGACCATGACTTTGGCATCCGCCGTGCTGGGATTTTGACCAAGCGCTCGCAGCACCTCTCTTGAAACTTCACCGGAACGAGTCAACCTCGCTGCCGAGGATGAGGGTAGGAAGGCTAAGCCGCAGCATGGTGATCGCTAAATCAGAAAAGAGCTGGCTGGAGAAGCTCCTCTCCCTTGCAAGTGACGTGCAGCCGGGTGAAAGCGCAGGAGTTCTGCTCCTGACCTTCAATCTGGCTCTTCTTCTCGCGGCCTACTATTTGCTAAAAACGGTCCGAGAATCCCTTATTCTCGCCGAGAGCGGGGCTGAGGTTAAGGCCTATTCGTCGGCGGCTCAGGCGATTGTGCTGCTTGGTGTTGTCCCACTCTATGGCTGGATTGCCACGCATCTCAACCGGAATCGATTGATTCGTTGGACAACTCTGTTTTTTGCTTCAAATCTGATCATCTTCTTTTTCTTAGGTCGGGCCGGGTTGCGTGAGGGTGTCGTCTATTACATCTGGGTGGGTATCTTTAATGTTTTCATCGTGGCGCAGCTTTGGGCGTTTGCCACTGATCTGTTTACTGTAGGACAAGGGAAAAGGTTGTTTCCGATCCTCGGGATCGGCGCGTCTCTGGGCGCGGTGGGTGGCGCCTGGGCCGCGGAAAAGCTGATTGGCCCTTTCGGCCCGTACAACCTCATGCTCATGTCGGCATTTGCATTGTGCGTTTGTGCGCTAATATCTCACCTCGCCGGGCAGGTAATCACCAAGCGACAGGGAGAAACGGAAAAACGAAAGGACACCGAGCCGCTCGGCAGCGCCGGAGGATTTCAGTTGATCCTCTCCGATCCCTACCTGCGCCTCATCGCCGTTCTCACTGTCCTACTGAACATTGTGATTGGCTCGGGCGACTTTATTTTCGGGAAGTTGTTGGTCGCCCACGCCAACGAGGTAGTGGGTACAGCGGCTACTGTCATGCAGGCCAGAAAGGCGTACATCGGGGCCTTCTACGCCAACTACTACGGCTGGATAAACCTCTTCAGCTTTATTACCCAGAGTTTTCTGGTTTCGCGCATCTTCAAGCGCATCGGGGTACGGGGCTCTCTGTTTGTGCTTCCTGCGATTTCGCTGGCGACGTTCCTCTCGATACTTGCCTATCCCGTGCTGGGGGTTGTACGAGTCTTGAAGATTGGCGAGAACTCCTTGAACTATTCCTTGCAGAACACCGTAAGGCAAGCGCTTCTCTTGCCAACGTCAAGGGAAGCTAAATACAAAGCCAACGCGGCTATCGAAACTTTCTGCGTCCGGTTGGGGGACGTGCTTCAAGCCGGGGTCATCTTTCTCGGATCAAAACTGCATTTCTCGGTTCGATCTTTCGCTGTGGTAAGTCTGGCGATGACGCTCGCGTGGATTGTCGTAGCTCTCCGCCTTTACTTGCAGCCGGAACATGCTAACCCTTCTTCAGAAGATCAGGGCTCAAGCAGACGACCGTCGGAAATTCACGGAGAAGCTTCGGCCGTAGCTTGAGAGCGCATTAGACGAAATGACGTGACTCGGTCAGTCTCTCCGGACAGAAAAATGCAACCAGGAACGATGCACGACATCACAGTCCCTAAGCGACGCGCTGGGAGCACAAGCCGCCTGTACAGTCCCGCCCCCTAACGTCCGATCATCCCACTGTACAACGGCTTGTGCTCCCACGTTTTATCGGGTCATGAAATTGTAACTTTCGCCTAGACTGCCATCCTGATCCAATCCATCCCCAAATCGAAGCGAAGCATTTTGCGTATCTTTAACTCGACAGTCCAAGGCGCACGGGAAATAACCTATGCTAAGAAGGCGGACTGTCTTGCTTTCGAAGGGCACGGTGACTCGCCATGACACGTAGAGCGTGCGTAATCGGCGCCGGCCCGAACGGATTGGCAGCGGCGATCGTTCTGGCGCAGGCCGGGTTGCAG
>Ga0070766_10001797_pt1 | contig 10553 bp, 10 predicted proteins | sample HubBroMetageWFT6_FD_69782 | JGI IMG/M metagenome (GOLD analysis project Ga0070766, IMG submission 69782) | Warmed and freeze-thawed soil microbial communities from the Hubbard Brook experimental Forest, New Hampshire - Hubbard Brook CCASE Soil... | ecosystem: Environmental > Terrestrial > Soil... | reverse complement strand
TGGCGCTTTCTCAAGTGGACGGCCGAAATGGAGCGTTACGCCCATCCCAAGCCAAAAAACTAGTGGCCAGTGATCAGTGGCGAGTGGTCAGTAAAATCGGTGGTTGATTTTCTTACTGGCCACTGACCACTGCGCACTGGTCAGTGCCCTAAGCGCCTTTGCCCGCGGCGGCAGCATCGCCGAGAATGATGCTCACATCCGTTCCTTTGCCGGCTCCGGTGATCTGGGCGGCGGCTCCGCGGTTGGCGGCGATCTCCAGAAAGCCCATGCTCCCGAGAATGCCAATCACCTCTCCCGGCGCACCCTCGGCATAGGCGTTGTGAATCTCAGTGATCTCGCGGCTGCCTACGACAATTTTGAAAGGCTTGCCTGTGGTTTCGAATAGAAACGGAGCGTCCTGCGGGGTGATGTTGGTGACGAGGTTTCCGAAGCGGTCCACTTTCAGCACAACCCCACGCAAGCGGTTGCCGTCGACAGTTTTCGGCTTGGGCGCATTAAAGCGGACAAAGTCTTCCACCTCGTCCCCAAACTTCAGCGCGTCGACCTCTTTGGCCAGGTATGCGGCGATGGGGGCAAAAATGTCGCGCGCGTGGAAGGTATTGCTCAGCGGCTGCAGGAAGTAATGTTCAGAGGTGATATGGCGCACGTGCATGCGCTGCTCGCGGGCATAGACCAGCGACAGCACGCCGTTGTCAGGCGCTACAAAATGATATTTGTCGCACGACGCCAGAATCGGCCGCCGCGCCGTGCCCACCCCCGGATCAACCACCACTACATGCACCGTCCGGCTCGGGAAGTAGGAATACGCCTGCGAAATGGTGAGCGCTCCATCCAGCACATCAAAAGCCTGTACCGAGTGGCAGATATCAATAATCTGCGCCTCCGGCACAATGTCCAGAATGACACCCTTCATGGTGCCTACAAAATGATCGTTGCTGCCGAAGTCGGTGGTCAGAGTAATGATCGGTTGGTGCGCCAAGATTTTCCTCGCGGATGAAGACACGTACCGCTACCCAAAAACTCGAAAGTAATTGTTAGGAACCGCTGCGTCAAGGCACGGAGGTAATAAGGCAAGGAAGTGGCCAGCGAGAAGTGATCAGCGATCAGTAAAACGTTGCCGATGCTCTCGCCGGGGTTGCTAAGCACTGATCACTGGGCACTGACCACTGCTTTTGACGCTGGCCACTGCTACTCGATGTGAATGTCTCCCGAGCCGGTACGGAGCGTGAGTAGCGGTCCACCACCGCGCACTTTACCCAGAATTTGTTTGTGCCTCTCCTCCACGCGGCCCTGCACGGTCATGGTGATGGGCGCGTTCACGTCCAGTGTGCCCGAACTGGTCATAATATCGGCGTCGAAAGCGGCGTCCGCAGGCAACCGGACGCGCACATTGCCCGACCCGGTTCGCATCTCCCACGCCCCAGTCTGCGTGCCCTCGGCCGTTATGTCGCCGCTGCCGGCTTGGCCGTGAAATGAGCCCTGGATGCCGCGAACCGTAATATTGCCGGAGCCAGTATGCAGGTCGATGTCGCCCGCTGCGGTCTCTTCGACTTCGATGTCGCCGCTGCCCGTGCCTCCGCGCACCGGACCTGCGATCTCGCGCGCCTGCACATTTCCCGATCCTGTCTGTACATGAACCTCTCCGGTAAGCCGCGAGAGCTTCATGTCCCCTGACCCACTCTGCAAGTCGGCATTGCCGCGAATATCGTCAATCGTCTGATTGCCCGAGCCGGTGCGGGCGTGCAGCATAGTATCGGCGGGTACGGTGATTTCGTAGTCCACGGAGATATCGCGAACGTTTACGTAATCGATGCGGATGCTGTTGCCATCCTGACGCAGCGGAGGATGCTGTTCGATTTCGGACACATCCGCCTGCCGGTCACTTCCGAACAGCCAGCGGTCGCTCACGAAGATCTTACCGTGAATGGAAACCGAGCCTGAGGGGCCGCTGCGCACGATGATATCGCCGGAATGGGTTTGCACTTCCAGATCAACCGGCCCGTTGACCTGGAAGGTCTTGTCGAATGTTCCCTTGGGGTTGGAAGCGAACGCCGCTAGCGTGGAAGTCAGCAGCAGGGCCAGCGCGATCGCCAGAAAAGAAGATCGCGCAGAAATAGAAACCGGAGTGCAGGAATTGCTTTGGTTGTTCATGTTCGTACTCTCTCCACAGGGTCCTAGTCCTAGGTGTTAGATCTGGGCCGGGAGCCGATACCTTAGACCCAAGACCAGTATTGTTACTGCAGCACCACCTGATCGCCTTCCTTCAACCCGCTGAGCACTTCCGTTTTGGCCCCGTTCGATATTCCGATGTTGATCGCGATTTTATCCTTGCCGTCCTTGCCCTTCGGATCGGGAATCTCCACCGAGGCTTTCTTGTCCTTGTCGTAGAGAATCGCTCCTTCGGGAATCTGCAGCACGTTCTTGTGCTCTTCCAGAATGATTTCGGCGTTGGCGGTCATCTCTGCCTTGAGTTCTCCGCCCGGATTCTGGATCGAGACCCGCACTTCAAACGTGGTGACATTGTCCTTCTCCACGCCCATGGGAGAAATCTTTGTTACTTTGCCGGTGAAGGTTTTGTCTTTGAACGATTCAACTTTGATCCGCGCCGGCTGGCCAAGGTAGACCTTGCCGATGTCGCTCTCGTCCACTTTGCCTTTCACGTAGACTTCGCTGGTATCGCCGAGAGTCATCACCAGTGTGGCCGAGGATCCCAATACCAGAATTGAGCTCACCGCATCGCCCATTTCCACATCGCGCGAGAGCACAATGCCATCGATCGGAGAAACAATGTCGGTATAACTGAGCTGCTCCTCCAACTGCGTAAGGTTGGCTTGATCCTGCGCCACCTGCGCCTTGGACTGCGCAATCTTCGCCTTGAGGACCGTCACCTGCGCCTTGGAGACGTTCTGCTTGTTCAAGGCCATTTCATAATTCTTCTCGGCATCGTCGAGCGCAGACGCGGAAACCACACCGTCCTTCGCCATGCCCTCGGCGCGGTCGTAAGCGCGCTTCAGCAGCGGCACGTCCGGGCCCTCGGCGTCCACCTTGGCTCGCTCGAAGTCCGCCTGCGAACTGGTGAGGTTGGCCACGGCGGCGTCCAAAGCGGCGCGCGACTGCGCCACCTGCGCCTCGATCTCCACCTTGTCAAGCTGCGCCAGCAATTGACCTTTCTTCACGCGGTCGCCGTAGTCGACCAGCAGCTTCTTCACGATGCCGCTGGCCTTGGACTTTACCTCGACCTTGGTGATCGGCGTCACCTTGCCCGTCGCCACCACGCTCTTGGCCAGGTCGCCTTTTTCCACCTTCGCCAGCTTAGTCGGATCAATCTTGGTGCCGCCGCGCGTCGCCGCGAACACTCCGCCCGCGATCAGCAGTACGAGCACTCCCACGACGACCGCCCAGATAATCAGTTTGCGCCGCTTCTTCTTGCTGTTAACGCTTCCGTTCACAACCGCCTCCTGAATGCTGCTGAAAATGATCGATGAAACTGACTTTGCCTAGAGACTGACTTTGCTTAGAGATAGAGCGGTTTCGCGCTCTCAATATCTTGTACGCAGCCTGGGTTGCCTTTGTTCCGGAGATTTCGAGCCAGAATAGCCCGTGGTGGCGCAAACCACCTGCCACTCGGTAGTTAGACCGTTCGCTTGGACGAAAGGTTAGCTTGGCCGGAATCGAATTCTACAACTGACCCGCAGATGAGCTTCCTTCACCAATGGTACTCGTTGGTTGGCGGACCATTCAAGCTCACTAGGCCCTTTGGAATGCTAGAATTAGCCGTCAGAATCAGCTCTCAATGATCGCCTTCGTGCTGCTCCGCGTGCTCCTGATCCTTCTACTGGTGGCGGCGAATGCGTTTTTCGCGGCCGCGGAGTTCGCCCTGGTCAGCGTGCGCGACACCCGCATCCAGCAGCTCATCGAATCCGGCCGCTCCGGCGCCCGCATCGTCCAACGCCTGCACCAGCATCTCGACGAAGTCGTGAACGGCGTGCAACTCGGCATCACCATGGTCAGCCTCACGCTGGGCTGGATCGGCGAACCCATGGTCGCCCGCCTCGTCGAAGCTCTCCGTTTCGTTCACGAGGTTCCGCACGCCGCTGTCTACGCCCACGGCATCGCGATCGTCATCGCTTTCAGTCTCATCACTTACTTGCACGTGCTACTGGGCGAACTCGTTCCCAAGACTCTGGCGCTGCAGCGCTCTGAGCAAATCGCATTAGCGGTGGCAGCCCCCATGGAAGCGTTCCTTACCATCACCAGGCCCGTTCTTTTTTTCATGCGCCGCTCTGGAGGCCTGGTGCTGCGGATTTTCGGTGCGCGCGACGCCCGCCGCGGCGGTCCCGTTCACTCGCCCGACGAACTCAAGCTTATCGTCACCGCCAGCCGCCAGGTTGGCCAGATCCCGGCGTCGCAGGAGGAAATGATCCACAACGCCATCGAACTCGACAGCATCACCGTCCGCGAAGTCATGGTCGCCCGCCCGGATATTTTTTCCTTGCCCTCCGATCTCCTGCTCGACGAAGCCTTGAACCGTGTAGTTGAGGGCCAGCACTCGCGCATCCCGGTCTACGACCCGCAACGCGGCCCCGAGCACATTGTCGGTGTCCTGTATTACAAGGAACTCGTTCGCTGGGTGCGCCTCAAGCTGGTGAATCTCGGCCAGCCCGTCGCCGTCCGAATCGCCCGCATGCAAATCGGCCACATCATGCACGACGTGCTGGTTGTCCCTGAAACCAAGGTCCTCGCGGAATTGCTCGACGAATTTAAGGAGCGCCGCCGTCACCTCGCCGTCGTAGTCGACGAATTCGGTTCCACTGCGGGCGTGATTACGGTCGAAGATATTCTCGAGCAACTGGTCGGCGACATTGAAGACGAATTCGACGTCTCCCCGCCCGAGCCCGCACTGGACGATGAATCTGTTCTGGTTCTCGAGGGCGGGGTGAATATCCGCGACCTCGAAACCCAGCACGGTCTGGTTCTCCCTCGCGACGCCGGATTCGAAACCCTAGCCGGATTCGTGCTGGCCCGCCTGCAACGCATCCCGTACTTAGGCGAATCTTTTGAATATGAAGGCCACCGCTATACCGTTGAAGAGATGGAAGGGCACCGCATCGCGAAGGTAAAGATCGAGAAAGTAGAAAGTATCGAAGACAAAGCAGAAAGCGCGAAGCAGGCCGGAGATTGAGCCCAATTTGGAGGATTGAGTGCAGCCAGCCGTAGAACTCCTTAAACACCTGATCGAGACAGAGCCTTCGCAGCTAGCGGAGTTGTCGGACGCCACGGCTGCGCTCACGCCTTCTCCTGAAAAATGGTCGCCGAAACAGGAATTAGGCCACCTACTCGATTCCGCCGCCAACAACCATCAGCGGATCGTCCGAACCCTGCTGGAGGAGCAGCCTGCCATGCCGGGTTATCAGCAGCAGCGCTGGGTGCAGGTGCATCGCTACCAGCAACGCGACTGGCGTGAACTCATCGACACTTGGACGGCACTTAATCGGCAACTTCTTATTGTTGCCGCCGGGTTGGACGCTTCGGATTGGGCTCGAACCTGTACGATCGCCAATTCTGAGCCTTTGACTCTCAGGTTCGTCCTTGAGGATTACGTCGCACACATGGCCCACCACCTTGCCCACATTAAAGAGACAAATCACAAGCCAATGGCTAACGACTAACGACGATGCCGAAAGCCCTCCTCCAACGCGTCCTCTACACCATCCCAGTAATCTGGCTGGTGGTGAGCCTGGTTTTCCTCCTAATCCATCTCGTTCCCGGAGACCCCATCCAGCAAATGCTGGGCGAAGGCGCGCCGCCTGCTGATATTCAAGCCATCCGTCACGCCTACGAACTCGATAAGCCCCTACGCGAGCAATACCTCCACTACTGGAAAGGCGTGCTCCACGGAGATCTCGGCCCCTCGTTCCGCTACAACCAGAGCGTGAGCCGCCTGCTGGCCCAGCGTTATCCCTACACGCTGCAATTAACGCTGGCGTCGCTGTTTGTGGCCATCATTCTTTCGATCCCTGCCGGCATCCGCTCGGCTCAGCGCCGCAACCGCTGGGACGACCGCCTGCTGAGCGTAGTCAGCCTCTTCGGCCTGTCGTTCCCCAACTTCGCGCTGGGTCCAATCCTGATTCTTCTCTTCGCCATCAAGCTGGGATGGCTCCCCGTCTCCGGCGCCGGCTCATTCGCCAACTTAATCCTTCCCGCCATCACCATGGGCAGCGCACTCGCCGCCATCCTCACTCGCATGGTGCGCACCTCCATGCTAGAAGAGCTAAGCCAGGACTACATCCGCACCGCTCGCGCCAAAGGATTACCGGAGCGCACAGTGGTCTATAGACACGCCCTGCGCAACGCCATGATCCCGATCATCACAGTGCTGGGCCTGCAATTCGGAGCTCTGCTAGCAGGCGCAATCGTCACGGAGACGATCTTCTCCTGGCCCGGCATAGGCCGCTTAACGATCCAAGCCATCTCGAACCGCGATTATTATCTGGTGCAAGGCTGCATCCTCGCGATCGGGTTGACCTATGTCGCGGTTAATTTCCTGACGGATGTTCTGTATTCGGTGGCGAACCCGAGGGTCAGGCAGTAGCCCGAAGCAATGGAGAAAGGCGGGACATCGCTGCCCCGCCTCCATCCAAAATCAAACTACGCCGCCTGCATCATCTTCTTCATCCGTTCTTTCATTTGCTCGGGCGACACGTCTTCCACGTGCGTGGCGATGCCCCAGAGATGTCCGAATGGATCTCGAATGAAACCGTTACGATCTCCATAGAACTGATCCTGTACCGGCTTCAGAATTTTCGCACCTTCGTTGACTGCGCGCTTCACGACGCTATCGACATCGGGAAAGTAGACATAGAGGCTCACCGGGCTTCCGCCGACAGCGGCGGGGCTGGTGTGTCCCTCCCCCATGTTGGGATTCTCGTCGGCCAGCATGATGACCGAGTTGCCGATCTTTAATTCGGCGTGACCGACCTTACCGTCCGGACCGTCCATGCGAACGGTTTCAGTGGCTCCGAAAACTTTCTTGTAGTAATCAATGGCTTGGGCGGCGCCTTTGATGACCAGGTAGGGTGTAACTGTGTTGTAGTCTTTGGGAATAAACGATACTTTGCTCACGATTTGTCCTCCTGAGAATGTAGGCTAGGGGTGGAGGTTTGTGGCGCGCATGCGGAGAAGCTATGCGTCCCAGCACTGCCTCTATCAAAGCACAATTTGGGAGACGACTCAAGACCGGTTAGCAAGGTTTAAGATTTCTCAGTGTCCACTGCTGCCATCTCGTTCCGCCGCCGGGTCGCCGGAAATGCCCTCCATAATCCGCTGGCCGCGACCGGCGTCATTCTGGTAATTATTTTTGTGATCTTCGCGCTGTTCGCGCCCTGGATCGCGCCGCAGGATCCCGCCGCCATCAACTTGCCCGTGCGCCTTGACCCTCCATCTCGCGCACATTGGTTCGGCACCGACGAACTCGGACGCGACATTCTCTCGCGCATCGTCTACGGCGCGCGCATCTCCATGCTGGTAGGAAGTTGCGTGGTCGTCACCTCACTCGCACTCGGCCTCATCATCGGCTCTATCGCCGGCTACTACGGAGGAGGCATCGACCGCTTCGTCAACGTCGTCCTGATGAACGCCTTCCTTTCATTTCCCGGAATTCTCCTGGCTATTGCGTTCGTCGCCTTCCGGGGGCCCGGCATCTTCAACCTGATTCTCGCGCTTTCGCTCGGAGGGTGGGTCGGCTACGCCCGCCTCGTCCGCGGCCAAGTTCTCGCCGCACGCGAACGCGAATTCGTCGAGGCCGCCCGTGCCTTGGGAGCGAGCGACCTCCGCATCATCGTTCACCACATCCTGCCGAATATCATTCAACCCGTGATCGTGCAGGCGGCGATCGGCATGGCTGGAGCCATCCTCGCCGAAGCCACCATGAGTTTTCTCGGGCTGGGCGTTCCTCCGCCTACGGCCAGTTGGGGAACGATGCTCAACGACGGCCGCGCTCATCTGTTCGACGCTCCACATCTCGTGCTCTTTCCCGCACTGGCTGTGATGCTGGCGGTGCTGTCGTTCAATTTCATTGGCGACGCCCTGCGCGACTACCTCGACCCGCGCTCGCGCATCGAAGCCGGGCTTTAAGCTTCACAACCCGCTAGTCTTCGCAACCCGCTCAAAACATGCCAAATCCACTTCTTGACACGCATTGCGGATTGCAATATAAGTATTGCAATCTGATATATGATGCTGGGAGAGAAAATCCGTTACCTGCGCGAGGTGGAAGGCTCGCTCCGCGGCCTCGGCCGTCCCATGACGCAACAAGAGATGGTGAAAGCGGTTCGCCAGGAACTGCGCAAGGGCATCAGCCAGTCGTATCTGTCGCAGATTGAAAACGGCGCGCGCCCGCACATGACGCAGTCGTCGCGTGCGTTGCTGGCGAAGTTCTTCAAGGTGCATCCCGGCTTTCTGGTGGATGACCCTGAGGGGTATCACACGGAGTTGACTTCGGACTTGCGCACGACTGAAGGCCAGCTTGACGTCTGGATGCTGCAAGGCTCGGAGCGTTTTGTCAGCGATCCGGAAGTGAGCGAGGTGCTGATCAAAGCCGCGCGCGAGAAAGACACGCGGCGCTGCCTGCTGGTGCTGGGTGCGATTCTCGACACGCCGGGACTTGCCGAGCGCCTGCTGGAAGCGTTGCGGCCCGAGCTTGCAGTGACGGGCAAGCATCGCGGCGCGAATCATCGCTCTAACCATGACCATGCGTCGGCTGCAGAAAGGAGGCGAATCCGATGACTTATTCCATGACCTGGGCGAACTTTTACCTGATCTGCTTCGCGGTCGGCTTCTGCTTCAGTTTTTTTTCGTTTGTGCTGGGCAGTCCGCGCGGGCACTTCCATTTTCCGCACGCCCACGGGCCCGCAGGCGGAGGGCATTTGCCCACAGGGCACGCCGCTGCGGGCCAAGGTGGCGTCGACGCAAAAGGTGCGCCGGCGGGGGGAGGCGGACACGTTTCGCCGCTTAACCCTCCCACGGTGGCGGCATTCCTGGCTTGGTTTGGCGGCACGGGTTACTTGCTGACGCGCTATTCCACGTTGCAGGTTGGGCTGGGGCTACTGGCTTCTGTAGCGAGTGGGCTGGTGGGTGGAGGAATCATTTTTGTGTTTCTGACCAAGGTGCTGATGTCGGACGAAGAGAATATGGACTCCGCCGACTATGAAATGGTCGGCGTGCTGGGAAAGGTTTCCAGTTCGATTCGCGCGGGGGGAACGGGAGAAATCGTCTACTCGCAAATGGGAACGCGCCGGGTGTGCGGCGCGCGCAGTGACGATGGCAGTTCGATCGCGAAAGCAGCCGAGGTTGTCGTCACGCGATATGAGAAGGGAATCGCCTACGTGAAGTTGTGGAGCGAGATGTCAGGGGATGAGTGAGCTTCGGGTCTTCGCTTTCGGTCATCAATTTCGATTTTGATTTTGAGGAACTGCATTCGCAAGAGGAGGCGTTATGCCAGAGATGTCACGGATGGTGGAGATTTGGATCATTGTCGGGCTGGGACTGATGGCCGTTCTGTTCCTGATGAGTGGAATGGCCAGGCTATATCGCAAAGCGGGGCCGCACGAGGCGCTTATCGTGTACGGCCTTGGTGGAACGCGAGTGGTGCAGGGGCACGGCACGCTGGTGCTTCCCATGGTGCAGATCTGCAAGGATCTGTCGCTGGAGTTGATGTCGTTCGATGTAGCGCCGCAGCAGGATTTGTATACAAAGCAAGGCGTCGCGGTGACGGTGGAGGCGGTGGCGCAGATCAAAGTGAAGTCCGATCGCGAGTCTGTGCTGACGGCGGCGGAACAATTCCTGACTAAGTCAGATCAGGAGCGCGAAGCGCTGATCCGCTTGGTGATGGAGGGCCACTTGCGCGGAATTATCGGACAACTCACGGTGGAAGAAATCGTGAAGCAGCCCGAGATGGTTTCTGACCGCATGCGCGGCACCTGTGCCGAGGACATGAACAAGATGGGACTCGAGGTGATTTCGTTCACCATCAAGGAAGTCCGCGATAAGAATGAGTACATCACCAACATGGGCAAGCCGGATGTAGCTCGCATCAAACGCGACGCCGATGTCGCGACCGCGGAAGCCGACCGCGATACGGCGATCAAGCGCGCGCTGGCGCAGCGGGAATCGGCGGTGGCCAAGGCGCAGGCTGATCAGGAGCGGGTGCTGGCCGAAACGCTGTCTCTGGCCAAGCAGGCAGAATCCCAGCGTGACCTGGAAGTGAAAAAGGCGCAATTTCTGGAAGTGACCAAGCGCCAGCAGGCACAGGCTGACAAGGCGTATGACATCCAGACCAACATCATGCAACAGCAGGTCATCGCCGAGCAGGTGAAAGTTCAGCAGATCGAGAAAGAGCAGCAGGTCAAAGTTCAGGAAGCAGAAATCAACCGCCGCGAGAAAGAACTGATTGCAACCGTGCTGAAGCCGGCAGAAGTCGATCGTCAGCGGATAGAGACTCTCGCCGCGGCCGAAAAACAGCGCCTGATCGCGGAAGCAGAAGGGCATGCATCGTC
>Ga0070766_10001794_pt1 | contig 10566 bp, 11 predicted proteins | sample HubBroMetageWFT6_FD_69782 | JGI IMG/M metagenome (GOLD analysis project Ga0070766, IMG submission 69782) | Warmed and freeze-thawed soil microbial communities from the Hubbard Brook experimental Forest, New Hampshire - Hubbard Brook CCASE Soil... | ecosystem: Environmental > Terrestrial > Soil... | reverse complement strand
CGGAAGGAACTGCTCACCGTTATCAACGAAGAAACCGATCGCCTCGACCGCCTCGTCGGAGAAGCCACGGAGATGGCCCAACTCGACGCCCACAAGGTCGAACTCCACATGGCGCCGGTGGATATCGCCAGCGTAATCGAATCGGCAGTCGAAGAATCCCGAACCGTGCTCGCCCAGCATCCGCTCGAAGTCCACGTTCCCGCTTCGCTGCCCAGAGTTCGCGTCGATTCCGACCGCATCGCCGAAGTGCTCAAGCAGTTGCTGGAAAATGCCGCAAAGTATTCTCCGTCCGCCGCGCCCATTGCCATCACCGCGGAAAAAAAAGGCGATCGCATCGTCACCAGCGTCACCGACCACGGCCCCGGCATCGACGACTTCGAGCAATCCCTGGTCTTCGACAAGTTTTACCGCGGCCGCGACCAGCGCTACAGCGTCCAGGGCACCGGCATGGGATTAGCCATCGCCAAAGCCATCGTCGAAGCCCACAACGGCACCGTCGCCGTCACCAGCCAACTCGGCCGCGGATCCGTCTTCTCCTTCGACCTCCCCGCCGCCTGAACGAGATTGTCAGTTCTTCAGCCTCGGCCGCTCGCAAGTATCCACGATCTTGGTCGGATCGATTGCATCCTTATCCACCTGCTCTTCCAGAATCTTCCCATCCTTCCCAATCAAAAAATTCACCCGGCGCGCCGCCTTGTACTTATCCACGTAGATTCCATACTTGCGCGTTACCTCCCCGCCCCAATCGCTCAACAGGGGAAAGGTAACTCCAATTTGATCGGCAAACGCTTTGTCGGCGAAGGCGCTATCCATGCTCACACCCAGAACCTGGGTGTCTGCAGCTTCCAGCCTCTTGAGGTTCTGCTGGAAAGCTTTCATTTGCGCCGTTCACCCTCCGGTGAAGGCAAAAATGAAGAATGCCACCACCACGTTCTTCTTGCCGCGATACTGGCTCAAAGAAATTTCTTTCAACGCGTTGCCGTCGAAATATTTCAGCGTGAAATCCGGCGCCATATCGCCTACCTTCGGCATGGACGCAGCTAACGACGATGCTCCACTCGCTGCATTACTCTGCGCCCTAGCCGGAGCCGCGCCCGCCAGCGCCAACAACGCCAGCAACCAAGCCGCCAATACGTTCAGTCTCTTCTGCATCATCAACCTCCTGCAGGAATCATAGCTCACCCGCTCTGACGGTTTGTCAGAGAATCCGGTCCCGCTGAAAAATTCGGGAGGGGCACTATTTTGGCGGGCGATTTTGATCGGGAAGGGCACGATTTTAATCGTGCCGCGAAAGTCGTTACCTAAGGACAGCCTTTAGCGCCTGAGGTGAGCGTCTTTGCTCCTCAGAATCCTCAATTGTCCTAGCTCGCAACCATCGTACCCTCCCACCCCACCTTTCGCATTGCCGAAGGCAGCTCAAGACAGTACATTGCTGTTAAGACCACGCCACATGACTCTCGCCACGCTGAACGACATTTTCTTCGCCGCCACCGAGCGCAATCTCGACCGCGCCATGCTCTACCGCGACTCCGGAAAATGGCTGTCCATCTCCTCGGTCGATCTCCGCCGCAACGTCGCTGCAACCGCCCGCGTCCTGCAACAATGGGGCATCCGTAAAGGCGATCGCATCGCCATTCTCAGTGAGAATCGTCCCGAGTGGTCTACCGCCGATTTCGCCATCCTGCTGCTCGGCGCCGTCACTGTTCCCGTCTACGCCACGCTAACCCCTGAACAAACCGCCTACACCCTGGGTGACTCCGGCGCCACCGTAATCTTCGTGTCCACCCAACAGCAACTGCGCAAGATCCAAACCATCCTCTCGCACACACAAATTAAGAAGATCGTAATCATGGATCACATTCAACTCTCCGCGGAACTATCAGCGACCGGCGTGCTCATGGATGAGTTCACAACCCAGGGCCCGCAAGCGCTCGATGCTCAAACTGAATCTCTCGCTCGCTCCATCCAGCCCGACGATCTTGCCACCGTCATCTACACCTCCGGCACCACCGGAAGATCCAAAGGCGCAATGCTCACCCACGGCAACATCGCCTCCAACATCGGCTGTTCCCTGCTCGGCTTCAACATGCGCCCCGGCCTGCTGAGCATTTCCTTTCTTCCCCTTTCGCACGTCACCGCTCGCCATGTCGATTTGGCCATGCTCTACCACGGCGTCACTCTCGCTTACTGCCCTTTCATGGAGAATCTTTCCCAAACCCTGCTCGAAGTCCGCCCCACGCTCTGCGTCTCGGTGCCCAGAGTCTACGAAAAAATCTACGCCAAGGCTGAGTCTTCCGCCCGGGGCTTTCCCAAGCACGCCATTTACCGCTGGGCGCTCTCCGTGGGCCGCGCCAACAAACCGGCAATTCTCGCGGGAGAAACTCCAACTTCGCTTAGCTGGAAGCTCGCCAACCAACTCGTCTTCTCAAAAATCCGCGCCGGCATGGGAGGCAACGTCGAAACTTTCATCTCCGGAGGCGCGCCCCTCGGCCGCGAACTCGCCGAATGGTTCGCTACCGTCGGCATCCGCATCCACGAAGGCTACGGCCTCACTGAAACTTCTCCCGTCATCGCCGTCAACACGCCCATCAATCACCGCATCGGCACTGTCGGCAAAACTCTCCCGAACATCGAAGTCCGCATCGCCGAAGACGGCGAAATTCTCGTGCGTGGCCCCTCCGTTTTCAAGGGATACTGGAATCGCCCCGAAGAAACTAAGAACTCATTCGAAGACGGTTGGTTCAAAACCGGCGACATCGGCAGCATCGACGCCGATGGATATCTCTCCGTCACCGACCGCAAGAAAGAACTCATCAAAACTTCCGGCGGAAAATTCATCGCCCCTCAGCCCATCGAAAATTCCCTCAGGCTGAATCCCTTGGTCGCCGCCAGCGCCGTGGTCGGCGACAAACGCAAATTTGCCTGCGTCATCGTCTCGCCCAACTTCGCGCTCCTCGAAGACTGGGCCCGCACCAACAGCATCGTCTTCTCCTCACGCGCCGAGCTAGTAGCCCACGCAAAAGTGCGAGCGCTCTACGATGCAATTGTGGAAGAGGTAAACCAGAACCTGGCAAGATTTGAAAAACTGAAGCGAGTCCTCCTCGTCCCCGACGAATTCACCGCCGACAACGGCGCCCTGACCCCCACCCTGAAACTCCGCCGCCGCATAGTCGAAGACCGCTACCGCAACCAAATCGATGACCTCTACGCCCAAGCCGAAGCCACAACACTTCCATGATTTTGTCATTCCGAATCTTCATGATTTTGTCGTTCCAAATCCTCCCAGATTTTGTCATTCCGAAGCGGCGAAGCCGCAGAGGAATCTGCTTTCCTTTGCACCTCCACCGTCCTTGCGGAATATGATGTAGGGACAGCCGCCCCCGGCTGTCCGTCGAGCGCAGCTCGAACATTCCCCTCGCTCGATTTACAATGAATAATCATGCCCGACCCCCTCCTAATCGCCGGCCGCACCTTCCGCTCCCGCCTGATCGTCGGCACGGGAAAATACAAATCTTTCCAGGAAACCGCCCGCGCCCTCGAGGCCAGCGGAGCCGAGATGGTCACCGTCGCCGTCCGCCGCGTCAACCTCGACCGCAACAAGGAATCGCTGCTCGACTACATCGATCCCAAGAAATATTTCCTGCTCCCCAACACCGCCGGATGCTACACCGCCGATGAAGCCATTCGCGCCGCCCGCCTCGGCCGCGAGGTCGGACTCTCCGACTGGGTCAAGATCGAAGTCATCGGCGACCAGGCCACGCTCTATCCCGACGTGCAAGCTACGCTCGAAGCCACCCGCGTTTTGGTCGGCGAAGGTTTCACCGTCCTGCCCTACACCTCCGATGACATCGTCTTCGCCAAGCGCCTCGTCGAAGCCGGAGCCGCCGCCGTCATGCCCCTCGGCGCGCCCATCGGCAGCGGTATGGGCATTCAGAATCAGGCCCAGATCCGCATCCTGCGCGAGATGATCACCGGCGTCCCGCTTATCATCGACGCCGGCGTAGGCACCGCGTCCGACGCCGCCCTCGCCATGGAACTCGGTGCCGATGCCGTCCTCATGAACACCGGCATCGCCGCCGCGCTAGATCCCGTGCTCATGGCCGAAGCTATGCACCACGCCGTCCTCGCCGGACGCCAGGCCTACCTCTCCGGCCGCATGCCAAAAAAGCTCTACGCCACCGCCAGCTCCCCGCTCGAAGGCGTAGTGCGTTAAGTAGCGCCGGCGTCTCGCCTGCTGTTTTGGGTGGCGCAGCGATTCAGCGCTGCGATAAGACTATCCCCAGAAAATAAAAAGGGCGGCCGCAGCCGCCCTTCATTCATTCCTTAAAACCTTAAAGCATCGACGCACTGTCCACGTGAATGGACCCGCCTTTAACCTCTCCGGTCACCGCGACGTGATGTCCCACATGCTCTTGCAGCGCATCAGGATTTGAGACCGTCAGAACCGACTGATCCTTGTCGGTCACGATCACCATACTCGCGCCCGCAGCCAGGCATTTCTTGGTGCATGCCTCAGCCTTATCGTTGGCGCCCTTCGCGCCGCATTTGCTGTCGCTCACCCAGCCATTGACGGTCATACTCTTTCCCATATCGTCAGCCGCCAATGCGGTCAGGGCAAACACGAAACTCATCGCAAGACATACCACTAAAACTTTTCTCATGGCCGGTTCTTCTCCTTAAAAATTTAACTTCCCATCGCGGCCCCACGTTGCAGGTCGTTGTACGAATTCTAGTCCCACGCTCGGCAGCGACTCAACCCCACGGACCGTCATTCAACGCCCGAAATATACCACATCGAAGATTCCCGGATGTCACTCACCCTCATGGAGACGCCGCCGTTTACACCACGAATGTCATCCTGAGCGGAGCCGCTTTTCAGGCGTAGCGATGAGCCTGAGCGAAGCCGAAGGGATCTCCCGCGGAACCGGCCCAACGCGCAAGCCAAACTGCACCAGAGCGATAACTTTCGCTGGCTTCCCTATCTCTTGGCCGAGTGATTGGCCGGAGGCGCTACAGCCGCCGGAGCCGGCGGCACGTACACATACTCTCCCGGACGCGCATAATGCAGCTGCTCACGGGCTTCTTTCTCAATCGCTTTTTCGTTGCTCTTCAATCCCTGTATCCGCTGCGTGTAGAGATCGTTTTCCTTCTGCTCCTGCGCGATCTGCTTCTGCAGCGCTTCATACTCCATCCGCTTCTGCTTGTACACCACCATCCCATTCGCGCCCAGCATCACATGCACAAACAGCAGGCACGCCAGCACCGCCACAGTCACGGTAGCAATGCGCCGCCGCCGCGCATACACCCGCGTCGCCACTGGACGCACCCACTCCATCCACGACACCGCCAGCGCCTCGGCCTGTGGAGCCCGCTCTGCCATCGCCCGCAACCCGTCCTGCGCGCTGGGAAATCGTCGAATTCGAGAAGGATTCTTCACTAGCGCACGAACCACTCGAGATCATGAACCGCCGACACAAAACCGGTCGGTCAAACCTCAGCCTTCCAGTGAACTTCTCCTTCACCTCGCCGTCAAGCAGAACTTCTCCCGCCGCACAGAACAGGAACCAACTTGGTTACACAGCCCCCAGCAATCACCGCCTGTCGTTCGCCGCTTGGACGGCCGCCTCAGTCGATGTAAACTTTCGCGCAGCGGTTGGCAAATTGCCAAGTGCAAATTGCTGAAAGCTGATAGCTGACGGCTGATAGCCGATTTTATGACCGACAAACGAATCGCCCTCACCACCGCCGCCTCAGAAGAAGAAGCCCGCAAGATCGCGCACAATCTCGTCGATCGCCGCCTCGCCGCCTGCGTCAACATCCTCCCGCAAATTATGTCGATCTACCGCTGGCAAGAAAAAGTAGAAGAAGCCCGCGAATGGCTCTTAGTTATCAAAACAACCGCCGCCGCCTTCGCTCAAGTCCGCGAGACCATCACAGAACTTCACTCCTACGATCTCCCCGAATGCATCTGCCTCACAATCGAAGACGGCTCGCCCAACTATTTGCAATGGATCTCAGAGTCTGTTGCCGCAGGAGAGTAATTTCCAAGAAGGTTTATCCGTGCAGATCCGCGCAGATCCGTGCAGATCCGTGCAGATCCGTGCAAATCCGTGGCCAAATTTTTCTAGATCGCTCCCAGCCCCGCTTCCAGATCCTCCAGAATGTCCGCCACATCCTCGATCCCCACCGAAATCCGCACCATGCCATCAGTAATCCCAATCGCTTTCCGTCCCTTCACACCCAGCCCCGCATGCGTCATCGTCGCCGGATGCGAGATCAGCGTCTCCACTCCTCCCAGCGATTCTGCCAGCGAACACACGCGCAATTTCTTCAGCATCTTGTTCGCGTTCTTCAGCGATCCCGTCTCGAACGTGATCATCGACCCAAACCCGCTCATCTGCCGCCTCGCCAGCTCATGCTGCGCCCGCCCGTCTTCGGAATCACCCGCCAGCCCCGGATAAAAAACCTTGCTCACCTTCTTATGCTTCGCCAGAAACTCCGCCACCACGCGCCCGTTGCGGTCGTGAATCTCCATGCGCGCCGCCAACGTCTTCACCCCGCGCAGCACCAGCCAGCACTCAAACGGAGAAAGTATTGCCCCGGCCGCCTTCTGCAGAAACGCCAGCTTCTCCGCCTGATCCGGCCGGCTGCACACCACCACCCCGCCCAACCCGTCGCTATGGCCGTTCAGAAACTTTGTGGTCGAGTGCACCACCATGTCCGCGCCCAGCGCCAGCGGCTGCTGAAAATAAGGAGACATGAACGTGTTGTCCACCACCAGCTCAACTCTCCTGCTCCGGCAAATCCTGCTGATCGCCGCCAGATCGCTTAACCGCATCAGCGGATTCGTCGGCGTCTCCACGTACACCATCCGTGTATTTTTCCGGATCGCCCTCTCCACATTTTCCACATCCGACGTATCCACATACGAAAACTCCAGCCCGAAGCCGGTCATCACCTGGTTGAACAGCCGCGGAGTCCCGCCATACAAATCGTTCCCGCACACCACGTGATCGCCCGACTTCAACAGGCACGCCACCGCATGAATCGCCGCCATTCCGCTGGCAAATACCGGCGCAGCCACTCCGCCCTCAAGCGACGCCAGATTCTCCTCCAGCCGCGTCCGCGTCGGATTCGACACCCGCGAATATTCGTACCCTTTATTCTCCCCAATCCCCTGCTGCACGTACGTCGACGTCGGATAGATAGGCACCGTAACCGCTCCCGTCAAAGGATCGGCCTCCTGCCCATCATGAATGGCTCTTGTCGCAAACCCGTGTTGCCGATTTTTTTTCATCAAGATTTTTTCTGCGTATCGTGGGTAGTGGTTCAGCTTGACTATTATGCGACGACTGTCATCCTGAGCGGAGCCGTTCTTCAGGCGTAGCGAAGGATCTCCCACTTAACCGGACCAACGCGTAAGCCAAACCGTACCACTACCGAATCGCGCACCTAAATCCCGCCCTCAAATATCTTCTTCGACAAATATCTCTCCGCCGAATCCGGAATAATCGTCGCCACCCGCTTCCCCGCGCCCAGCCGACGCGCCACTTCCAGCGCCGCAAACACCGCCGCTCCCCCGCTCGATCCCGAAAGCACACCCTCCTGTGCCGCCAGCTTTTTCACCGTCCCAAAAGCATCGTCGTCCATCACCGCAATCACTTCATCGCACACCGCCGCGTCATACGTCTCCGGGATAAAATTATTCCCGATCCCCTCCACCTTGTGCGGTCCTGGCTCTCCGCCCCCCAGCACCGATCCTTGCGTGGTCACCGCAAACGCCTTCACTCCCGGCACATGCTCCTTCATGTAGCGCGCCACGCCGCTGAACGTTCCGCAAGTGCCGCAACCCAAAACCACCGCATCCACCTTCCCACCCATCTGTTCGAACAATTCCACGGCGGTAGTTTCGTAGTGATACTCAGGATTCGCCTGGTTCTCAAACTGCCCTGCCATAAACGCCCCGCGTTCGCCGGCCACCAGCTCCTTGGCCCGCCGAATCGCTCCCTGCATCCCTTCCGCATCCGGCGTGCGCTCTACTTCCGCTCCCAGCGCCCGCATGATGATCACTTTCTCCTGCGAGAAATTTTCCGGAACAAACAGCTTCACCTTGTAGCCGCGATTCACTCCAATCAGCGCCAGCCCAATCCCCGTATTCCCTGCCGTCGCCTCCACAATCGTCCCGCCCGGCGCAAGCTTTCCTTCCTGCTCCGCCCTCCGGATAATCCCAATGGCCGCGCGGTCCTTCACGCTTCCTCCAGGATTCAAGTACTCGAGTTTGGCGAAAATGTCGGCCGATCCGGCCGGAACCAGCCGCTTCAGCCGAAGCACAGGAGTCCCGCCGACCAGCTCTACAATGTCGTCGACGACCCCAAGATGGGAGACTTCAGAATTTTTCAGGTGCACGCTACAGGGTAAGGGGAGACTCTGGAATCGTCAATTCCCAGAGGTGCGGACGGTTTTGAAAATGTTGATGACCGTGATTCGACACAGAGACGGGAGGAGCGTCCGGGATTGGGACACTTTCAATCTGGTAAATCGTTTGGGCGTGTATTGAAATCTTTGCAGGCCCAACATGCAATGGTTCGGAGCATACTGGGGTTATCTGGATTCCAAAAGAGAAGGCAGAAAACACTATGATGTCCGAAGTTGCAGGAATCGATAAGCCTACTGAAGTTCTCTTAGTCGAAGACAGTCCGCATTATGCTCGGCTGATTCAGGAAACATTCCGCGAGGTCAACGCGCACGCGCATTTTCACATAGCCAACGACGGCCTTGAAGCTATGGCTTTTTTGAAGCGGGATGGCAAAGCCTATGCCGACGCGCCACGTCCCGATCTTATCTTGCTGGATTTGGGGATGCCCAAAATGGACGGCCGCCAGGTTCTAGCGTGGCTCAAGCAGGATCGAGACCTGAGAACCATCCCTACTTTGGTCCTCACCACTTCGGAAATGCAGGCGGATATTGATAGTAGCTATGAAAACCACGCGAATTCCTATCTCCAAAAACCCCTGGAACTTGGACAATTAGACACCTTGCTGAAAAGCATCAATGATTTCTGGTTCACCAATTCCATACCGCCCAATCGACCTCAAAGGTGAGCCCTGACAGTGATCCCGTGGCCAACGTTCATGTTCCGTCCGTTACCGTCGTCATTTCTGTGCACTCTCTAATCTTTAGCGCTCAACTCTTCTCATCGCTCTTCCATTCAAGTTTCTCGCCCATTTCACCGATCTAACCTTTTGATCCCAGGAGATCCCATGCATCGACAAATAGCCCGGCTGCTTCTTGTCTGTGCATGCCTCTCCGTCGGCCCCATCCCTCTCCACGCCCAGGATTTCAAACTCTTCGACCGCACCGTTCAGGTCCACGGCTTCTTCTCCCAGGGATTCATCTATACCAGCGGCAACAACTGGCTGACCATGAGCACCCTGAACGGCAGCGGGGCCTTCACCGATTTCGGCCTGAACATGTGCTCGCAGGTCACCGACAAGCTGCATATCGGCGCGCAAGGTTACGATCGCAATCTCGGACAACTCGGCCAATACCATCCCTCCCTCGACTGGGGCTTCGCCGATTACCGCTTCAAGACCTGGTTCGGCGTTCGCGGCGGCAAAGTCAAAACCACACTTGGTCTCTTCAACGACACTCAGGACCTCGACTTTCTTCACACCTTCGCTCTTCTTCCCCAAAGCGTTTATCCCACCGATCTCCGCGACGCCACCATCGCTCACCTGGGAGCCGATATCTATGGCGCCGTTTCCCTCAAACACGGTCTCGGCGATCTCTCCTATACCGTCTACGCCGGCCATCGCAGCGACAGCATCTATAGCGGCTATCCCTACTACTTCAGCAGTTTCGGAGCCCATATTACGAGCTTTGGTGGGCTGCAGTACGGTGCGGATCTTCGCTGGAACACTCCGCTAAAGGGTCTCCTGATTGGAGCATCGCGCCTGAATGAGGACATCACAGGCAAGGGCTCGGCCGTAAATCCGTTTAATCCCGGGGCGGGCTTACTGCCATACTCTGAGGCCTCGAAAGCCGATTGGACCAATCAGCTTTACGGCGAGTACACCTTGGGCAGATTGCGCGTCGACACCGAGTATCGCCGCTACTGGCGCAATGAGGAACTCGTCACCGACAACTCCGAAAGCTTCGCCGACATTCGCGGTTGGTATATCTCCGGAGCATACCGGATATGCAAACGCCTTCAAATCGGCTCCTACTACTCTCGCTACACGATCACCAACGTCGTGGCTGGCGCACTCTCCGCCTTCTATCCTTCGACAACTGACACCAGTCAGCCCGCCAATCACGATTACGACAAAGTGATCACCGCGCGCCTCGACCTGAAAAGATTCTGGAACGTGAAAATCGAGGGTCACTTCATGGATGGCTACGGCAGCGGCCCGTACCCGAACGGCTTCTACACCCAAGTGAATCCGCAAGGTTTCAAGCCTGATACCAATGCCCTGGTCATCAAGACCGGCATCAATTTCTGATCCGGCAGGAGAATGCGATGAACTACACAAAAATACTTCTCTCTGCCGCCGGATTCGCGATCTC
>Ga0070766_10001793_pt1 | contig 10569 bp, 10 predicted proteins | sample HubBroMetageWFT6_FD_69782 | JGI IMG/M metagenome (GOLD analysis project Ga0070766, IMG submission 69782) | Warmed and freeze-thawed soil microbial communities from the Hubbard Brook experimental Forest, New Hampshire - Hubbard Brook CCASE Soil... | ecosystem: Environmental > Terrestrial > Soil... | reverse complement strand
TTCACGTGCGCGTGATCGATTCGAGAAATATTGCTGTCCGTCGAATCGCCGGTCAGCAGATCGCCGCCCCAATAGCCCCATTGCAGGAACTGGCATTGGCAATAGGAAGCCCCGGCTGGCAATAGCGAGGTCGGCGGGGGCGCTGTTCCGGCATTGACGAAATAGAGTTTGGCCGCCTGCGAGGAATCGCCGTTCACGACCAGCGTCTGGCCGTTGATCTGCTGAAAGCTGCCCTCGACGGCGCCGAAATGGCTGTCGTCGATAAACGCGCTTCGCGTAGCATTCTGCGGGTCGCCGGACGTCATGCCGATGCTGCTAACGCCGCCCGTCGCCGCCGGGGTGAGGTTTGTGCCGAAAGCCGCGAAAACCGTGTTCTGCGTCGCGTCGGTTTGGACCGCCATCACCCCGACGATCGGATAGGTCCCGTTGTTGGGCGTCGTCGCGGTCGTAAACATCTGCCCGCCGAAAAAGCCCGAAAGGGTCTGAGTCGTGCGGCTGGCTCCGATACCGGCCGGGACAGGCATCGCGACTGCGGGCTGGGCGAAGCCGTAGGTCTCCGGAAATGGGGTGGTGGACACCCCTTCGGTCTCGGTCGCCGACGACGGGGAAAAGGTCGTCACGACGCAACAAGTGCTGGTTGGGCTTGGATTAGTGATACGGGTCTGGTCAAGCGCGAACCCGGAAATCGTGGACTTGCCGTAGAGGCTGTTGCCGTTGGCGTCGACGAGCGAACTCGCATGTGAGTAGATCGTCTCGGACCCGCTTGGCACGCTGGGGATTTCCGTCTCGACCCCGCGAATGAGCCCACCGATGATCGGTGCGCCGCCGCTTTGCAGTTGGCCGATTGCGCCGGTCTGCACGACGACGGTGGAGGATTGGCCGCTCCCGTTGCTGTTGAAGGCAATGCTCGCCCGCAAAGTTCGCGCCGTTGGGCCTGTCGCAGCACCGATCGCGCTCGAGGCCGGCGCAACGATGAAATAAGGCGATACCGTCGGGTTGGTGCAGGTGGTGTCGTCGTTGAGCGAAAACGGAATGTTCGAGCCTGGTGGCGAGGGTGCCTGCGATACGTTGAAGGCAAAGACCTGCGCAGTGCCGGTCGGCGCCAGCGTGCTCGCCGGCACCGGCTGGCCGCTGGAGACGAACAACGAGTTTCCGTTGCTGTCTGATAGGTTGGCGTAAAGGTAGGTGCCGTTGGCGGTCAGAAAGCTGGTGCCGCTGACCGGCCCGTTCGGGCTCGTTCCGGTTGATGAGAACGTATTCATGCTGCGGGCTGTGACCGGGAACGAGATCGAGCCGGCGCTGCCGAGGCCGGCGCTGAAGGTGCCGTTCGTCACGTTGCCGCCGGCGAACGGAATATTGTCGGGCGAGGTCTGGTCGGGAATTGGAAACGCGCCGCTCTTCAAGACACCGCTAAAGGCGCCGACTTGGAGGGGCGGCGTGACGGGCTGGGTCGGGGTCGTCGTGACGGTCTGGGGCGGGCGGGTCCCTTGCGTAACGCAATCGACCGCCAGGGTGCTCGTGCTTTGCGGCGTGACGTTGGTCTGTGCCGAGGCGACGTTGAACGCCAGCGGCTGGCCCGCTGCCTGGGTTTGCGCCTGAGCCTGCTGCACGCTGGCGGCGATGTTGCCCGAGATGGTCTGGGCAACGCCGCTGGCGGCGACCGCCTGCTCGGTCGGGACGATGCGGGCGCCGCCGCTCGCGCCGCGGCGGCCGTCGAGCTGGTTCAGCAGCTCCGCCAGCTGCCCGGGCGGCAACCGGAACGGCGCCGAGGGCGAAGCTCCCGGACCGACGATCGAGACAGCAAAACCCGGGCGCTGCAGCGTTGGGAAACGCCGGTGGTGCCGGTAACGGTCAAGCCCCGGCCGTAGATGAACACTGCCTCGAGCGAGCCACCCGGCGCCTGATTGAGCAGGAACGCGCCGCCAAGGTCGCGGTGGTGGTGCGCATCGTCACCGCGTCTTCCTGCTTGCTGAGTTTGCCGCCGACAAAGCGCAACAGCCCGCGCGTCGTCGTCATCGCCAGCTTGCCGGTGCCGGTACGCGGATCGTAGACGAATTGGTCGATCGTCAGATCGGAGTTGGGGCCGATCGACATAGAGGATTGATCAAGGAAGAGAAGCTGCGTCTGCCCGACATCGGTCATGGCGATGCGCTCGTTAAACACCACCTCCTGGCCTATTACCAGCGGCCGCGCGCTGCGCCCCGGCGGTGTGCCGGTGGCCTGCTCATTGACGGCGCTGCTGACGCCGACGCGCTCCTGAGCCAAAGCGGACCCGCCGCCAAGCAGCAGCGCGACAGAACCCACTGGAAGGAGCGAAAACGATGCAAGCTTCGACATCGCGCGCCTTCTAGAAGCGGATTTGCGGGCCCACCAATACGGTGTTGCTGGTATAGGCGTAAAGCGACAGGTTGGATGAAACGATGTCGCGTTGTAGCTGCACGATCAGGGCGAGGTTGTCTCGGATCTGAAAGCTTTGCGTCGCGCCGAAGCGCCAGCGCTTGTCATGCCGGTCGCTGAAATCGGGTCCTCCCGATATCGTGGTGCCGGTAACGCAGCAAGGGTCGGGAGCGTCGTAATCGGAATAGCTCCGGCTGAGGAACAGAGTGGTTTCCCAAGGCAGATGGAAAACATCGATCGGATCGTCGTATCTGATGCGGTAGGCGGCCGAGGCGGCGTACGACTCGTTCGAATAAAACCTCAGGCGCGTTCCCTGGCCGAGAAAGTCGAATTCCAACGTCAGGTTCGAATTCTCGGTGATCGGCTTGTCGACCAGCACTGAAAACAGCTTGTCGGCGCCGTTGAGGCCGCGCGACAGTGGGCGGTCGGGGGCGTTGGCGAAGTTCTTCTGGCGGAACTCGAAAACAGGCTTGATCCGGAAGTCGTTCACCGCGGTGGCGGTGCCTTCCAGCCCGAATCCGTAGGTATTGAAGTACTGATTGCCGCCCAGTCCCACCTCGTTGAGGATCAGATAGGGTTTGAGCGATGCCGCCGTGACCCCAGTCACCGGCTCGGTAAAATTGAAGCGCGGCCCGGCGGTCGCCTCGGCTAGCCCCAGATCGAGCCGGCCGATATGGAAGTAATGGTTGGCGAATCCCGTGCCTGTAGCTTCGAAGGTATCGCGCGACTGGGTGCCGAGATCGTAGCTGTAAAGCGCAGATCCGGTCAGGAAAGCGTTGCCGTCGGCCTGCTTGACGAACTGGCTGTTGAGCAGCACGTCGCCGATCGGCGAATGAACCAGCGGCGAGCCCGGCGCGATATTGGCGTCGGACTGGTATTGCGCCCCGAAGAACAGGAAGCCGGTAAACAGCTGGGGCGCGGACTGCTGGGAAATTTGCGCTAAATAACGGTCGATCCGGGCCTTCACCTCGGGCGGCGGGTTGGCGGCCGCAGCTTTCTCAAAATAGGTGCGGGCTATCTCGAACGAGCCCATCCGGAAATAGAGCGCTCCAAGTTCGAGCTGAACCCGAGCCAGATCCGGGTTGAACAGCAGCATACGCTCCAGCGCGGATACCGCCGCCTCGTTATCGCCGAGCTTGGCCGACACGTCGGCGTAAGCGAAGGTCGTGTCGAGATTCCCCGGATTGCGCAGCATCTGCTGGAACAGCTCTTCCTTCTGAGCTTCCAGGCGCGCACGTTCATCCGGCGAGAGTTCTTGTCCCCACACCACCCCGGCGCCCAGCACAACGACAAGCGTCAGCGCTGCCAGCAACGCCGTGGGAGCGCGCAGCTTGGCAAGCAGGTCGCCAACACCTATCCAAAAGCCAGACACCCGATCCCCCACCCCGGCGGTTGCTGGATTCCCTAGGCTAACTAACCTTGGGTTGTTTCACAACCCGAGGTCTGCGCCTTTCGTAATTGGTTGAGGCGGCCCAGTGGGACGACCTGCGCAAAGCCGGACCGCGCGCCCTTGCTGGGCTGCGTCGCGCGTAGCAATCTCTCGGCCTGCGCACGCGCGGAGCGCGAATCGGACAGAGGGAGGCTGCGGCGTGGACGGGGCATTTTACGACGCGCTGGAAAGGCGCGAGCCGGCGGAGCGCGAGGCGGCATTAATGACGGCCTTGCCTCGGGTCATCGCCGCGGCGAAACAGCACACGACCGCCCATAGCGAGCGCCTTGCCAAGGTTCGCCCCGAGGATATCACCGACCGCAGAGCGCTCGCCGATCTGCCGATTACGCGAAAATCCGAGCTGATCGAGCTGCAACGGCAGAATCCGCCTTTCGGCGGTTTCAATGCCGTACCGGTCGGCGAGGTCGCGCGCATCTTCGCCTCGCCCGGACCAATCTATGAGTTCGAGGCTAGGCGCCCCGATTTCTTCCGCATGGCGCGGGCGCTGTTCGCCGCCGGTCTTCGCGCCGGCGACCTTGTGCACAACACATTCGCCTATCACCTGACCCCGGCCGGGGCAATGGTCGAAAGCGCGGCGCTGGCGTTGGGCTGTACCGTAATCGCGGCCGGCACCGGCCAAACCGAGCAGCAGCTGCGCACGATCGCCGATCTGAAGCCGGTTGCCTATGTCGGCACGCCGTCGTTTTTGAAAATTCTGCTCGACCGCGCCACCGACGAGAAGAGCAACATCGCCTCGCTGAAGAAGGCTCTGGTCGGTGCGGAAGCCTTTCCCTCTGTCTTGCGCGCCGAGTTCCGTGAACGCGGGATTGAAGCGCTGCAATGTTACGGCACCGCTGATCTCGGCCTGATCGCCTATGAGACGACGGCGCCCAGCGGCGAGGTCTGCGACGGCATGGTGCTCGACGAGGGAGTGATCCTTGAGATCGTGCACCCGGGCACCGGCGAGCCGGTCGCGCCGGGTGAGGTCGGCGAGGTTGTCGTTACCACGCTGACCCCGGAATATCCGCTCATTCGCTTCGCCACCGGCGATCTTTCGGCGCAGCTGCCGGGTCCGAGCCCGTGTGGGCGGACCAACCACCGGATCAGGGGATGGCTCGGCCGCGCCGACCAGAGCGCCAAGGTGCGCGGCATGTTCGTGCATCCGACCGAGGTGGCCGAGATCGTGCGTCGCCACAAATCGATCATTCGCGCGCGGCTTGTCATAGAACGCCCGGTAAGCGCCGATCAAATGACGCTGCTGGTCGAGCTCGGCGAGCCAGCCGAATCGGCCGCCGCGATCGCCGAAACGCTGCAAGCGGTCACCAAGCTGCGCGGCGACGTTACGCGGGTGCCCGAGGGCAGCCTGCCCAACGACGGCAAGGTAATCGAGGACAAGCGGCCGATCGGTTAAGATTCACCATCGAATCGCCTCAATTTACGCAAACCGAAGTCGGAATCGGGTCCGATATTTGGGTCTGTAAGGTCAACCCCTTACAGGTTTGTCCCCCAAACCTCGTATCCGGTCGATGCATTCGGCTGGACGGCGCGCGGCTCCGGAATTCCCCCTCCGGAGCCGCTTTTTTGCGTGCCCGGTAGCCGAGCCGGTATGCTCGTCCGGAGTTCGATCCGCACGCCGGGGTTCGCGCAGCCTTGTTCAGCACCTTCTCCCAAACGGCCGAGCTCGTCGGCGAAAATCTCGCCTGCCGGCGCGGCGAGCGGCTGGTGTTTTCTGGGCTCGATTGCCGGCTCGCGGCCGGCGGCGCATTGGTCCTGACCGGGGCGAACGGCAGCGGCAAATCGAGCCTGTTGCGGCTCCTCGCCACCCTTGTGGCGCCGGTCGCCGGTCGCCTCTCATGGGGCGGCGAGCCGGTTGCGAGGGATCCGGCGCGGTATCGGGCGGCGCTTCATTATGTTGGTCATCTTGATGCGGCGAAACCGGCGCTGACGACGCGCGAGATGCTGGGTTTCTGGGCGGCGATGCGAGGGACTGTGAGCCCCGCGCTCGACGAAGGACTAGATGCCTTTGGCCTTGCCGCGCTCGCCGATTGGCCGTGTCGCTGGCTGTCCGCCGGCCAGCGTCGCCGGCTGGCGCTGGCCCGGCTGATCGCGGCGCCGGCGCCAATCTGGCTGCTCGATGAGCCGAGCGCCGCGCTCGACCGGGACGGGGAAGCTCGGCTGGAGGCGGCGATCGCCGCGCATCGCATGGCCGGCGGTCGGGTGGCCGTCGCCACGCATCAGCCGCTTGCGATCCCCGATGCCGCGGTCATTGTCCTCGACGATTTCGCTGCGTCCCCTGGCGATTTTCTCGCTGGCTGGTGGTGATGGGGGCGTTTTTCGGCCTGATTCGCCGTGATCTGCGCCTCTCCCTGCGCCAGGGCGGCGAGATGGGCCTTGTCCTCGGCTTCTTCGTGCTCGCGGTGTTGCTGTTTCCGTTCGGCGTCGGACCGGAGCCGGAATTGCTGGGCCGGATTGCGGCCGGGATCATCTGGGTCGCGGCGCTGCTCGCCGCCGTCATCAGCCTGGAGCGGCTGTTCGCCACCGATTACGCTGATGGCAGCCTCGATTTGATTGCCTTGTCGCCGTTGCCGCTGGAAGCCGCGGTCGGCGCCAAGGCTATCGCGCATTGGCTGACCACCGGTCTGCCGCTTACCGTGTTGAGCCCGCTCCTCGCTGTTTTTCTAAATCTGGATCCCTCGGCGATACCGGTTCTGACATTGGGGCTGCTGCTCGGCAGTCCGGTGCTGAGCCTGTTCGGCACTATCGCCGCAGCGCTGACGATCGGCGCGCGGCGGCCAGGCGTGTTGGTCTCGCTGTTGGTGCTGCCGCTTTATTTACCGCCGCTGATCTTCGGTGCCGGCGCGGTTGAGGCCAGCCTCACGGCCGAATCGGGACATGCAGATCTGCTGCTGCTTGGCGCTCTGACCTTGGCGGCGTTGCCGCTGGCGCCGCTCGCCGCGGCGGCCGCGCTGCGGCAGGCGCTCGAGTAACGAACGACAACCGGTGTGCGACCCCGGCCGCCGCTGACGCGACGCTGGGAATGCGCTAAAAGCTTCCTTTACACCGGAAAGGTACGATCGCGAATGATGACCCGCCTCGCCAACCCGGCGCGCTTCATGCGTGTCAGCGGCACGATGCTGCCCTGGCTCGGCGGTCTGACCGTTGTCGTGCTCGCGCTCGGGCTCGTGTGGGCATTGCTGCTGGCGCCACCGGACTACCAGCAGGGCGAGAGCGTGCGGATCATGTTCATCCATGTCCCGGCCGCGATCATGGCCGAGGGCGTCTATTATTTCATTGCGCTAGCGAGCTTTGTCGCGCTGATCTGGCGCCATCCGCTAGCCGATGTCGCGGCCCAGGCGGCAGCGCCGATCGGCGCCGCCTTTACCTTCGTCTGCCTGACGACCGGCTCGCTTTGGGGGCGCCCCATGTGGGGCACCTGGTGGGTGTGGGACGCGCGGCTGACCTCGGTATTGGTGCTGTTTTTTCTCTATCTCGGCTATGTCGCGCTGGTGAATGCCTTCGACGATGCGAGCCGCGGCGCGCGCGCCGGCTCGATCTTGGCGCTGGTCGGGGTGGTCGATCTGCCGATCATCAAATTCTCGGTCAATTGGTGGAACACGCTGCACCAGCCGGCGAGCATCCTGCGTGCCGGCGGGCCGATGATCGATGTCTCGATGCTGATCCCGCTGCTGGTAATGGCACTGGGGTTCGGTCTCCTATTCGGGACGCTGCTGCTGCTGCGCATGCGCACTGCGCTCAACGAGCGCAAGACGCGTGCGCTGCGGCTTTATGCCGTGGAGCAGCCGCGCGCTCAGGGCGCTGCGGCGGGGTTGCCCGCCGCCCGCGCGGCGTCGCGGTGAGACTGGCATGAACGCCCTTTCGACCTGGCTCGATATGGGCGGATACGCTGCCTTCGTGTGGTCGGCCTACGGCATCGCGGCTTTGGTGCTCGGCGGCATCGCGGTCAACTCGTGGCACCGGTACCGCTCCAGCAGTGAGACGCTCGCGCGCTTGCAGAAGCAGACCGGGGTTCGCGAATGAGCCGCAAGCGGCGCAGGCTTATCGTGGTCCTGGTCGGGCTCGCGATGCTCGGCGGCGCGACGGCGCTGGTGCTCGCCGCCTTCAACGACAATCTCGTGTTCTTCTACAGCCCGAGCGATCTCGCCGAGAAGGCGGTCGGGCCGGAGCGGCGGATTCGCATCGGCGGGCTCGTTGAAGACCAGAGCGTGGTGCATGAGGCGAACGGCCGTGAGGTTTCGTTCCAGGTGACCGACGGCAAGAAGGACCTCAAAGTGGTGTTTGACGGCCTGCTGCCGGACCTGTTCCGGGAAGGCCAGGGCGTCGTCGCCGAGGGCAAGCTGCGCAGCGATGGCGTCTTCGTCGCCAGCAGCGTGCTGGCCAAGCACGACGAGAAGTACATGCCGCCAGAGGTCGCCGACGCGCTGAAACGCAGCGGCCATTGGCAGGAGACCGGGCCTCCTGGAACGCCCGCCGCGATACCGGCGCGCGCGCCTTGAGAAGCGCCGCCTAGGGCTCGGGTTGCCCGTCTACCCGGGCGGTGGTTTCGAGAAAGCGCGGCAGGTCGCGCCAGCCGTAGCCGGTGGCGTCGGTTCGCTTGCCGCCGACGACGAACAGTTTGCGCTGCACTTCCTTGCCGCCGAGGCGCTGATAGAAAAACCGCCCCGGATTGTCGCGCAACACCCAAATGATCGCCGAGCGGCAGCCTTGATCCACCAGGCGGGTAAACAGCGCCAGCAGCAGCCTGCGGCCGATTCCCCGGTCCTGCCAGTCCGGAGCGACGTAAAGAGTGAAAACCTCGCCGGCGAATTCCGGCTCGCCGCGGCAGCGGCCGCAGCTGCCGAAGCCGACCACTCGGCCCTCCGCATCTACTGCGACCCGCACGTCGCGCGGCTCGCGATCGATCACTGCGGCCCAGCCGACCTCGCGCCGCTGGGTCGACAAACCGACGAGGAACGGTGCCGACAGAATTCCGGCATAGGTCACCCGCCAGGTCTCGACATCGAGCTTGGCGATGCTGCGCGCGTCGCCCAGGCGGGCAGGGCGAATCGTGATCTCGTCCATCATCGACATTGTGCCCGCTTTCGAGGGCGGTGGGGAGTGGTTTGCCGCGGCCTTCCGGCGAGGGAGTTGCAGCAATGGTCTGCACCGGTATGTTGGCGTCCATGACGAAAATTCGGTTCAGGCTCGTCGCCGTACTCGCGCTGTTGGCGGTGGTGTTAGCGGCCGCATCTCCAGCACAGGCGGCCGAGGAGAAGAAGCAAGCTGCCAAGCACGGCACGAAGCATGCGGCGAAGAAAAAGGCAAAGCCGGCCGCGGCCGAACCGAGCGCACCGCCGACCCCGACGGCGCAGCGGCTCGGCGAATCGGGTGCGTGGAGCGCGTACATGGCGGGCGATTCGGCCGGCCGCGTTTGCTACCTCGTCGGCAGGCCGGAAAAGTCGGAACCCGCCGGCGCCGGACGCAAACCGCCGATGGCGATGGTTACGCATCGCCCGTCGGAAAACGTCGACAATGTGGTCAGCTTTGTCGAAGGCTACCCGCTGAAAGACGACAGCGACGTCGCCCTCGCCGTCGGCAACAAGAAGTTCGAGCTGTTCACCAAGGAGGACAGCGCCTGGGCGCGCACCGCCGATCTCGACAAGAGCATCGTCGCGGCGCTCGCCAAGGGACGGCGGGCGGTCGTCAAGGGCCAGCCGCAGAAAGGCTCGGCCACCATCGACGTGTACCCGCTCGCCGGCTTCCCGAAAGCGCTGGCGCTGATCGACAAGGCGTGCGGGATCAAGCGCTAGCGCCTATATCTCTGCGATGTCCGCGGAAATGCGCGCGCCCGCGCCGCGCCGAAATTTGGTCGGCCGCAATCTGGTTGGTATGAGCCGCGCCGAATTGGCCGAGGAGATGGCTGCGTTCGGCGCCGAGCCGTTCCGCGCGCGTCAGCTCTGGCATTGGATCTATCACCGAGGCGTTACCGATTTCGCGGCGATGACCAATCTCGCGAAGGGCTTCCGCGAGCGGCTCGCACAGGAATACGTGCTGGAGCGGCCGGCGGTCAGCCGCGCGCTCGTCTCCAGTGACGGCACGCGGAAATGGCTGCTGCGCTTCGCCGACGGGCAGGAGGTCGAGACCGTCCACATCCCGGAGAGCGACCGTGGCGCCTTGTGCGTGTCCTCGCAGGTCGGTTGCACGCTGACCTGCACCTTCTGTCATACCGGGACGCAGCGACTCGTGCGCAATCTGACCGCGGCGGAGATTGTCGCGCAGGTGATGATCGCCCGCGACGCGCTCGGCGAATGGCCGTCGCCACAGGAAGACCGGCAGCTCACCAACATCGTGCTGATGGGCATGGGCGAGCCGCTCTACAACTACGACAACGTCGCCGCCGCGCTGAAGATCGTGATGGACCCGGAGGGCCTGGCGATCTCGCGGCGAAAGATCACGCTGTCGACCTCGGGTGTGGTGCCTGCCATCGCGCGCTGCGGCGCCGAACTCGGGGTCAATCTCGCGGTGTCGCTGCATGCAGTTACAGACGAGCTGCGCGAGCGGCTGGTGCCGCTTAACAAGAAATACCCGATCGCCGAGCTGCTCGAGGCCTGCCGCAACTATCCGGGATCGAGCAACGCCCGTCGCATCACCTTCGAATACGTGATGCTGCGGGGGGTCAACGACAGCCCGAGCGAGGCGCGGGAGCTGGTGCGGTTGCTCAAGGGCATTCCCGCCAAGGTCAATTT
>Ga0070766_10001789_pt1 | contig 10575 bp, 7 predicted proteins | sample HubBroMetageWFT6_FD_69782 | JGI IMG/M metagenome (GOLD analysis project Ga0070766, IMG submission 69782) | Warmed and freeze-thawed soil microbial communities from the Hubbard Brook experimental Forest, New Hampshire - Hubbard Brook CCASE Soil... | ecosystem: Environmental > Terrestrial > Soil >... | reverse complement strand
CGCCACGGTCGGCGTGTTGCGCCAGCTTGCCCCGCATCTCGCGACCATTCACGCGCAAAACGAATCCATCCTGTCGTTCGATGCCGCTGCGCGGCTGGAGCTTCTTGATGCATTTGCCGGCACTCAGCTCGATGCGGTCAGCGCGGCCTTCGCCAGCTGGAAGAGCACTGCCCATCGCATCGAAGATCTCGAACACGGCGAGCAGGACCGCCTGCGGCTGCTCGACCTGTGGACTTTCCAGAAGCGAGAGATTGAAGATGCCAAGCTGCAGCCCGGCGAAGACGAACGCTTCGAAACCGAGAAGCGCGTTCTGGCGAATGCCGAGAAGATTTACAGCGCGGCCATGAATGCCTTCGATCTGCTCTACGAAGGCAGCGCTTCGACCTCGTCGTCATTGCGCACCGCGCAGAAGCACATCGAAGAATTGTCGCGCTACGAACCCAAATTCCAGGAGGCGCTGGCCGCGATCGAGACCGCGCGTATCAGCGTCGAGGACGTGGGCGCGACTCTCCGCGACTACGCCGGCGGGATTCAAGCGTCACCCGAGCACCTGGCCGAAGTGGAAGACCGCCTCGCGCTCCTTGATCGATTGAAGCGCAAGTACGGCCTGACCCTCGAGGACGTGATTCATCACGGCGAAGAAGTGAGCCGCAAGCTTTCGGAAATGGAAAATAAAGACGAAATTCTGGCCAAGCTGCGCGGAGAGCTGGCGCAAGCGGCGCACGAGTATCTGCGCGCGGCACGTGCCATTTCAAAGAAGCGGTGCGAAGCCGCCCGCAAGCTTGAAAAGCTGGTCGAGGCGGAGATCAACGATCTGGCCATGAGGTCTGACTTTCACATCGAGGTGAGCGGGACGGATGAAGAAGGGAACTGGACCGCCTCCGGCTTCGACCAAGTTGTTTACATGATTTCCACAAACCCTGGCGAGCCGCTGCGGCGGCTGGAGCACATCGCTTCCGGCGGAGAACTATCCCGGGTGATGCTCGCGCTCAAGGCCAGCGTGGAAGCCGGACAGGGAAAAAAGAAAACGGGCGCGCCACGTACGCTGGTGTTCGACGAAATCGATACCGGCATTGGCGGAGGTGCCGCTGAAGCTGTGGGTAAAAAACTGAAGGCGTTGTCGCGAACCCATCAAGTGCTCTGCGTGACTCACCTGCCCCAGATCGCCACCTTCGCCGACCATCATTACCTCATTGAGAAAAAGAGCTCTGCCGACCGCACCCGCACCGCGGTGCGCCTCATCACCGGCGAGGAGCGCACCGAAGAAGTTGCCCGCATGTTGAGCGGGGCGAAGCTGACCGAGACCTCTCGCAAACACGCCGAGCAGATGCTGAAGACCAACGCATGAGAAGCTCCCTATCGGAAGTCTGTGGACTTCCTTTGGTCATTCGTTGATACCCGTTTCGGCTTCCCGTTTTGGCCCGTCGCCGAGGGGTAACGGATAAGTTAGCTTCGCAAAAGAGGGCTGGAAAACATCCGGATGTAATGCGCCGTTGGGAAGAAGGCAGCAATCCGTATCTCACAGGGCGGTGAGAAAGTCCATGTGTAGGAGCGGACACTCTTGTCCGCTTTCTTACCTTTGTCCAAGGGACCAAGACCCCCGAAGATCAACCCCAAGGTCAAAGGCGGCGGACAGGAGTGTCCGCCCTACAGGGCCGGATCATGCCCACACGTCGGCGGATTGACCTCCAGTATCTTCTCGCATCCCGACACCCACATCTCCAAAACCGCGAGATGTGGGGCACCCATCGACCAAAGAGGGTTAGGAAAGCAGTCCTAAACGGGAGAGCAAATCCGAGAAGCGCGGATCAGAGCGCAGCGGGTCCAGTTGGGGTTCTACGTTGAGGTAGCCCAGCCAAAGAGACCCTTGTTCAAAGGCTCTTTGCAACCACGAGAACGCTTCGTCATTTTCCTGCAAGCCCACGTGAACCATCGCTATGTCGTAAGCTGAAACGTATCTTCGGCTCGATAACGCATTTAACTGCTTGAGCGCAGTATGCGCTTCATCGCATCGTCCTGCCATCGCATAGCCGTGTCCCAGCTTGGCTAGCGCAAACGTACTGTTACCGGAAAGACGCACTCCGGTCGCTAATTCCGCGATTGCCTCTTGAAACAGGCTTTTCTGTTGGTACACATGCGCCAGCCAGAGGTGCGCGGAACCCAAATTCGGGTCCATCTTCGCGAGTCACGAGATCGCCGGCACGCATCAACAATATCGCAAGCACTTGTAGGGGTTGGCCTTGCAGGCGCAGCTTTTCGCCCCGTTTACGCAGTTGGCCCACGCGGATATCCAGTTCAAAAGTGCCGAAGCGCAGCACTCGCTCGGTTGGGGGAGGAACGGACATGTTGGCTTCCGCAAACTTGGCAAAGCCTATCACAGCTCTGGAATATGAGAGCCCTGCCGCGCCAGGGTGCCCCCACATCTCGCGGTTTTCAAGATGCGGGGCTCGGAGGCCAAGAAACTTTCACGCGACTCTAGCATAATGGATAGGGTGTAAACCCGCCAACTTTTTGACTTTATTTTGCTCGTGGAATGAGCGGGTTGCGGGGAAATTGGCGGTCTAGGGGGCTTGACAAGATTTTCGCGGATCGTCGGAGTTGGACGCTTCGAGTTCAGAACGAGACCTCCTACAAAGACGCGGACAGGAGTGTCCGCCCTACGCGTGATCGACGATCAATCCCCGTTCGCTGCTGCATGTCGCCGATTACTGCTAATCCTATGCGGTTCTTGGGCTTACGTTGACCAAATTGGTTCTTTCAGGTAGGTTAAATAGATAAAACCATAGTGGGGAAGTGTACCCTTACAGGAACCTTATCGTGCCTAATAGCAATGGCAAGACGCTGCTTTTATTGAAGCCCCGGGGCTTTTGCGCCGGAGTGGTGCGGGCGATTGATATTGTCCGGATTGCCCTAGAGGCTTTTGGGCCGCCGATTTATGTCCGCAAGGAGATCGTGCACAACCGCTTTGTGGTGGAGGAACTGCAAGGCAAGGGTGCGATCTTCGTCGACAGCGTGGACGAAGTTCCTCCCGGTGAGCGGGTGATTTACAGTGCTCACGGAGTTTCGCCGGAGGTGCGGGAGGCCAGCGCGGCGCGCAATCTGCGCGTGATTGATGCGACCTGTCCTCTGGTCACAAAGGTTCACGTGGAGGCGGTCAAGTTTGCCAAGGAAGGCTATTCGCTGATTTTGATCGGGCACCACGACCACGATGAAGTGATTGGAACGCTGGGCGAGGCTCCGGTTGTCACTCAGGTGGTGGGATCGCCGGAACAGGTGAAGTCACTGACCGTGCCAAATCCCGACCGGGTGGCTTACCTCACGCAGACCACGCTGAGTCTGGACGAGACCAAAGACATTATTGCCGCGCTGCGCGCGAGGTTTCCGAATATCAAGGGGCCGGCGGCGCAGGATATTTGCTATGCGACGGAGAACCGGCAGGTCGCGGTGAAGCATGTGGCGTCGGATGCGGATTTGCTGCTGGTGGTGGGTTCGGATAACAGCTCGAATTCTAATCGGTTGGTGGAAGTGGCGCGGAACCTGGGCACCAGTTCGCATCTAATTGACAGCTTCCAAAACATCCGGCCGGAGTGGTTGGAAGGTGTGAAGACGATTGCTCTGACAGCCGGGGCTTCGGCTCCGGAGTGCCTGGTCGAGGAAGTGGTGAAGTTTTTGAGCAGCAAAGGCTTCGGCAACGTGCAGGAAGTGGAAGTCATGCCCGAGAACGTGCGCTTTGGCTTGCCTCCCGAGATTGTGGAAGCAATTGCCAGCGCCCCTAGCCCAGTGAGTGCGGAGTAAAGAAATAAATATGGACGAAACCTCCCCCTCGTTTTCTGCGTCGAGTGCGCCGCAGTTGCGTTTCGGAAAAATAGACGACCTGGCCAGCCGGGTCGCTGCCGCTGTCGATGGCGCGCGTAAGTTTTTATTCTCCCAGCAGCACCAGGAGGGCTACTGGTGTGGCGAGTTGGTCGCCGACACTACTCTCGAGAGCGACTACATTCTCCTGCACACGCTGCTCGGCACCGGCGATCCGGTGCGCTTCCAAAAGTGCTGCAACTGGATTCTCCAACATCAAAACGAGGACGGGGGGTGGGGTATCTACGTAGACGCCCCGTCCAACCTCTCAGCCAGCGTAAAAGCTTACTTTGCGCTGAAGCTTACTGGGTATAACGTTGATCATCCGGCTTTGGTGCGGGCGCGGAAGAAGATTCTTGAGATGGGTGGCGTGACCGAGGTCAACACCTTTACCAAGATCTATTTGTGTTTTCTTGGGCAGTTCGATTACGACGCGGTCCCGGCTATTCCGCCGGAGATTGTGCTGTTTCCCAAGTGGTTCTGGTTCAATATCTACGAAATTTCTTCGTGGTCGCGAGCGATTCTGGTACCGCTTTCGATTTGCTACGCGAAGAAGCCGTTCAAGAAGATTCCGGATGAAATGGGAGTTGAGGAATTATTTGTAGGCGGCCGCGACAAGTCGCGCATGCGCCTGCACTGGTCGAAGAAGCTGGTCTCGTGGCGGAACTTCTTTTTGGTGCTCGACCGCATGACCCACTGGTTCGAGATGGTACACGTTCGTCCGCTGCGCTGGCTGGCACTTCGACGGGCGGAGCACTGGATGCTGGAGCGCTTCGAAATGAGCGACGGGTTGGGCGCCATCTATCCATCGATGCTGAACGCGATTATTGCGTTGCGCTGCCTGGGCTATTCTCTCGACGATCCGCAGGTGATCCGCGCACTCGATGAATTTGAGAAGCTCGGGATCGAAGAGGGCGATACCTTCCGCATGCAGCCCTGCATGTCGCCGATCTGGGACACGGCGTATGCGATGTTTGCACTCGGCGAGGCGGGTGTGCCGCGTACTGATCCGAGGATGGTCCAGTGCGCCGACTGGATTCTGCAGAAGCAGGTTCGCACCGTCGGCGACTGGAAAGTGAAGAACAAGAAAGGGCAGCCGGGCGGCTGGTATTTCGAGTTCAATAACGAATTTTATCCCGACGTCGATGACAGCGCGATGGTTTGCTTGGCGCTGGCTCAGGTAGAGCATTCCAACGGCCGCTACCAGCGGGAGTCTGTGCAGCGGGCCATTGACTGGATCTTCTCCATGCAGTGTAAGTCGGGTGGTTGGGCGTCGTTCGACAAGGACAACACGCGCATGGTGTTCGAGCATATTCCGTTTGCCGACCACAACGCCATGCTCGATCCGCCGACCGTGGACATCACCGGACGAATTCTGGAGATGCTGGCGGCGTATGGATATGATAAGAGCGATCCGCGGGTGAAGAAGGCGCTCAAGTTCATCCGCGAAGAGCAGGAACCAGATGGCTCGTGGTTCGGCCGCTGGGGCGTGAACTACATTTACGGGACGATGCAGGTGTTGCGCGGGCTGGAAGCGATCGGGGTGGATCATCATGAGCCCTATGTGCAGCAGGGCGCAGAGTGGCTGCGCATGGTGCAGAATCCGGATGGCGGCTGGGGCGAGACTTGCGGTTCGTATGACGACCCCAGCATAAGGGGCGAGGGTCCGAGCACGCCATCGCAGACCGCCTGGGCTGTGATGGGGCTGCTGGCTGCGAGCGACACGCGCAGTGATTCGGTGGCGCGTGGGATTGCATACTTGCTGCGAACGCAGAAGAAAAGCGGTGCTTGGGATGAGCCGCAAACTACCGGCACTGGTTTCCCGCGGGTGTTCTATCTTACTTACACGTTGTACCGGCAGTATTTCCCCCTGATCGCTTTGACTACTTATAGCAAGGCAATGGCGGGGGTGGCGCAGGGAACTGGCGTGCGGCGGATTGGGTAGTTCGCCAAGGATTATGTTCCGTTCTTTGTCATCCCGGGCGAAGCGAGGGATCTGGGTTTTCGCTCGGTTGGCAAGAACCCAGATTCCTCGTCGCTTCGCTCCTCGGAATGACCGGACGGGTGGGGAATGACAGGGCGTGTGTGGGTTTGTCAGCTGAGTTTCTACAGAAGGACGGGAGAGAAGACGAATGGCGGTACCAATTTCTCAGATGTGGACGGTGGCGACTTACGTTTTGGGCCAGAAGCTCAGGGGGCGTAAGCAGTATCCGCTGGTGCTGATGCTGGAGCCGTTGTTCCGCTGCAATCTCGCATGCGCGGGTTGCGGGAAGATTCAGTATCCCGCTCACGTGTTGAAGTCCCAGCTCACGCCTGAAGAATGCTTCCGCGCGGTCGATGAATGTGGTGCGCCGACGGTCTCGATCCCCGGAGGCGAGCCGCTGCTGCATCCGCAGATTGGCGAGATTGTCGAAGGGCTGGTGGCGCGCAAGAAATACATCTATCTCTGCACTAATGCGCTGCTGCTCAAAGAAAAAATTCATCTGTTCAAGCCCAGCAAGTATCTGACTTTTTCCGTTCACATGGACGGACAGCGGGAGCATCACGACTTTTCGGTTTGTCTCGAAGGCGGATACGACAAGGCGATCGAGGGGATCAAAGCTGCGCTGGACGGTGGTTTCCGCGTGACCACGAACACCACGCTTTTCGATGGTGCAGATCCAAAGAGCGTGCGCGCCTTCTTCGACGAAATGATGGAGTTAGGGGTTGAAGGCATGATGCTCTCGCCGGGTTACTCCTACGACAAGGCGCCGGATCAGCAACGCTTCCTGGGACGGGCTCGTACGCGGCGGTTATTTCGTGCCATGCTGTCCAATCGCGACAAGAAATGGCGCTTCAACCAGTCGGCGCTATTTCTTGAATTCTTGATGGGTAAACGTGAGTACGCTTGCACGCCCTGGGGTATGCCCACCTTCAACGTCTTCGGGTGGCAGAAGCCCTGCTATCTGCTGCAGGACGGCTACGCGGACAGTTTTTCGGAGTTGTTGGAAACAACCGCGTGGGAGAATTATGGGACCGAGTCGGGCAATCCCAAGTGCGCGAATTGCATGGTGCACAGCGGATATGAAGCGTCGGCGGTGAACGATTTGTTCGGGTCGGTGCAGGGCATGTGGCAAGAAGTGAAGGCGCGCATGTTTGGCGAATACCAAGATGCTTCAGCGCTCAGGTTGCTGGATGAGTCTGCCCAGCCGGCGCATGCGGCTGGCCCGTTGGTGCAGATTGGCGCGCCCGAGGGCGAGGAGACGCGGGTTTGAGCGGGCGGGAATCCGGGCACGGGCCGTCCGCCTCGGTGGACCCGGACTCTTTAGAACTTGCGCCGGGAACGGCTCACGAGAAGCTCGAGGGATCGGTTCCGTCGCTGGCAAATGAGGAAGACCTCCGCAAAGCGCTGGAGCGGGCGTTCGATTATCGCGGCGATGTCTCGCTCACGCGAAAAGATGGCGCGAAGATTGAAGGCTACATTTTCGATCGCAGGAGTGGAAGCGGGCTCACCGACAGTTTCGTGCGATTGTTGCCGAAAGATGGTTCTCCCCGGATAAAAATTTCCTACGCAGAGATTGCCGCCCTGGCATTTACAGGCCGCGATATGGCTGCGGGCAAGAGTTGGGAAAACTGGGTGCGGCATTATTGGGAGAAGAAGGCGGCCGGTGAGAAGGATATTTCGCTGCAGCCGGAGAAGCTGGAGTAGAAGCAGTTAGCAAAGCGCGGTTTGGCTGAATGCTGAGGCTAGTTTGCCGGGCGCGAATCCCTCAGCGGCTAAAGCCTTCGTTGGTTCGAGCTTTTACCCCAGCGCTGGAAGCGCTGCACCACCCAAAACCAGAGTTTCTTTGCCGATCGGTGAAGCCGGAGATTCATGGTGGTTGTGCGGCATGACTGAAGTCGTGCCCCTCCCAAAACCGATTGGCCACGGAAACGCGGTTTGGCTAAATGCTAAATGCTGGCTTTTGTCACTGGCGCAACTGGTTTCGTGGGTAGTCACGTGGCGCGGGTGTTGGCCGAGCAGGGGGCCGACTTGCGATTGCTGGTTCGGTCCGGCAGTGATCTGAGAAATATCCAGGGGCTGAATCCGGATCAGGTGATCGGCGATCTGCGCGATCCGGAATCCATTGAGAAGGCAATGGCAGGCTGTGACGTGGTGTTTCATGTCGCGGCTGATTACCGGCTTTGGGTACGCGATCCGGAACAGATGTACCGTGCCAATGTAGAGGGTACGCGGGCTGTGCTGGCCGCCGCACGCAAGAATCATGTACGCCGCGTGGTTTACACCTCGAGCGTTGCGACTATGGGATTCACCTCGAATGGTCATCCTGCGAACGAGGATTCTCCGGTTTCGCTCGCCGGTATGATTGGCCACTACAAACGATCGAAATTCATGGCCGAGGAAGTTGCGCTCGACGCGGGACGCGGCGGGATAGATGTGGTCGTGGTTAATCCCAGTACGCCGGTTGGAGAGCGGGACGTTAAGCCCACTCCTACGGGACGAATTGTCGTAGACTTCCTCAAAAAGAAGTTTCCTGCGTACGTCGATACTGGTCTGAATCTGGTGGATGTCACGGAGTGCGCCCGCGGCCATATCGCTGCGCTGGAGAAGGGAAGAAGCGGCGAGCGCTATATTCTGGGCGGAGAGAATCTGACGTTGAAACAGATTCTCGATAAGCTGGCGGCGATTACCGGGTTGCCGTCGCCCAAGGTCAAAGTTCCTTACGTGCTGGCGCTGGCGACTGGCGTTGTGGATGAAATTGTGACTGGACGCATTCTGGGCCGGGAGCCGCGGGCGACCATTGACGCGGTGCGCATGGGACGAAAGAAGATGTTTGTGTCCTGCGCCAAGGCGGAGCGCGAACTCGAGTGGAAGATGGTTCCGGTGGATGGCGCGTTGCGAAGAGCGGCCGAGTGGTTTCAGGCGAATGGATATGCCGCCGGGGGCTGATGCTTATCACGATGCCGCGTTTGTTGTCGTCACGAGCGAAGCGAGGGATCTAGGTTTCTCGCGTGGCGGGGGAAACCCAGATTCTTCGTCGCTTCGCTCCTCGGAATGACCGAAGCAGTGGTGAGCCGAGCGTTGCTCGGCCGGACGGGTCGAAGACCCATCCCCACATGAGTCTCTTCACAGCGAGCAGATGGCAAGTTCGGCTACAGTTGCGATGGTTGCTGCTCTTGAGCGAGAGGTGCGTCCGCTGGTGAAAGGCTGGCGCAAGGTTGAGAGAGAACACGAAGGCCGGCGTTTCAAGTTCTTCGAGAGCGGGGAGGCTGTGGTGGTTTGCGGTGGCATCGGGGCGGAAGCGGCTCGGCGGGCGACGGAGGCTGTGATCGCGCTGTACCGGCCGGAGCTTTTGCTTTCGGTGGGTTTCGCGGGAGCGCTTGATGCGGCATTGAAGGTGGGCGAGATCTTTTCACCTAGCCGCGTGATTGACGCCACGGACGGCAGTAGCGTAGAAATTGCTGCGGGTCGTGGTGTGCTGGTCAGCGCTCTGACGATCGCGGACATGGAACAGAAGGCGAAGTTAGCAGAATCCTACGCTGCGCAGGCGGTCGATATGGAAGCCGCCGCAGTGGCTCGCGGAGCGCAGGCGCGGGGTGTGCGCTTTATGGCGGTGAAAGCGATCTCGGATGAGAGCAGTTTTGCCATGCCGCCGCTGGACCGCTTCGTGGACCGCGATGGACATTTTTGCCAGACGGCCTTCGCGGCCAGCCTCGGGGCGCGGCCTTGGCTGTGGTCCAAGGTTTTCCGGCTTGCCAGGAACGGCGCGAAGGCATCGAGGGTGCTCTGCGTTGAGCTGGATCGGTGCATTAGCGAATCGAAGGTTTCGGGGCCGGAGTTGCATCCGATATCTAATCAACTGAGGTGACTTTGATTGAGCCGGACTAGGTCGCGGGTGCTGCCTGGCTCGCGGTGGAAATTCCTTGGAACGCTGATGGTGTGTTAGTCAAGCAGGGATCCCTTACTTCGTTCGGGATGACAGGGTTGCGGATGATAGATTTCGAAATGACAGTGTAAGGATAGATGGCAATCGCGGGACAATTTACGATCGTGGAAACTGAGCCTTCGATCCCGACCACTATGCGGGCGGCGGTTTACCGGGGTGTGAACGACGTTCGGGTGGAGACCGTCTCCGTTCCAAAGATAGGACCCGGCGAGTTGCTGGTCCGAGTTCATACTTGCGGCATCTGCGGAACCGATCTCAAGAAAATCGCGAGCGGCTCGCATTCCGCGCCACGCATTTTCGGACATGAAACCTCAGGCATTGTGGCAGCGGCCGGTGAGGCAGTGAGCCAGTTCAAGCCAGGTGATCGAGTGGTAGTCTTTCACCACATACCATGCGGCGAGTGTTACTACTGCCGGCACAAGACTTTTGCCCAGTGCGAGACTTACAAGAAGGTCGGCTGTACGGCGGGCTTCGAGCCATCCGGCGGGGGATTCGCCGAATATGTTCGCGTGATGGATTGGATCGTCGATCACGGCACGGTTCGGATCCCCGATGGAGTATCGTTCGAGCAGGCATGTTTTGTGGAGCCGGTGAACACCTGCATGAAGGGGATTGAGGCTCTGCAACTTATATCCGGCGAAAGTGTTCTCGTAATTGGACAAGGGCCGATTGGCATCATATTAAGTACATTAGCCAAAAGGTCAGGAGCTAGGGTAATCACTTCCGATTTGTATCCCGAGAGGCTTACAATATCTAAAAGCTTCGGATTAGAGAATGCGATCGATGCTTCGCGCGC
>Ga0070766_10001788_pt1 | contig 10575 bp, 9 predicted proteins | sample HubBroMetageWFT6_FD_69782 | JGI IMG/M metagenome (GOLD analysis project Ga0070766, IMG submission 69782) | Warmed and freeze-thawed soil microbial communities from the Hubbard Brook experimental Forest, New Hampshire - Hubbard Brook CCASE Soil... | ecosystem: Environmental > Terrestrial > Soil >... | reverse complement strand
CTCGTTTACCCGGTCGCTCAACGTCCCATCCGAGGCGAACAGGAACTGGTACGCGTTGCGCAGCCCCTGAATATCCTCCCGGCTGAAGCCACGGCGCTGCATCCCGATGATGTTGAGCCCACACAGCCGAGCCCGGTCTCCCATTACCTGGCCATAGGGGATGACATCGCGCTCGACGCCCGACATCCCGCCGATCATCGCGTGCCTGCCGATCCGGACGTATTGGTGTACGGCGCAGAGCCCCCCAAGAACGGCATAATCCTCGATGACGACGTGCCCCCCTAGAGTCGCGTTATTGGCCATAACGACATGGTCGCCGATCTGGCAATCGTGGGCGACATGCGCGCCAACCATAAAAAGGCTGCCGTCGCCGATCCGGGTGACCATGCCGCCGCCTTCGGTTCCGGGATTGATTGTCACGTATTCGCGGATCGTGTTGTTGCGCCCAATGACGAGCTCCGATCTTTCACCGCGGTACTTGAGGTCCTGCGGCTCGAGCCCGATCGAGGCGAATGGAAACAGCCGCGTACCCTCACCGATCGACGTCCGGCCGTCGACCACGACGTGGGAGCGGAGCGTGACCCGCGGGCCGAGCGAGACATCCTCGCCGACGATGCAATAGGGGCCGATTACGGCGGTTTCGGCGAGCATCGCCCCCGGCGCAACAATGGCCGTAGGGTGAACCTGCGGCATCGACGGCTCGTCTAATCGTCCAGGATCATGGCGGCGAACACGGCCTCGGCCATTACGTCCTCGCCGACTTTGGCCCGACCCTCGAACTTCCAGACGTTCCCGCGGTTGCGCTGTTTAGTGACATGAATCTCGAGTTTGGTCGGAGGGAAAACCGGCCGCCGAAAGCGGGCGTTGTCGACGCTCATGAAATAGACGAGCTTGCCCTCCGATTCCGGTCCCAACGTATGGACAACGAGAACGGCAGCGGTCTGCGCCATCGCTTCGATGATCAGCACACCCGGCATCACTGGCCGCGCGGGAAAATGGCCTTGAAAATAATACTCGTTCTTTGACAGGCTCTTGATGCCGGTGGCCCGCTGGTTCGCGACGACGTCGACAACCTTGTCGATCATCAGGAAAGGATGGCGGTGCGGGATCATTTCCATGATCCGCTGAATGCCGATCTCCATAGGCTGCTCCGCCGCGCCGGCCGGATCGATCATGATCCGCCTTTTTTCTTCGCAAGGCGTTGCAATACCGCGGTCTGCCTCATAAACTCGCTCAGCGGGACTGCCGGACTGCCGCATACCGTCTCCCCGGCGGGCACGTCGCGCATGAGGCCGCTCTTGGCGGCGATCCGGGCTCCGCTCCCGATATGCAAATGGCCGGCGAGCCCACCCTGCCCTCCGACCACCACAAAATCACCGAGCCTCGTGCTCCCCGAAATCCCGACCTGGCCCGCGAGGATACAGCAGCGACCGAGTACCACGTTGTGCCCGATCTGCACGAGATTATCAATCATCGACCCCGAGCCGATCACGGTATCATGTCCGGATCCCCGATCGATCGTGGTATTGGCGCCGACATCGACATCGTCTCCTATGAGGACTCGCCCGAGCTGGGGAACTTTGATCGGCGCTTTCGGGTCGGGTGCAAATCCGAACCCGTCCTGGCCGATCCGCACTCCGGGGTGCAGCACGACGTGCGAGCCTATCAGGCAGTGGCTGAGCGTCACATTGGCGGCGATCCGGCAATCGTCACCGATCTCGACCCCGGCGGCGATCACCGTATTTGCGCCGATACGGCAGCGTTGGCCGAGCCGCACGCCACGCTCGATGACGACATTCGGGCCGATGTCGCAATCATCCGGCACGGCGGCCGTCGAATCGATGATCGCGGATGGCGCCCGGCGGGCGACCACATCGGCTGCAGGATAGAAAGCCTGGGCGGCAAGCGCATAGGCCTTGTAGGGCTCCTTGCTGACGAGGAGGGCCATGTCCGGCGGCGCTCGTTCGACGGCCTTTTCATCGATAAAGGCTGCACCGGCATGAGAGCGCACAAATGCTTCGATGTACCTCCTATTTTCAAGAAAGCTGACGTCTGACGGTCCCGCAGTTTCGAGGGGCGCCACATCGCTGAAGCGGCGGGGGCCGTCTGCCGCGCGCAGCAGTCTCGCTCCACTCAACGCACTCAGCACGTCGAGCGTAAAAGGTCCGGTTCGATCAAAAAACCGTCGGTCCGCCATCTCGGTTCGATCCGGGGATCGAGCGCACCTTATTTCTTCTTCGGCTTGGCCGGCGCATTCGCCGCCGGCGGCGCAGCGGTTGCAGCAGGCCCCGGGGCGGCGGGAGGAGGAGTGGGGACGGCGAAATCGACCGTCAGCGTCGGCATCAATTCGTCCAGCTTCTGTAGCACCTCGTCGGTAACATCGAAGCTCTGGTCGAAAAGCACCAGGTCCGCTCTCTGAAACACCAAGTTTGCCTTGCGATCCTTCGCGATGTCCGCAATAATTTTCAGCATCTGCTCTTGTATCTTGGAGAGCGCTTCGCCATTGGACTTCTCCAGAGCCTGACGCTTCCCCTGAACATTGCGTTCGAGGTCGTTTACCTTCTGTTGGAATTCACGCCCTTTTTGGTTGAGCGCGTCCGCCGACATCGATGCCTGCTGCCGCTGCAATGAATCGCGTTCGGCGCGCAGCGTCTCCTCCTGGTGAGAGATTTCCTTGGTGTATTCGTTGCGCTTCTGCTCGATCTGACCGCGCACCATCTTTGCCGCCTTGGAATTCTGCAATAGCGCCTGCACATCGACCACCAGGACCGTCAGATTCGGCGAGGTCGCTGCAGGCGCAGGCGGGGCGGGAGCAGGCGGGGCGGGAGCGGGGGGTGCCGGCGGAGCTTGCGCAAATGCGCTGCCGGCAAGGCCCCACAGGAATGCCAGCGGAAATGTTAGAAGCCTGAGACGCCAAACCAACATCAAAACCTCGTGCCGAAGCTGACCCGAAACAGCTGGGTCTTGTCGAACGGTTCCTTCTTTATCGGATAGGCGATATCGAGCCGGATCGGACCGACCGGGGATTTCCACGATACGCCGACGCCGGCGCTGGCGCGGATCGCCGGCGACTGCTCCACCATCGGCTGGATTCCGCCCGTTGAAGCCAATTGGGCGGGAGTGAGCACGATATTCGTCGGCTGGATGTGGTAAAGCGTCCCAAAATCGGTAAAGACGCGTCCGCTTACCCCAAATTCTTTCGGTAGGCCGAGCGGTACCCCCAAGGTCACCGAACCGAGATAGTACTTTTGGCCGCCAAGAGCATCGCCGCTCACTGAATCGCGAGGCCCGATACCGGCACTCTGGAAGCCGCGCAGATTGTCACCACCAACGAAGAATCGGTCTTGAATTAGTACGTTCTGTCCATTCCAACCAAAGATATAGCCGGCCTCACCGGTGACGCTCAGTACCCACTCTGGGAATACCGAATAATAATAGCCGGCAGTCACTTTGTTGCGCACGTAATCTACCCCGAAACCAACTCCTGCAAAGTCATTGCCCAGAGAGGCGTAATAGCCGCCGCTGGGGTCCAGCCGGTCGTCCCGACGGTCGTAAAGCAGAACCTGGCCGATTTCAGAGGTGGTATGCTGCCCTGCTTGAAGCACAATGAACAGCGACGTGTTTGGCTGAAGGTCGGTAATGTTGTCAGATCGCGCGGTGTATTTCAACGTCTGTCTCAAATTCTCGCTGATCTGATAACCGGTGCGGAGGGCACCACCATACGAGAATTGCTGGTACGGAGGGGTAACCCCACTAAAGAAATTCGCCGTCGGGCTAGTCTTGATTTCGAAAAGGTCGAAGCCCGCGGCGATGTTGCGGTCGAGGAAGTAGGGTTCGGTGAAGCTCAGATCGACCTGTTGCGAGCGCAGTGAAACCACGGTGCCGATCCGCAGATCCTGACCCCGCCCAAGAAAATTCCTCTCGCGGATATTGACGTCGGCCAGCGGACCGTCGGTGGTCGAGAACCCGATGCCTAAAGACAGCTCGCCCGTCGACTGCTCCTCGACCTCGGCGGTCACCACGGTTTTATCAGGCGCCGATCCCGGGCTGTTGGTGACCTCCACCTTCTTGAAGAAGCCGAGATTTTTTAGCCGCTGTTGCGAGCGCGTCATCTTGGTGCTGTTGAATGCGTCACCCTCGACCAGCTGAAATTCGCGACGGATCACCTTGTCGAGGGTGCGAACGTTGCCGACGATCTCGACCCGCTCGACGTAAACCTGCGGGCCCTCCTGGACATCGAAGGTAATGTCGACAGTATGCTCTTCCCTGTTCCGGGTGACGTTCGGCTTGATTTCGACAAAGGCATAACCGCGGTTGCCGAGGGCATCAGTCAGCACAGAAATCGATTTTTCGACAGCTTCGGCATCGTACCAGTCGCCGGTGTGAACAGTCAAAAGCGGCAGCACCGCTTCGGCGGGCAGGTCCTTGAGCTTGATGTTGACGTCGATTTTGCCAAAGCGGTACCGCTCGCCTTCGTCGAGGGTGAAAGTAACGATGAAGCCGTTTCGATCGGGTGTCAGTTCGGCAACCGCCGAGACCACTCGGAAATCGGCATATCCCTCGGTCAGGTAAAACCTGCGCAGCAACTCTCGGTCGTACGTCAATCTATCCGGGTCATAGGTATCGTCGCTGCTCAGGAAACGATACCATCGGCTTTCCTTCGTCTGAAGGATGCCGCGCAGCTTGCCGTCGGTATATTGGTGGTTGCCGACGAAATTGATGCTGCGCACCCCGGTGAATTCGCCCTCGTTGATCTCGAAGACGAGATCGACCCGGTTTTCCGAGAGCTGGATGAGCTTCGGCTCGACAGTTGCACCAAACCGGCCGTGCCGACGATATAGATCGAGGATCCGCTTCACATCGTTCTGCACACGAGTGCGGGTGTAGACGACGCGAGGGCGCAGCTGGATCTCGGCGTTTAGATCCTTCTCGTCGATCTTGCTGTTTCCCTCGAACGCGATGCGGTTGATGATCGGGTTTTCCACCACCTTGACGACCAGGGTATTGCCCACTCGGCTCAGATTTACATCGGCGAAAAGACCGGTCGCGAATAGCGCCTTCAGCGATCTGTCCACCAACTCGTCGTCCCAGGCTTCGCCCGGCTGGATCAGCAAATAGGACCGGATCGTTTCCGGCTCGATCCGCTGCGCACCTTCGATCCGAATGTCTGTAACAATGCCGCCCATCTGAGCGGGCGATGGGCCGCGAACCGGCTGGGCAATAGCCGGCGCGAGCAAAGCCCCTGTAGCCGCGAGAGCAGCAGCGAATACCGCCGCCGACACGGCAGCCCAACCAATGCGACGCAACTCACCCCCACCGCGCTCGAGATCTATCCCCTGATCGCTGATCGCGTTACATCACAAGGCCTTACATCACAAGGCCTTGAACAGATTTCCGATGCCGAGATGGACGAGATCGTTCCAAGTGGCGAACACCATTAATGTCAGCACGAGAGCCAAGCCGATCCGAAAGCCGTATTCCTGAGCCCGCTGGCCCAGCGGCTTTCCCCGAAGCGCCTCCGCGGCGTAGAACAGCAGATGCCCCCCGTCAAGGATCGGGACGGGAAACAGATTGATCAACCCTAGATTTACCGACAGAACCGCCATAAACCACAGCACCGCGACAACACCGCCTTGAGCAACCTCTCCCGACATTTGCGCAATGCGTAGCGGCCCCCCGAGTTCGTCAGTCGCGCGCGTCCCTATGATGATCTGCCACATCGCCTGTAGGGTGCCGGCCGTCAGGTTCCAGGTCTCTGCCCCGGCCTGCCCGATCGCGGTTGCGGGATCGCGCTTGACATACTCCATCCCGCTTCGCGCGATGCCCAGCAGGCCGATCTCATAGTGATTGCCGAAGCGGTCGGTAAGCTCCGTCCGGTTCGGCGTCACATGTAGGGTCTGCTCCTGGCCGTCGCGCCGCACGACAATCGTCATCGGCACATTCGGATTGAGTCGTACCGTCTGTTGCACGTCCTCGAAACGATGAACGGCCCGACCATCGATCTGGACAATGACGTCGCCCGGGTGAATCCCCCCCTGCTCAGCTGCGCTCCCCGGCTGAACCTGCCCAACTTCGGCCGGCGTGAAAGGCTGGCCGTAAGTCATGAACAAAACTGCCAAGACTACGATGGCAAAGATGAAGTTCGCCGCCGGCCCTGCGGCGACGATGGCAGCGCGCTGGCCCAGTCGCTTGTAGTGGAAAGAGACGCCTCTCTCGACCTCGCTGAGGCGCGAAAGTCCAGGGGCGGGCAGGCCCGAGGTGGCGTCGCTATCACCGAACATCTTTACATAGCCGCCGAGTGGGATCGCGCTAAATTTCCAGCGCGTTCCCGCGCGATCCCACCAGCCAAACAGCTCAGGTCCGAAACCGATCGAAAATACTTCGATCCGCACCCGATTCCAGCGCGCGATTATATAATGGCCGAACTCGTGGACAAACACGAGCACCGTGAGGATCAGCACGAAGCACAGGACGGAATAGAACAAATTGTGGAGTTGGGTTAAGCCTTTGAGAAATTCGATCATGACAAATCCGTTCGTGCGGTTGCCGGCGTAGAATTACGCAGGCTGGAAAACCTGCCAGCGATCTCGCGCGCCGTCTTGTCGAAATTGTAGACGTCATCGAGCGATTCAAGCGCGCCTTCCGGAATTGCCTCCAGGGTGCGCTCAACGGTCTCGACTATATCAAGAAAACCGATGCGACCTTCGAGAAAGGCGTGGACCGCCGTCTCGTTGGCCGCGTTCAGCACGGTCGGGCAACCGCCGCCACGGAGAAGGGCCTCGCGGGCGACACGCAAAGCCGGGAAACGGTCCTCGTCGGGGGGCTCGAAAGTGAGGCGCCCAATCGCCGCCAAATCGAGCCGCTTGGCTGGAGTTTCAATGCGGTCGGGCCAGGCCAGCGCGTAAGCGATCGGTGTCCTCATATCGGGCGAACCAAGTTGGGCCAGCACCGAGCCGTCACGGTAGACGACGGCGCCGTGGACGATTGATTGGGGATGAACGACGATGTCGACCCGCTCCAGCGGCAGCTGAAAGAGATGATGAGCCTCGATCAGCTCCAGTCCTTTGTTCATCATCGTTGCCGAATCCACCGAGATCTTGGCCCCCATGTTCCAATTCGGGTGGGCGACCGCCTCCTGTGGCGTGACAGCGCGCATCTCCTCGAAAGCCCGCTCGCGGAACGGCCCGCCGCTCGCGGTCAGAATGATCCGTTCGATCGTATCGGCACGAGCGAGGTCGAAACATTGCCATATGGCATTATGTTCACTGTCCACCGGCAGCAAGGTGGCGCCGCATCGGGTGACCTCCTGCATGACGAGCCTGCCGGCGCAAACGAGCACCTCCTTGTTTGCGAAGGCGACGATGGCCCCGCGCCGGATCGCGGCCAAGGTCGGCGCCAGCCCGACCGCCCCGACGATGCCCGCCATTACCCATTCGGCAGGACGCAGAGCCGCTTCGGTAAGCGATTCGGCACCGCAGGCCGCCTCGATTCCGGTTCCGGCGAGCGCCTCCTTCAAAACCGAGTAGTGGTCGGGGTCGGCGATCGCGGCGAAACGCGCCCGCAAAAGTCGCGCCTGCTCGGCGAGACGCTCCGGGTTCCGGTTCGCGGTGAGCGCCTCGACTTCGAAGCCATCCGGATTACGCGACAGCAGATCGACCGTGCTTTGACCGATGGAGCCGGTCGACCCGAGAACCGTCACTCGTCGGATCCCGCCGCTACGGTAGCCGAGGGGGGCGGGCGAGTTCATTGCCACTCCAGCAAGCTGCGGCCGCCGATCACCGTCAGCAGGGCCGCCACGGGGACCACCGCGAGAAGTCCATCGAGCCTGTCGAGGAGCCCGCCATGCCCGGGTATTAGGCCGCTCGAGTCCTTCACGCCAAACCTGCGCTTTGCCACGGACTCGGCAAGATCGCCGAACTGCCCGACAATCGCAAGGCCCGCGCTGACTACGGCCAGCGGCAACCCTGGGGAGATTCCGAGCCATACTGCCGTGGCCCAGCCGGTCAAGGCGGCACAGACCGTGCCCCCAGCCAGTCCGGCCCAGGTCTTTCGCGGGCTCCAGCGGGGTGCCAATCGTGGCCCGCCAAAGGTCCGGCCTACGGCGTAGGCGCCGATATCGGTCGCCCAGACGACGGCCAGAAGCCATAGCAATGTGGCCCGGCCGGTCGCACCATCGCTCGCCAGCCATAAGAGACAGATGCAAGGCAGCGCCACCCAGAGCACGCCGAAAGCCGTCCAATGCGGCTCGACATCCCGCGTGTAGCGGGCCGCCCACAGCACCAGACCCGCACCCAGCAGGGTGGTACCGAGGGCCAGCCCGGTAGAGGCGAGCGCGGCGGCCGCGACGGCCGCCAGAACGACCGCAACCAGCATGATTCCGGTCTGGCCAAAGTGACCCCCGCGGCATAGCCGCCCCCACTCCCATGCCATTACCGCGGCGGCCAGGCCGGTCAGGAGCGGCAGCCAGGGCCAGCCGAACCATATCGCGGCGACCGGAAGAGGCGCCAGGACCAGCGCCGAAACGATCCGGAGCCCAAGCCGATTCGGTTTGGACCTTGCGGAAAAAACTCGATTCGCCGTTACGGGCTCGCGCGCGCCCCGCACTGGCGGGTCAGCGTGATCCAACGGAGGCACCGTAGCGGCGTTCGCGACCGCAGAATTCATCGATCGCCTGCTGCAGATCGCTTTTTGAAAAATCAGGCCACAGGGTCTTGGTAAAGACGAGTTCGGAATAGGCGCTCTGCCAAAGCAGAAAATTGCTGATTCGCTGCTCGCCGCTGGTCCGGATCAGCAGATCCGGATCCGGAAGCTCCGCAGTAAACAGGTGACGGGCGAAACAATCCTCGTCGACACCGTCGGCCGCAAGACTCCCGGACATCACCTGGCGCGCAATCGCTCGAACCGCGGTGACAATCTCGGCGCGTCCGCCATAGGACAATGCAATCGTCAAGATGATCCGGCTGTTGTCGCGGGTCATCGCTTCGGCATCCCCGATCATGCTGATGATGTCGGGGTCGAGCGTGCCGAGATCACCAATCACCTTCAAGCGAACTCCGTTGCCGTGCAATTCGGCAATCTGGCCGCGCAGGTAATGGCGCAGCAAACCCATCAGATCCTGGATTTCCGATGACGGCCGCTTCCAATTTTCCGAGGAAAAGCCAAACAACGTGAGGTAGGGAACCCCAAGCTCGGCTGCGGCAACGACGGTACGACGCGCAGCCTCGGCGCCCCGCCGATGGCCGACGATCCTCGGCAGGCCGTGCGCCTTCGCCCAGCGCCCGTTGCCGTCCATGATTATCGCGATATGCCGCGGCACGGGCCGCGGCGCGGCGACGGCGCTCATCAGACCTGAAGGATCTCTCTATCCTTCTGCGCCAGGGCCTCGTCGATGCGCTTGACGTATTCGTCGGTCAGATGCTGCACCCCCTGCTGCAGCTTGCGTTGCTCGTCTTGCGAGATATCGGCGTCCTTTTCGCGCCGCCTGAGCAGTTCGACACCGTCGCGGCGGATATTGCGGACCGACACGCGCGCCTGCTCGGCGTATTTCGCCGTCACCCGCGTCAGCTCGCGCCGCCGCTCCTCGTTCAAATCCGGAATCGGAACCCGGATTACTTGCCCCTCGGTTTGCGGATTGAGCCCGAGCCCTGCTTCCCGGATCGCCTTGTCTACGGCCTTGACCATGACGCGGTCCCATACTTGGACCGTGATCATCCGCGGCTCCGGTACGCTGACATTGGCCAGCTGGTTGAGCGGCACGGTTCCGCCATAGGCACTGACGGTGACCGGCTCCAGCAGGCTCGCCGAAGCCCGCCCGGTCCGCAATCCACCAAATTCCTTGCGCAAAACCTCAACGGCGCCGTCCATCCGGCGTCGGAGATCCTTCAGAAAAGTGTCCTCCGGCATGCCCTTGTCCCGTGTTCAGCTGTGTCCGTTGATGATCGTGTACCGTCCGCGCCCCCTTAGAACCTCTGCGAACCCGCCATTTTCGAAGATCGAGAACACCAGAATAGGAATGTGGTTCTCGCGCGCCAGCGAAATCGCCGAGGCGTCCATCACTCGCAGATCGCGAGACAGGACCTCCAAATAGTCGAGTCTTTCAAAGCGCCTGGCGCGAGGCTCACGCTCGGGGTCCGCATCGTAAACGCCGTCCACCTTGGTAGCCTTCAGGAGCGCTTCACAACCCATTTCGGAGGCTCGGAGAGCCGCCGCCGTATCCGTCGTGAAATACGGGTTGCCGGTCCCGGCGGCGAAAATTACGACGCGATCCTTCTCGAGATGCCGCAACGCCCGGCGTCGGATATATGGTTCGCAAATCGCCTGCATAGAGATGGCCGACTGCACGCGAGTGGTCACTCCACAGCGCTCCAGCTCGTTCTGCATGGCGAGCGAATTAATCACCGTCGCAAGCATGCCCATGTAATCGGCCGACGCGCGCTCCATGCCGACCGCGGAGGCCGACACCCCGCGAAAGATGTTGCCTCCGCCGATCACCACACAAATCTCGACTCCGAGCGCGTGCACCGATTGGATCTCGCTTGCGATGCGTCCGACCATCTCGGGATCGAGGCCGTACTC
>Ga0070766_10001787_pt1 | contig 10578 bp, 9 predicted proteins | sample HubBroMetageWFT6_FD_69782 | JGI IMG/M metagenome (GOLD analysis project Ga0070766, IMG submission 69782) | Warmed and freeze-thawed soil microbial communities from the Hubbard Brook experimental Forest, New Hampshire - Hubbard Brook CCASE Soil... | ecosystem: Environmental > Terrestrial > Soil >... | reverse complement strand
GGCGGTCACGCCTTGCCTTCCGTCACGATCTCGGAAAAATCCGCAATCGTCGAGAATTCTTTCAGGAGAGTCCGCAGCAGCGCCAAGCGGTTCGCCCGTACCTTCTCATCTTCTACCATCACCATGACTTTGTCGAAGAATGCATCAACGTGCTCTCTTGCCGTCGAGAGCAGCATGAGGGCGTCGCCGTATTGTTTTTTCTTTCGCAGCGCATCGACCCGAGGCGCGTTAGCTTCAATATAAGCTGCCAGATTTTTCTCCTCGGGAGCTGAGTCGGGCAAGCTCTCGAACCTCACAGCCGGAGCAATTCCCTTCTCTTCCGCCTGCCTCAGAATATTCCGCATGCGCTTGCAAGCGGCGCCAATCGCCAGAAACTCGGGCATATGCAAAACCTGTTTCACTGCCTCCGCCCGGGCTACAGCATCCACTACGTCATCAGCGTCGGCCGCCAGCACTGCCTTCACCACGTCATACGCATACCCGCGAACATCCTTCAGGTAAAACTCCAGACGCTCGCGGAAAAACGTTTTCACCGACTCCATGAACTTCGCGTCGTCGATAAACTTCTTCTCCGCTTCTGACCCCTGATAGCCAGCCCGCGCATCCCGCATCAAATCCGTCAGCTGCAGGGGGAGTTTTTTCTCTGCGATCACCTTCACTATCCCATTCGCCTGCCGCCGCAGCGCAAACGGATCCTTCGACCCGCTCGGCACCAATCCCAGCGCAAACATTCCCGCAATCGTATCCGCCTTATCGCCGATCGAAAGCACCGCACCTTCGATAGACCGTGGCACATCATCTTCGGTGGACTCGGGTTTGTACTGGTCGTAAATCACATCCGCAATCGCGAGCCGTGTCGCCTCGGGCAACGTCGAATCCAGTTCCTGCGCCCGCGCATACAACCCGCCGACAATGCCCTGCAGTTCGGTAAATTCCTTCACCAACTCGGTAGTCAGGTCGCTCTTCGCCAGGCACGCTGCCTTGTGGACCACGCCCGCGCGCACTGCCATCCCACTCTGCTTGATAATCTCACTCAGCCAGCTGCACAAACGCTGCACCCGCCGTGTCTTCTCATAGTAGCTGCCGAGGTCTTTCTGGAAAGTAACGTGCCGCAGCAGTTCCAGTCGCTCCAGCAGCGAGCGTTTTTGATCTGTCTCCCAGAAAAACTTGGCATCGCTGAAACGCGCCCGCAGCACACGCTCGTTGCCATGCCGGATCAATCCGTCCCGGTCCCCATCCGTATTCAGCACCGCCAGAAAGTGCGGCAGCAGCTTGTGGTCCGCATCTTCTACGGCAAAATATTTTTGATGGTCCCGCATCACCGTAACCAGAACCTCTTCCGGCAGAGCCAGAAACTGCGGATCGAATCCGCCCAGGATTGCGGAAGGAAATTCCGTCAGATTCACCACGGTATCAAGCAGGGACTCGTCTTCCCGCCACCGCGCCCCGGGAATCGCACGCGTGGCGGCGTCCAGCGCCTTGCGAATCTGCCGCTCGCGTTCCCCACGGCCGAGGACCTTGGCCGCGCGCAGAGCCTCCACATAAGCAGCTCCGGCCCGCGGAATCGTGACGTCCCCTTGGGACAACATCCGGTGCCCGTGCGAAGTCTTCCCTGCCCAGATCCCGTCAAACTCCAGCGGGATGGTCTCGCCGTCGAGCATTGCGACCAGCCAGCGCACCGGCCGCACAAAGCGCTCATGCGGCTTGCGCCAGTACATACTCTTAGGCCAGTAGATCGAGGAAAGTTCCTTCGGCAAAGTCTCGGCGAGAATATCTGCCGTGCTTCGCCCCTTCCTGGTAACCTTCGCCGAAAGGTATTCGCCCTTGGAGGTTGTAATTTTCTCCAATTGCGCCACGTCGACTCCAGCCTTCTTGGCAAACGCGTGCGCCGCGGGGGTGGGCTGACCATCCTTATAAGCGACACTCGCCGAGGGACCGGTCACTCGCTCGCTGACGTCCGGTTGAGCCGCGGGGATGCCAGCTGCAATCACTGCCAATCGCCGCGGTGTATCGAAATATGTAACCTCGTTCGGCGGCAGTCGCTCGCGGCTGAGCAGGGCGCTGACTCGCTCGCGCAATTCAAGCGAAGCGGCATCGATCATCCGCGCCGGAATCTCTTCGCACCCGATTTCCAGCAGAAAGTCTGGCATGCTATTCAAAACCGTAGCGCCGGCGTCTCGCCGGCTGTCCCGAGAGCGTCTCGCTCTCGGCGTGTCAGCTACAACAACTGCAATTACGATCCCACGGGCGACAATTTCTCCTTCTTTGTCTTCGTTTCGCGAACAGGTTTTTTCTCGTCGGACGTGTCGCCCGCGGCGGCTTCGCTCTTCTGCTGATCGACCCAGGCCTTCGCGATGCCCACCGCCAGCGCCCGCACCCGTGCAATCACGCCTACGCGCTCCGTCACGGAGATCGCTCCACGAGCATCCAGGATGTTGAACAGGTGAGAACACTTGAGACAAAGATCGTAAGCTCCTAAGAGCGGGATGCGCCTCTCCCGGACAATCTCGTCACCCCCAACTTTGTTCTTTTCCAGCGCTGCATACCGCTGCAGCAGATCCTTACACTCCGCCTCATAGAGGCGAAAATGCTCCCAGGTTTTCTCCACATCCGCCACTTCGAAGTTGTAGACAGAAAACTGCAACTCATCGGCCAACCGGACGTCACCATAGGTCGTCGCCAGCCCCGTCTCGGGATCGCGCGCCCACACGATGTCGTAAATCGAATCCACATCCTGCAGAAACGCCGCGATGCGTTCCAGCCCATACGTCAGCTCGGCGGAAATTGGAAACAAGTCCAGGCCGCCGCACTGCTGGAAGTAGGTGAACTGTGTGATCTCCAGCCCATCGAGCATCACCTGCCAGCCCACACCCCACGCGCTCAGCGTCGGGGCTTCCCAGTTGTCTTCCTCAAACTTGATGTCATGCTGCCGCAGGTCAATGCCAATCGCTCCGAGGGATTCCAAATACAATTCCTGCACATTCTCCGGCGGAGGCTTCAGAATGACCTGCAACTGCGTGTGCTTGAACAGCCGATTCGGATTTTCCCCATAGCGCCCGTCCGCCGGACGCCGCGAAGGCTGCACATAGGCAACTTTGTAAGGCTTCGGCCCCAGCACGCGGAGAAAAGTCTCCGGCGCCATAGTTCCAGCGCCTACTTCAACGTCGTAGGGTTGCTGCAACACGCACCCGCGCTCCGCCCAAAACGCCTGCAGCCGCAGGATGAGTTCCTGGAACGTCAGCGAATTGGGTTTAGGATTATTCACAGGTTGTTTTGGGGACCGAAGGTCAATCAGCGATTGTAACGGAAGCAGCTATCAGCCGTCAGCTGTCAGCCATTCACTCTCAGAGGAGGTTCACTCGCCATTTTGATGCCGCACTAGAAGCCGCTCTTTTCCAGCATCCCCGCCGTGACCAACTTCTTCTCAATATGCCGCTGCAAGATTTGAATCAGAAACTTCCGCAGATCGGCTCCCTGCGCTTTAGGCCACGGCATCTCGGCAAAGCTCTCGACCGGAGCGCGGAACATCAACGCCACCAACTCCCGCGAATCTTTGGAAATCTCGGATGATGCCAGCCGCTTATCGTCGGGGCACATCAATCCATCAGCGAGAGCGTGAAAATAAGCGCGGCTTCCGTTCAGAGTTCGCCCGCAGACTATGCACTCGGTCAACTCAGGCAGAAAGCCCACCAGCCGCGTCAGCCACAGCTCGAAGTAGGTGACGGCCATCCATACTTCGGCACCCTGCAGGGCATGCAGCACCGAAAGCGTCAGCCGGAAGATAGCGTCATTGGCTTCGCGATCAGGCAGAAGTTCGTCAAGCAACTCGGCCACGTGCGCCAGCGCCACGGCCCGCGCATAGCTTACTTCGCTGGCCAGTGGAGACTCCAGCACCTCGCAGGCATCCAGCCGCGCCAACTCCTGGCGCTCGCGGACGTCGTAAAACGCCCGGACGTAGGTCATCGGCTCCAGCGCACCTCCGAACCTCCGCTTCGATTTTTTTGCCGAGCGCGCCACGCCGCGCACCTTGCCCTCCGCGCGCGTAAATAGCGTGACCAGCAGGTCGGCCTCACGCAGCGGATACGTGCGCAGCACGATTGCTTCCGACTCCATCAATGCCATGGATGCCCAACCGAATCATCGCACAGGCGGCAAGAAACGCCGGACCAGAGGGCGACGCCTGAAAAGCAAACGGCGCGCGCCCGCCAGGACGCACGCCGCGAAACCCAAGAGCTAAGGGCACTCTACCGCCCGAAGTACGCCGCGTTCTTAGCCGTGAACTCGTTCCACTTCTCCGGCAGATCGTCGAGTGCGAAGATGGCCGATACCGGGCACACCGGCACGCATGCGCCGCAGTCGATGCACTCGACCGGATCAATATAGAGCAAGGGCTCGGTTGCATACTTGGGATCATCTTTCTTGGGATGAATGCAATCCACCGGACACGCATCCACGCACGCCGTGTCTTTAGTGTTAATGCAAGGCTCTGCAATCACGTAAGCCATAAGGGTCTCTGTCTCCTGAGGTCTATGCAGGTATTTTACTACTACAGCCCGTCTCCGCGAACCGCACATTCTAGCAAGAAACGCGGACCGCGGTACAGGTTTATTGAACCGCGCCCAGCCAAAGCCCGCTGGCAGGCCGCCTTCCGCTGGACAAGTCTCGGGAGAAAAAGAAAAGGCCGGCAGCTTCTGCTGCCAGCCATTCTTTTTGCATCTTTCGCGCCCGGATTATGAAGCTCCGGATCCGCCACGATTACCGGTGTCCGCCACCGCCGTGTCCACCACCGCCGCCGTGGAACCCGCCACCACTACTGTGGAAGCCGCCACCGCCATGAGCGACAGCGCCGCCATGAAACCCTCCGCCCGCCGGACCACGCGCAAATCCGCGTTCGCCAGCGAACCCGCGACCATAACCATAGCCGCCGCGCCCGTAACCATAGCCACCACGGGCGTAGCCATAGCCACCACGTCCGTAGCCCCAACCCCCGCGACCATAGTAGCCATGACCCCAACCACCCCAACCCCAACCGCGTCCCCAGCCATACCACGGGCCAGCGCCAATAAACACACCACCCGCAAACCAGCTAGGTCCGTAATAGCCATAAGGCGCGCAAGCATAAGGATAATATCCGTAGTAGCCGTAGGCGCACACCGGCGCTGCTCCAATGTAGCCCGGCCCAACTCCCACGCCCACCGCGACCTGCGCCTGCGAGTACGCCAGGGGCAGCATCAGAACCGCGACCAAAGCCAAATATTTCATGTACCGCATTTGATCCCCCTTGTTTCAGATCCGCTGCCTTAGCCAGCACGTTCACCGGATCTGCCAGGTTCTTCCGGATTTTATGCAATCGGAAGCGCCTATCTATTTGAACTCCGATCGCGGAAAAAAGTTGCAGTTCCTGCAGTGGCTGATTTCGGCCACCCCGCCTAAATTCAACCACTTGCGAGCGCGACGGTCCGGAAACTCGTTATACCCCTACCAAAGCGTCGCTGGGCTCATACTCCACGATGTAACCCGCCACCGCGCTCGCGGCGACCGTCAACGGCGAAGCCAGATACATCTGCCCCGGACCACTTCGGCCGGGGAAGTTGCGGTTCTGTGCGCTGATCACCACCTGATCGAGACGAGTCGAAACTCCCGGCCCCGCGTTGATGCATGCGCCGCAACTGGGCTCGATCACGATCGCACCAGCTTTCTGAAACACATCCAGATAGCCCTTGCGCAAGCAATACTCGCGTGTCTCCTGCGATCCAAACTGGATGTAGAACTTCACTGAATCAGCCACGCGCTTGCCGTGCTTGAGGGCATCGGCCAGCACGGCAGCGTACATGTCCATATCTTCGTTCTTGCCTGCGGTGCAGGTGCCGCCGTAAGCAATTTCGATCGGCACGGGCGTATTCAGCTCGCGCACATATTTCCCATTCCCGGGATCACCCGGAGTCGCGACCATCGGCGTAATCTCCGCTGCATCGAGGTCGATCACATGGGCATACTGCGCATCCGGATCGCTATACAAGCCTGCAATCATGGCCTCGGCTTTTTTCCGATCCATCCCTCGCCGCTCAACCAGAAAGTCGACGGCCTTCTTATCCGGCGCAACGATGCCGGTGAATCCACCAATCTCGGCCGCCATATTGGTCATGGTCGCGCGCTCATCCACGCTGAGTTCTTCAATCGCCTCGCCCGCATACTCCATCACTTTGGCGAGCGCTTTGCCACTGCGCACATAATCGAGGCTGAGAATCTTCAGGATGAAATCTTTTGCCGTGGCATTTGCGTGCCTCTTGCCACGGATCACGATCTTCACCGACTCCGGCACCTTCACCCGCACATCCTTGGTAATCCACGCATTGAACACGTCGGTGGTGCCAATGCCGAAAGCGACGCAGCCAATCGCGCCCACGTGCGGCGTGTGTGAGTCCGAGCCAATGTTCAACTGCCCCGGCAGCGCGTAGCTTTCCAGCACGATGGAGTGGCAAATACCCTCCGACCCCTTGCGGTCCTTCAACTCGCCATGCAGCTTGATTCCCTGCTTGGCGGCAAAGTCCTGCTGCTTGAGCTTGAGTTGAGTCGCCAGATCGAGCAGGCCAAGCTTCTTCTTCTCCTCCGAAATCACTTCATCGAGAAACGTCAGGTGGTCGCGGAAGAAAATAATGCTCGAAGCATCGTTGACCTTCGCATCTTTGCCGACATAGCGCTCGAAAAAGATAGCCGCCATAGGCGTGACGTATTCATGGCTGAAGCGCAGGTCAGCCTGAGCGAATCCGGTGTCCCCGGGCTTCACACTGGCCACACCAACTTCACCCTTTTCGTTCACCATGTGCCGCGCAAAAATTTTCTCGGCCAGAGTCATAGGATGGGGATTTTGACCTAAGCCCCCATTGTCTGCCTGCTTAATCGGCGGCAAAAACACTTTTCCTTGCATCCGCGCCACATTGAACGGGAACAGGCCGCCGTACTCAATCACTTGCCTCGTGATCTCATCTTCCCCGGCAGTGAACTCGGAGAGGGGAATCTCTTCGCCGCCGCGAATCCTGTCGATCAACGAAAAGTCAGTCGAAGTCAGCACGCCCAGGTTTTGGCAATTCTGCTTGTAGATGCGTTCAATGTTTTCCGCGATCACTACTCGAATACCGGCGCACATCTCGGCGTAAGGCGACTGCTCGCGGCTCGACCCTTTGCCGCGCCGCTTTCCGCTCACTGCACACACAAATCCGCCGCGCTTCACTTCGCCGCGCCCGATCGGCGTCACGCTGCCGCACTTCAGTCCAAGGTAAGGAATCTCGCCCAGCGTCTCGTCAAAATAAAAGCAGTAGTGCGCCGGCGTGATCTCGTCGGTTGAGATGTCGTCGCGCAGCTTGGGATTATTCGCTGGATTCTTCGTATCCCACGGCAGGTCTTCGCCCGCCAGTTGCCGCTTGATCAGTTCCGGATCTTCCGTGAGGAAAAGAATGCGTCCCTGCAGCCGGACTCGGTCGGGCCGCTTATCGATCTTGCGTTCCAGCAGAGAGTTGATCACGTTAGGCCTGTGGGAAATAGAGAACTTGGGACAGCCGGCGAGCAAGTACAGCAGTCCCCAAATTATTGTAACGCGGAGGAGTGGGCCCTATCCGTCGATTTGCGGGGACTTAGCTGCTAGTGGCGACCATGTGCCGCCTTATCGAACTTCTCGCCCGCTGGAATCGCCACAGCCAGCCGGTTCTCCTTCGGCGCCAATGGACAAGTGGCATAAGGAGTCACCGCACAGGGAGGGTTGTAGGCACGGTTGAAATCCAGAACCACTGTTCCATTCACCACTGGCTCGCTATCGAGAAAGCGTCCCCCGGGATAGGTATCGCTCTTCGCCGTCAGATCGTTGAACACGAATGACAGTCCGTTCGATGGATCTCCGCCCAGCGCCGTCAGCCTCTGTTCCTGGCCATCGATCTTGAACACGACTGTGCCCGCAACCGGCACTGGAGTCACATCGCCCAGAACATTGGGCACGTCGATCGTCTTCTTGCCATCGGAGGGTTCCCACGTGGCCGTCACGCGATAGTTTAGATCGAGAGGGTAAAACATCAGCCCTTTGAAGTTGGTGACGGAGGCGCTCTCCAAATCCTTCACGCGAATTCCCACGCGTTCTCCCCGCACGATCACGTGAAAACGCAGCGTACCCATCTCCACCAGCGAGGCATGACCGGAAACGTCGGGAGCCAGCTTCGCGGTTGTCAGCGGCGCGCCGCCCAACGTAGCGTGCGCCTCTGGAAGCAGCTTGATGGTTACATCCTTGCCCTCAAGATCAAACTCTCCAGCGTGCGCCGAGCCTTTGGGGAACACGACCGCATTTTCCGGCGCCGTGCCAAAACTATTCACGCCCGGCTTCAGCCAGTACAGGCCAGCTAGCGGCAGCCAGTTCTGCTTCAGGTCGTCAATCTGCTCCGCTTTCCACTTCTCAAACGACTGCACATAAGCCGCATCGGGGCGGCCGGCGCAGAACTGGTCGCACCAGCGAGGAGAACTGCCGACCCCAGCAGGACGATTGCAACCGGAACCACGTGCACGGTTTTCTTAAGCATGGCTTGTTCACCCTTGGTAAACCCTGGGATCGGGCAACGGCTCCAACCCGCGCCCCGCAAAGACGTCTTCAAACTCCCGCAGCAAGGCTTCATGAATCAGCCCGTTGGAGGCCACCGTCTCGCGGCTGTTGATTTCAAACGGTGACCCGTCGAAGCGCGTCACCTTGCCACCGGCCTCTTCGACAATAAGAACACCCGCCGCGGTGTCCCAGGGATTCAGGTTGAACTCCCAGAAGCCGTCGAAGCGGCCCGCAGCCACGTTGCACAAATCAAGCGCCGCCGATCCCGCACGGCGCACTCCATGCGAGTGCAGCGTGATCTGGTGATAAAAATAAATATTTGGATTCTTGTGCCGCTTCTGGCTGGGAAAGCCGGTAGCCAGAAGGCTTTCCTTCAGCTCAGCCGTTTTCGAAACATGGATGCTCTCGCCGTTGAGCTGCGCACCTCTTCCCTGCTCTGCGGAAAACAGTTCATCGCGCGTCGGATCGTAGATGACAGCGGCGACGCGTTGGCCCTTATGCTCGAGTGCATGGTGTTCCAGTGCAATCGACACGCAGAAAACAGGAAATCCATGCGCGAAGTTCGTCGTGCCGTCGAGGGGATCGACATACCAGCGATACTCGCTGCCCTGATCGCTGAGTCCCTGCTCTTCGCCTAGAACATCGTGCGTAGGCCACTGTTGGCGGATGCGTTCCCTGATCAAAACTTCGGCAGCGCGGTCCGCCGCGGTCACCAGGTCGGCTTCGCCCTTGTATTCGATCTTCAAGTGCTGGTGGAAGTGATGCATCAGCAGAGCGCCTGCTTCGCGGGCGATGGCTGACATGGCCGGGAGGAAACTGTCGTCGCTACTAGACTTTGTTAAGTTTGTCATCCTGAGCGGAACAAGTGCTTGCGCGCGTAGCGCAAGCACTTGTGTAGTCGAAGGACCTCATTCCTGCCTGCGCAGCCATCGGCCCCACAGGGGACTTCCAAAACAACGGTTACTTCTTCTTGCCGTCGTCTTCGGCGATGTACATAATCTCGTGCTTGAAAATAAAAAGGTTAGGAGCGCCTTCGCGCGTCAGGCGCACCATATGCTTGTCGTAATACTCGATCCAGCCGCTCACCATCTGACCATCCATCAGCTTGAGGCTCACTGATTTCTGTTTCTCGCCCAGAGCTTTGAGGAATCCAGCTTCTTCAAAAGTCTCCTCGGGAGGTGGGGTCCGTCCGCGCTTGGCGACGTTGGAGTTTCCCTGCGGACGGAAAGCCATGAAGGCATTGTACACGCAGCCCCTTAAGCGCGATTCGCTCTGCCGAATGCAAAAAGCGTTTCGCTGAGCGCTATGACCGGCTTCTGGTCCCCAACTCTAGAAGCTGATCCGCAATCCGAACTCGAACTGGCGAGGAGCCCCCAGCGCGAACGTTCCCGACTGAAGGCTCGTCCGGAAGGGCGTATAGCTCGAACCCGAAGCGACACCGCCCACCACATTTGGCGCCAACACCCCGTTCGGGCCGGGTAACAACGAAGCACTCGGCATATTGCCGGCCTGGAATGCATTGGCGAAGTTGAAGACGTTGAACGCGCTAGCGCTCGGCTCGATGGTCACCCGATCCTTAACCTTGATCGGCCAGGATAGCCTCATGTCCATCGTTTTCAGCCAGGGGGCAGCCAGAGCATGGTTAGCGACGGAATCGAGTGTCGGCATGACCCACCCCAAAGCAGTCATGTCCTGACTGGTCATCACCATCGGGCCGCTAATCAACCCAGGGCAAGAAGCGTGATTGGCCACAAGACAATTCCCGGCGGGAGTAAGCGATGCGGCGAAGGTATGGTTGTACGAGTTGATCGTCTTCTGCAGGTTGCCGATATTTGTGCTGTGCTGGTACTGGCCGATCTGAGTTCCCGGCAACGGCTCAGGATCCCCGGCCGAACCCAGTCCAGAGCCCAGCCAGTCGGTGGCAAAGATTTCGCCTCCATTGGTCAACTCCGGGAGCAACAGGCTCTGGGGAAGCGGGCTGTAGAAATGTCCGATGG
>Ga0070766_10001785_pt1 | contig 10584 bp, 11 predicted proteins | sample HubBroMetageWFT6_FD_69782 | JGI IMG/M metagenome (GOLD analysis project Ga0070766, IMG submission 69782) | Warmed and freeze-thawed soil microbial communities from the Hubbard Brook experimental Forest, New Hampshire - Hubbard Brook CCASE Soil... | ecosystem: Environmental > Terrestrial > Soil... | reverse complement strand
GCCAGTCCCCGGGCCGCTCCCGCCGAATGCGTTGGTAGATCTCCTCGCGGTGCACGGCGATGCTCTTCGGCGCACTCACTCCAATGCGCACCTGCTTGCCCTTCACGCCGAGAATGGTGATGGTCACGTCATCGCCGATCTTGAGCGACTCGGCGAGTCGCCTCGTTAGAATCAGCATCTCATCCTCCCCCGTTATATCTTTATAACTTCTGCTTCGCAGTCTGCGTCCACGCAAGCACACGGGCTCCCGGAATCCCGGTCCCGTAAATAGCCAAGACGAGCGGCGAGGGACTTTCCCTACCTCGATACGTATAAGAGCGGTTTGGCGAGGAAAATGGACCCCGGAACGGGGAATCAATTTCCAGGAGTTCCTCAGTGTCCCTGCGGGTTCGCTTGCACTATCCCATCGATCCGTCTTCGACCCTCGAGCGTCCGCTGGCCGCCACGAGCTTGGACTCCGCAGGACAGGTTTTGCCGCGAGCCTCAAGGCGCTACGTCGTGTCACACACGTGGGTTTATGCTCTTTGGTTCAATCACAGCAGAGGAAGCCACCCCATGAGCACAGTTACGACCAAAGACGGCACGCAGGTCTACTACAAGGACTGGGGTAGCGGCCAACCTGTGGTGTTCAGCCATGGCTGGCCGCTTAGCGCGGATGCTTTCGAAGATCAGATGTTCTTCCTCGCGTCCCATGGATTTCGCTGCATCGCCCACGACCGCCGCGGACATGGACGATCGAGTCAACCGTGGAGCGGATACGATTACGACACCTTCGCGGACGATCTGGCCACGCTGACCCAGGAGCTAGGTCTGAAGAAGGCGATCCATGTGGGTCATTCGATGGGCGGCGGCGAGGTCGCGCGCTACATCGGGCGTCATGGCACGTCGCGCGTGGCCAAGGCGGTGTTGATCGCAGCAGTGCCACCGCTGATGCTGAAAACCGCTGGCAATCCAGGCGGCTTGCCACTCGAAGCGTTCGACGGGATTCGTGCCGCGGTACTCGCCGATCGCTCGCAGTTCTGGAAGGATCTCAGCATGGCCTTCTATGGCTTCAATCGACCGGACGCGAAGATTTCGGAAGGCGTGCGAGATTCCTTCTGGCAGCAGGGGATGCTCGCGGGCATCAAGGCTGTCTTTGACTGCGTCAAGGCCTTCTCTGAGACGAACTTCACCGAGGACCTCCAGAAGTTCGACGTGCCGACCCTGGTGCTCCATGGCGACGACGATCAGATTGTACCGATCGCGGATTCCGCGCTGCTTTCCGCCAAGATCGTCAAGGGGGCCGTACTCAAGGTATACAAAGGCGCCTCGCACGGTTTATGCACGACGCATAAGAACCAGGTAAACGAGGATCTACTCGCCTTCATCAAGGCTTGAAAGCACCTTAACGCCAATCGCCCGTGCGGCAAGCGAAGGATCGCTTGCCGCACGTCGGGAGTTGATGGAGTGGGCGCCAACGGTCGGCCAGTCGATACCGTCACTGCCCATCGACGCGGGTGAACTCAGTACGCCGGCGTGAGCGGTGCACTCCGTCGCGCATCTCATGGCGTACCTCCAGCGTTCGCGTGACGTCCGCGAGCGTAAGGCCGCGAGCCTTGAGCAGCACGATCAGATGAAAAACGAGATCCGCAGCCTCGGAGAGTAGTTCATCGGCAGGCCCGGTTGCGGCAAGAGCGACCTCGAGGGCCTCTTCGCCCACCTTCTGGGCGACACGGGAGGATCCTTGTTTGACGAGGGATGCCGTATAGCTACCGTCCCGCGGCTTGTTCAGCCGCTCGGCCACGATGCGCTGGAGGGTTACAAGGAAACCGAGCTGCGCCGCGGGGGCCTCGACGTCTGAGAAGCACGTTGAGGCTCCGGTGTGACAAGTCGGGCCCGCAGGATACCCGAGAACGAGGAGTGCATCGCGATCGCAGTCAGCGGCGACGCGCTCGACGGCGATGTGATTGCCCGAGGTCTCGCCCTTCTCCCACAACCGCCCTTTGCTGCGGCTAAAGAACACCACCTTGCCCCGCGTGAGCGTCGCATGGACGGCGTCGCGATTCATGTAACCGAGCGTGAGTACCCTGCCGGTGTCTGCGTGCTGCACGATGGCCGGCAGCAGGCCATCGCCCTTGCCAAAGTCGAGAGCCTGCAGGTCCGCGAGGTCGAGAGGTTTGTCGCTCATGCGATCCTCGAGGCAGCAGATTCAGGTCGACCGGCCGTGAGGCGCACGGGCACTCCGGCGGCCTTCAGCTGTTGCTTTAGATCGCCGATGCGCATCAGTCCTGTGTGGAAGACACTCGCCGCGAGCGCGCCGTCGGCGCGCGCATCGGTCAGCACCTGAATGAAATGCGAGACGGCGCCGGCGCCTCCGGAGACTACGAGTGGCACTTGGCATACCTCACGGACGGCCGCACATTGCTCGACGTCATAGCCCTCGCGTGTGCCGTCGCTCGCGATGCAGTTCAGCACGATCTCCCCTCCCCCGCGCAATTGCACTTCGCGCACCCAGTCGAGTGTCAGCCGGCCGCTCCAGCACATACGCTCGGGGTCGCCGGTGTACTGATAGACGCTGAAGGGCTGATCGGGGAGGGAGCGCTGGCTGTCGATCCCGACGACGACGCACTGCGAGCCGAAGCGACTCGCCAGCTCATCGATAAGGGACGGTGTCTCGAGCGCGGGAGAATTCACCGAGATTTTATCGGCTCCCGCGCCAAGCACGGCTTCCGCATCCGCGACGCTGCGGATGCCGCCCGCGACGCAGAACGGGATGTCAAGGAGGCGTCCCACGCGCTCCACCCAGGCGCAATCCACGGCGCGACGGTGCGGGCTCGCCGTGATGTCGTAGAAGACGAGCTCGTCGGCGCCCTCCTCGCAGTAGAACCGCGCGAGTTCCAGGATGTCGCCCGCGTGCCGGTGGCCGCGGAAGCGCACGCCCTTTACGACTGCGCCGTCTTTGATGTCGAGGCAGGGGATGACGCGTCGGGCAAGAATGGCTGTAGCTCCTTTGCGGAAATGTTCTCTTCGAGCAATGCGCGACCGCTTACCGCTGCGGCCACACCCAAATTTGCGAGCGCGGCGAGATCCGCAGCGTGGCGGATGCCGCCTGAGGCTTGCCACGAGACATGCGGGAAGCGCGCCATGACCCTGCGGTACAGAGCAAAATTCGGTCCGCCGAGGGTGCCATCCTGCTCGATGGCCGTGCACAACACGCGCCGGATGGCGCCTTTCGGATATGAATCGAGCGCCTGCCACAACGAGACCGCACTGTTCCTGGTCCAGCCGTGGGTGTGAACGTACGGCTCACCGCCACCGCTCAGGCGCACATCGAACGCGAGACAGAAGCGCTCCGTCCCGAACGTCCTGAGCCAGGTGGCAACCTCGGCCGGGCGTTGCACGGCGACACTGCCGATGACGACACGCGCGACCCCCACGTCGAGGAGCGCCTCGATAGCAGAGGCGCTCCGCACGCCGCCGCCGACCTGCAGGTGTACCCCTGCCTCGCGGGCGAGGTGTCCGACGAGGGTGGCATTGAGGCGCACACCGTCTCTCGCGCCGTCGAGATCGACGACGTGAATCCAGCGTGCACCGAACGCGCGATAGCGCCTAAGAAGCGCCTGAGGGGTGACGGCGTATGCGGTCTCGGCCGCGAAATTGCCCTGGGAGAGGCGGACGCAGTGGCCGCCCCGCAGATCGATGGCGGGGATGAGCAGCATGTGGTCTAAAGTCTCAGGAAGTTCTGAAGGATCCGCTCGCCGGTGGTGCTCGAGCGTTCGGGGTGAAACTGGGTGCCCCAGAAGTTGGCGCGGCGGACGACGGCGGTGCTGGCTCCGCCGTAGTCGGTAACGGCGAGGGTGTGCTCGGTCACGGGGGCGGCGTAGCTGTGGGCGAAGTAGGCGTAGTCGGATTCGTTGACGTCTTCTAGCAACGGATCTGGGGACAGCTTTTGCAGAGTGTTCCAGCCCATGTGAGGAATGGGGCGGTCGCGTGCCGGAATGAGGCGTCGCACGGTGGCCGGCAAGAGACCCAGGCATTTGGTGCCGGAGGCGGCATCACCCTGTGCTACTCGGGGAGGCGCCTTGGGCAAAGCAGCACTTCGGGCGACTGGGGAAGGGTATCTTTTGTTTTCCTGTGAAAAGCGATCGAACCAATGAATCTCTTCGGAAGCTGGGCCGCCTCGCTCTTCGAATGGATTAACCTCGTCGGCCCGGGTGTCTCGCTTGTCGATTGAATGCACTTCCCCAGCGGATGGGTCGCCTTCCTCGGAGCGCTGAAACAAAAGCTGCATGCCGAGGCAGATGCCTAGCACTGGTTGGGTAAGGGTGCGCAGTACCGTGGTAAGCCCGGCATCGTGCAGCCGCTCCATGGCGTGGGCGGCGGCGCCCACGCCCGGAAGCACGACGCGCTCGGCGCTGGCAATCGTGGCGCCGTCGACAGTCACGTGCGCACGCACGCCGAGACGCTCGAATGCGAAGCGTATCGACGCGAGGTTCGCACCTCCCGAGTCGACGATTACAACCTCCGTCATGAAATAAAAGACCCCGTGCCAGTCGCACGAAGTGCGGCCTCACGCGTGGCACGCTTCACAGCACACCTTTAGTGCTGGGCAGCTCGGCGCCCTCCCGCCGTATCGCCTGACGGAGCGAACGCCCCACTCCCTTGAAGCACGCCTCGATCATGTGATGGGTGTTTTCTCCCGTGACGCTCACGTGAATCGCGGCCCCGAGCGACTGACTCAGCGACCGGAAGAAATGCGGTACAAGCTCGGTTGGAAGTTCGCCGACGGCATCACGAGGGAAAGTCCCTGTGAACACGAGGTACGGTCGGCCCGACAAATCGATCGCGACCTGCGCAAGACTCTCGTCCATCGGCAAGAGAAACCCATAGCGCGCGATGCCATGTTTGGCGCCAAGCGCGTTTTTAAAAGCCTCGCCAATCGCGAGCGCACAATCCTCAACCGTATGGTGCTCATCGACGTCAAGATCACCCTTGGCCGTGAGATCGAGTGCGAAACCACCATGTGTGGCCAGCTGCTCCAACATGTGGTCAAAGAATCGGATGCCCGTCTCTGCGCGTACCGGCGATGTGGTGTCGAGATCGATGCATACCTGCACCCGCGTCTCCCGGGTTTCCCGGGTAACTTCCGCCTGCCTGGCGATTACGGGAGCCGCACTCACGCCCAGGCTCGCAGCAGCCGGTCGTTCTCCTCGGCCGTTCCGACGCTGATCCGCAGCGCATCGGAAAGTCCCAGGTAGCCGCGGACGTCGCGCACCCGGATCCGCACCGCGCCGGCACGCGAGAGCGCGGTGTCGGGATCCTTGAAGCGCGCGAGGAGGAAATTCGTTTCGCTCGGAAGTACTGCGGTCACGTTTGCAAGCGCTGCGAGAGTCTCCTGCAGCCTGGCGCGCTCCGCGCGCACCTGCGCGATGCGCCGCTGCAGCGTGCGCAGGTGGAGCGGTGATAGGAGCTCCGTGACGGCTTCGAGAACCAACTGCGGCACCGCGTAGGGCGCGATGATCTTGCGCAGCAGCTGTATGACCTCGGGGTCCGCAATGAGTGTGCCTAAGCGCGCGCCGGCCAGCCCATGGGCCTTCGAGAGCGTACGCAGCACCGCAAGGTGTGGGTAGCGTGGGATGTGCACCGCAAGACTTTGCCGGTGCGAAAACTCGATGTAGGCCTCGTCGACAACCACGAGCGCACGTTGAGCGAGCGTCTCCGCCACTTCCAAAATAACGGACTCGCTTAAGAGATTCCCCGTCGGATTGTTCGGGCAGCAGAGGAATACGACCTTCACAAGGCCGGTGCAGTGCTCGAGCAGCGCCTGCGTGTCGAGTGAGAAACCCTCTGCTGCGACGAGCGGAACACTCACCACGCCGGCACCCTGAATGCCGGCGGCCAACGCGTAGAGACCATAGGTCGGCGGGCAGATGAGAATGTTGTCCGAGCTGGGCCGGCAGAATGCCCGCACCAGCAGATCGATGGCCTCATCGCTCCCGCGGCATACCAGGAGCGATTCCGGGGCAACCCGATAAACTTCCGCCAGGCGGTCAATCAATGCCCGGGCTTTTGGATCGGGATAGCGGTTCAATCCCGCTAACGATTCATCGGCGGCCGCACGCCAGGGAAGTTCGTTGGCATTCATGCGTGTGACGCCCGGCTCCCAGGCGGCAGGCTCGAAGGACTTCAGTGCCACGATCTCGGGGCGTGCGAGGGAGGCGACCCAACTCACTGCGAGGCTCCCACACCAGCGACTGCGGTGACTGCCGCAGCGATGCCTTCGTTTGTGAGCGCCACCAGACGCCGCGTGACCGCGCTGGCGTGCGCATCCAGACCCTCGAGCTCGGCGAGCGTCACCGCCGTGGGCCCGAGCGCAACGAGTCCCTCGGACGAGATCTCCTGTACCGCGATGGTCTTGACGAAATCACGCACTGACAGGCCGCTGAAGGTTCGTGCGTGGCCATAGGTCGGCAGCACGTGATTCGTGCCGCTGCAGTAATCGCCAAGCGGCTCCGGCGACCATGGTCCCAGGAACACCGATCCCGCATTTTGCACGTGAGCAAGCCAGCGTCTCGGTTCATGTACGTGAAGCATGAGATGCTCGGGGGCATATTCGTTTGCGACCTGTAGCGCGGTGTCCAAGTCTGAGACCAGGATGGCACGACACGCCACGAGGGACTGCGTCAGGATGGTGCCGCGCGACAGCACCTGGCGTTGCTTGCGGATCTGGCGGACCACGGCCTCTGCCAGCGGGCGACTGTCGGTGACCAGAATTGCCTGAGCAAGCACGTCATGTTCGGCCTGCGCAAGCAGATCTGCCGCCACGAACTCCGCTCGTGCCCTTTCATCCGCCACCACCAGAACTTCCGAAGGTCCCGCCGGCAGATCGCAGGCCGCGCCTTGCGGGTCGTTAGCCACCAGCTGCTTGGCGGCAGTGACCCAGTTGTTCCCGGGACCGAAGATCTTGTCCGCTTTGGGCACGCTCTCGGTACCGTACGCGAGAGCCGCGATTGCCTGCGCACCGCCAACTTTGAACACGGTGCTGATGCCGCAAAGTTGCGCGGCAACGAGCACGGCGGGGTGAACGGTCCCGTCACGACGGGACGGCGTGCACAGCGCGCGCTGGGCACAGCCGGCAATACGGGCCGGCACGGCCAGCATGATAACCGTTGAAGGGAGCGGTGCGGTGCCGCCGGGAGCATAGAGCCCCACGCTCGCAATGGCGCGAACGAGCTGTTCGCAGCGCACCCCGTGTTCGACTTCGACGGCGAGGGCCTTTGGCACTTGAAGCTCATGGAAGCGCTGTGCGTTAGCGACGGCTCGCTCAAGCGCCGCGATCTGCCGATTCGTAAGAGCGCGGCGCGCCTCCGCGAACTCATTCCGATCCACTGCGAGGGACTTGATCTCGGCTCCGTCGAAGCGCTGGGTGAACGCCCTGAGCGCGGCGTCGCCATCCTGCCGTACGCGTTCGATGATCTCGCCGGCTCCACTAACGACTTCCGCGCGCAGCTTAAGCTGCGGACGCGCGAGCGCGGCCTGGCGTGCTGGCTTGTCGAGGGTGTTCCAGTCGACGATGCGCATAGACTCTCTTTAAGCCAGCATCTTCTCGACCGGGAGGACCAGCAGCGCGCTTGCCCCGGCAGCTTTAAGGCTCTCGAGCGTCTCCCAGAAGACGTTCTCGCGGCACACGGCGTGCACGGCGACCCGATCGGCCGAGCCCTCAAGCGGAATGATGGTGGGCGACTCGGACCCCGGGAGGAGCTTGGCGATCGCAGGCAGCGCGCTCCTCGGGGCGTGCAGCATGATGTACTTGCTCTCGCGCACCTGCTGCACGCCGTCGATGCGCATCAGGAGGCGGCGCACCCACTCCTCCTTCTCGGGAGCAAGCTGCACCCCGGTGCGGATCAGGACCGCCTGGCTCTCGAGCACGGTCGCAACTTCCCTGAGGTGATTCGCTTCCAGCGTCGAGCCGCTCGCGACCAGATCGCAGATCAGATCAGCGCGCTTGAGTCGGGGGGCGATCTCCACGGCTCCCGAGAGAGTGACAATCTCGGCGCTGACGTCGCGCTCGCGGAGGTAACGCTCGAGGAGAAAGGGATGGGTCGTCGCGACGCGCTTGCCACGGAGCGTCTCGATCCCGCTCCAGACAGCCTCCCTTGGGATTGCGAGTGCCAGCCGGCAGTGGCCGAAGTCGAGCGTCCGCAACGTCGAGAAGCGCACCGGGTGGCCGCGGGCGGCGAACTCGAGCCGTTTCTCCTCGAGCACATTGAGGCCGACCAAGCCGAGATCGCAGACATCCTCCTGGACCAGGTCCGGGATGTCGTCGTCACGGACGAAGAGCACATCGAGAGGCAGGTTCTCACCGAACCCGACCAGCTGATCCTTGCCTCGGGAGAGCTTCAGTCCGCAGCGGGCGAGAAGATCGAGTGAGGAGTCGGTGAGTCTACCCGCCTTCTGTACGGCGAGCTTGAGACGCCCTGGATCCATGGCGCTCTCATCCGTGCTCGTGGGCGGTGCGCCGTGCCGCCTCGAGGCGGCGGGCCGCCGTAGCATAACCGCCATTTCCGCCGGTGAGAAAGCGTGCGACGCGACCGATGGTCGTGGGACTCACCCCGGTGAGCTCATGGATCTTGCGGTACGGCACCGAGCGCTTCAAGGGATCGACCACGGCCCAGCGGTCCGCCATGGCCTGCAGTTCCGCCGGGGTGCACAGGTCCCGCAGGAAGGCACGAACTTCGTCGGCGGTCTCGAGCGCGGCGAGCGCGACGCACAGGTTTCGCTCGGCGAGGGCTTCTTGGCGGGGGGTGACGGCTCGATGGAGCTTCATTGATCTAATGTACTAGCTGGTTAATACATTGGCAAGGCTGGATCTCAGTCAGGTCATAATGGCGGAGCGTGACTGGGCCGCGGCTCACGTTCCAAAGAAAGGGGCCGTGCCGACTTGCAACGGATCCGGGGACTAGGGTTAAAGAGCGTTTACCGGAGGAAAGTGGACCCTGCCCGGCCCCGAAAAAGTGCCGAAAGTGAGAGGTCAGACAAGACCGCCAATTAGATCGACCCTTGGCCACAGATTATGAGTCGAACGATTTTGGATCGCCCTTTTCTGGTCGAGACGTCCACGGAAATCGCGAAAGAAGATCTGGCATCGGGGCGCGATGTTCACCGCGCGCGACATCTTCGACCTCACCATGGTTTCGGAGCGAGAGCCTGAGGCCTGAAAGAGATCTACCCGACCCTAAGTGACAAACGTGAGACAGTATTAGCGCGAGTCGCAGCCGCCGAGCCGCAGTTGCGAGAGACGTTCAACAATACCGTCGCTCATTCGAGGAGTGAGTTGCGCTCGTAAAACGCACGCTGTCGACCGCTAGTTCGACGGCGTAAGACTTAACTGGTAACGGCGCGATGGGAAGCCCGCTCTGCATTCGGAAATAATATGGACGAAGAAGCTCCGTTGACGTTATCCCGTGAGGACCTCTATGAATTAGCCTGGTCGAAACCGATTTCCGAGTTATCGAAGGATTTCGGCATCTCTGATGTAGCTTTGGCAAAACGCTGCAGGCGCCTTGGGATTCCACTCCCTGGACGCGGGTATTGGGCTCGTGTGGACGCCGGTCAGAAGCCCTACCGGCCTAAACTGCCTGAGCGGGAACCACAATGGCACGACCCGGGGGCACTAACGGTCGCGCCGTTGGCGAGTCCGCCGTCGGCTGAATCTCTGGCTTCAAACAGCTCAGATGAAAATAAAGATGAGCTCTGGCTCAGTGAACGCATCGCGTTTGAGAAACCTCCGGAGAACGGCATCGTCGTCGAGCAGCCTCCGACGCGCTGGGACCCGGTTGTCCGGATGCATCGGGACACGCTTCGGGCCGAGGTGAAAGATGTATTAGCCTCAAAAGCAGCTCATGAGCGATTCGAAAAGCTGCCGCAGAGGCAAAAAGAGGGGACGTGGGACAAGGATGGCTGGAAATGGCGAAGCATGAAATCAAGCGGGCAGAGGCTTCTCGACTATCACAAGCCCCGACCGTTTCGGGTCACGCTGCAGACACTCGAACGCGCTCTGGCCATTACCAATGCGATCGCAACAGCTGGCAAGGCAAGAGCCTTCATACTCCGGGACGACGAGAAGGACGGCCGAATTGCGGTTGTCGGCCACGCCGCTGAATTGCAGTTTCGGGTGACCGAACAGCTGGAGACCAAGCTTCGCCCTAGTGAATGGCGCAAAGGAGAAACAGAGAAATACAAAGTTCCCACTGGACGCCTCCGAATAACCGTCACTGACGGTTGGCGAGAAGGACCGATCCTCGAGGACAAGGGCAACGTCAGGTTGGAAACGCTTCTCGACCGGTTCTTCATTGCCCTCTATAAAGCGGTAATAAAGCAGTGGCGGGCTGCGCGCGAGTCGAAGATACGTCAGGAGCGGGAAAGGCTTGACGAGCTAAGGCGAGCCGAGGAGGAAAGGATTCGGGCCGAGAAAGAGCGAAAGGCGGCGACCGAACGACAGAAGCGGAAGGAATTGTCCGACGAGGCTCGGAGATGGCAAGAGGCTCAGAGTATTAGGAGTTATGTGTCGTGGGTGCAAAGCAAGGCCACGGACGCGACTGAACT
>Ga0070766_10001780_pt1 | contig 10590 bp, 10 predicted proteins | sample HubBroMetageWFT6_FD_69782 | JGI IMG/M metagenome (GOLD analysis project Ga0070766, IMG submission 69782) | Warmed and freeze-thawed soil microbial communities from the Hubbard Brook experimental Forest, New Hampshire - Hubbard Brook CCASE Soil... | ecosystem: Environmental > Terrestrial > Soil... | reverse complement strand
GGGGATCTTGTCGTAGGAGACGGTGCGCAGAAAGCTCATCGCGTCGTTGACCTGGGGGAGGTCGCTGCCCGGGATGGGGAGAATCCGTCCCTTCATCATCCCGATGGAGAAGAAAACCGCGTCGTACTCGTCGAGCAGGTCCTTGGTCTTGATGTCCTCGGGTTCGCTGCCGATGTTGCTGTTGAGGCGAACATCGATGCCCGTGGACATGATCATGTCCAGCTCCCACTGGAGCTGACGGTGATCGAATCGGAAGGGTGGGATCGAGGTGCTGAGCAGGCCGCCGACCTTGGCCTCGCGCTCGTAGAGGACGACGTCGTATCCCTGAACGCGCAGGTCGAGCGCGCAGGTCAGCCCAGCGGGCCCGGCGCCGACGACCGCGACGCGCTTGCCCTTGGCCGGCGCGATCTTGTAGTTGATCCAGAGCCCCTGCTTGAACGCGAAGTCCGTCGAGAAACGCTTGATGGATTTGATGGTCACCGGCTCCTCGCCCGGGTCCCATCCGCGTTTGCAGTCGGTCTCGCAGGGATGATTGCAGAGCCTGCCGAGCATGCTGGGGAAGGGATTGGTCTCATGGATGACCGCCCACGAATCCACGTACCGGCCCTGGCTCACGTAGTCGATGTAGGTCGCGATGTCCTGGCGGATCGGACAGTTGCGCTGGCAGGGCGTGATCGGGACGTTGAATCCCAGGTCGAGATGCCCGCTCATGATCTTCATCGGCGCCTTGTCGACGACGTTCTTCGCGATCGCGCCCAGCACATGGGCTGCGCTCACCATGCCGACCGGCGCGCTCCGTCGCGAGAAGATCCCGCCGTCCGATGCGGTGACGATCGCGGCCTCGGCGCCCGAACGGCGCATCACGTCGGCGCCTCGCTCGATGCGCTCGCCCAGGTCGATCTCCGGCGCGGGACGCATCACGTCGCGCACGCTGGTGTGTTCGAGCACGTCGAACGAGGCAACGACGGACTCCAGGCCGATGGTGCCGAGCACATCGTCACCCCGGACGACGACGAGCGGCACCGGGTCCTGCAGGCGCAGCACCTCGAGCACGTCGGACAGCGTGTCCTCAGGATCGCACTCGGCGCCGAGTGGCGAGGCGATGCTCTCCAGCTCAGGCATGGACAGCCTCGCGCCGCATGAGCGCGAAGTCGGCGAGCTCGCGAGGGGTCACCATGCCAACCACCGTCTCATCTTCGTGAGTGACGATCGCAAGCCGGCGCTCGTGATGCGCCATCAGCGCGACAACCTCGCTCAGGCGCTGATGCTCGTCAACCAGTAGCGGCGACTGACGCAGCATGTCGCGTGCCTGCACATTCGTCGACGGCGGACGCACCGCGAAATCGCTCCCGGAGACGACGATATCGCCCGCGATGAGATGGTCGATGAGGTCCTCCTTGGCGACATAGCCGACCGGACGGCGGTCGACGAGCACGACGATCTCACTGAGGATGTTGTCGGCGAGCAATTTGGCGATGGCGTCCGCTGGCGTGCTCGGAAGGCAGAACACAACCTCGTTGCGCATCACCGACCCCACCTCAGGGTCACCCGGCTCCGGTGCCAGGCGGTCAGGGTCGAGGGAGGTAGTCAGAGACTCCGAGGTCACGCTCCCGCCTCTTGCGCCATCTGCTCCTGCAGCCGGCGAAGGACGTCCTGCCATGTCTCGGTGGTCTCGACGGGCCGCGCCTGCGCTCGTGGAGCCGCGCGTTGAATCTTGGTGCGTGTCTTGGTGATCTCGCGCTCACGCTTTCGGTCCTGGACCGAGCGGGCGGACTCGACGGCGTGGCGTACCTCGGTCTCGACCTCGGCGATCTCCTCGGCGGACGTGGCGCCCCGCAGCGATCGGCCAAGGCGCGAGGTGACCTCAGGAGGCAATTGCGGACCGGCGTCGCGGAGCAGGTCGCTGCCACGACGGCGCAGGAGGTCGAGCGCATGTGCGGCGCGGGCTCGCTCTGCATTCGTGGCGCGCTGCTCCTGGTAGAGCTGCATCCCGCTCGCGATCAGCTGTGGATACTGGAACGCCTGACTGAACTTGCCGGTGTTGATGCGCGCGGTCATCTCATCGACCGACCGCTGCAACTGCTCGCGCGGCTCACCTTCGAGGCTCCCGAGCAGATCAGCGAGGATCGGTCGTGCCTGCGCGTACGCTCGCTTCACCCACGCGGGGAGGTGATGGTGCGATGGCTCCGGCACCGGCGCCGGCGTCGTCGCCCGAGGAGCTCCGACTGGACGGACGATGGCCGGGAAAGCGGTCGTGAGGGGTGCCTGATGCTGGCTACGAGCCCTCGTCTGGATCACTGCGATGCCAACATCGTACGCGGCGGCAGGGGTGTCGCGACTCCGCCGTGTATCGATTGACTCACAATCCTGCCCCAGAGCATCCCAGCAGAGTCTAGCGAGCCTTCGCCGCTCGATGTCGCGGGGCGGCCTGAGGCTTCGAGAGACCGAGTTCAGCCGATGGACAGATGTCGGCGAGCACACACACGTGGCAGCGTGGCTTGTTGGCGATGCAGACCCGTCTCCCGTGCAGGATGAGACGCAGGCTCAGACCGGTCCATTCGCTCGCCGGGACGATGCTGCACACGTCGTCCTCGATCTTCACCGGGTCGGTTGCAGACGTGAGGCGGAGCAGTCGCGTGAGCCGCGTCACGTGCGTGTCCACCGCGAATCCCGGCACACCGAAAGCGACACCGAGCACCACATTGGCCGTCTTGCGTCCCACCCCACGGAGCTGCACCAGGTCCTCCATCCGCGACGGCACCTCACCGGCGTGACGCAGCACGAGGTCCTGGCTCATCTCGCGAATCGCCCGCGCTTTGGACCGAAAGAATCCCGTCTTGTGAATGATCGCCTCGACTTCTCCCTGCTCGGCCGCCGCGAGATCCGCAACCGCCGGATAACGCGCGAACAATGCCGGCGTCACCGAATTGACGTTCACATCCGTTGTCTGCGCGCTGAGGATCACCGAGACCAGCAGCTGCCAGGGACTCCCGAAATCGAGCTCGGTGTGCGCCTCGCCGTACTCCAGCTTCAACCGCTCGACCACGATCGGGGCACGCTCCCGGGCCCCCACGGGCAACCGCCGCCTGCGCACCTTCGGCTTAGGTTTCGACCTGATAGGCATCGCGTTCGCATCCTACGCAGCGCACGGTCGGCCGGGCTCACGACGGCGGCGGGTGGCATCGCGGGGGGCAGCGCCGGTCGGAGGGTCGGCGCCGAGATGAACGGTCCCAGAACGCCGAACGCCCCAGCGGTCAGACCGAACCGGAGAACGGCGAGGGGTCCCCGCGATGACAGGACCCGCTTTGAGCGCGAGCTAGCCCGGCCGCCGGCCGGCGTCGTGTGCCCGGCCGACGAGCGCCCTGCGTAGAATCGCCCAACGTGCGAACCAAGATCACGGTCGTCGGCGCTGGCAACGTGGGCGCGACGCTGGCGCAACGGGTGGCCGAACGCGACTATGCCGATGTCGTCCTGGTCGACATTGTCGAAGGTCTCCCTCAGGGGAAGGCACTCGACATGCTCGAGTCGGGCCCGATAGTGGGGTACGACTCGCTGGTCACGGGGACCAACGGCTATGAGGATACGGCGGGGTCAGCGATCGTCGTGATCACCAGTGGCATCCCGCGCAAGCCGGGGATGTCACGCGACGACCTGGTGATGACCAACGCGAAGATCGTGTCGGGCGTCGTCCGGCAGGTCATCGAACACTCCCCGGCCTGCGTTCTGATTGTGGTCGCCAACCCGGTGGATGCGATGACCCAGCTGTCGATGGCGGTGTCGCGGTTTCCGCGGTCGCGCGTGATCGGCATGGCCGGCGTGCTTGACACCGCGCGGTATCGCACCTTCATCGCGCAGGAGCTCGACGCCTCCGTGCGCGATGTGCAGGCGTACGTGCTCGGCGGCCACGGGGACACCATGGTTCCGCTCACCAGGTTGACGACCGTGGCCGGGATCCCGGCCGCGGACCTCATCCCCGCCGAGCGGCTCGAGAGCATCGTGCAGCGCGCCCGCGACGGCGGCGCGGAGATCGTCAACCTGCTGAAGACCGGCAGCGCCTTCTACGCCCCGAGCGCCGCGGTGGCGCAGATGATCGACGCCATCGTGCTCGACACGCGCCAGGTGCTTCCGTGCACGGTGCATCTCGAAGGCGAGTACGGCATCACCGGGCTGTTCACCGGCGTCCCGTGCAGGCTTGGCGAGGGCGGCCTTATCGAGGTGATCGATGTCGCGCTCACCGACGAGGAGCGATCCGCCCTCCAGCGCAGTGCAGCGTCGGTGCACCAGGTCGTCGAGGTGATGGACGCGCGCCGAGCCGAGATCGATCCAGGTCTCGGCTCACTCACGGCCGGGATCAAGATCGGCTGAGCAACATCTCCGGGGTGATCTCGGCGAGCGAGTCGATGACCACGTGCGCGTGGCCGATGTCACCGGCGAGCACGCCGTCCGAGCGAAGTCCGATGCAGCGCATCCCCGCGGCGATGGCGGCGCTGACACCGATTGGTGAGTCTTCGATCGCGATGCAGCACCCGGGCATCACGTCAAGTGCCCGCGCGGCGCTGATGTACACAGCAGGGTCGGGTTTGCCGCGCTCTTCGTCGTCGGCGCTGCACACCGCGTCAACGAGCCCGCCGATGGCCAGCCGTTCGACCACCGCTTCGATCAACTCGCGACTCGAGGATGACGCGATCGCGACGCGGAGCCCCGCGTCTCGAGCCGTGTGGATCGCCTCGACCGCGCCGGGCATCGGAACGCCCCGCGCACGCACGTGTTCGACCATCTCACGGAGGATCTCGCGCTCCACGGCACGCGGCCGAATGCCGTTCCAGGGCCGGACGCGATAGCGATAGTCGACGACCTCCTCGATACGCATTCCCCAGGTCTCGCGCAGCTGCGCATCAGTCAGCTCGACCCCAACCCGGGCGAACACATCGTGCTCGGTCTCACGCCACACCGGCTCCGTGTCGATCAGGACTCCGTCCATGTCGAACACGCAGGCGGTCGTCGTCCTCCCCATGACGGCTGATGCTACTCGCTCGTCCCCGGCGGAGTGATTCGAGCCGGCCGGTCATCGTCCTCCTCAGGACCCGGCGCCGAAACGCTCGGGATCTCGGGCGGCTCGCGCCGGTAGTGGTTTCCGAAGATGGGTCCAACCACGACCATCATGTTGAGCAGCGCCTTGCGCGTGTCCGACTGTCCCCACGCCGGGGTCCGCGAATAGACGTAGAACCAGCCGAAGACCGCGATCATCACGACGATGACGGCGCTCAGCACGATGACGCCGGTCAATCCGTGTTGCGACCGAAGAGCTTGCGCCCGACAAAACGCACCGGGTCCCAGTGCACGTCGGCCACCCGCTCCTTGAGCGGGATGATCGCGTTGTCGGTGATGTGGATGTGCTCGGGACACACCTCGGTGCAGCACTTGGTGATGTTGCAGTACCCGAGGCCGCCCTGATCGCGCGTCTGATCCCGCCGATCGAGCACGTCCTTCGGATGCATCTCCAGGGACGCGACGCGCACGAAGAATCGCGGTCCGTAGAAGCGATCCGAATAGTCGTGACTGCGAAGGATGTGGCACACGTCCTGACAGAGAAAACACTCGATGCATTTACGGAACTCGTAGAGCCGGTCGATATCCTGTTGCGGGATACGCCAGGGGGTGCCGTCGTCGGGCGCCGCCGTGAACGGCGGGATCTCACGATTCACCTCGTAGTTGCGCGAGACGTCGGTGACCAGGTCCTTGATGAGCGGGAATGACTTCAGGGGATGCACGGTGACCGGGCCCGCGGGGAGATCGTCCACGCGGGTCTTGCACATCAGCACCGGGCGACCGTTGACCTCCGCGCTGCACGATCCACACTTGGCGGCCTTGCAGTTCCAGCGGCAGGCCAGGTCGGTGTCGAGATTGTGTTGCACGTAGTGCACCGCGTCGAGGATCACCATGCCCGCGACAACCGGGACCTGGTAGGCGACTTCAGCCGCCTCCTCCCCCGGGACACCCTTGAGTACCCTGAGCGTCAGCGTCTCGCCGGTGAGTCCGCTGGCGGTGAGCACGTTCTCGGCAGGCGCGTCGATGGACGGCTTGGGCTGATCGACGACTGCCATTACTTCCTCTTCCTTCTGGTGCCGACCGCAGGCACCGTTTCGGTCAGATACCCCTTGGGGAGCTTGGCCGGATCGTAGAAGCGGCTGCGCTCGAGCAATGGTCGAAGGCGATCAGGCAGTGGCGGGACGGGTACGCTCGCCACCCGCATTCCGTCGTCCCCGCGGCGGGTGACGAAGTTGATCTTGCCGAACTCTGCGTCCTGCTCGAGGTGATCGAACCGCCATTGCGAGCCACGGCTCTCGCGCCGCTCGATGGCGCTGCGAACGATCGCCTCAGAGATCGTCAGCATGTTGGTGAGCTCACGGCACGCGTGCCAACCCGGATTGAGCACGCGCCCGCCGGCGACGCGGATGCGCGCGCTCCGCTCGCGGAGCGTGAGGATCGCCGCGAGCGCGCGCTGGAGCGACTCCTCGCTTCGCCCGATGCCGGCGTCGTCCTGCATCGCCAGCTGCAGATCCTCGTGCAGCTTGTACGGGTTCTCAGCCGGCGCGGAACCGTTGGCGTCGCCGCCGAGCGGCTGGAGCAGCGCCGCCTGTTCGGCGCCAATCTGCGCATCGTCGATGACGCGCGTCGCACCGGCCGTCTTCGCGAACGTCGCGGCCGCATCTCCCGCGCGCCGCCCGAACACGAGGATGTCCCCGAGCGAGTTGCCGCCAAGCCGATTGGCGCCGTGCAGTCCGCCCGCAACCTCGCCGGCCGCGTAGAGCCCGGGCACCGTCGTCGCCGCCGTCTCGGGCTCGACGCGCACACCGCCCATGGTGTAGTGGATGGTGGGGCCGACCTCCATCGGCTGGTTGGTGATGTCAATCGACGCGAGCGCATGGAACTGTTCGTACATCGACGGCAACTTCCGCTTGACGTAGTCGGCGCCGAGGTGCCGCACATCGAGATAGGCGCCGCCGTGGGGTGTCCCCCGCCCTGCCTGCACCTCCTTGTAGATCGAGCGTGCCACGACGTCGCGTGACGACAACTCTTTCTTGACCGGGTCGTAGTCGAGCATGAAGCGCGATCCCTCGGCGTTGAAGAGCAGACCGCCCTCACCGCGCACGGCCTCGGTGACCAGGATCCCGCGTGCACCGGGGGGCCAGATCATGCCCGTCGGATGGAACTGCACGAACTCCATGTCGAGCAGGTCGGCACCCGCCTCGTAGGCCATCGCCGCGCCGTCGCCGGCGCACTCCCACGAGTTGGAGGTGAAGCGATACATGCGCCCCCATCCCCCGCTGGCGAGCACGACAGCACCGGCCTTGAAGGCAACCAAGCCTCCGGTGTTGCGGTTGTAGCCGAAGGCTCCGCACACCCGGTCACCGGATTTCAGGAGGCTGGTGAGCGTGTACTCCATACACACGTTGACCGCCTGCGTGTGCACCATCTTGTCCTGGCACGTGCGGATGAGCTCGAGTCCCGTGCGGTCGCCGACGTGCGCCAGCCGTTTCCAGGAATGCGCCCCAAAGGCGCGCTGCATGATGCGCCCATCCTCGGTGCGATCGAAGATGCCGCCCCAGCGTTCGAGCTCGAGGACACGATCGATGACCTCGTGTGCGTAGAGCTCGACCATGCGCCAGTTGTTGAGCAGCTGGCCGCCGAGCATGGTGTCGGCGAAGTGCACCTCCCAGCTGTCCTCCGGGTCGACATTACCGATGGCGGCGGCGATGCCGCCCTCCGCCATCACGGTATGAGCCTTGCCGAGCAGCGATTTCGTGACCACGGTGACGCTGCAGCCGGCCTCCGCCGCGGCGATCGCGGCACGCATGCCGGCACCGCCGGCACCCACGACGAGGACGTCACACTCGATGGTGTCGTATGGCTCGGAAGCTGCTGCCATCTCAGAAGACGATGTGCGGATCGATGAGGATCCCGGCTCGCAACAGATGGATGTACACATCGGTGATGACCACGCTGAACATGCTGCACCACGCCCAGAGGGGGTGGCGCTGGTTGAGCACGGTTACCCACTGCCACGCGCGGTAGCGCGCCTGTCCCAGCTGCGACTTCGAGTAGCAATCGAGTCCACCACCGACGAGATGGCGCCACGAGTGACAGCCGAACGTGTACCCGCTCAGCAGGATGACGTTGACGAGCATGATCCCGGTGCCGAGTCCGAGCTGCACATGACCGTCGGGTGCCCAGAAGGCCAGATACACGTCGTACCAGAGGAAGCCCGTGACGATCAGCACGAGATAGAAGAGGAATCGGTGCAGATTGTTGAGGAAGAGCGGGAACGCCGTCTCGCCGCGGTACTTGCGGTGGCGGAGCTCGCCGACCGCGCACGACGGCGGATCCCAGAAGAACGAGCGGTAGTACGCCTTCCGGTAGTAGTAGCAGGTGGCGCGAAACAGGAGCGGCGACCCCAGCACCCAGAGCGCGGGGCTGACCGGACCGGTCGACCAGATGGTCGGCGAGTAGAAGGGCGAGAGATATGACCCGCTCTGATTGATCCCGCCGGTCAGAAATGCGGTCCAGATCGAATAAAGACCGAAGAGGCCGAGCACCGTGACCACGGTCGCCGGCAACGCCCACCACGGAAGCGAATTGAGGATGCGCTCGATGGGCCCGGGACCGCTATGAGGCGCGGAGGCGAGCGATGCGGGCGATACCTTGGTGACCTGGGTGGACAAGCGACAACCATCCTAGCGTTGCCACTGCCGAACGCGACCTCGCGCGATCAGCCGGTCTCACCCCTGCGCGGCGACGGCCTCGGCAAACTCCCGGCGATCCGCGGCTGACGCGCGACCGTATTCGGAGAGCACGTTGACGACGTCGCCGACCACGAGCGTCGACGGTGGCGCGACGCGAGCCGCTCGCGCAGCCGCCGCGATGCTCCCGATGGGCGCTCGCACGACCAGCTGCTCCGCGGTGGTCGCCTGCGAGATCACCGCCGACGGCCGCTCGAGGCCGAGCACCGCCGAGAGGCGTCCGGCAATGGCCTCGAGATCGGCCGGCATCAGGATGACCAGGGTGTCGACGCTCCGCGCCAAGCTCTCGAACGCGTTCAGGTCGCCACCCACCCGATGGCCGGTGACGAACGCCACCGACGCCGCCACGCCACGATGGGTCACGGGGATCCCTGCCGCAGCCGGAGCAGCAAGAGCCGCGCTCACGCCGGGGATGACCCGTACCGGGACTCCCGCGCGGCGAAGGGCCTCCACCTCCTCGCCACCGCGACCAAAGAGAAACGGATCGCCTCCCTTGAGGCGAACCACGATCTCACCGGAGCGAGCTGCGGCGATCATCGCCGCATTGATGTCGTCCTGCGTTGTCGATGGACGACGCGAGCGCTTGCCGGCGTCGACGACGCGCGTGTGCGGGCCGCACAGTTGCAATACGCCGGGCCCGATGAGCGCGTCGTGGAACACCACGTCTGCCTCGGCGAGGACGGCTCGCGCGCTCATGGTCATCAGATCCGGGTCACCTGGTCCGGCGCCCGCAAGCACCACCTCACCCATCGGCACAGCGCCCTCGGCGCTCCGAGCATCCTGCTCGATGGTCAGCGCAAGGGCCGCGGCGTCAGCTTCGCTGCCGTCACGGAGCATCGACGGGGCTCGAGAACGGAGCAATCGACGGTAGGCACGCAGCTGGGAGTCGCCCGAAACTCCGGCTCGACGGAGCCGGCGCCGCATCCTCCCCATCAACAGCGTGAAGGGTCCCCACTCCTCGCCGAACAGCATCTCGATGCGCTCGCGCAGCGCTCGGGCCAGAAATGGGCTCTCGCCCGACGTGGAGATCGCGATCTGGAGCGGCCCACGCTTCACGAGCGCCGGAGCGATCCAGTCGCATTGGTGGGTGACATCGGCGACATTGAGGAGCACGCGCTCGCGGTCCGCCTCGGCGCGGGCTGCGCGCTGTGCTTCCGGATCGTCGCTCGCATCGATCGCGAGATAGGCGCCGGTCAGGTCACCAGGCTGGAACGAACGGCTGAGGTGGACGACGCTCGCGCCCGCCGCACGCAGGCCGGCGGATTTCTCGCGGGCGAGCGCGGTGTCGCCGAGCACCACGCATCGCCGCTCGTGGAGATCCAGCACGACGGGGTAGTACGCGGCATTCACACCGCACCCTGCCGGGCGGGCACGGCCTCCCGCTGGGGAGCGCTCGGCACCTCGATGGGCGGATGGAGCAGGCATTCCTTGTGCGTGTCGCTCTCCCACCACCAGCGCCCGGCCCGCTCGTGCTCCCCGGGCTTGGTCGCGCGTGTGCACGGCGCACACCCGATCGACAGGTAGCCGCGCTCATAGAGCGGATGCTGGCGGATGCCGTGATCGCGAAGGTAGTCCCACACCTGGTCACGGCTCCAGGTGGCGAGCGGCACGATCTTGGTCATGCCATCGTGCCCGGGGTCGCTCGCGACCACGGGCGTGGCGGCGCGCGTCGGGGTCTGATCTCGTCGCAGGCCGGTGATCCAGGCGTCGTATTCGCGCAATGCCTGTGCCAGTGGATTCACCTTGCGAACCGCGCAGCATTGATTGCGCAGCGGCACCGACTTCCGGA
>Ga0070766_10001779_pt1 | contig 10591 bp, 10 predicted proteins | sample HubBroMetageWFT6_FD_69782 | JGI IMG/M metagenome (GOLD analysis project Ga0070766, IMG submission 69782) | Warmed and freeze-thawed soil microbial communities from the Hubbard Brook experimental Forest, New Hampshire - Hubbard Brook CCASE Soil... | ecosystem: Environmental > Terrestrial > Soil... | reverse complement strand
GCCGCCTCCAGGGCGCTGAGCACCTCGCACAGGCTGCCGGCCCGGCGGCTGACCACCTGCAGGCCGGCCGTCTCGAGCCGCCGCAGCCGGACGGTCGCCGTGACGATGACGCCGGTCAGGCCGAGGCCGCCCGCGGTGGCCCGCAGGCCCTCCGGGTCGGCAGCCGGGGTGAGCTGACGGAGCTCTCCGGTGCCGTCGACCAGATCGATCTGCTCCAGCCACGCCGAGATGCTGCCGCCGGTGACGTGGTCAGGCCCGTGCGCGTCCGCGGCGATCGCGCCCCCGACCGTGGCCTCCCGGCTCAGCGACAGGACGGGCGGGATGAATCCGGCCGGCACGAGCGCGGTGAGCAGCTGAGCGAACGTCGTCGACGCGGTGACCGTAGCCGTGCCGCGCTCCGCGTCCAGGTCGACTCCCGGCGCGGTCAGCGTCCCGAGCACCTCACCGCCGGCGTTCTTCGCGGCGTCGCCATAGCTCAGGCCCGCCCCGCGGGCGAGCACCCCGCCGGCAGGCCGGCTGGCGATGAGATCCTGGAGCCGCTCGGTCGTGACTGGCTGGGTCAGCGGCATCGTTAGAGCCCGACCAGGAACATCGTCAGCCAGGTGACCTCGCTGCACAGCATGAACGGATCCCGTGCGATGAGGTCTTCAACCGGCCGGTTCTCGGCCAGGCCGGTCAGCCGGTCAAACCGCATCAGCGCGACCGCGAGCGGAGCCGCGCTGACCAGATGCCAGCCGCGCATCCAGTAGTCCGGCTCCGACAGCGCCCACAGCAGGTACGAGGCCAGCATGGCCCCGCCGACCGCCCGCTGGCCGGCCCGCAGTCCGGCCAGGCCGTACCACCGCATCACGGGCCGGTGGCGGGCCGCCCCGTCGCCGAGTACTTCGAGCTCGGTGTACCTCTTGCCGATCGCCACCATCAGGGCACCGAGGCTGCAGACCGTGAGGAACCACCCGGACGGCGGCACATGCGTGGCGGCCGCTCCGCCGAGCGCCCGCAGCACGAAGCCGGTGGCCACGAACGCCACCTCGATGACCGGGATGTGCTTGAGTGCCAGCGTGTACAGGATCGACAGGCCGATGTAGATGCCGATGACGCCGGCGAGATCGGGCGAGCTGATGCGCACGCACGCTGCCACCGCCAGCCCGATCGCGATCGCGGCAAAGCCGAGCGCGAGGGGCACGGGCAGGCGGCCCGATGCGACCGGCCGGGACCGCTTCGCCGGATGCTCGCGGTCGCGGTCGGCGTCAACGACGTCGTTGATGAGATAAACGGCTGCCGATGCGGCCGTGAACGCCACCGCCGCGACCAGGGCGTACGCGAAGCCGTTGGGCCGGCCGAGGCTGGCGCCCGCCAGTGGCGCGGCGAAGACCAGCAGGTTCTTGGGCCACTGCCTCGGCCTGGCCGCCGCCACCACGGCCAGGCCGAGCGCGAGCGGGCGGCGCGCCGGGGTGACGGCCTCCGGCGCGCCGCGCACTGCCGGCCGGACGTCAACGCCCCGGGTCCGCGTGGTCATCGCGCGTACACCGCGGTGAAGTCCCGGCCGGTGACCGAGTAATACCGGTCCGGCCCTTGCGCCTGATCGGGCAGGAGGTTTGCCGGAGTCGGGTCGGCCGGATGGTGGCCGGGCTGGTAGTACATGAACGACATCCAGGCCGGGTTGATATCCAGCTGCATCGCCGTCACGGCCCCCGCGTGCTGCAGCAGCAGCGCCAGCTCCCGCACGTCCAGGGCGGGGCCGTAGGCGAAGACGACCTGGCCGGACCTGGTAATCCCGATGCCGGACCGCCAGACGTAGTAGCCGCCGCCCAGCGTTGCGCCCCAGCTGCTCTCGACGTCCTGGTCGACCGAGCCGGGGATCCTCCCGTCCTGCACGATCAGGTGCAGGTTCTGCCGGACGCCGATCACGTCGCTGCTCATGCGCACGGTCCGGTCCCACACGCCGATCGCGATGTGCCCGTCCCGGTAGTACACGACCGACGCCACGCCGGGCGTGAGCGTCCCGTCGGTCCCGCCGTTCAGGTAGAAGCCGCCGCCGGAGACGTCGATCTTGAAGCCGCCGTTGAACGTGGCCAGGAGGCCAGTGCGCGTCCCCGGCGGTATGTCGGGCTGCGCGTGCCACGGGCCCGGACCCGGGTCCTCCGATCCCGGCCGCAGCTGGAACCGGACGAGTGACTGGTTCATCCAGGCGATGCCGGCCACGTAGGAGGTGTAGATGCTGCTCGGCCGCAGGTACGTGCCGTAGATCGCGGGCTGGCCGTTGACGGTCGCCAGTACCCGCCAGATGCCCTCGCCCGGCAGGGGCCTGCCTGCCAGCGAGGAGAGGGGCGCCGGCGCGGCGGTCAGCGCATGCGGGCTGAGCCCGTGCGGTATCGGCGCGATCGGCGCGGCCTTCGGCCCGGTCAGCGAGAACGACGGCTTGCCGCCCTGCTTGGGCGCCTGGTAGGTGAGCCACTCGCCGAACGTGACCAGCGGCCCGAGGTAGTGGTCCCGCGCCCACTCGGCCATCCGGTCGCTGAACGTCCCTCCGCCCGGCGCCGTCAGGGCATGGCCGACGGACCAGCCGACGAGCAGGACGAACACCGCAACGACCGCCAGCACGAGTTTGCGCCAGCGCCGCCAGGTCGCCCGCATCGGTCCGGTCTTCCGCGGGCGCGTCCGGCGCCACGGCCGCCACCGGGCTGGCGCGGCCGCCGGCCGCGAGGACCGGCCTTCCTCGTTCGTGGTGGCATCTCGTTGGGCTGTCATCCGGGACACACGCCGTCCTCCGCAGTTCCTCTGTGATCCGCAAGGCCGATCACGGCCCGATCACGGCCCGATCACGGCGGGAGTTCTCCAGGCGACAGGTCTACCCGTGCAGCATGAAGACTCCATTACGCCGCGCCAGCCTTTCCGCAGGTCCGGCGGGCAGCCGGGGAGGACAGTCGCTCCGGCCAGGGCGACTACACCGTGTCGTCTAAGTCCGGAAATGGCCGCGATTCACGCGAGTAACAGGCTCACCACCATTAACCCGTGAAACACCTAAGCTAACGGATGTAGCAGATTGTGTCCGTTCAAATCCTGCCTTGACTACCCACAGCACTCGCGGTAATAATCGCTGGTAAGCCTTTCCTGCGACCCGCAGTTATTGGCAATAACGCTGGTCATAACTGCAATGTTGTCGTCTGCCGAGAAACGCCGCTGTTTGGAGGAGACTGATGGCCGCGGTGCCTCGCTTTCTTCTTGTGGTGCCGCCGATTCTGGCAGGGATTTTCGTGCCCGCCGTGATCGTGGGCAATCCCAAACCCGCCCCAGCGAATACCGTCGGCATGACCTACATGGACTTCGCGGGACCGGACACCGTGTACATCCACCGCGGCCAGTACCTCACGTTCGTCGACAGCTCACGCAATATCCACGACATCGGACCAGGTCAGAACGGGCTCATCACCACCCCGGTGCGCGGCGAGCCGGTCCGAGGTTTCCACCTCATACAAATGAACGAGGTGTACAAGACCGGCCCGTGGCTGACACCAGGCACGTTCTACGTGACCTGCGGGCTCCACCCAGGGATGAACCTCACGGTCGTGGTCCGGCGCTGACCGTGACCGTCCCGCAACCCACTGACCACACCCACCCACATTGGTCGAGTATTCGGAGAGGAGGCAACCATGCGTTCTTCTGTCAAGCACCTGCGTTACGTGCTCGGCTCGCTCAGCGCGGTGCTGTTCAGCGCTGCCGCGGCACAGAGCGTCTAACCGCGAAGTTCGATGAGGTTCCGTGCGAGCCGGCGCAGCCCGATCGCGGGTGGCGTCGGTTCGCACGCCGAGACCCGCATCTACCGAGGTAGTCGCACTCGCGATCGCACGAGGACGGAACGAAGCGATGTTCGAGACAGGCGTACGGCAGTTCCGGCTGGCGCTGGGCATTGCAACGGGGCGGCGGATTGACCCGCGCAACGTCGAGCGGCTAGTCGGCGACGTGCTCGCGACCCTGGCGGAGTTCGGCGCGGCGGGTGCGGACGCGGCCGAGCTGGTCGAAGGGCCGACGGCCAACCCTCAGGACCGGCTCGAGTTTACGAACAGCAGCCTGCGCCGGACGGCTAAGAGGCTCGCCGCACAGTCACCGTTTTACGCCCGCCATTTCAGCTCCGCGCAGATCGACCCGGCCAAGCTCGACGTCGCCGGGCTGCGGGCGATCCCAGTAACGGTCAAGGCGGACCTGACCGAACGGCCAGGAGATTTCCGCTGTACCGACACTCCGGCTTACCTGGCCACCCGCTCCACCGGCACCACTGGGCGCCCCACGGAGGTGTGGCTGTCGCGCTACGAGATGGAGCTGTGGCCCGCGCTCGGCGCGCTGGCCTCGGTACTGCGAGGCGAGCTCCGGCCCGGCGATGTCATGCAGGTGAACCTGAGCTCGCGCTCTACCGTGGCCGTGCACCAGGCCGCCAACGCCTGCCGCCTGGCCGGAGCCGGGTGCCGTCCGCTCGGCATCGTCGCTCCGGAGGCAGCGCTGGACGGCCTGGCCGACGGGGGCGCCACGATCCTGCTGACCAACCCCAGCTATCTCGCCGAGCTCATCACGGCGGCCCGGCGCGCCGGCTTGGGCGCCAGCGACTTCCGGCTGCGCCGCCTCGTGGTGGGTGGCGAGGTGCTCTCCGCGAGCCTGGCGCGGGCGGCCGCACGGACGTTCGGCGTCCAGCTCGTCGAGGACCCCTACAGTATGACCGAGATCGTCCCGATCTCCGGGCGTCCCTGCAGTCAGGGACATATGCACCACGACACGAACCTAGGGCTCACCGAGCTAGTCGACCTGGACACGGGCGAGCCTGCCGCCGCCGGGGCGCTCGGCACGCTCGTGATCACCCCGTACTTCCCGTACCGGGACTGCACGCCGGTGTTCCGCTATGACACCCGTGACGTCGCCCGGTGTCTGCCCGACACGCCCTTGGGGTGCGAGCTGGCCAGCGTCCCGGCGACGAGCCTGATCCTCGGCAAGGCCGACCATCTGCTGCGCATACCCGGCCGTGAGGTCGTCACGCCCCGGCAGCTCATGGAGGCGATCGAGGCGCTGCCTGCCGAGCCCTGGCCCGCGCGATACCGCGCGGCCGCCTGCGACGGCCGGATCCGGCTCACCCTGCCGGCCAGCGCGATCGCTGGCTACGGCCAGGCCGAGGCCGTCCGCCACTTCGCGGCGGCCGGGCTGGACGTCGACCTTGACATCGTCGGCGACGACCAGGCGGTCTCGCTTCGCCACACGCGCAGCGACATGCACGAAACCACGTTCGCCAGCCCGCACGCACTCGTCGGAGCATGAGATGCCGGTCGTAACTTTCCCGATACCCCAGTGGGAAGAAAGCCTCACCCTGTTCTGCGTGATCCTGACCGGCTTGATCGTGGTCTGCGCGGGCTCGCTGGCTTATTTCCGGTACGTGCGGATGGAGCGCCCGCCGGTGGGGACGTTCAACACCCGCGACGTCGTGATCCTGCTGGTCGTCATCGGCGTCCTGCCGTTCGTGTACGGCTGGCTCCCGGATGTGGTGGTCACCTGCATTCTGGCGGTCACGTTCGCCTCTGCCCTCTACATCGGCTACGCGCCCCTGCTCGGCCCGGTGGGGATCTGGCTGGGTATCGGCGTGCTGTTCGGCCTCAACATCTGGTCGAGCAATCACATCCTGGGCACCGTCGCCGGATGGGACTGGTGGTACGCGCAGCAGAGCGTCGTGGTGCTGCTCGGCGCGATCGCCGTGTGCAACCTGTACTTGCAGGGCGGAATGAAGCTGCGGCACGTCGCCTGGATGTCGCTGGGACTCGCCTGCTACGACGTCGTCTTCGCCTCGTACTATCCGCTGACCGGGAGGCTGATCGCGCGCTACATTACGCACCCGCTCACTCCGGTGATAGGCATGCGATTCGGCCGGGTCGACTACGCGCTCGGCCTCGGCGACCTGCTCGTCTACTCTCTGTTCTTCGTCGCCGCCTACAAGGCCTACGGCAAGCGGGCGGCCACGATCGCGGCCTGCGTCACCGTGGTCTTCGGCGGCTTCGCGACAGCGTTCGTCCCGTTCCTGTTCAACTTCACCAACGCCAACCTTGACGAACTCGTCCCCGCGCAATCGCTGTTCGGGCCCGCCGCTTTCCTCACCTACCTGTGGATGAAACGGCACTACGGCCGTGAGCGCACCATGGCCGAGTTCATCGCCAGCCAGGACGCTGCGACGGCCGCCGCACCCCAGGTGGAGCAGGCTGCGGCACCGGAGCCCGCTTCCATCTAAGTGCGACCCGGCCGTCTATCCAGGCCCGGTGATCCCGCCGACGGCTAGTGTCCGGCTATGAGCCGACTACCTGAGCTTCGACGTGACCAGCTGAGCCCGGATGCCCAGGCTGTCTGGGATGCCATCGTGGGCACCCGGGGCAGCCAGCTAGTGACCGCCGAGGGCGGGCTGGCGGGCCCGTTCAACGCTTTCGTGCACGCGCCCGACGTCGGCCGCGGGCTGACCGACCTCGGCGCGACGCTGCGGTTCGGCACCTCGATTGAGCGCAGGCTCTCCGAGGTGGCGATCATCACGGTCGGAGCGCGCTGGCAGGCCGAGTTCGAATGGTGGGCGCACGCCCGGATGGCACGCGAGCACGGCGTGCCCGACGCCGTGGTCGACGCGATCGGCCGCGGCGAGGACCCGCCGTTCGCGGCCGAGGACGAGCGGACCGTGCACGCGGTGGCCAGCCAGCTCGCCCAAACCGGGCACGTCGCCGCCGATGCCTACGACGCGGCCCGCGACCTGCTCGGCGACACCGGCATAGTCGAGCTGGTCGCCCTGTGCGGCTACTACACCCTCATATCGTTCCTGCTCAACGCCTTTGAGGTGGCGCTGCCGCCCGGCGCTGGCGGGATGTGGTTGCCCGCAACTCCATAAGGACATAATATAAGCACGTTATGGATCCCGGAGAGGTAGCAGCGAGCTTTGAGCGGATCGTCGGCCTGACGCGCTGGCTCAGCCCGCCAGGGCTGTCGCTCACCGCCGCGGCGACGCTCGCCACGCTCGAGCGCTCCGGCCCGAGCCGGCTGACCGCCCTCGCCGTCCGGGAGGGGGTGACCCAGCCGGCCATGACCCAGCTGATCGCTCGCCTCTTCGACGCGGGCCTGGTCGAGCGCCACGCCGACCCGGCTGACGGCCGCGTGGTGGACGTCCAGATCAGCCCGGCCGGCCTGGATCTCCTGGCGAGCCGCCGGGCGGCCAGGGCCGAGCGGCTGTCAGGCCTGCTGGCGACGCTGAGCCAGGCGGATCGGGACGCGCTCGTCGCCGCGCTGCCGGCCATCAACGCGCTGGCCAGCGCCCGCGGCGACGAGTAAGCCCGACACCCGGCCGCACGGCCGTTGAACGCAGAACGGAGCACATCATGAGCGGGAGCGCTGCCAACCCATTCCGGCAGCCCAAGGCAGTCTTCGCGGTCGCGTTCGCGTGCGTCGTGTCGTTCATGGGGATCGGCCTGGTTGACCCGATCCTGCCTGCCATCTCCCATCAGCTGCATGCCTCGCCCAGCGAAGTGACGCTGCTGTTCACCAGCTACCTCGTGGTGACCGCGGTCGCGATGCTGATCACCAACTGGGTATCAAGCCGCATCGGCGCCAAGCGCACGCTCATCGCCGGCCTGATCATCATCGTCGTGTTCAGCGCGCTGGCCGGCGCGTCCCCGTCGATCGGCGGGATCATCGGCTTCCGGGCCGGGTGGGGCGTCGGCAACGCGCTCTTCATCGCGACCTCGCTGGCCGTGATCGTCGCCTCCGCGAGCGGCGGCTTCGCGGGCGCGATCGTCCTCTACGAGACCGCTCTCGGCCTTGGCATCGCCGTCGGGCCGCTCCTCGGCGGGCTCCTCGGCGAGGTCAGCTGGCGAGGACCGTTCTTCGGCGTGTCCGTGCTCATGGCGATCGCCCTGATTGCCACCGTCGTGCTCGTGCAGCCGCTGCCGCGTCCGGCCCGCAAGACCGGCCTGTCCGAACCGCTGCGCGCGCTGCGCCACCGCGGCCTGCTGACAATGTCGCTGACCGCGCTCTGTTACAACTGGGGCTTCTTCACGGTGCTCGGGTACGCGCCGTTCCCGATGAACCTCAGCCCGATCAAGCTCGGCCTCGTCTTCACCGGCTGGGGAGCGCTGGTGGCCATCTTCGCCGTGTTCGGCGCGCCGCGCCTGCAGGCACGACTCGGCATCGCGCGGGCCATGTACCTCAACCTGGCCGCGTTCGCCGCGGTCATCCTGGTTATCGCGGTGTGGACCACCGACCGGGCCGTGCTGATCCCCGCGGTCATCGCCTCCGGCGTCTTCATCGGGATTAACAACACGATCACCACCCAGGCCGTGATGACGATCTCCCCGGTCGAGCGCCCGGTCGCGTCGGCCGCGTACAGCTTCGTCCGGTTCATCGGCGGCGGCCTCGCACCTTACGCCGCCGGGCGCCTCGTCGTGGCCCTGAACATCCACGTGCCGTTCTTCATCGCGGCGGGCGTCGTCGCCGCCGGCATCGTGATCCTGACCACCGCGCACCGGCTGCTGGCCGCGGCCGAGCGGGCGCAGGCCGAGCAGGTCAGTCCTGGTCACGGGACTGGCAGGCCTGCGGAACGCGTCGTTCCCATCCCGGCCGTACCGGGCAGTGCCTCGGGCGAGACGCACGGAATCCTGGTCGCGGCGGTCGATGACTCGCCGGTGGCCGGGCTGGTCGCCGACGCCGCGGCCCGGCTGGCCGCGCGCGCGAACCGGGCCGTGCACGTCGTGCACGCCACGGAGGCGGCGGTCGGGGGAGACGTGGCCGCCGACGGCGAGGCGCTCGACTCCGCGCGCAGCCTGGTCGGCCGGTACGTCGACCAGGTAGCAGCGCATCGCGTCCCGGCCGAAGGCCAGATTCTGCTGCACGCCGCCGATCACGGCGCGGCCGGGCGGATGGTGGCCGAGTACGCCAATGGCGTCGGCGCGACAACGATCGTGATCGGCGCTCCCACGCACGGCGGGCTGCCGGTCCTCATGGACGAAAGCACCAGCCGGGAGCTGATGCGGACCGCCACGAGCAACGTGCTGATCATCAACCCGGCGGCACCACAGGCTCCGGTGCGCCAGTTCTCGACGGCGACCGAGTAGAGGCTCGTCACTTTCCGGGCGCTGCTGCGTCCGGCGCCCCAGCGGGTTCGAAGGCCATTACTTCAGCGGCGCCCCGCCATCAAGGTCACGCGACCGGTGGCGGGCTGTGGCTGTACAGGGTTGTACCGGATCTAACCTGCGTCGAGGTCAGCTACAAAGACGCGCTGCAGCATATGCCAGTCCTGCGGGTGAGCCCTGATCCCTGCCTCAAAGGCGCGCGCGACCTCCTGCATCATCGCTACCGTCTTCTGCCTCCTGTTCCCTCCGGCGGGCACCGGGATCTCCCCATGTACATGCACGCCCCAGTCCTCGCCCTCGAACCACAGGATCACGGGCATCAACGCCGCGCCGGTATGCACGGCGAGAGCAGCCGAACCTCCCATCATGCGGGCCTTCTCGCCGAAGAAATCCACCTCGATCCCGTCGCCGGTCACATCGAGGTCGCAGACCAGGACCGCGATCTTTCCGGCTCGCAGCCGCTGGGCAAGGACGCCGAACGGCCTACTTGGCCCGCCGGTGGCCGGCACGACCTCCAAGCCGAGTCCCTCGCGGAACGCGGCGAACCTCTGGTAGAGCGACTCGGGTTTCAGCCGCTCCGCAACGGTGGTGAGGGGAGCCGGCTCCGCTGGCAATCATCCAGGCGGCGGCCTGGTCGTAGTTGCCCATGTGCGGCAGCGCGAACACCACCCCCCGGCCGGCCGCCACATGGCCAAGCGCCGTCTGAAGAGGTCTGCTGTCATGCATCCCGCCAGCTAGCCGCTCGGCCGGGGTCACCGGAAGCCGGAATACCTCCAGCCAGTACCGCGTAGGACCGCATCGTCTCCCTGGACAGGGCCCGCAGTTGCTCGTCGGGCGGATTCCCGCCGATGACCCGGCGCAGGTTGCCCTCCAGTACCTTCACCCGCAGGCCCCGGCGGCGCCAGGCAATGTCAGCGGCGGACCGGAAGCCTCGCCGCGCCCAGGACTGGGGCAGGCGGCAGACCACTGACCAGCCCAGGCCGTATCCGGCGCCGGTCAGCTTGTCCTTAAGCCCTAGCATCGACAGCTCCCCAGCCGGCGCGCACGCAGGCACAGATTCCAGCGGCATCTCCGCTAGGAGAGCGGAGACTGCGAAGACGCTACACCGCAATCTGACCGAATATGCGCCGATAGTCCAGCCGGGTTTGGCAGGCTAGCCGTTCCGGGGCGACGCTGCACGACACCGGCCAAACAATCGCCTGATCTCGGTGGGGATGCCGATGTCCAGCGGCAGGCTGACCACCCTGGCCGGCCCGCTGGTGAGGCTCTGCCGGAGCCAGCTGGCCAGCCCGTGCGGCCCGGCCAGGAGCCTCGTCACCAGGTGGTCAGGATCAGCTCCCCCTGGTTGATCTCGTTGAGGATCTCGTGCCGGGCGTCAGGGTCGTCGTCAAGGTCCGACATTGGACCGAGTAAGCGCTAACACCTAGCAAACACGACGTTTTCGGGGTACGACTGCTTAGACG
>Ga0070766_10001776_pt1 | contig 10598 bp, 10 predicted proteins | sample HubBroMetageWFT6_FD_69782 | JGI IMG/M metagenome (GOLD analysis project Ga0070766, IMG submission 69782) | Warmed and freeze-thawed soil microbial communities from the Hubbard Brook experimental Forest, New Hampshire - Hubbard Brook CCASE Soil... | ecosystem: Environmental > Terrestrial > Soil... | reverse complement strand
GAGGAACTTCGGGCCGCGAATGCCGATATGTCCGTGTTCGACGACTTCGACACTTCCGGTATCGCCGGCACGACCATGCAAGACATTCTTTCCTTCGACGTCGCCCAATGGCTGGTGCGCCGCATTCCCCGCAATGTTGAGATCGCCTGGGGGGATTACTTCGATGACTATCCAGGCGAACGCTCGCGCGGCAATATCTGGCCCCGCTTTATTCCGCTGCTGGAAGAAGATGCTGATGTAGAAGCCAACATCCCGTGGCGGCGCTGGCTTGACGCTGCCCGCGGCCGTGAGAATGCGCTTCCGTGGCTGCTGAACAAATTCGCTCGGCTCGATCTTCCGGAGCGCCAGCGCTCCGAACTCTACGATTCCCTCCGCCTCCCACTTTGTTGGAGAATCGAGAATCTTAAACTCTCACGCACCCGCAACTGGAGGCGTCCCCGCAGCTTCTACTTCCACAACGCCCCGCTCATTCAGCGCCGCGAAGTTTCGCTCGCTCGGGAGCTTGCTCAGCCCACGCCGAGACTTGAGAAGCTCTCGACTACAGCTGGAAAAGCTGTAATGCGCCACATCCGCGAAGTCATGGTCGTGCGTTACCGCGAACTCTACGGCACCACGCTCGGCGATCCCCGCTGGGTGGTCCGAGCCGACCTCGGCCGCGGTGTCGTCATGCATTTTTGGGGATTGCCTCCCGCGCGCCGTCTTCCGCTGCGGGCCTACGTGGCCGGCTACACTCTGAAAAACGGCGTTCCCATCAACTACATCGAGGCGATCGGACTCTGCGAATGGATCGAGGTTGGGTTCAACACCTTCTATACGTTTCGTCAGGGGGAAACTGCATGGATCTACGCCCAGGCGTTGCGCTGCCTTCGCGCTCTGACCGCTGCGAAATGCATTTCGATCTATCCGTATCAGATCGGCCAGAACAATGACGAAGCAGTCGACTCCGGTGCCTTCTGGTTTTACCGCAAGCTGGGCTTCCGTTCGGGACGCCCCGATCTGCAGCGACTGTGTGAAAGAGAAGAAGAAAAAATAGCTGCCGATCCAAAATATCGTACGCCGCCCCGCACACTGAGGCGCCTCGCCGAAGCCCACATGTTCTACGAAGTTGATGGAGTAGAAGAGCCCGGCCCCTGGGATAATTTCTCCGTTCGTAATCTGGGCCTGCTCGTCAACCGTCGCATGGCGCGAGCGTTTAACGGCGACAGCCAGAAAATCCGCAGAGCATCAGTCGCAGCTGTATCGCGAATTCTAAAGATCGAAACAACTTGGTGGACTCCTGCCGAGCATCGATCCCTTGAGAACTGGTCACTGGTCTTGGCTTTAATTCCCGGCTTGGCTCGCTGGTCTTCTGATGAAAAGAGTCGCCTGATCGGAATCATCCGCGCCAAATCGGCGCCGAACGAAATGTCCTACCTAAGGCGAACCCATAACCATGCGCACTTGAGAGAGACTCTATTGCACTTGGGGTCGGACCGATAGAGATGTGATGGTCACGCCGGGCGTCCCGCAACAGGTCAGGGATGGACGATCCTCTGATCCTCGACGATCTTATATTCTGGCCTGCTTCTAACCAGATTCCCGGTCTGTGCGAAATTGATTCGTCCCAGTCGCAGAGGAAAACTGTAGTGATGAGCCAAACCGATCGCACCCCCTGCAAGGGCGATCAATGCAACAAGAAAGATAGCGGCCCGGCGCGGAGAGTGTTCTTGCTGTGGGGCGAGCAGCGCGATGAGAGCACCGAGGATTAATCCGGTCAGAAGGCCCCCAACATGTGCAGCATTGTCGGTGATGCCGCTGCCTCCGAAGAGGCTGGGTAAAATCCCGTAGACGAGATTGAAGCCAACGAAAAACATCAGGCTTCGCAGCGGCCCCGACAGAGCGGCGCGCGGCACCGCGAACTCACCTAGCTTGAACGCTGCGATGAGCGCGCCGGCGAGTCCGAAGATGGCACCGGAGGCTCCGACGCTCAGGCCCGTGGGGTGCCATGTCACGCTCGCCAGACTGGCGCCCAGGCCGCAGATGATGTAAAGCGCGCCGAAGGTCCACCTTCCGTATAGCGATTCGCTGAGTGCCCCCAGATCCCACAGGCACCACATGTTGAAGGCGATATGCATGAAATTGGCATGAACGAAAACGCATGTCAGCAGCCGCCACCATTCACCGGAAAGCGTTAGCACGCCCACGTTGGCGTACCATCGCACCAATTCCGCACCAGGGAAGTCCTGGAAGGGATTGCCTCCATTGCCGATCACCATACCGAGAAAGACGGCAACATTGATGCCAAAAAATACTTGGGTGAGAGTGATGGTCGACTCACCACGGCGGACCCAAGGAGTGCGTATGACGGGTTGTCGCACGTCGTCGGCAAGTTCACCCCGCTGCTGAGCCTCGTGCTGCACACACCACTGGCAGATCTTCTTGCCGAAGGTGAAGCCGGGAAGCTGGCGGCCACATCGAATGCAGTTTGCCATGGAAAGTAAAGAGTATCAGCAGCAAGGTACGGGCGACAAAGCCCCTCACACTCAGGCGACATTATGAATAGGGAGTCGTGAGCTTCGCCGGACAGCCGAGGGCGCCTGTCCCCACATATCAATGGATCGTTTTCGTCTTCCTCGACATGTAATCCATCAGCAGGTATTGACCGAGCGTGTAGGGAGTGGTGAAGTAGGCTTTGCCGCGGCACATCTCGGTTACTTTCTGGACGAATTGCACCAAGCCATAATCCGAGGCGAGCATGAAGGTGTTGATCAGCACGCCGGCGCGCTTGCACTTCGAGACTTCTTCGAGCGTCTGGCTTACCACGAGCGGATCGAGGCCGAAGGCGTTCTTGTAGATCCGTCCATCCTCGAGTGTCAGGGCGGAGGGTTTGCCGTCGGTGATCATGACGATCTGTTTCATATCTTTACGCTGGCGCTGGAGGATTCTCTGGGCCATGCGCAGGCCTTCGCGGGTGTTGGTGTAGTAGGGGCCGACTTTGACGCGGGCAAGTTGCGAGAGCGGGACCTCTTCGGCGGAGTCGTGGAAGAGTACGAGCGAAAGCGAGTCGCCGGGGTACTGCGTGCGGATTAAGTGCGAGAGCGCCATGGCAACTTTTTTCGCAGGAGTGAAGCGGTCCTCGCCGTAGAGAATCATGGAATGCGAGCAGTCGAGCATCAAGACCGTGGCGCATGAAGACTGATATTCGCACTGATGAACTTGCAAATCGGAGTATTCGATATTCAGCGGCAGGGTGAGGCCTTCCCGCTGGATGGCGCTGGAGAGCGTGGCGGTGATGTCCAGATTCAGGGTGTCACCGAACTCGTAGGTGCGGGACGCGCCGCTGGCTTCGATGCCGGTGGCAAGGTCGCGAGTGTCGTGGCGTCCGAAGCTGGATTTGCCGAGCGAGCCGAGCAGGTTGCGCAAAGACTTGAAGCCGAGGAAGTCGAGGCTCTTGTCGGTGATCTCGAACTTCGCTTGCGGCGCATTTTCGCCTAACTGGCCGCCCGCGGCCGAGGGGCGTGAAGGATCGGGAGGCTGGTCGATTGAAATGTAATCTTCCTGCTGCATGCGCTCGATCAGCTTTTCGATGAGTTCGTCGAGTTCACCATCGGCGGCCATCTGTTGCAGGCGTTCGCGCATGTCTTCGTCGAATTGATCGCCTTCCATCAGTGCTTGTTCGATAGCGCGGCGCAGGTCGTCGAGAGTTTGCTCACCCTCGGGCATTTCGTACCACATATCGCTCTGGAAGCCGCTCTGCAGTAGATAGTCGGAGAGCGCGCCGAGCAGGTCTTCCATGCTCATTTCGCCCGCGGGGTCGGGAACGTATTTGCTGTAGCGAATGCGTTTCATGATAGCTACTAGCTTCTGGCTGCTAGCTCCTCGCGACCGCTTTGGTTTAACTGGAAGCTAGCAGCTACAAGCTTTCTAATTAAACTGTCTTCTCTGCCGGTACGGCGGTTCTTCCTTGTCAAAACTTTTTTCGCGCGCCGGTTCGGGCTTTTTTTCTCCAGCTTTGAAGACTCGCTCTTCGTTACGGCCGATGCGTTTGTGCGCGTGCAGGCCTTCCAGGATGAACTCGGCGGCCGAGACTTGTTGTTCGGGGCTTTCTCTCTGCGAGACGCCTAGTGGACCGAGTTTGTCGATGAGGCCCTGAATCTCTTTGAGATTTTCAAGCGCTTCCGCGGCGGAGATCGAATCCGACAATTGAATCTCTCCGCCGAGGTCGAACCACTGCACGATCTGTTGCACGTTGGCTCCGGTAAAGTATTCGTCGTAAGTTTTCGCGATCGCGGTGCGTATCAACTCGCGCGATACATGATCGGCGCCTTTCATCTCGCCTTCGTATTCGAGTTCGAGCTTGCCGGTGATCGCGGGCAGAGCGGCATATATGTCGCTGACCCGTGGCACGACGATTTTCTCGCCATTGCGCAGAGCGCGGCGCTCGGCGTTCGAAACAACGTTTTCAATCGCGCTGATCGGCAGGCGCTGGCTGACTCCGGAGCGCTTATCGATTTTCTTATCTTCGCGCGCCGCGAACGCGATGCGCTCGATCACCTCTTGAATATATCCAGGAAGCTGCAAGGCGTGTCCGTTGCGGCCAGTCCATGCCTCCTGCGCAGTAATGGCAATGCCTTCGTCGACCGTCACGGGGTAATGTGTACGGATCTCAGATCCGATGCGGTCTTTGAGTGGGGTGATGATTTTTCCGCGAGCGGTATAGTCTTCGGGATTCGCGCTGAAGACGATCGCCACATCGAGTGGGAGGCGAATGGGATAGCCCTTGATCTGCACGTCGCCCTCTTGCATGATGTTGAATAATCCAACCTGAATTTTGCCGGCGAGGTCGGGAAGTTCGTTAATGGCGAAGATGCCGCGATTGGCGCGGGGAAGCAGGCCGTAGTGAACCGTGAACTCGCTTGAGAGTTCGTGGCCGCCGCGCGCGGCTTTGATGGGATCGATGTCGCCGATAAGGTCTGCGATGGTGACATCGGGCGTAGCAAGTTTTTCCACGTAGCGGTCGTCGGGCGTGAGATAAGAAATTGGCGCGGCGTCGCCGAGGCGGGCGACCTCTTCGCGGCAACGGCGGCAAATGGGGGCATAGGGATTGTCGCGAATCTCGCATCCCGCGAGGTAAGGCATGTGAGGGTCAAGAAGCGTCGTAAGGGCCCGCAGGATGCGGCTTTTGGCCTGACCGCGCAGGCCGAGCAGAATGAAATTGTGCCGCGACAGGATGGCATTCACAATTTGCGGAACAACGGTATCGTCGTAGCCAACGATGCCGGGGAAGATGCCGGCGTCGTCATGCTGGAGGAGGCGCGCGATGAGGTTCTGGCGCAGTTCATCCTTCACGCGGCGGGTGCGCAAACATGCTTCGGAAAAGGTACTGCGGCGCAATTCGCCTAACGTGCGAGGAAGACTCATGAAAAGAACCCCCGGAACGAATACTTTTCTGGATTATACGCGGAATGGCGGGCTTCGGGCCTCGGCGAAAATCGGCGTCGGGCCTCCGGTTTCCGTCGGCCCGAAGCCGGAAGCCGGGTTTCAGTGGACGTGGCCGTTGCCCCCGGCCTTTTGATGAGCGCTCGCGGCGCGGCGAAGACTGGGGATGATTGTTTCGAGATAAGAAATGAGTAAGGTGAGACGCTCAGGCTCGGAGCGCGACGCGAGCAACTTCTGCTTGAAATCCAGATCAAGGGGCAGAGAGCCTGCAAGATAGAAGGACAATGCTTCAGGGTCGGCGGCGGAGAGATCTTGTTCGGCGCCAGCAATGCTCACGAGTTCGGAGTGCAACTCTATGGCGCGCGCGGACACCTCCCGCGACGCGGTTCCGGAATTGTCGTCGATGATTAGAACTGCGGCTTGCAGGAACGAGCGTTCCTGATTGACCCGCAGCAGTTCAAAGCGCTTACGACCCTCAGTGGCCAGGTCGAGGCGTCCGTCGGAATACTCCTTCACGACGGTGATGATTTCGGCAGTGCATCCTATGCGGGCGAGACCCTGGTCGACCGCACGCACCACACCGAAGTGGCGATGCTGAGCGAGGCATTCGCCAATCATTTCCTTGTAGCGCGGCTCGAAAATATGTAAGGGCAGGGGCGCGCCGGGGAACAGAACTACATCGAGCGGGAACAGGGGCAGAAGGGTGTCCACGAGAATATCCGGCAACGACGCGGCTGGCGCTGTTCGATTGTACGCTACCCGGCTGATCGACCCAGCCCGCTCGATAACAACGTGGTACCCGACAAAGCCGCAGGCTTCTCCCGCCAGAGCAGGTTTCTCCCGCCAGAAAGGAGGCGCTCCAAGTCACAAGCCTTTATTCATTTATGCATTTCAAGACCTGTGTTTGACTTGAAACCTCCTGAGGGAATAGAAGCAGGTCATGGAACTTGCAGGGAAGATGGTGGTGGTGACTGGCGCTTCAATGGGAATCGGCGAAGCGATTGCGAAGAGTTTTGCCGATCAAGGGGCCAGCGTGGTGATGCTGTCGCGCGACGCGAGCCGAGTGGAAGCAGCGCGAGGACGGGTAGGGCACGGCGAGAGGACGCTCGCATTGCCTTGCGATGTCAGGCACCGCGAGGATGTTGACCGCGTAATCGGCCTGACGCTGCATCACTTCAAGCGAATTGACGTGTGGGTGAACAATGCGGGTCACGGACTGCTGGATTCGGTGGCGCAGATGGATATGGCAGCATGCCGGGAAATGTTCGACACCAATCTATTCGGAGCAGTCGGTGCGATGCAGGCTGTGATTCCGGTGATGCGACAGCAGGGTGGGGGCACAATCATCAATGTATCCAGCGTGGCGGGGCACATTCCCATCCCGTTTCACGCAGCCTACAGTGCAACCAAGTTTGCCCTGAACGCCATGGGCAAGGCCGCGGGGGTGGAATTGAAGAAAGACGGGATTCATGTGCTGACGGTCTGTCCCGGATATGTGCGGACTTCATTTGGTGAGAATGCGATTCGAGGGAATGAGTTGAAGAAGGTGCGTCCCGGATCGGTGAAAGGGATTACCGCCGAGCGCGTAGCCGAGGCTACGCTGCGGGGATACTTGAAGCGGAAGCGGGAGGTCATTGTGCCGTGGACGATGTATGTGCCGGTAAAGATCTATCAGCATTTTCCCGGACTGGTGGAGTGGGCGATGGGGCGGATGGCGGGGTGAAAGTTCGACCCCATCTGCCGGTTGCTAGAGCGAAGTTGTCAGTTCCTTCAGGATCGCCTGAATGTGCAACGCGGCGCAATCGACGAACGGGAAATCGGTGTTCGCATCGTCGAAAAGCAGAGCGAGATCTGTACCCGCCAGAATGATCGCTTCGACCGCATCGCGCTTCATGAGTGCATGGGCAATAGCAGTCAGGCCTTTTCGCTGCTTCTCCAGTCCTTTTCCCGATCGAGCGAGTTCGATATAGGTTTCGTGGATGTAGTCCACCTCGGGTGCTTCAGGCCTCACAATTTCGACCGCGGTTATTTCCCCGAAGAGTCCCGATTCGACGACATAGCGAGTTCCAAAAACGGCGACTCTTCGCACATTCCGTGCCGCAAGTTCGCGGACGAGTGGCGGAAAAATGTCGAATACCGGCAGCGGAGAAATTGCCACAAGTTGGCGAATGCAGAAATGCGGGGTGACGGCGGGGATCGCGACCATCTCCGCTCCAGCGGATTCCAGACGGCGAACGAAGCTGGTCAGATATTCGGCCAGGCCGTCGCGATCATGGGCCTGAACATAGTCGAAGACGCGAGATGTTTCCGCGTGGACAATTACGATCTCAGGCGTGCGGTTTTGCGCCTCAAGCGCGCGCGCCACCTTTTCGTAATAGTGATTGGTAGCTCCGACGCCAAGTCCACCGACGAGACCCAAGCAACGCGCTGAATTCATGGGATGAGATTTGCGCTTCCTCTCGATCGCAACTAACGACTAGCCAATCTCGGCTAGCATAGCTTCCATCTCGCCTTGAGCGTGCAGATTGCCGGTGCGGCGGGCGGAGGCGATACCATCCGTGAGCATGGTCTTGGCTTCGGCGATTCGGTCGGCGCGCACAAGTGTTTGCGCGGCCATGAAGTAGCCCGGAGTGTAGTCAGGACTGGCCTTGAGCAGAATGGAGAATTCCGCCAGCGCGCGGTCGAGGTCGCCCTGTTTCGAGTATTCCATCGCCAGACCGTAGCGGGCGAACGTATCGTGAGGATTCTGTGTGAGGATGTCGTTCAGGGCGGCGATGCGGTCCATAAAGAACTTATCAATCTCTACGTGAAATGAGGTTACTACAGAATCGCATTTAGTTTACGGATTGCTTGCACTTCAGTATTGGCGTGTTTCTTCGCGACTGGGTAGAATGTGCAGTCCTCGATATTTCATGAACTGCAGGAGCGTGGCGGGGTGGCGTGTCCGTTTTTTCTGCCGATAGAGAGGTTAGCGGGGGGAACCTGGCTGCACGCCGAGCGCCTTCCGCTCGGATGCGGTTGGAGTGGGCACTGTACGGCGCCCGGCTATGAAGGCACGATTCCAACGCAGGAGGAATTGGCGGAATTCTGCAACCTGGGTTATGCCAAGGGTTGCGAGAGGCTTCCAATTGAGCGGATGTGGGATTCGGTCCGATTCGGAGCCAGGACCTTGCCAAATGACAAAAGTAGGGCTGGCAGTAGCATTCGAGTTCGCTACGTATGCGAGCGTGGCCATCGTCCTGTGGAACACGGCGAACTGGAATTTAATGCGGACGAGGCGCGTTGGGAAAAGCGGCACGCGGACAGTCGCCTGCAGCGAATGGCAGAATGTTTTCTGACATCATACCTCGAAAAAAAGAAACATCGGGAAACGGCGCGGGCTGCGAGTTAAGCTGGCGCGTTCAGGCAAGACAAGGGACAAAGGACGAAGGATTAATGAGCGAAGACACCATGCAGCCGCGACCCGTACGGGACTCGCAATCGGAGATGGCGGAGATTGTTCTGCCGAACGATGCCAATCCTCTGGCCGCATTGCTCGGCGGCCGCTTGATGCATTGGATCGATCTGGCGGGCGCGATGGCGGCTCACCGCCACTCGCGGAGTTACGCGGTGACGGCTTCGGTGGATCACATTGATTTCCTGGTGCCGGTGAGAGTAGGCGACCTGGTGATTCTGCGATCGTCGGTGAATCGGGTCTTTCATACATCGATGGAGGTCGGCGTCAAAGTGTTCGTGGAGAACTATCTTGCCGACACGGCGCAGCACGTTGCCTCTGCCTACCTCACCTTCGTGGCCGTAGACGCCAAGGGGAATCACCTGAAGGTTGCGCCTGTGATTCCCGAGACAGACGAGCAAAAGCGCCGCTATGACGATGCCGGGCGGCGGCGAGAGATCCGTCGAGCGGAGTTGGAACGACGGCGCAAGGCGCGATAGTGGCGCAGTGAGAGTGATCGATCCCCTGTATAATCCTAGATGTTCGATCCGTCCTGATTTTATCCTCGGAGTGTGATCCCTTGAATGCTCATATGCCGTCTCATCCCGGACAAGCCGCGCCGGGGCCGCAGCCGTTGCCGGGTGTCGATGCAATCATCGCCGTGGGCTCAGGCAAGGGCGGAGTGGGCAAGACCACGCTGTCGGTGAACCTGGCTGTTGCGCTGGCCAAGATGGGTCACAAGGTCGGCCTGCTGGATGCCGATGTGTATGGGCCGAATGTTCCGCTGATGCTGGGATTGAGTGGGCAACCGAAGATGGTGGGGGAAAATCGTATCGAGCCGCTCCAGGCATTTGGATTGAAGGTAATTTCTGTGGGATTCCTTAATCCCGGGGACAAGCCGATCATCTGGCGTGGTCCCATGCTGCACCAGATCGTGAAGCAATTCCTGGGACTTGTCGAGTGGGGACATCTCGATTACATGGTGGTGGATCTGCCGCCGGGGACGGGGGACATCGCGCTGTCGCTGGTCCAGTCAGTGCCGCTGACGGGCGCGATTGTGGTTTCGACTCCCTCCGACGTTTCGTTGCAGGATGCGCGCAAAGCGATTGAAATGTTCCGGCAGATGAAGGTAGATCTGGTGGGTGTGGTCGAGAACATGAGCTATTTTGTGTGTCCGCATTGTAATCATGAGATCGACATTTTCTCGCGCGGCGGCGCAGAGAAGATGGCGCAGCAGTTCAGCGTGCCGTTTCTCGGGAGCATTGAACTCGATCCTGAAGTGCGCAAGTCCGGGGACGGCGGGAAGCCGGTCGTCCTGGAGGGCGAGAATTCGCCCCACGCCAAGTCGATCTACGCGTTTGCGCGGAAGGTGTTGGCGCGGGTGGGCGAGATTAAGGCGGGCGAGTCGGCCAGCGTGATTCAGATTCAGTAATTAAAGGTTAGGTTTTTCGCCGTTTCGTGAACCTCGAAATTCGCCAAACGGCATCTGCCTCGCCATCATTCATCATCAAGTCCGCCATCATCTCTCCCAGCGCTGGCCCATGTTTGAAACCATGTCCTGAACCGCCGCCGAGCAGCCAGACATTCTCCATCTGAGGATGGCGATCCACAATAAAGTGGCTGTCCGCCGTCTGCTCGTATTGGCAGACGCGGGTCTCGATCAGCGGAGCGTCTTTCATTGCAGGAAAACGGAACGCAATATATTCCCGAACACGTTTCAGAATCGCCTGGCTGATGAGTCGCTCCC
>Ga0070766_10001774_pt1 | contig 10611 bp, 7 predicted proteins | sample HubBroMetageWFT6_FD_69782 | JGI IMG/M metagenome (GOLD analysis project Ga0070766, IMG submission 69782) | Warmed and freeze-thawed soil microbial communities from the Hubbard Brook experimental Forest, New Hampshire - Hubbard Brook CCASE Soil... | ecosystem: Environmental > Terrestrial > Soil >... | reverse complement strand
TCAAGCCGAGGCCGAGGAGGGCGGGTCTGATGAGGCTGGACATGAACTTCTCCGATTGGGGTTGGCCGGATTCCGTAAGCTTTTTGCTATTGGTGAACTGGATGCTTCCCCGTTTGGGCGGTGTCTACGCTGCGCCGCAGTATGAGACAAGTGAAAAAACATTTTATCAACCATGAATTCAGTTCATTTCAACGCGCTCGACCTCAACTTGCTCCGGGTCTTCGAGGCCCTAATGCAGGAGCGCAGCGCGACTCGCGCCGGCGAGCGGCTGGGCCTGACACAATCGGCGGTCAGCCATGCGCTGAACCGCCTGCGCTATATCCTGAAGGACGATTTATTCGTGCGCGGGCCGGAGGGCATGCAGCCTACCGACCGCGCGACCGAGATTGCGCCGCGCTTGCGTCAGGGGCTGCTTCAGCTCCAGCTGGCGCTTGCGCCAACCGATTTCGTGCCCGAACGCACCGACCGGCGGTTCACGATCACCTGCACGGAATATGCCGGCGTGGTGCTGATCCCGCCCTTGATCGCCCGCCTCCGGGAGGAAGCGCCGCATGCCTCGATGACGGTGCTGCCGAGCAATATGGGGGTGGCCGAGACGCTCCGCTCCGGCCGCGCCGATATCGCCATCGGCAGCTTCCGCCGCGTGCCCGACTGGGCAGCATCCGAGCCGTTGATGCGCGAGACCCGGGTGTGGGTGCTCAGGGCCGATCACCCGGCCGCCGGCCAGGAACTGACTCTCGAACGCCTTTCGGAGCTGGCGCATCTGGTGATTTCCGCGACCGGCGAGGACGAGCATGCGATCGAGGGCTATGTCGTCGATCACGGCCTGGAACGCCTGGTCACGCGTAGCGATTCCGGGTTGCTGCAAGGCGCTTTGGTCGCCCGCGGTCTGCGCCGCACAGTCGCGGTGAACACGCCGCATATTCTTGGCGCGCTCGCGGCGGTCAGCGAGTCCGATATCGCCGCCTTGATATCGCGTCGGATGGCGACGGCCTTCATGGGCCGCTATCGGCTGGCGCTGTTCGAGCCGCCCTACCCCTCCCCGCCCTTTGAGCTGATGTCGCTGTGGCACCGCGATCATGGCGAGCAGCCGGCCATCAACTGGTTGCGCAAGCTGCTGCGTGAGGTTGCCGGCGCGTTGTAAGGCGAGCTTCAATGCCGATGCGATAGCGACTGCGCTCGCCGACTCTTTGTGGCAGGTTTCGCCGAAAGCCTGCTGTGTCGGAGGAGAAGAAGATGAGCGAGCGTGAGCTGGTCCGCTTCGAAAACGTCGACGGGATTGGCGTCATCACGATCGACAACCCGCCGGTCAATGCGCTGTCGCCCGGCGTGCCGGAAGGCATCACCGCGGCGGTGGACCGCGGCAATGCCGATGCGGCGATCAAGGCCATGGTGCTGATCGGCGCCGGGCGCAGCTTTATCGCCGGCGCCGACATCCGCCAGTTTGGCAAGGGGCCGCCGCGCCCGGCGCCGGCCCGGCGCCATTACGACGTAACGGACGACAGCCCAAAGCCGGTCGTCGCGGCGATCCACGGCTATGCGCTCGGCGGCGGGCTCGAAACCGCGCTCGCCTGCCACTATCGCGTCGCCGTGCCGAGCGCCAAAGTCGGCTTGCCCGAGGTGCAGATCGGGATCCTGCCGGGCGCCGGCGGGACCCAGCGCCTGCCGCGCCTGATCGGCCCAAAAGCGGCGCTCGACATGATCGTTTCCGGCCGCCATGTCCCGGCCGAGGAGGCGCACAAGCTCGGCATCATTAATGAGATCGTGCCCGAATCCGAGTTGCGAGCCGGGGCGATCGCTTTTGCCAAGCACATCGCCGAGAAACGGCCATTGCCGCGCATTCGCGACCGCAGCGACCGGCTTGCCGAGGGAACGGCCGACCTGTTCGAGGCGACGCGCAAATCGATCGCTCGCCGCGCCCGCAATCAGCGTGCGCCCTATGCTTGCATAGAAGCGGTCGAGGCGGCGTGCGCGATGCCTTTCGATGAAGGCTGCGCCCGCGAGCGCGCGCTGTTCGAGCAGCAGGTCAATTCGGAGGAGGCGCGCGCCCTGCGCTACGCCTTCTTCGCCGAGCGCGAAGCGGGAAAGCTCCCCCACATTCCGCGCGAGGTCGAATTGCGGCCAATCAATACTGCCGCGGTGGTCGGCGCCGGCACGATGGGCGGCGGCATCGCGATGAGCTTTGCCGATAACGGCTACCCGGTGAAGATCACCGATGCGACGCAGGAGGCGCTCGACCGCGGCATGGCTCGAGTCCGCGCCAATTACGAGACCAGCGTCAAACGCGGCAGCCTCGTCGCCGAGGAAATGGAAAAGCGGCTGGCGCGGATCGAACCGGTGCTCGGCTACGACAAGATCGCCGATTGCGACGTCGTGATCGAGGCGGTGTTCGAGCAGATCCCGGTCAAGGAGGAGGTTTGGAGGCAGCTCGACGCGGTGATGAAGCCTGACGCGCTGCTGTATTCGAACACCTCCGGCATCGACATCGACATCATGGCCAATATGACCAAGCGGCCGCAGGATGTCGCCGGCACGCATTTCTTCGCGCCGGCCAACGTCATGAAGCTGTTCGAAGTCGTGCAGGGCAGCAAGAGCGCCCCCGACGTGATCGCCTCGGCGATGGATCTCGGCCGCAAGATCGGCAAGGTCAGCGCCCTTGCCGGCAACACCGACGGCTTTGTCGCCAATCGCAGCCGCGCGCCGTTCAGCACCGAGATGGTGATCATGCTCGAGGAGGGCGCGCTGCCCGAGCAGGTCGACAAGGTCATGGTCGATTTCGGCTATCCGCTCGGACCGTTCGCGGTGTCGGATTTGTCGGGGCTCGATATCGGCTACGACACCCGCAAGCGCCGGGCGGCCCAGTACCCGAACTACCGCAAATTGCCGATTGCCGACCGCATCGTCGAGGCTGGCCGGCTCGGCCAGAAAAACGGCAAGGGCTGGTATCGCTACGAGCCCGGCGACCGCACCCCGCACCCCGATCCCGAGGTCGCCCGCATCATCAAGGAAACCGCGGCAGAACTAGGCGTCGCGCAGCACAGTTTCACGGACGAGGAGATCCTGAAGCGCATGCTATTCGCGAGTGTCAACGAGGCCTGCAAGATCCTCGACGAGGGCAAGGCGCTGCGCGCCAGCGATATCGACGTGATGTGGCTGCACGGATTCGGCTTCCCGCGCTATCGCGGCGGACTGATGTTCTGGGCCGACGGGATCGGGGTGCGCGAGGTCTACAACCTGATCGCCGCCTGGCATCAGCACTTTGGCGAGCGCTGGGCGCCATCGCCGCTGTTGCGCCGCCTCGCCGAAAGCGGCACGCCGCTCCGGGAGGCAAAAGCGGAGAAACTACGCTGAGTTCCTCTTGGTGGAACGATCGAAGGGAGGAATCCGATGAAGGTGTTGAAGAATGCCCGGCTGATCGACGGCACCGGGGCGGGGCCACTTGAGGACGCGACAATCGTGATCCGCGGCGACCGGATCGAGGCGATCACCACCCGAAACCAGAGCGATTGGCCGGCCGAGGCGGAAATCATCGATGTCGCGGGCATGACGGTGCTGCCCGGCCTGATCGACTGCCACGATCACATGGCCAACCACAAATACGACCTCGCACATCGCTGGGGGATCGACGAGCCGCAGAGCGTGCGGCATCTGCGCACCGCCTCGGTGCTGAAAAAAACGCTTGATGCCGGCTATACGATGATCCGCGATGCCGGTGGGCTTGATGTCGGTTTCAAGCGCGCAACCGAGGAGGGGCTGATCGACGGCCCGCGGCTGATCGTGTCCCTTGCGATCATTTCGCCGATCGGCGGCATCGGCGACCGGGTCAGCCCATCGGGCCACAGCCCGCTGCTCGATTGCGGCTGCCTCCCCAATGACCCGCTGTTGCCGGAGAGCGTCGCCGAGACCCTCGCCGATGTGCGCCCGGTTGTGCGGCGTATGGTACGGGCCGGCGCCGATGTGATCAAATGCGCGACGACCGGCGGCGCCAGCTCCCGGCCCGGGCACGGGCCGCGCGACGGCGCCTTCAATCTCGACGAGATGGAGGCTCTGGTCGAAGAGGCTCACGCGCTCGACCGGCGGGTCATGTGCCATGCTTTGGGCGGGCGAGGTCTTGATATCGCGATCGATGCCGGCGTCGATTCGATCGAGCACGGCTGCTATCTGAATGAAGACCCGCGCCATCTTGAGCGCATGGCCGAGCGCGGCATCTTTTTCGCCCCGACCCTGCTCGTCTATGAATACCATCGGAGATCGCCGCAGCCGCATGTGCGCGAGCGCGCCGCAGCGCTCTATGAGCATCACATCGCCAGCATCCGGCGGGCGCTCGATATCGGTGTCAGGGTGGTCGCCGGCACCGACGCCGGCGGCCATGGGCATCCGGCCAATGCCGGCGAGCTCGAATGCCTGGTTAAGGCGGGAATGACGCCGATGCAGGCTCTGCAAGCGGCGACCGGCTGGGCGGCCGAGTGCCTCGGCCGCGCCGACGAGCTCGGCACCGTCGAGCCCGGCAAGCGCGCCGATCTCGTCGCGGTCCAGGGGGATCCGCTCGCCGATATCTCGATGCTGCGCGATCTGGCGCGGATCGCGCTCGTGATCAAAGACGGCCGGATCGCCGCGAACCGTATGGCGGCGGCAGCTTAGCGGCTGCCGCCGCTCGCCGGCATCTGGCGCTGCGTCTGCACGGACGTCGCCATCGCTTTGGTGTCGACCGCGGTCGGGCCGTCGATCAGCGGTTTCAGCTCGGGTTCGAGGATCTTGACCAGCTGCACCGCGAGGGCGCTGGTGAAGTGGTAATTTGCCGCCGCCGGGCCCGGAATATAGGCGGTCGCCGAGCCGTAGAAGCGGTCGCCGAGGAAGAACACAAACGTCGCGGTGCGGTCGACGACGCGCGAGGAGATGATGCCGCCGCCGCGGGCAAAGCGGTCGTACCGGTTGTCGCCGGTACCGGTCTTGCCGCCGACCGGGAGAAGGCTCCCGTCGCTCGCTTTATAAGCCCCGGTCAGCCGCCGCGCCGTACCGTCCGAGACGACGCCCATCAAGGCGCGGCGAATAGTCTGGGCGACCTCGGGCGCCATCACCTGTTCGGGCTGGCCCCCAGGAGTCACAGTCGTGTCATAGGGCGTATCGGCGGCGAAATGCAGTTGCTCGATCGAGACGGTCGGCGTCCTGACACCGTTGTTCAGGATGATGCCCATCAACTCGGCAAGCGCATCCGGCCGATCGCCGGAGGCGCCGATGGCTGTGCCGAGCGAGGGGATCAGGTGGGAGAACGGATAGCCGACCTGCCGCCAGTTGTCGTAAATCCGGCTGAACGCGTCCTGCTCGAGCAGGATGCGGATGCGCGTATCCTGCTTCTGCATACCCCCGGTGAACAGCCAGCTGTAGACATCCTGGCGTACCGGTCCGCTCGCATCCAGGGCCTGCTGGAAGGTGGCGTCGGGGTGCTCCTGCAGATAGCTCGCCAGCCACAATTCGAGCGGGTGGAGGCCCGAAACATAACCGCGATCGGCCAGCGAGAGTTTCTCGGGTGAACAGCTGAGAAACAGCTCCCACAGTTTCTGCTCGTCGAGGTCGTAATGCTGCAGATGCCCGACCAGAAACGCCTTGAACTGCGCGAGACGCGCATCGGGATGCAGCGACAGGTATATCGTCGCCAGCCGACGCGGCACCGGGCTCGTGCGTTGGATCAGCTGATCCAGCATCTGATCGGTGTTTAGGCCCTTCAGATCCTTGTAGAACCGGGTCATAAACCGGCGCCCGTCGGCGTCCGCGAAGCGGTGCAGATAGACCTCGCGCTGCGGATCGTCGGGGTTCTGCAGCAGGCTCTTCACCTGCGTACCGCTTTGACCGGAGTAGTAGTCGCGGATGTCGCGCAGCACCCGGACAAAGGCGAGATTGATCGAGTTGTGAAATGCGTCCTCGACCGTCGGCATCCCGCTGTTTTCCCAGCTCTCGAAATTGCCGAAGCTCTGATTGCCGCCGCCGGTGAAGAACATTTCGGGCGCCGCCGAATAGCGCCGCTGCATCGCCGCGTCGAGCATCGGCTGCAATGCGCGGTTGCTCGTATGGGCGAGATAGGTGGCGGCCCACCCGGTCAGCGGATCCTGGGCCCCGGCGGCCTGTTTCATCAATTCGCGCGGCGTAAGCGTGGCGAAGCGATGATGCAGCGTCACCATGATGTCGAGATAGGTGACGAGGGTGCGCAGCTTGGCCGTGGAGCCGAGCTGCAGCTTCGCGCCGGAATTGATGTCGAATGGCTTGTTGAGGCTGTCGGCGTGGATGCGCAGATAATTGCGGTCGGCGCCGCGCTCGTACAGTACGAAGCTCCAGGTGAGCTTGCTGGGATCCTCGCCACCGAGCAGGTTGTGACCGATCATCCCGGCTTCAGCTACGAATTTCCGGTCGGCCAGTTTCTGCAGCACCGCGGTAACGCGCGCCTGCGCCGCGGTGTCGACCGACGTCTCGGCCGTCAGGTCGAGCCGGTCGAGCGCATAAAGGTCGGGAAGGCCGAGTAGATAGACCAGGCGGTCCCGCACCTCCTCGGTCGACTTCTGACGAACATAGGACACCGCGCTGATCGGCGGCGGCTGATCCCGGAAGCGCAGATCCGCCGCGAGCGCCGCGTCGCGCAGCTGCGGATCGATGACTCCGTTGTCGCTGAGGACGCGCAGATAGCTGTCCGTCAGATCGGCGAGCGCCTCGCGATCGGTGACCAGGTAATAGCTCGGCCGGCGCTCGGCCAACAGCAAGCTCAGCACCTGCCGGTAAACCTCGCCCTTGCGCGCCAGCTGTGCCTTGTTGCGCGGGGCCGTGGTCAGCACCCGATTGGCCTCCTTCAGGTCGGTGCCGAACCAGACCCACAAAGCCTCAGGCAGGCCGATGACCTCGCCATAGCCGGGCATCGAGCTGAGCGGCGTCGAATTGAGGTAGGTCGTGAGAATTTCTTTGCGCCGGGCGAGGGTATTGCGCCCGCCCGAATATACATGCGCTGATGCCGTCAGCATCTGCCGCAGCTTTTCGCCGACCCCGCCGGTCAGTCCGCGCGGCGAATGCCGAAATTTCTCGATCTGCGTGGCAAGCGTGCTGCCGCCGCCTTCCTTGACGCCCGGGATGAACCAGCCACCGATCCGGCCGGCGACCGCGAGAAAAAAGCGGTTCCACTCGACGGCCGCGTTGTGCTCCGGCTGCTGCCGGTCGAGCAGATAGCGGTCCTCGATGAACAACAGGCTTCTCGAGACGAGGTCGGGTATGTCTTGAAAACCGCTGTAGACCCGTTCCGGAAACTGGGCGGAATAAATCTGGTCGCCGGTACGATCAAAAATCCGGATGCCGGTCTCGTCCTTTTCGGGATAGATGGGGAACGCGCCAAGCCCGACAAAGCGACGCATACCCTGCGACCAGCGTGCCTGGCCGTTGACCTGGAAGTGGTGCTCGGCCAGGGAAGCGATGAATTGCGGCAACTCGACATAGCCGAGCCGCTCGTCATAAGGCCCGGCCTTGGGAAAACGGATTGCATCGCTCGGGCCGGCCTGGACGCCGAAGCTCATGCCGCGGTCGAGGCGATCGAACAGCATCGCCTCCGCATGCGAGGTTTGCATCTCCCAGTACACCGCCCAGCCGATCAGGCCCAGCACTACCAGGACAACCACCCAGCGCAGCACACCGATGAGCGGGATAAGCGAGAAAGACCAAGCCCGCTGTCCTTGCTCGCTTTTCTGGCGAGGCGGATTGAAACGTGCAAGCCGCCCCCATACCGTGTCGGCAATGGCCATGCTTCCAGCTCTTCCTAGCAAACAGATCCAGATTCGGCGCCGCAACTCACGGGAGGACGTAAGTTACGGTGCGATTGACGCCCCGGAGCAGGGAACGCCTCATGCCGGCCGAAAGATCCTGCCGGCCGAGGTCATAACAGTTGCAAACGCAGTCGGTTCTTGCCTTTCGGTTTCGCGGTGGACGAGGGAATGAAACTAGGCATTGTATCCGATGTCCATTGCAACGATCCCGGCCTTTTGCGGGCCCTGGCGCTGATGGGGGATATCGACGAGCTGATCTGCCTCGGCGACAGCATCTATGAGTACCGGTTCTCAAACGAGGTGGTCCGGATCCTGCGGGAGCGGAACGCGCAGGTGATCCTCGGCAATCACGAGGAGTGTTTCTTCGGGCCGCATGGCGCCCGCGCACGGGCTCGGGATGGTATCGACCGCGATCTCGCCGACTGGCTCGCCGCTCGGCCGCATCGCCACGAGCTTGAATTCGGCGATAAATCCGTGCTGCTGGTGCATTCCACCCCGTGGGAGCCGCGCGGCTCGTACATTCATCCGAACAGCAGCTTGCTTACGCGCTTTGGTGAAGCAAATGCCGATTTCGTGCTCTACGGCCACACCCACCAGCAAATCGTTCGGCGGATCGGTCGGGTACTCGTGGTCAATCCGGGCTCGGCGGGCGAAGCGCGCGATCCGCGCAACGGCGGCCAACTGAGTTGCGCCGTGCTGGACACCGTGAGCGAGGAAGCGCGGCTGATCGATTTCCCGGACCCGCAGCGGCAATGCCCCTAGACCCGATTGTACGGTACTTCGAGAATTATCCTCCCGGTGCGATATTCGAGGGAGGACCGATCGCGGTCACCGCGGCCGACATCGTCGAGTTCGCCGGCAAATACGACCCGCAAGCCATGCATACCGACCCCGAGGCGGCAGCCGAGGGCCGGTTCGGCGGGCTCATCGCCAGCGGCTGGCACACCGCGGCCTTGATGATGCGGCTGTTTGCCGCGCATTTCCTGTCGCCCGCTTCGAGCATCGCTTCGCCCGGGATCGACGAATTGCGCTGGCCGAACCCGGTGCGGCCCGGAGACGAGCTGCGGCTGCGGGTCACCGTGACCGAAGCGCGCCGTTCGCGCTCGAAGCCCGACCAGGGCATTGTCCACAGCTTCGTCGAGGTGCTGAACCAGCGAGACGAGCCGGTCATGACCCTGAAGCCGGTCAGCCTGATCCGCTGCCGACCGGACTAGCACATTTTCGGCTGGGGCCAGCCGAGCCACTGACAGATCCCGCAGGCAGCGCCCGGCAGATACCGGCCCGCGCTTGTCATGGCGGCGGCGTCATGGTTCGATCGACCTACTCGCCCGCGACTCCCCGGGAAGTCGAATGACCGACAATATCATCGTCGACACCGCCACGCGCATCTTCATGGATTTATGCGAGGCGCAGACGGTCAATGCGGCCGAGGAAGGCCGGTGGCCGGAGTCGCTGTGGAACGCGCTGGAGGAAAGCGGGCTGCCGCTGACTTGGGTCCCGGACGATCTCGGCGGCGCCGGCGCCGAGATGATCGATGGTTTCGCGGTGTTGCGGGTGGCCGGCCGCTTCGCCGCGCCGGTGCCGCTGGCCGAGACATTGATGGCCGGCTGGCTGCTTTCGCAGGCTGGCATCAACGCGCCCGCCGGACCCATGACCATCGCCCCCGTGCATGAGGACGGCAATATCGTCCTCGGGCCCGACGGCAAGCTCGCCGGGCGGGCGCGGCACATTCCATTTGCCCGCACGGCCAAGCACATTGCCGTGCTGGCGACAAAGGCCGGCACGCCCGTCGTGGCGCTGGTCGCTGCCGAGGGGCTGGCGATCCGCGAGGGAACCAGCCTCGCCGGCGAGCCGCAGGACACGGTCACGTTCGACGGCGCGGTCCCGGTCGCCTCCGGTCCGGCGCCCGCCGGTCTCGACCCGTCCGCGGTCGCGCGGCTCGGCGCCGCGGTGCGGACGCAGCAGATGGCCGGTGCGCTCGAACACATTCTCGACCAGTCGGTACAATGGTCGCTCGACCGGGTGCAGTTCGGCCGGCCGATCGCCAAGTTCCAGGCGGTGCAGCACAATCTCGCGACTCTCGCCGGCGAAGTCGCGGCAGCGGGCGCCGCCGCCGATCTCGCCGCCGAGGCGATCTCGGAGCACGGCATCTCCGGCGAGACCGTGGCGAGCGATGTCGCGGTCGCCAAGGTTCGGGTCGGCGAGGCCGCCGGCAACGGCGCGGCGATCGCGCACCAGGTGCACGGCGCGATGGGCTTCACCTACGAGCACTCGCTGCACCAATCGACCCGCCGGCTCTGGGCCTGGCGCGAGGAGTTCGGCAACGAGGCGTTGTGGGCCGAGCGTCTCGGCCGGATGGTCGCCGAGCGCGGCGCCGATGCGTTGTGGCCCTTCATCACCCAAGGTACCTAACGACAGGGCACCTAACGACAGGATTGCGAGGCGGCGATGGCCTTCAATTTTCATTTCGACCCGGTCGACCTGCCGCCTGAGGCAAAGGAGGTACGCCAGGAAGTACGCTCCTTCCTGCGCCAGGAGATCGAGGCCGGCACGTTTGCGCCCGACAGCGAGCGGGCGCCGTTCTCGGTGGCAAGGGCCTTTGCCCGCAAGGTAGGCGCCAAGGGCTGGATCGGCATGACCTGGCCAAAGCAATACGGTGGGCATGAGCGCTCGCATCTCGAACGCTATGTCGTGATCGAGGAGATGCTGGCGCATCGCGCCCCTACCCGCGCCTACTCGACCGCCGACCGGCAGAGCGGCCCCGTCATCCTGCGCTACGGCCAGGAGAAAGTCAGGCAGGAGATCCTGCCGCGTATCG
>Ga0070766_10001772_pt1 | contig 10620 bp, 10 predicted proteins | sample HubBroMetageWFT6_FD_69782 | JGI IMG/M metagenome (GOLD analysis project Ga0070766, IMG submission 69782) | Warmed and freeze-thawed soil microbial communities from the Hubbard Brook experimental Forest, New Hampshire - Hubbard Brook CCASE Soil... | ecosystem: Environmental > Terrestrial > Soil... | reverse complement strand
AGCGCTGCGCCCGACATAAGATTGGAAGTGTCCCAGTGGCAGGATCGAGCCGACGAAGCTGTGATCGAGGGGAAGTTGGACGCAGCCTTCAGCGCGGAGCATCCGCCCTCCGCCCCGCAGAGTGAGGTTCTTTTCGAAGTTGATTTTGTCCGCGTGGTGGGGACCGCTCAAAGAGTTCGATCCCCTCGTCCTACGCTGGCCCAGTATTTACAGCTTCCCCATGTGGTGGTCGAGACCTGGGCGGGCGAACAAACTCCCGTGGACCGTCCGCTGGCTCAGTTTGGCGCGAAGCGGCGTGTTGTCCTCAGCGTTCCATTCTTTGCGGCAGCAATGTTCGCAGTTGCGAAACTTTTGGGTGGCGTCGCCGTCGACCAGTACTGCTCCGCAGTTCTTATCTACCTCTGGAAATTTCTGCGGACTCGGGGTACAGTATGTGCGGCCACTCCCCAGCGTCAGGATGGATTGTCCCCGCAGTTCTATCTTTTCCCCTCATATCGGAGTGGTATGCTTAGCGCGAAAACCGTAAACCAGGCTGGGCCTCTTGTCTTCTCATTCAAGGAGGAAATCGTCTCATGGGCGATCTAATGTTGATGCGTCAGACTCCAGTCTCTCTACTCCGCGACTGGCTCGCCAAGAATACCGAGAGCCTGCGCATGATTCCCGAGCGCGACATGATTCTGCAGGCGCGCTTGGCCGTCCCCGAGATCTCGCAGATGGATAACGGGGACATTGCGTGGGAAATCCACCAATGGGCGAAGACTCACAGCTTCTTGCCAGTGGACTTACCCGGCGTTCCCATTCCCGGCAGCTCCGGAGCCACTCCAGTACGCGCCGGCGATCCGGAAATTATCGACCGCTTGAAGTCTCTCCTCAAAACCCTTCAGTCGATGCCCACCGACATCAAGTGGACCGGGAATGATGCCAGCGCCGCGATCTCAGTCTCGGGATTGACGGCCACCTTGGGCCCCGTGGAGGCGACAGCCGGGTGGGACCGAACGCTGGAATTGAAGACCAGCGTTTCGGGCATGGAATTCTCGGGCAAGATTGATCCGTCCAATAAGAACTGGGAGATGACATTCACCATCGGCAATGACGTGCCCAATCTGGCGGACGTTGCCACTGTCTTCCAGAAAGGCGAGAGCGCGCTGCGTGGCGTCGTGATGAATGCCGACAAAGTCGACCTCAAGAATCCGTCGAAAACGGTGGCGCTATTCAAGCCATACGTGGACCCGATTAAAGGTGCGGTCGACGCGGCCAGCAAGATAGCCAAGCAGCGCCCCGGCGACATCAGCTTCGGAGTCTCGCTCAAAGGTCCTTTGCCGAATTCCCCTGGTCCGGGCGGTGTCACCGTAACCGCTGGGATTACGATCGTCTTCTGAAGGCTGCCTGTACCTCTCAAAGTCGAGTGCCCGACTTCTGCTACGGAACTTTCGCAGCGAGACTCTGGCCCTGGCGGAAGAGGCGTTCAGCCGCTCGATTGCAGAGTGATGGAGGGCGGAGCAAGAAGCTCCAATATACAACCATTCGCAAACACGTGAACAACCTCTGGCTTCTGTGGCGGCGAAATGATCCGCGATCTCCATGAAACTCCCGCTTTGAGAAAGGTGCCAGTGAAAACTCTGGTCTTTAACATGATCCAGGATGGTGGTCCCATTCTCGACCACGACGACTCTGAGGAGCAGCAGCGGTCGTTGGAATCCACCTGCCGGAAGTTCTGCAGATTCCTGAAAGAGGGGCAAAGCTCCGCAGTAACCAAGAAGCGGTGGAAATGACGTATGAGGAAAATCCCCAAACCCCCCAGAACGGGATTTCCCTCATACTTGGAAAGCGACATTCCCAGCGCACGGCTACTACTGTTGTCCCCGATCAGAAACAATCAAAGCGAGCAGTCGAGCTACACACTACATCCTTGACCTACCTACAAATTCTTCATACGAGGCCTTTTGTTCTTCACCATAGGCCTTAAAGAGTATTCGCGTTCGCCGATCGATCTCGATCAGCTTCTTCTTACTGCTCCCGAAGTGTGCGCATCGGATCCACATTGGCAGCTCGTAGTGCAGGCGCAAGCGCCGCGATCACCGAAACCAAAACCAACACGAATGTGACCAGCAAGAAAACGGACCGGTCCAGGGGCTCAACTCTGAACAGGACATCGGTGACGAGCTTGGTGGCGAAGATCGATGCCAACGCTCCGAGCGTAATGCCGAGACATGCCAGTACCAGGGCGCGCCTTAGCACAAGCCGCAGCATATCGGAGCGCGAGGCACCCAGCGCCATTCTGAGACCAAGTTCACGCATTCGCTCCGAGACAATGTAAGAAAGAACGGAATAGAGACCGAGCGCGGATAGCAGAAGAGCAATCGCGGCGAAGCCGGAGACGAGGAACGCTTCGAAGCGTGGTTGTGCGGACTGCATGGCTATGTTGTCCGCGAACGTGTGGTAGCCGAACAGCGGAGCATCTTTATCGAAACGAGCAACGATCTTGCGAGCCGCGTTCTCGTAACTGTGAGGGTCGCCCGAGACCCTCATCACTACCACGGGGCGCTGGTGGGAGGGATCTTGCGCCCAGGGCAGGTAGAAGCGCGGCTGGAAAGTATCCCACAGGTCGTTGGCCCTGGTATCGCCGACCACTCCGATAATCTGACGCGCGATAACTGGCTCCGTGCCGTGTTCGAACGTGGGCGTGAAATAGCGTCCGATGGGATCTTCCACCGGAAAGTATTGGCGCGCGAAGGTCTGGCTGATGACTGCAACCAGAGCCGCCTTTGGATCGTTGTCGTGGGACGTGAACGTTCGTCCGCGAAGAAGTGGAATGGACAGGGTCTCGAAGTATCCCGGCATGTTTGCGGCTGCCACCGCGGCCGGAGGGTCGTGAGGAGATACCACGAAGCCGGGTATCGCGACGTTCGTCCACGTGGCCCATGCGGAGGCATCGGGGCGCGGTTGGCCGGCGGCGACTTGTTCGACGCCGGGCAGCGCGGCAAGCTCCGGAAGAAGCTTTTCGTAAAAGGCGACCTTGGTGGGAACGGGATAGCGTTTGTTGGTCAGGGCGACGTCAAAGAACAGGGTGTGCTTCGAGTCAAAGCCGGGATCAACGTGAAGAATGTGGAGCATGCTCTTGATGAGCAATCCGGAACCGATGAGCAAGGTGAATCCCAGTGCGGTTTGCGCCACGACGAGGCTGTGATGCAGGTGGTTGCGGCGGCGGCCCGAGGTAGTGTTGGATGCGAGTTCTCGCAGGGCGCTGGCCGGGTCCGCGCGTGACATTCTCCACGCTGGAACAAGACCGAAGATGAGTGCGGTCGCTGCCGAGAGCGCCACTGCAAAAGCCAGGACGCGGGCATCGATGGAAATGTCGTATAGCCTGGGCAGATCCTCCGGAATAAAACCAAGTGCGACACGCAGTAGCGCGGCCGACAGCAGGATACCGGCAGCTCCGCCGCCCAGGGCGAGGAGCAACGCTTCGACCAAAAGTTGACGCACGACGCGAATGCGGCTGGCGCCTAAGGCTGTGCGCAGAGCAACTTCGGGGCGGCGTCCATTGGCGCGAGCGAGAAGGAGTCCAGCAACGTTGGCGCAGCCGATGAGCAGGACTGCTCCAACCGCGGCGCACAACAGCGCCAATACCGGCCGTACGCTGGAGACAGCCTGGTTTAGCAATGGGGTGACGGCAACACCAAGCTTGTAGAGATCTTCGGGATGACTCTGCGCCACGCCCCGTTGGATCGTGTTCATTTCGGCGAGGGCTTGCTGGAGGCTGACTCCAGGCTTGAGGCGACCCACGATGGCCAACCGGTCCGCGTCACGGAGCAAAGTGCCCGCATCGGCACCTTCTGCGTCGATCCCGAACGTTGACCAGAAAAGGGCGGGCTGTCCGATGGGATAGTGGAACCCGGACGGCATGACCCCGACTACGGCGTACGGCTCATCGCTGATCTTTATGGTCTGACCGATCGCATCCAGCGAGGAACCGAAGTCGGATACCCAAAGCTCGTGACTCAGAATGGCGACGCGATGACCTGGCTGTTCCTCCTCTGCCATAAACGTGCGGCCGAGGGCGGGAAGCACGCCGAGCGTGGAAAACAGATTCGCAGAAACGCGTCCCCCGGTGATCACTTGCGCGTCTTCTCCATTCGCCTTGCTGAACAGGCGGCCGATCTCTTCATAGGAGGCAAGAGACGCAAAGGAGCGGTTGTCGCGTCGCCAGTCAAAGAAGTCGGGATAGGAGGTTTCGAGATAGTCCGCAGCCGCAACATTTGTGGCCGCCACTCCTGGCGGAAACTCCAGAGTAGAAATCCCTACCAGCTGTTCAGCGTGCGGGAACGGCAACGGGCGCAGGAGAATGCCGTCGACGAGACTGAAGATTGCCGTTGTCGCTCCAATCCCTAGAGCCAGGGTGAGGACTGCGGTCACGACGAATGCCGGGCTGCGACGAAACCGGCGGAGAGCGAAGGTTAGGTCCTGCGTTACCGTCGAGAACATGGCGTGATTGTTGCAGGATATACCGTACCGACCAATCGTTTCCTCAGAATGGACACTGCCCGGTCAACGTTCTGACCCGAGTGGGCGTCTGCTGTCAATTCAACGTTTCACCAGAATCCCTGAATAATTGAGCCTGTTCGTCGTTGTGAGTGATGGACATAAAACGCCGGCCTTCGTGAACTCGCCGAGTCACTTTGCGGACATCGGGAAGTTCAAGGCGTGCCCGTTCGATCATCCATGGGGCAAACTCGATGATCTGCTTGCCGGGAGAATTTCCTGTGCGATGGGTCTGCGGACCACCATGCCGCTAACGCGGAGCACATCGGCGACCTGTTGCATGGTGATCCCACGGCTCAGGGGAGTTGAAGCTCAGAATGAACAGTTGCAACTCGGCGCTTTTCGGGTTTGGGAAGTCGGCAATTCAGGAAACCTTTGGCCGATGGCGCCAGTTACAGCAAGATCACGCAGAGCCTGCAGACGACCGCACCCACGATATCGCGCTGGAAGCAGCGTTTTGAAGGACAAGGGAGGGCGAGTCTGGACCCGCGTCACAAAGGTAGTCAAACGCGCGTGGCGACTGCGGTGGTGCAAGCCCGCATCGCGCGCAAGGCGCAGCAGAAGCCTTCCGATGGTTCCACGCATTGGCCGTACCGGAAGATGGCGGAAGCGCTGGGGGCTCAGCAACCCGACCGTGCAGCGAGTGTGGGCGCAAGCGCGGTTGAAGCCGCATCGGCTGGACCGCTACCTGGCCTCCAACGATCCACGGTTTGAAGAGAAGGCCGCAGACATCATCGGCCTGTACATGAATCCGCCGCAGCACGCGGCCGTTTTGCGTCGATGAAAGACGGCGATTCAGGCGCTTGACCAGACTCGATCCAGTGCTGCCGTTGTCGCCGGGACGCGCCGAGCGGCATGGCTTTGAGTACTATCGCTATGGCACGCTCTCGCTGTACGCCGCGCTCGATGTGAAGACCGGGTGGTGCACGGCATGACTGCCGCCCAGCATACTAGCCGCGAGTTCATAACCTTCCTGACGGGACTTGTCGAGCGCGCCGAACGGGCTCAAGAGATTCACGTCGTGCTCGACAACCTTTCCGGTCTTCACCGGTTCGAGAACGTGCTCAATCGGCGGTACCGCATTGATGAGTTCGCCAGCTCTCTCGTAACCATTCCGGGAAGTAATCGCGGTCACCGTTCTGCCAGTCGTGGTCACCATCTTCTGAGCACGGTTTTTCGTAGCGCCGTTATTTCTCGGCGGTGCGGAGGTACAGATGTGGTGCGGGCACCGCCTTCTGCGGCACCCGCATCACCGTCTGATAACCGCCGTTTACGCGACGGCTCTCTGCTTCGGTTCGGAGACTTGGTTCTTGGCAGACGGCTTGGCGAGGAACTTCACCAGCGCGCCGTTCACTTCGTCCGCGTGAGTCCAAATCACTGCGTGCGGTCCATCTTTAATGACCAGGAGTTCGGCGCCCTTCACCAGCTTCGCCGTGCGATGCCCAGCGGCTGAGATCGGAACAATCCGGTCCGCCTCGCCATGGATCACCAGGGTCGGGACATCGATCTTAGCCACGTCGGTTCGGAAGTCTTCATGCCAGGTCGGCACGCAGGCCAGACTGGCGGCGGCGGATGCCCCTGCGGCCACATTCCAGCTTGCCTGGACCGCCTGCCCGCTGATGCGCTTCCCGAGATGGACGTCGGTGTTATAGAAATTCTTGAAGAATTCTGTGAAGAACGCGTAACGGTCGGCAACCACGGCTTTCTCGATGCCCGCGAACACGCTGCCATCGACGCCTTCGGGATTGTCCTCGGTCTTCAGCAGGAAAGGCGGCACGCCTCCGATGATGACTGCCTTGCTCACGTCCTTCGAGCCGTACTTTCCGAGGTAGCGCGCAACTTCACCGCCTCCCATCGAGAACCCGACTAGGGAAAAATCCTGAAGTTTTAACTGCGTTACGAGGGTATGCAGGTCCTGGGCGAAGGTATCGTAGTTGTAACCGGCAGTTGGCTGGCTGGACCTTCCAAATCCGCGGCGATCATAGGCAATAACACGGTGGCCGGCGTCGAGAAGGACTGGGATCTGCTTCTCCCAGGACGCGCTGCTAAGTGGGTATCCGTGGATCAGGATGACAGGCTGACCGGAGCCGTGGTCTTCATAATGAAGATGGATGGCACCGGAGTTCTCTTTCCCGACATCAACATATGGCATAGAAGCCTCCTGAGCAATGCTAGTGATTCACAAGGTGAAGATTGATGGTTGAAGGTTGACGTTGCTTTGATTCTAGATGGCAGCCGAGCGGTCGAGGATTCACTCAAAGCACACTTCTTTGGGGAGATTTAGGTCGTGGGTCAGTCTGATTTCCACAGGGGCTAAACTAGCCCGCACCCCGGCAGGACGAGGACAAATGGCAACTCGCAAAATGGAGTACCGCCGAACATGAAGGTTCACAACGCGCAGCCAGACCATACCGTCCGCTTCGCAGCGGACGCAGTCTCGGGCAGCAGAATACATAGTTCTTCAATCGGATTGAGGAGCGGCGGGAACCCCTGTGGAAATCAGACTGACCCACTACCGAGATTTAGGGTGAGGGTGAATCCGTTAGGCCTGTCCTGCTAGACTCGAAAGTTTGGAGGTGCGGGATTGCAGGCTGTTTATATTCTATCGGGTGTGCGGACGCCGATTGGGAAATTTGGCGGGGCGCTGGCATCTTTGACTGCGGCGGACATGGGAGTGGTGGCCGCCAAGGCTGCGATGGAACGGGCTGGTGTGCAGCCCGAGCAGGTGGAGGAAGGTATCATCGGCAACGCTCGGCAGGCCGGGGGCGGACCGAACGTGGCGCGGCAGATTTCTGTGCGCAGCGGGGTGCCGCAAGAAGTTCCCGCATTCACCGTCAACAAGGCTTGCGCTTCGGGCATGAAGTCGATCGCCCTAGCCTACCAGGCGATTTTGCTCGGCGACGCCAACTGCATCTTGGCGGGTGGTACGGAGTCGATGTCGCGGGTTCCCTATTATCTGGACAAAGCGCGTTGGGGATTCAGGCTGGGCAATCAGGAACTGGTGGATGGAATGTATCGCGACGGATTTTTCTGTCCTCTGGCAAAGATGGTGATGGGGGAAACTGGCGAAGTCCTGGCGGAGGAATACCAGATCACGCGCGAGGAGCAGGATGAGTACGCGCTGATGTCGCAAACGCGTGCGGCACGCGCCATTGCGGCGGGCCGGTTTGACGCGGAGATTGTTCCTGTGCCGATTGAAGGCAAGAAAGGCACGACGACGTTTGCCCGCGATGAACATCCGTTTCCCGACGCGAGCATTGAGAAGCTCGCGAAACTTCCGCCTGTTTTTGCGAACTCCGCAGAAACGACAGGGAGCATTACGGCGGGGAATTCTTCGGGCATTACCGACGGCGCGGCTGCGGTGGTCGTTGCCAGCGAGCATTTCGTGAAACAGAACAATCTGAAACCGCTGATGCGAATCTCGGCGGTTGCGTCGGCAGGAGTCGACCCGCGGACGATGGGGATCGGGCCGGTCCCGGCTCTGCGAAAGCTCGAAGCGAAACATAATTTGCGGCTGCACGAGTTTGGGCTGATCGAGTTGAACGAAGCGTTTGCCGCGCAGGTGCTGGCATGTGACCGGGCGTTGAATCTGAATCGTGACCGGCTCAATGTAAACGGCGGGGCGATCGCGATCGGACATCCGATCGGGTGCACTGGGACGCGCATCACGGTGACGCTGCTGCACGAGATGCTGAAGCGTAATACGAAGCGCGGGGTTGCGACCCTCTGCGTGAGCGGCGGCATGGGGATGGCGCTAGCGTTGGAAAATGTAGTGTGAGCCATGGGGAGTCGGCGAATTAGGCTCGATCGGACGGCCGAGGGCGGCTAGTCCCTACGTCAGCGAAAAATGAACAGCGAACCGCAATTTCGGTTGGCGGCGGAGGCCGATGCTGGCACTCTGCTGCGATTTATGAGGGAGTATTACGTTTTCGACGGCCACGGCTTCGAGGAGCAACAAGCTCACGTGGCGCTGATCGGACTGTTGCGCGATGCGAATCTCGGGCGCGTGTGGCTCATCCTGGATGGCGGTGGGGCGGTCGGGTACGTCGTGCTGTGCTTTGGATACAGCCTGGAGTGGCTGGGGCGGGATGCCTTCGTTGATGAGTTGTATTTGCTGGAGGAGTATCGCAGGCGCGGCTGGGGTCGGAAGACGATGGAGTTCGTGGAGCAGGAAGCGCGGTCGGCGGGGCTTCGCACGCTGCATCTAGAAGTCATGCGGCAGAATACTGCGGCCCTGGAGGTTTATCAGAGGCTGGGGTTCGCGCAACATGACAGCCGACTCATGTCGAAATGGATCGCGAAGGATTTGTCCAAGCCGCAGGCGCGGAACCGACACTGATTGATTGGTACCGTCGCGCAGCTTCAATAAGTGCCCGTCGACACCAACCGACACCCCGCTGCATTGCGCCGGAAAAACCGGGCCACTATACTCAAATGAGCCGCCTTGGCAGTTCCGGAGTAACAATGCCTTTGACCGCAGTGATCGTGGACGATGAGCAGCTCGCCCGCGACGAACTCGCCTACCTGCTGAAAAATGCCGACGATGTGAGCGTGGTCGCGCAAGGCAAGAACGGTCTGGAAGCCCTTAGCCTGATCAAGGAGCACAATCCTGATCTTGTTTTTCTGGATGTACAAATGCCAGGATTGGACGGCTTTGGAGTGATCAAGAAGCTGCTCGACAAGAAGATTCCCTTGCCCAAAATTATCTTCGCCACAGCGTTTGACCAGTATGCGGTGAAGGCGTTTGAGGTGAACGCTGTCGACTATGTCCTGAAGCCTTTTGACAAGAAACGGGTCGCCCAGGCGATCCAGAAAGCACGCGTCAAGCAGGACGCGGATGGATTGCCGTCGGAAAAGATCGAGGCGCTGGTGCGGATGATCGAATCTCAAAAGCAACCGGCTTCGAAGATTCTTTTGAAGACCGTCGGACGCATGTTTCTGGTGGATCAGAAAGACATTTGCTACGCGTGGATTGAGGATGGCGTAATCACGGTTGTGACCGGAGGCGTGTCGGGCATGGAAGGACAATCGAACTGCCGGACGCTCGAGGAACTACTGGACAGTCTAGACACGAATCTTTTTTGGCGGGCGCATCGCTCCTATCTGGTGAACATCAACCGCATCCGCGAAGTTGTTCCCTGGTTCAAGAGCTCCTACCAACTGCGCATGGACGACAAGAAGCAGACCGAGATCCCGGTCAGCCGGGCTCAGACCAAACGGCTGCGTGAATTGTTCGGACTCTGAGCTTTCCCCGATGCCATGAAAAACCTCGGCCCGCGTATCAGGGCAGGCGATTTGCGATTCCGCAAGGTTGATTTGCGCAGGCTTGGCGAAGGTCTGGGTTCGCTCCACCAAAGCGATTAGCTCGTTGATCAGCGTGCCAGAATGCATTCCATGGTCCCCGCCCGCTCAAAAATAGCGGAGCAGCGTTCAAGTCAAACTCCCGAAGGCGGGGTGAAGAAAATACCCCCCTCTCCTCCCTGGGGAGGTTTAACCCGTCAGAGCTTCCAACGCCGTACGGTCTCGAATGATCAGCGTGGGCCCATCCTGCCGAATCAGCTGTTTCTTCCTCAGATGGCTCAAGAGCCAGTCGGTAAGAGCTTCCGGATGCGCAGAAATTCGATCGGCGCCGGCAAAGTCTGAAAAATCATGCGTCATGGCAGGAAACCTCACTCCGTGGAAAACGCCGAGGGTTTGGGACATTCCCTTGGCGACGCGGGAAAGAAGAAACGGCGGTAAAGAAAGGACCAAACGGAGGAAGACTGCCGCCTGCGGAATACGCGACTTCGGCCTCGCCAGGATCGGCGGAGCGATGCAACAATTCGGACGTCAAGCGAGACGCGCTTGAGGGGCTCACAGATAGACCAATCCTGGTCGGTGCCGCCTCCCCCTCAAAAGGCGAACGTTACCGAACCACTGGTTGTACGGGGGCATTTTACCCACAACTCAAACCCAATGGAAGGTTATTTTTCGCTTGATCGGCTTTAGGAAAATTCACTGATTCCAGAAGATCGATGGTTCACACCGATCGGTCGTTCGGTTTCCCGGATCGAATGATCGGGCGCGATGAGTGCGCGCCAA
>Ga0070766_10001769_pt1 | contig 10627 bp, 12 predicted proteins | sample HubBroMetageWFT6_FD_69782 | JGI IMG/M metagenome (GOLD analysis project Ga0070766, IMG submission 69782) | Warmed and freeze-thawed soil microbial communities from the Hubbard Brook experimental Forest, New Hampshire - Hubbard Brook CCASE Soil... | ecosystem: Environmental > Terrestrial > Soil... | reverse complement strand
CACCCGTCGCCAATCTGCGCGCGTTTCGCTGGCAGCCACACTGTCGAGGCCTATATCAGACACCCATGGCCGCTTGAGTTTTCAAAGATATGCGCTTCCTGCGATATGTAGGTCTCCGTGGGCAAAAACTCGGAATGAAATCATTCGCGTTGGAGTTCTTCAGTTCTTCATCGCAGCGCGTTTCATGAATCTAGCCGTTTCACTGCCTCAGTATCAATTCGCCAGCCACAGGCCCCACGAGGTTGGTCATCTCCTCATCGGTCGAATGGGCTACGTGCGAGGGAGGGAGAGAGACACCATCCCTAAGCCTTCGGCTTAGGTCGGTGCAGGCCGTCCGGGGACTATCGAGCGCTGCTCGCACGAAGTCGAACAGCATTCGAGTCCGTTCGTATTGCGTCCGATTCTCATTCGAAACGGATATGAGTCATCTGAACTGCCACTTTACTCTACGCCCGCCGCAACCAAACCTGTTCCTTTAGTAGTTGACACGCTTACGCAATATGCGTAATAATATACGCAATATGCGTAACTCCTCCGTGCTGACTGCGTTGTTCCCACAGGTACGGCAGGGCGTGCTCGCCGCAACGCTCGGCCAGCCAGACAAGTGGTGGTATCTTTCGGAACTCGCCAGCCGTTTGGGCACGAGTCCGTCGAGCCTTCAGCGGGAGTTATCGTCTCTGGTGGCAAGCGGAATATTGGTGCATCGTCGGGAAGGCACAAGGGCTTATTTCAAGGCGCAGACCCAGTCCCCGGTGTTCCGAGACCTGCAGCAGCTCTTCGAAAAAACGGCAGGGCTGGCTCCGATGTTGGAGCAGATGCTAAAACCCTTTGAGAACAAGATTCAGAGTGCTTTTATCTATGGTTCTGTGGCTAGAAGCCGGGAACATGCGATGAGTGACGTGGATGTGATGGTCATTGGCAGAGCAGGTCTTGCTGACCTGTCTCCAGCGCTCCGCAAGGCGGAGGCGCGGCTAGGAAGAGAGGTCAACGTCACGGCCTACTCCCCAGAGGAGTTTCGGGAGAAAATCAAATCGGGCGACCATTTCCTTGCCGCCGTTTTACGAGGACGGAAACAGTTTGTGAAAGGAGGCCAGAGTGACTTGGACGAGCTTGTTGGCAAATAAGGAAGCCCAGAAACACAAAACCTCCAAGAAGGAATTAGACAATATGCGAGCCCTGATCGCCCGCGACCCAGCGGACGCAAGTCTTGCTGGCCTTTCAGCAGATCGGAGATTCGCCACTGCCTACAATGCTGCGCTCCAATCTGCGAATATGGCCATAGCCTGTGCGGGGTATCGGATCGTGAGCAAGGTCGGACACCACCGGGTGTCCTTGGAGAGCACGGAATTGGTGTTGGGCAAAGCCGCGCATAAGTACGCCGACTATTTTGAGACGGGTTGGTGCAGCATTCAACATGTCGACTCCCCAACGTCGACTCAGCCAATGGAATCGAATCCCCCGGCTGTATTGCATAGCCAAAGAAGTTTTCAATGATTCGACGCACTCCACCGTTACTGTGGGAGCCATTTCCATCGAGGTCTCCTATCAGCAACAGAATCGGTTTATTTTGAGATATTTCTGGCAACGACGTTCTCTTCCCACGAGGACTCTACTTCGTTGCCCGCCACCGTTTCCCGAACCGCGACCCTTCCAGTTGTTTCAATAGGGCTTCCTGCTGGAGTCTCGTTATCGAAGGGCACGCTGATCGCTTGTTGCTGGGCAACAGCCGCTTGCGACAAGACAAACAGACAAAGCGATGGAAGTAACCGAAACCGCATAAAAATCCTCCCAACACCCATCCCATTCTAGCTCTATGACCAGGAGGCGCAAGCGGTTTGCTCTAGATCGGAGCATGAAGTGTGGCCTGAGAGGAGAATAATCGGGTGACCGGTGACCGCAAGCGATAGCTTCCTCGATTGTTGGCGTAAGATCGCCATACGCTCAACCCCAGCTGATGGGCGAACAGACGGCGCAAGCTTGTGATATGGCCTGATTGCGACAGTTGAGAGGTGGCCCTGTCCAATCGGTCGTTTCGTTTGCAATGCGAACTGGGATCACGGAAGGAGCTGCCGACCCGATTATCACTACTCTTTTTCAGCCGGCACGATCGCTATATGTAACGTCTGATGGTCGTGCTCGGCGAGAGTGACCGTTTGCGGATCGGAACTGGGAGCCGGAGCGCCGTCGGACGGTGGGGGCGAGTCGGCGATCACGCGGTACTTGCCCGGCGCAATTCCATTAATCACGAAGTGCCCCATTTGGTCTGTGCTGACGGTATCCGAACGAAAACGGTTGTATGGAGTCTCGGGGTCACCGGCGACGCGAACATGTGACCCCATTACCGGCCCGTCATGGTCGGTAACGAACCCATCGAGTTGCGCGCTTGCCGAACTGATGACAATGTCAAGAGCACCCCCAATAGCCCCCTTCTCGACTTGGACTCCTTGTGTCAATACATCATCCAAGCCGAGGTGGACTGACTTTACGTACCAGCCTTGCTCAATGCCAAAAAGCTGAAAAAAGTAGTCACCGTCCTCAACGTATTTGAGTTCGAAGGTACCGTCTTTTTTTACGCGACACCAAGCACCCGAGTCCTCATTTCCACTGGCTGATCTGAGACTCAGTTGGATCCGGTCAAAGTCGAGTGAGCCTAACCCAGCAAGAGTGACGCGGCCGCGAACGCTGGCGCCGCGACCGACCAAGAGAGTAATGGAGTCGATCTTCTCGTTTCCCACTTCGATCTTTTGGAGCGCGTGGGCTTCGTAGGTGCCGTCTTCCCCTCTCTGGTACGCCCGGATAACGTAGCTGCCAGGAAATACTCCTTTCAACCTGAATCTGCCGTTCTCATCGGTCTCGTCGCTGATTTCAAGACCAAAATCGTCTGCTCCCAGCTGATCGAGGTTTACGTATGCTTTCGTCGCGGGCCCACCTCCAGCCCCGATGACACGGCCCGAAACTTCTACGGCCTTGGTCCGCGGCATCGAAAAGTCCGCCTGCATCTCGTCACCGGCATGTAGCGGGACTATCTGTGCCTGGTCGGGTTGCAATACGCCCGGATAGTAGACTGGAGGGTATTGCGCGCCCAGCCACTCTCGGAACCAGTACCCTGAACCCACGGTGGAGCGGTGCGACGGCGGTTCACCAGAATCCGTAGCTCTGAGATAATACGCACCAGGTTTCAGACCAAAAATACGATACTGACCCCGATCGTCTGTCTGAGCCGAAGAAGCGGCCAGCAGTTCTGGCCTGTGCAGGGAAAATTTGTCCAACTCTTCCACGCTCGGTTTGCGCAAGGCAACCACCTGCGCGCCGACCATAGGCTCGCCATTTTCGTCGTTTATCCGCCCCGTAACGACTGCGGCCAGGATCAGCCGGAAAAATATGTCCGTGACTTCTTGGCCGGGCTTCAGCGCCAGCACTGCACCGTCGCGCGTTCCCTTGGACTCGTATTGCTGATCGACGTAGGCCGAGTGGGAAGCAAAAAACTCATATCGGCCGGGTTTGACACTCTTGAGAATGAACTGGCCATTGCTGTCGGAAGTTGTTCCATAAACGTCGGGATGCGGTCCGGAAACTTCCGGGTTGAGCGCCACGTGCGCTGACTTTAACGATGTCCCATCGACAGCTGTGACTACGCGTCCGGAAACCGTACACAGAGAGCGAGAATTCTCGTCTGGCTTGTCAGGCGGTGGAGCAGTCGTCTGCGCGGGTGAGCTGAGCGCCGCTGCTATGATCATCGCTAAGAGAAGCATTGGGCCGTTTAGCTCCCCTTGTATCCTGGTGACACAGGCTTAGACGATAGAATCATACACTTGCGGGCCGCCCCGAGTCAGTGCTCCTAATTGTTGGTGAAACATCTCTTTAACTTTGCCTTAGAGGGCGTTTTTGTGCTCCTTCCTCTGCCCGCAAGTGGGCTGCCCTGAGGGGGACATTTTCTCCATAGACGCTATCGGGTTCATGCGGAATGAAACCCCGCGAACGCCTGAAAAAGCTTCATCACATCACTTGCATCGTTGTAAGGAGCAAGGGATACTCGGATCCGTTCGCCGCGCGCCGAACATATGATCCTCTGGTCGCGGAGTTTCCCCACGGTTTCCCGTGCGCTCTTTCGGCTGTGTGCGAGCGAGATGATGTGAGGAGATGCGGCCACACCATGAACGTCATGAAACGGTTCCCAGCCATATTCGCGAGCGCCATCAACCAGCAGCGCGGCCAATTGACGTGCATGCGCTTCAATTCGGTTCTCCCCTAGGGACAACAACTGTTCGATAGAAACAGTCAGACCCGCTATCGAGACATAGGACATGGTGGACTGCGTGAAGCGCCGAGCATCGGACGTGAAGGAAACTGATTTAGCGTCGAAGTCAAAAGGATCCGGGGCGCCCATCCAGCCTGGCAAAATCGGAAGCTGTTTCAGTAAGGACTCAGACACGGCTGCCAAAGCGACGCCCCCGTGTCCGCCCAGCCACTTGTAACCACTGGTAACCACCGCGTCAGCTTCGAGCGTCGAGGTATCCACCCGCATTGCACCGGCCGCTTGGGTCGCGTCAACGATCAGGAATGCTCCCACCTTCTGAGCACTTCTGGCCAGGCGACGAACGTCCACGAGGGTGCCCGTAGCGTACTGCACACTGCTAACAGCTATGACACCGGTGCTACCGTCTATGGCGCTAATGATCGTGTCTGTCAGATCACGATCAGGAAGATCATCGACAAAATGAACACGGATTTTTTCCAAATAGGACTGGCGAACCCACGGGCGAGTAATTGCGGGAAAGTCGGAGGAAACTGCGAGAATTGTGGCATTGGGTTTGAGACGAAATAGCAAAGGAAATTGTCCCAGCAGTTCGCTTGCACCCGCAAGAATGGCGATGCGTGCTGGATCGTTATGAAACAATCTGCCGGCAACTCCTCTAAGGACGTGCCCGTAGTTGATCTCATTGCTGTCCGACATATAGAGATTGCCATGCCTCGCCACATTCTCAAGGAAGCTGTGCATCGCCGCGACTGCTGGCTGGCCAATCAATCCCAACGATGCTTGATTCAGATACACACTGTCGCGGAGGCATGGATAGTGAGAACGATCCAATAGAGATGAAGTCATTGTCGAATGTAGCTTCCTCCAAATAGCGAGCAAATCCCAACTTGCGGATCGCCGACAACACTGAAAAAGACGAGCGGATGCGTCTCTTGATTCAGGAATTGCAAAGGAGTCAATACCAGTATGGCACGGGTTCGTTCGAGCATGTCCTAAACCAGTTTCAGCTATCGGGCAAAGTAGATCCACGTATCAAGCAAACGATATGGGAGATGCTTAATATTCGAAATGTCATCATTCATCGCGGCTCGGTGGCGGACCGTCGCTTAGTTGAAGGATGTCCGTGGATGGAACTGAAGATCGGACAGCAAGATCGGACAGCCAGTAGTAGTGACGGACTCGATGTTAGGTAGCTATGCAGATGCCTTGTCCTGGTACGTCCGTTGTCTCATAGAGCAACTTTCAGAGCGCTACCGCGACGCCAGTCTTCAAGATCGACTGTCGCCAACTTCCGAGGAACAAGGTTCGTTGGACTCTCGTACAGAGCTGGCAAGCTGCACAAATTCGATGAATGGAAGTTAATCTAGGTGGATCATTCCGCTTTCGATAGTGTTGTGTTTCAGATCGAGGCCCACACCAAGATGCGATCCGGTTACAAGTACGTCACCAACCGCGAATGCCGCGTACGGGTATGAATATCTGCTTTAGTCCGGTAGCCTTTCTCGATCACCACTCGTTCACAACCAAGCTCCGGTTTGCGCGATCAGAATCTCGGCGAACTCCGGTATCCGCATTGGTCTGATTGTTGGGTCCGTTACGGGTCCAATAAATCCGGCCAAAATGGGGGTACCAACGACGATAAAGGTAAGGATTGCAGCTACTTAGACTTGGGTGACTACACTGAAAAGGTTGGCGGCGGCGGTTCAACTCCGTCCCTGGCCACCATGTTTTCAGCAACTTACCCTCTCGCCTTCCCGCATTTGGGTCCGTTATGGGTCCAATTCCGTCCGTTTACTGCACACGTTTTGATAGGCTGCTGAGCTTTTCGACCGCTCTTGCTGCGACTCAGGGACGAACTGCTGGTAGATATCCAGCGTGGTGCTTGATCGCGAGTGCCGCATCTGTGCCTGGGCGTCCTTCACATCCGCTCCGGCCATCTTCAGCCAGGTCGCATGCGAAGTGCGGAGGCACCGCCAGTTCACAAAACCCAGTCCCATCTTCCTGGCCGCAGGCTATGCCGAGCGGCTGGTGCGTCGGCTGATCGCCCAGGAGTTGATCCTCAGTTTTGTGCCCGACGGAGAACAGCGCACCTGGCGCACCCTGACCCGAATGAAACTGCAGCTTAGGTGCGACCGGGTACGAGTGCAGAACCAAATGGAGTGTTTACTGGAAGAAATGCGGATCAAGCTGTCGATTGTCGTGAGCGATCTGCTGGGCGCCAGCGGGCTGCGTATGCTGCTGGCTTTGGCCAAAGGAAAGAGCGACCCGAAGAAATCGGCGCAGTTGGGAGATGAGCGGTTGCGGTGCACGGAGGAGCAACTGGTCGATGCTTTGACGGGCAGGCCGCAGCCCATGTACCGGGAAATGCTGGCGCTGCAACTGGAGCGGCTGCAGCTGATCGACAGTCAAATCGCCAAGCTCAACGCCCTGATCGCGCAAGCCATGAAGCCGCATCAAGAGGCGGTGATGCGACTGGCGGAAGTACCCGGTTTGGGAGTGGATTCGGCGCAACAGATCATCGCGGAAGTGGGCGCGCAAGCCAGTACATTTCCCTCGGCGGCGGAGTTGACCTCCTGGGTGGGAACCTGTGCCGGAAAGGACGAAAGCGCGCCGAACAGAACCACAGCAGCCGCTCCGCGAAAGGGAATAAATATCTGCGGCGGGTACTGAACCAGGCGGCGCACGCTGCGGTGAAGAACAACGGTAGTTATTTTCAGGCCGTGTTCCGGCGTCTGCTGCCGCGGCTGGGCTATCAGTCCGCTATTTGGGCCGTCGCTCATCGGCTCTGCCGCTTGGTCTGGAAGATCTTGCATGAGGGGGTGCGATTTATCGAGCAAGGCCGCGAACCGGATCCCCGGGCCAAGAAGAAACGCGCTCAGATGCTGGCGCGAGCCCTTCGCAAGCTTGGGTACGAAGTCACAATCACACCCATAAACCCTGCTATCGCCGAGAACGGAAAGCAAATTTAGCAGAGAATTTTCGAGGGAGTGCAATCGCGACTTCGGTTCTACCCGTTAAGGGAAGACCTGGTCTTCGTTGCGTTCCGTCAATTTTCCATTCGCCCCCTGTAAGACTTACTAGTTCCGCCCTCGAGCCCCGTCAGCTAGCCTAAATTCATGGGACAGGGAGCGGCGCAGCCACCATAAGACCATAGCCGTCGCACCAATCATCTTGCTGACCGGACGTGCGAACTCTTAACCATCCTGTGGAGCGACGCCAGCACAAAGATTCCGTCGGTGAACAAGAATGACAGCAGCGATATTAGGTGTCCTGACGTATGTATTTCTCACGGTGGGTTGATGCTGAAGGGTTTGCCTCGAAAGCAGATCGATCTGGAAGCTCCTGAAGGAGTCGGATTCGATGGAATCGGATTCCTAATCGCAAGCGTTGAGGCGAAGGCCTCTGAAGTCGAGACTAGCCGATGCTGAGACTCTTGGTTGTCATGCTGCTGGCAGCGGTCCTTCCAGCGCAAAGTTCTGAGGCCCCACCAAGCGATCCACTGGGTCGGATTACCCCACAGGACGCGGTTTTCCGGTTCCTTGAAGCTTGCCATGCGCGCGAATATTCAAAGGCGGCCCACTACCTGGATCTGCGTCAAATGTCCCCTGCCGACCGAGAAAAGGAGGGTCCGCAACTTGCTCAGCAGTTGGAAGATCTGTTGGACGATACGCCATTCGATATCGAGACGCTGAGCCGCAGTCCGGAGGGAGACCTCGCTGACGGCCTCTCGCCTTCGCGGCAGCGCCTTGCCGCCTTCCAAGTCAACGGACAGCCTATGCAGTTGGATCTGGAGCGTGTGGAGCTGAAACCCGGATTCAAGGTCTGGCTCGTCTCAGAGGGCAGCATCCCGCTGATTCCGAAAGCACACCAGGTTGTGGGCGAGACGCCATTCGAGAAGAAGCTGCCGCAAGTGCTAGTGACGCATGAAATACTCGACACGCCTTTATGGCGCTGGATTGCTCTTTTGGCAATCAGTCTCGTGCTCTGGTTTGCGGCGGGACTGGTCTCTCGTGCGATCGTTCTCACTTTCCGCCGGCTGGCGCATTCAAATGCAGACGCGTTTCTCGAACCTGCGCGCGTTTGTCTGGCGATCGCGGGCGTTCGCGGTGCCATGGCATTTGCACCACCGGCCACGGTGCCACGGTTATATATGGAGCGCTCCCTAGCAATGGCCTTCTTCCTTGGACTCGCATGGGCAGGCTCCGCCGTGATCGATTTTACGGCAGAGCGTTGGCGTTCCCGATTGGACCCTCGCATGAAGGCGATGACCTATTCCGTGCTTCCTCTAGGCAGGCAGATCGCCAAGCTATCCCTGTTTCTGATTGCGATTCTGGCCGTAGTGAGCGCATGGGGGTACAACACAGCGACGATTCTTGCTGGCCTCGGAGTGGGCGGTCTGGCTATAGCGCTGGCGGCGCAAAAGACCATTGAGAACCTCTTCGGAGGCATCTCGGTCATCGGCGACCGGCCCGTCTTGGTTGGTGATTTCTGCCGGTTCGGCACCCACATCGGAACCGTGATGGACATCGGGCTGCGATCTACCCGCATTCGAACGCTCGATCGAACGATCGTCAGCGTACCCAACAGCCAGTTCTCGGCTATGGAGCTGGAGAACTTCAGCGCACGAGACAAGATCTGGTTCCACGTGACGCTGAACCTCCGCCGAGACACCACTTCGGACCAGTTGCTCCAAGTGTTGTCCGCTGTGCGAGAGATTCTAAAGCACCACTCGAAGCTGGAAACCGGCGATATTCCAGTTCGCTTCACCGGAATTGGGAGTTATTCGCTCGACCTCGAGATTTTCGCCTATGCGGCTACCTCCGACTCCGATGTGTTCCTTGGGATTCAACAGGAATTGCTGCTCGAGATGTTGCAGGCCGTAGAACGTGCAGGAGTGGCATTGGCGGTGCCGCTCCTCGAGAGCACTCACGCCCGAGAGCTTGCGCCGGCATCGCGATAGGCACACCGGCCAATCATTTTCTCGAATCCGTTTAGTCGCTAGCCTCGTACAAATGGCCTCACCCACACTGATCTTCTCGGCAATTTCTTCAGGGCGCTGTTTGCCGGATTCCAATCACACCAGACTTCAATCCGAACCTTAGTAGTAGGCCATCGGACCTCCTTCCGGTCATAGGGGCTGGCCCTCTGCGACTTCTCGCCCACCTCGCCTGCGTGATGTTCTCCACGTCACTCGAGCGGGCGAGCAAACGACAGCTCGTGGCCGTCCGGATCGGACATGTGGAAATAGCATTCTTTGCCCGCACGTATGCCCAGAATGCATCCACGTCCGCCACGTAGAAAATCAGCCGCTCCCACCGAGTCACCAGTTCACCCTGTTCCAGATTCAGGATTGGATACGATGCGTCTTCGAAGGTCGTTGATAGGGCTGGCTCGTGTACCGCAGGGTATGGGACGGAATCAGACGATAGTCAGTATGCGGGGGCGTGGTTCAGCTGGTTAGATAGAACGCCTGCCTGTCACGCAGGAGGTCGCGGGTTCGAGCCCCGTCGCCTCCCGTTAATTCTCATGTGTCTCCGAAGGCTGGAGGATTCGATGACTTCCTGGAATGACACGATTGCCTACGGGTCGCATCGACAGGCAGTAAACAGGCACTGCTACGGAGTGAAGTGTGTGCGCTGTTACAAGCCCGACCACTAATCGCGGTGGTCGATCGCGTATTCGGTACTATTACCACGGATCTTGAGCAGTTCAGGCCACGAGGCTGGCCCATCGGTGCCCGCCGCATAGTTTGGGAAGTCTCGAGCCGGTAACTGCGCCCATGCTTCTTCAATCGAGTAATAATTTGCCACTCCGCCTGTACTTCGTCTCGGCGCGTAAATAGCGTTGCGTCGCCACGCATCGAGTCGAGCAACAGAGTTTCGTACGCAACCGGCCCTTTCGAGCCAAAGCTCGCTTGGTAAGAGAAGTTGGCCTGAACCGTTACTGTACGCACTTGCGTTCCTGGTCGCTTCGCGTCGAACGCGATCGAGATTCCCTCGCCCGGCTGAATGCTAATTGTGATGACATTCGGATCAATACGCGACGCGTGCTCGCAAACAATGCCTGCGGCGTCGGTTTGAGATGCACGCGGATCAGATTTCGTGCAAGACGCTTCCCAGTCCGGATGTAGAAAGGGACTCCAGCCCAACGCCAGTTCTCAATCTGAAACTTTACAGCTGCGTAGGTCTCGGTTGTGGAGTTGGGATTCACGCCTGGCTCTTGCCGATAGCCCGGTACGCGTTTCCCATCAATCATGCCGGAACCATACTGCCCTCGAACGGTGAATCGTGCTACATCCTCGACACTCATTGGCCGAATCGATCGAAATACCTGCACCTTCTGTTCACGCACCGAATCCGCATCAAACGC
>Ga0070766_10001768_pt1 | contig 10627 bp, 6 predicted proteins | sample HubBroMetageWFT6_FD_69782 | JGI IMG/M metagenome (GOLD analysis project Ga0070766, IMG submission 69782) | Warmed and freeze-thawed soil microbial communities from the Hubbard Brook experimental Forest, New Hampshire - Hubbard Brook CCASE Soil... | ecosystem: Environmental > Terrestrial > Soil >... | reverse complement strand
CACCCTCGGCATCGACGTCGACGGCCCGCAGAATGACAAGGGTCTCTACGCGCTCATCCCCATCAAGCCCATCAGCACCATGAGCAACGACTACGTCATCCACTGGAGCGCCTTCAGCGACGAGCGTTCGCAAAAGCGTTTCGGCTTCATGTCGCAGGTCTCGCCCGACGGCAAATTCGTCATCACATCCATCGACGTGCCCCACGCCTACGGCACGCGCGTCGTCGATCGCCTCTACAACGGCTTCTATCGCAACTACGGATTTGGCCAGGTCTTCTTTCCCACCCGCGGCGTCCTCGGCTGGTATAGCCGCGACACCGGCAAGCTGACTCCCCTGCCTGGCGCCGACGACCCCAACTACGTACAGACCAGCGCCTTCTGGAGCCCCGAGGGCAAATACCTTATCTACTCGCGCGCAGCGGCCAAAAATCCCTACGCGCCCGGCCAGCCGCAGGCCACTTACGCCAACGATCCCAACGAAACCCAAATTCAGTACGACCTCTACCGCATTCCTTTCAACGACGGCAAAGGCGGCACGCCCGAGCGAGTCATCGGAGCGTCGGAGAACGGGATGAGCAACAACTTCCCCAAGGTCTCACCCGACGGTAAATGGATCGTCTTCGTGCAGTGCAAAAACGGTCTCCTGATGCGGCCCGACAGCAAGCTCTACATCGTGCCCTTTGCCGGTGGCACGGCGCGTCCCCTCGCCTCGAACCTGCCCGTCATGAATTCCTGGCACACCTTTTCGCCGAATGGAAAATGGCTCGCCTTCTCCTCGAAGAGTCCATCCTTATACACCGAGCTGTATCTCACCCACATCGACGCGGAGGGCAACGCCAGCCCCGCCATCCTCGTCGAAAACGCAACCGCATCCAATCGCGCCGTCAATATTCCGGAGTTCGTCAACGTGAAACCGGGCGGCTTCAACCGCATCGACCACCCCGCGACCGACTTCTACCAACTCTTCGACGCCGCTGTGCAGCTCTCTGACAAGAAGCAATACGACGTCGCCATTCCCGCGTGGCAAAAGGCCGTCTCGCTCGATCCCGACGACCCGCGCGCGCATAACAATCTCGGCATCGCGCTCGCCGGCTCCGGAAAAGTCACCGACGCCATCGCCGAATATCAAAAATCGCTTTCACTCAACGGCAACAGCTCGCAGACGGAAAATAACCTCGGCTCTGCGCTCGCGCAGCAGGGCAATCTCGACGAAGCCCGTCAGCATTTCGAAAATGCACTCCGAATCAATCCGGACAACATCTCCGCCGAAGTCAACCTCGGCAATGCGCTCTCAGCCGAAGGCGGCCATACCGAAGAAGCCATCGCGTTGCTGAAGAACGGCCTCGAGAAGCTGCCCAGTTCTCCTGATGGACAGAACGGCCTCGGCGTCGCGCTCGCCCACGGCGGCCAGCTCGAAGAGGCCACCACGCACCTGCAAAAAGCCGTCGACCTCGCCCCGCAGGACCCCGGCTACCACTTCAACCTGGGCCGTGTCTTCGCTGCCCGCGGCCTCTTCTCTGACGCACTCCCGCAATTCTCTGAGGCCGCGCGCCTCACCAACCTGCAGGACCCCGCCATCCTCCAGATGCTCGCCGCCATGCAGTCGGAGACGGGCCGCTACGCCGACGCTGTCACGACCGCCCAATCCGCGCTCACGCTGGCGCGCCAGCAGCAGAACCAGGTACTGGCCGCATCGCTGGAGGAAAATCTGCAGCGCTACCAGGCGCAAGCCGCCACGGGCGCCCCCCGCTAACCGTCAGGAGAACCGCCGATGCACGATCAACCTAAAACGAGCGTCGGCGAAGCCCGCCAGCACACCACAGAACCCGCGCCAAATCCACCAATCGTCACCGAAACACAGCACCAAAGGCACCAGCAGATTCCACCTTTCGATGGAGGCCCCTCGACCCCTCCAGGACTACGCTCGACTGTTCCCCAGAGAACAGGAGTGGAGGTGGGAGGAGCCTGGAAAGAGCAATTTGCGGATTCGCCGGACGTTCTGAAGTCGACGCCTGACCACAAGACAATCGTCCATGCTGGCGGCGTGACCATCGGCGGAGACGAATTTGTCACCATGGCTGGACCTTGTTCGGTGGAAACCGAGCGCCAGCTCATGGAGACAGCCGAGCACGTCGCGCGATGCGGCGCCCGCGTCCTCCGCGGCGGCGCATTCAAGCCGCGCAGCTCACCCTATGCCTTCCAGGGCCTCGGCCTCGAAGGTCTTCGCCTGCTGGCCCATGCACGCGCCGCCACTGGCCTCGCCATCGTCACGGAGGTGATGAGTGCGGCCGACGCGCCGCTCGTCGCCGAATACGCCGACATCCTCCAAATTGGCTCGCGCAGCATGGAGAACTATGCGCTGCTCGAAGCCGCCGCTCGCACCGGCCGCCCCATCCTGCTCAAACGCGGTATGGTCGCCACAGTCGCCGATCTGCTACGTTCCGCGCAGTGCGTCGTCAGCTTCGGCAATCCCAACGTCATTTTGTGTGAACGCGGCATTCGCACCTTCGAGACCGCCACGCGCAATACCTTCGATATCGCGGCCATCGCCGTTCTGCAGGAAGTTTGCCGCCTGCCCGTCATAGCCGATCCCAGCCATGCCGCTGGCCGTCGCAGCCTCGTTCCTCCCATCGCACGCAGCGCCGTAGCGGCAGGGGCCGACGGTCTCATCGTGGAAGTCCATCCGCATCCCGATCAGGCCTGGAGCGATGGCGAACAATCGCTTACCTTCGACGAGTTCAAAAACATGATGGCCGATCTGGCCCCCTGGTGCGAGTTGCGCCGGCCCGCGGAGGCCCTTGCGTGAGGCATGCCTTCCCCCATCGGCTCTTCCTCAGCGCCGCCACTCCACTGGCCGTCGCCTGCTTACTCGCCGCACAGCAACCGCACGCCACGCGGATAACCGGCACCGTCCTTAAAACGCAACTCCCGGCCATCATCGTCACTGCCGCGCCAGTCTATGACTCTTTGGCTGCGCTCCGCGGTACCGACCGCTTTCCCCAAGGCGCGCAACTCATGCTGCTCCGTGCGGGGCAGATGCGGCCGCTCGTCCCGCAATTCGCAGCCAGCGCCGACGCCAGCGTCTCCTTCGACGCCAACACTGTCCTCTTCTCCGGGAAGCAGCATCCCGAAGATCCTTGGCAGATCTGGACCATCCCCGTCAGCGGAGGAACGCCGCAGCGCGTCCTCATCGCGACAGAAGATCTCATCCGCCCCCTGTGGATGCCCAGCGGCCGGCTCGCGTACGCGCGTCGCGCCGCAAGCGGCTTCACTCTCGAATCCGCACAACTCGACGGCTCTGCCGTTCAGAGGCTGAGCTTCGTCCCCGGCAATTTCATCCCAGACGACGTCCTCCGCGACGGCCGCGTGCTCTTCGAAACTGGCTTCCCCCTCGGTGCGGGCCAATCACCGGAAATGTTCCTCGTCTATGCCGACGGCAGCGGCGTCGAATCGGTCCGCTGCGACCACGGAACCGGCCAGGAAAGAGGCGGGCGCGAGCATGGCCGCCAATTCGCCTCAGGCGATATCGTCTTCACCCACGGTAGTCGCCTCGCGCGCTTTACATCGGCGCTGGCCGACGAAGCGGCCATCTCCGCGCCGCCAGCCGAATATTCCGGAGATCTTGCCGAACTCCCTCGCGGACGCTGGCTGATTTCGCTGAAGAAACGTGGCACATCGCATTTCTCGCTCGCTGCCTGGCAGCCGGGCGCATCGGCCCTCCAATCGATCGCGTCCGACGACGAACGCGATCTGGTCGAGCCCGTCGTCGTCGCTCCCCGCCCCACACCCAACCGCCATCCCTCCGGACTGCACGACTGGACCACCGGCAATCTGCTCGCGCTCGATGCCCACCTGACGCGCACCGGCCGCATCACGGAATCGCCAACCACCGTCCGCGTTGAGACGATCGGTCCGGAAGGGCGCGCCATCGCTCTTGGCACCGCGCCCGTTGAGCCGGACGGCTCCTTCTTCATCCAGGCCACTGGCGATCGCCCTCTGCGCTTCGTGCTCCTCGATGAGCACGGCCAAAAAATCCGCGCCGAAGAGGGCTGGTTCTGGGTTCGCCGCGGTGAGCAGCGCATCTGCGTTGGCTGCCACACCGGCCCCGAGCGCGCGCCCGACAATCGCGTGCCGCAGGTGCTGCTGCGCACCACCACGCCCGTCGACGTAACCGGTGCCACTGGCGCAACCCTCGCAGGGGGCCACTAACATGCGCGCGCGCCTTTGTCTCGCTCTCGCCCTCGCCGCGACCGCAGCCGCCGCGCAATCCGTCCCGCGCGCCTCGCAGGCGCCCGCCGCCAAATCCGTCATTCGTTTTGAGGACGCGACCGCAAAGGCCGGCGTCCACTTCACCCACAGCTTCGGCTCCGCCAAACTCGGATCGCTCCTCGAAGGCACCGGCTCCGGCTGCGTCTGGTTTGACTACAACAATGACGGCCTGCCTGACCTCTACGTCGTCAGCGGACGCCCGCTCGACGACGCGATGCATCCCTACCCGCTCAAAGACAAGCCCATTCCGCCGCCCCACAACCACCTCTACCGCAACAATGGTGACGGCACCTTCACCGACGTCACCGATCAGGCCGGTCTCAACCCCGACCTCTACGGAGTCGCTGTCACGGCGGCCGACTACGACAACGACGGCTACGAAGACTTGTTAGTCACCGGCTACGGCAAGGTCATCCTCTACCGCAACAACGGCAACGGCACCTTCACTGATGTCACGCCCAAAGCTGGCATCAATGTCGACGGGTGGGCCATCAGCTCCACCTGGCTCGACTACGACCGCGACGGCTGCGTCGATCTCTTCATCGGCCGTTACGTAAAATTCGATCCCAAATACCGCAACTACTACGCGGCCGATAACTACCCCGGCCCACTCGATTACGAGGGCGAAACCAACAAGTTATTCCACAATAACTGTGACGGTACGTTCACCGATGTTACCGACAAGTCCGGCATCGGCAGTTACATCGGCCGCACCATGGGCGTCACCGCGGCCGACTTCGACGGCGACGGCTGGCCCGACATTTACATCGCCAACGACCGCACGGAAAACTTCCTCTTCCACAACAAGCACGACGGCACCTTCGAGGAAATCGCCGGCGACGCTGGCGTGGCCTACGGACAGAACGGCGAAGCCACTTCCTCCATGGGCCCGGTCTTCGCCGACATCACCGGCAGCGGCCGTCTTGACCTGTGGGTAAGCGACGCCCACTACAACCGCCTGATGAAGAACAACGGCAAAGGCGGATTCGACGACATCGGTATCGTCTCCGGCCTCTCCCAGGCCAACGCGCAATACGTCAGCTGGGGCACCGGCGTCTACGACCTCGACAACGATGGCCTCCTGGACATCGCCGTCTTCCACGGCGGCCTCATTCACCTCATTCCTCAGGAGCATTCCATCTTCCGGGGCCTCGGCGACGGACGTTTCGAAGATGTGTCCCAGAGCGCCGGCGCGGCTATCAATACCAAATCCGTTGTTCGCGGCGCATGCTTCGCCGATTACGACAATGACGGCAAAATCGACGCTTTCATGGTCAACCTCGGCGCGCCCGGAACCCTCCTCCACAACGTCTCCACCGGCACGGGTCACTGGATCGACATCAAACTCCAGGGCGTCAGCACCAACAAGCCCAACTCCGGCAGCAATCGCGACGGCATCGGTGCGCGCGTTGAAGTCTGGACCGGCGCGCACCATCAGGTGGCCGAACGCGTCGCATCCTCTGGCTACCTCTCGCAGGATGATGGCCGCCTTCACTTCGGGTTGGGCGCAGCCTCGAAAGTCGACAAAATCATCGTGCACTGGCCAAGCGGACGTGAGCAAACCCTCGAAAATCAAGCTGCCGATCGTGTACTGAGCATCGAGGAGCCGAAATGAAGCGCCGGTTGGCGATCGCGGCGTTTGCGGCGACAGCCGTATCGTTCGCCGCCATCTGGCAGCCCGCCGCGGCCACCATCCCTGCGCCGGATCCCGACACCTACGCCTCGCCCCTCGAACTGCTCCTCTCGCCCGACGGGTCTCGCCTCTACGTCCTCTGTCAGGAGGCAGCCGAAGTCCGTGTGCTGAACCCGCAAACCGGCCACGAAATCGCAACCATCCCCGTCGGCCGCCAGCCGCGCGGGTTCTCCTTCTCCCCCGACGCCACGCATCTCTTCGTCGTCAACTCCTGGGATGACAGCGTCTCCGTCATCGACACCCGAACCACCAAAGTTCAGGCAACCTGGCACGCTGGCTTCGAGCCTTCGAGCGTCGTCGAAGACCACGCAGGCAAAGCGCTCTTCATCGCCGATCGCATCGGCAACAACATCACTGTTCTCGACGCCGCTACCGGCGAAGAGAGGCAGACGCTCGAAGCAGGCCGCGGCGCGAGTTACCTCGCCTTGACCGCCGATGGCAGTCGCCTCTACGCAACCCACGTCTACCCCAGCGCAACGCCGCATCGCACGCCGCCCAAATCCGAAATCACCGTCATCGATCCCGCTCAAGCGCAGGTCATCGATCGTCTTCAACTCCCTGCCATCGCCGGCGTCTTCCACATTGCCATCTCGCGCGACGGCCGCCTCGGCGTGGCCGCGCAATTACACCCGAAGAACCTCGTTCCCCTCGCCCACGTCGAGCACGGCTGGGCTTTCGTCGACACGCTCACCCTCTTTGGCGCGGACGTCGGCCGCACCGTCGAAGTTCCGCTCGACGAACTGGACCGCTACTACGCGTACCCCTTCGGCGTCGCAATCGCTCCCGACAAATCGCGCATCTATGTCAGCCACGGCGGCTCCGACTGCATCACTGTGATCGACACGCGGAAGCTCCTCGCCTGGGTCCACGTGCATCCGGAGCCCTTCGCCGAAGACCTCTCGGCCAGCGCCCACTACGTCCTCGCCCGTATTCCTGTCGGCAAAAATCCGCGCGGCGTCGTACTGAGCCGCGATGGCGCAAAGCTCTACGTCGCGAATCGCCTCGACGACACCATCAGCGTCATCGACACCCGCGCTAACCGCGTAACCCAAACGCTCCGCCTTCGCGGTCCCGAAAAAGTCAGCGCGCTCCGCCGCGGCGAGCAGACCTTCTACACGGCAAAATATTCCTTCCAGGGCCAATTCGGTTGCTCCAACTGCCACATCGATTCCACCTTCGACGGTCTGCAGTGGGATTTGGAGCCCGACGGCTTTGGCCGCGATATCGTCGACAATCGCCTCATTGAAGACCTGCGCGGCACTGAGCCCTTCAAGTGGAACGGCGGCAACCCTTCGCTCGCCGTCGAGTGCGGCCCGCGCACGGAAAAATACTTCTGGCGCTCGCAGACCTTTGACGATCTCATCCTCGCCGACCTGGTTCTCTACCTCCGCCACCTTCCGTCGCGCCCCAACCGCTTCCGCCCCGCCGACGGCACGCTCACCCCGGCGCAGGAGCGCGGCCGCGTCCTCTTTTTCCGCACCGTCGACAAGCTGGGCCAGCCCATCCCCCAGCGCAACCAGTGTGCGTACTGTCACAGCGGCCCGAAGGGCACAAGCCAAAAATCATTTGATGTCGGCACCGGCAAGCCGACGGACAACACCGCCGTGCTCGATACGCCACAACTCATGAGCGTTGCTCTGACGGCGCCTTATCTCCACGACGGATCTGCGAAATCGCTCGAAGAGATCTGGACCCTCTACAACCCCCACGATCAGCACGGCCGCACCAGCGATCTGACCAAGGACGAGCTGAACGACCTGATCGAGTACCTGAGGACGCGATGAAGAAAGCGGCAATCGTCGGTATCCTGTTCGCGGCAGCAACCACGCTGGCGGCGCAATCATCCTCTCATTCGGCAAGAGCTCTGCACGCCGCCACGAGCGTCCGGAGCAGCGTTTCCAGCCTGCCGCGCTTCCGCTTTGAAAACTTCACAACCGCCAACGGCCTTCCCGACGACCATGTCTTCTGTGTCCTGGTAGATGGAGAAAAAGTATGGGCCGGGACCAACAACGGCCTCGCGCTCTACGAGAACGGCCAGTGGAAGACCTACACCACCGCCGACGGTCTTGCCCATCGTGCCGTCCTCTCGCTCGCCCTCGACAAACGCACCGGTGACGTCTGGGCCGGAACCATGGGCGGCCTCAGTCATATCTCCGCCGGCCGTATCGACACCTACACGCAGCTCAACTCCGGCCTCAGCAACGACGTCGTCTACGGCGTCTCCATCGAAGGCGATAACGTCTGGGTGGCCACTGCCGCGGGCGCAGGCCGCCTCGATACGCGCACGGGCGAGTGGTCCCTCTATAACGAGCGCAACACGCCCATGACCGAGATTTGGGCCTACGGCGTCTCCGCGGCTCCGGACAAAGTCTACTTCGCCATCTGGGGCAGCGGCCTGCTCGAACTCAACCAGAAAACCGGCGTCTGGGATAAATACGACGACCCCGACGGCGAAAACGAAATGGTGCTCCTCAAAAATCAGGGCCTCATCCACGAGATTGTCACCTCGGTCAGTTACATCGACAGCGTAGTCTGGGTTGCGACTTACTTCGGCGACAGCCACTACGACGGCCGCTACTGGCATAACTTTCTTACGAAAGACAGTGGCTTGCCGAGTAACTTCACCAACACGGTGAGAGGCATCGACCGCAACCGCGCCTGGTTCGGCACCGATAAGGGCCTGGCCTACTACGACGGCACGAACTGGGCCGTCTATCGGCCCGCGCTCGATACCGGCAAGTCCGAGATGACCGTACGAGACGCATCCGGCAAAGTTACAGAAATACCGGTGGCTACCGCGCCCGCGCATAGTTACGTTCTCGGAATCGATTTTCAGGGATCTGATATCTGGGTCGCCACCGCCAAAGGTTTAAGTCACGGAATTCATCAACCCTAAGGAGTTTTTCTTATGACCACCGTTGCCTCACTACTTGCAGAGCTGGCGCACGCGCCCATCGAGAAGCGCGCCATCACCAACCACGGCGTGCTCAACGAGGCGTATGCCTACGCCAAACCCAGCTCCTTCTCGCGCGGCATGCGCATCGACCTTAACGGCCTCACCATCCTGCTCATCTCCGGCACCGCCAGCATCGACGAAGCCGGCAAGAGCGTCCACATCGGCGACTTCCGAGCGCAGTTGCGCCGCACCTTCGAGAACATCACCGGCCTGCTCGCCAGCGAAGGCTGCACCTGGCACGACATCGTGCGCACCAGTTGCTACCTCCGCGACATCGACCGCGACTACGACGTCTTCAACCAGGAGCGCACCACCTTTTTCCAGGAGCAGGGGCTCGACCCGCTGCCCGCCTCCACCGGCATCCAGGCCAAACTCTGCCGGCCTGAGCTGCTCGTCGAGATCGAAGCCATCGCCATGTTCAAAACGCTAAAACACGAGGAGTAATGATGCGAAGAGGCTTCATGGTTCCGGCCGCAGCGCTGCTGCCCGTGGCGCTCGCTGGCGCATCCGCGCCCGCACAGGCGAAGGCAGCCCCTGCTTCTCCTGTGGTCGTCTCGTCCGTACCCGGCACATCCTGCGCCTGCGGCCAGCATCCGCCCGGCCGACCGCAAGACCGCACCGTCGTCCCCTACGCCGGCGAGCCCGCGGACCTGCAGCCGTTCTCGAAATTCTCCGCGCCCTACGACGTCAACTACACCCACCCGAACATCTACTCGGGCGCCGCCCGCGACATTCCGGATCCCACCAGTCTCACCGAAGTCCGCATCGGTTTCCTCGGCCCCATCGCGAAGCAGGCCGACCAGGTCTTCGGCCTGCGCATGCTGCACGGCGCGCAGCTCGCCATCGATGAGGCGAACGCTCATGGAGGCTACGGTGGCAAGCCCTTCCGCCTCATGGTGCACGACGATTACAACAACTGGCAGCGCGGCGCCGAGTACGGACCCGATCGCCCCACCACACCCGCCATCTGGGGCTCGCCCTCCGACGAAGCCGTCAAGATGGTATACGACGAGAATGACTGGGCCATCTTCGGCAGCATCAGCTCCGAATCCACCCACATCATCCTGCGCGTGGCCCTGCGCGCGGAGATCCCCATTGTCAATTCCGCCTCCACTGACCCCACTATTCCGGAAACCTACATTCCCTGGTATTTCACCGACATTCAGGACGATCGCGTACAGAGCTACACGCTCGCGCGCCGCATCGAAACCGAGCTCGGCCTCAAACGTCCCGCCCTTCTGCGCATCAACAGCCGCTACGGCCGCCTCGGCGTCATCAAGTTCCGGGATGCCGCCCGCCGCCTCGGCCATCCCGTGGTCATCGAGCAGAAATTCATGCCCGGCGACACCGATTTCCGCCGAGCCCTCCGCATCATTCGCGATTCTCGCGCCGACGCCATCGTCATTTGGGCCGATCAGGACCAGGCCGCCGGCATCCTCGCCCAGATGCGCGAGCTTGGCATGCATCAGCGCGTCTTTGGCAGTTACCGCACTCTCGGCGACGATCTGCTTGCTCAAGCCGGCCCAGCCGCCGAAGGTTTCGAAGCCGTCTACCCTTACGATCCCTCGCGCACCGATCCGCAATGGCTCGCTTTCGACCAGCGCTATCAGGCGCGATACCAGGAGAAGCCGGAGCAGTTCGCCGCGCTTGCCTACGACGCCATGAACGTCCTGTTGCAGTCCATCTGCCGCGCCGGCCTCAACCGCGCG
>Ga0070766_10001765_pt1 | contig 10634 bp, 5 predicted proteins | sample HubBroMetageWFT6_FD_69782 | JGI IMG/M metagenome (GOLD analysis project Ga0070766, IMG submission 69782) | Warmed and freeze-thawed soil microbial communities from the Hubbard Brook experimental Forest, New Hampshire - Hubbard Brook CCASE Soil... | ecosystem: Environmental > Terrestrial > Soil >... | reverse complement strand
CTTCTGCGAAGGCCGATACGATCGGCCAGGATGTGGAAGAGGAGACCGAACGATGGACTATTTTGGCTAAACGGTTGTAGGACGGCGGAGCGTCCTCACCCGGCTGACAGGCCTGAGCCATAGCGAACCTGCGGGCCTTGCTTGGATCCTCGGGGCTAGATATCGACGGGCTCGACCGCAACTCGAACCGCCTGTTCGATTCGGTCGGCAAAGTCGCGCCCTTCCGCCGCCCATGGGCGATCTGCCGATGGGCGTGAGCGCGGTGAGCCTCCGGCGGACGTCTCCTCGATGTCGCGCGCGCCGCTGTTGACTTGCGCCGCGAGTTGCGCGGAAACTCGATGTCTCCGGGTGGCGACGGATGACTCGCAGCGACCCGGACAAAATACCGACCAAACGGCCGGCGGCGCATAGTCACGGGAGGCGAGATTGAACAGAAATTTCATCTATGTGATGGCCGGCTTGCTAATCGGCGTCGCGCTCGGCATCGCCTCGTACTACTCGTTTCCCGACAAGGCGACGGCGGCCGATGTGGCGAAATACATGTCGCTGATCAGCACCATCTTCCTCAGATTGATCAAAATGATCATCGGGCCGTTGGTGCTATCGACGCTGATTGTCGGCATCGCCCACATGGAAGACGCGGCGACGGTCGGGCGGATCGGCGCCAAGACGATGGGCTGGTTCGTGTGCGCCTCGATCGTGTCGCTTACTCTTGGCCTGTTCATGGTGAACCTGCTGCAGCCGGGCGTCGGCATCGTCATTGCCGATCAGGGCGCGCAGACGGCTAATCTCTCCACCGCGGCCTTCAGCATCGACAACTTCGTGGAGCACGTGGTGCCGGCCTCGATCTTCAAATCACTCGCCGACGGCGAAATTCTCCAGATCGTGGTGTTCTCGATCTTTGCTGGCGTCGCCATCATGGCGCTCGGCGACCGCGGCAAGCCCCTGATCGAGCTCGCCGACAATGTCTCGCACATGATGCTGGTGATAACAGGCTACGTCATGAAGCTCGCGCCGATCGCGGTGTGCGCCTCAGTCGCCTCGGTTATCACCAAATCCGGGCCGGGAATCCTGTTGAATTTCGCGAAATTCCTCGGCGGTTTCTACCTCACCCTCATCGTCCTCTGGGCGATCCTCATCGTCGTTGGCTATCTGACGCTCGGCTCGCGCATGTTCGATCTCGTCAAAAGGATGTATGAGCCGTTCCTGCTCGCGTTTTCGACCGCGAGTTCAGAAGCGTCCTATCCGAAGATTCTCGATCAGCTCGAGAGGTTCGGGGTTCCGAGGAAGATCGCGAGCTTCGTCCTGCCGCTCGGCTACTCCTTCAATCTCGACGGCACCATGGCCTATTGCACCTTCGCGACTATGTTCATCGCGCAGGCCTATGGCGTCGACATGCCGATCGGCAAGCAGATTGCCATGGCGGCGGTGCTGATGCTGACCTCGAAGGGAGTGGCCGGTGTACCGCGCGCCTCGTTGGTGGTGATTTTGGCGACGCTCAAGCAGTTCGGCATCCCCGAGGCCGGGCTGCTGCTGATTCTCGGCATCGACCAGTTCCTCGACATGGGCCGCAGCGCGACCAATGTGATCGGCAATTCGCTAGCCTCGGCCGTGGTGGCGAAATTCGAAAGGAGTCTCGGTCCGGCGAACGACGATATCAGCAGCGCCCCGGTCGCGGCGCCGGAACCGGCCCACGCCTGAACGCGCCGGCCGCGCGAGGTCTGGCTTTTTCTTTGGAGTCCGAGTTGAGGACACGCATCGCTTTCGCCGTCGCGCTCGCCCTGGTCGGAATGGCGCTTGCCGCGCGTCGGGCGGGAGCCGAGGACACCAATGGTGCCGACCTTACGGCGCCGCCGCCGGCGAGCGAGGAGAACAGGCCGGCTATCCTCGCCGGGACACTCAAAAAGGTGAGCGATACGGGGGTGATCACGATAGGCTATCGCGACGCGTCTTTTCCGTTCTCCTATGTACGGCCGGGTTCGTCAAAGCCGATGGGCTATTCGATCGATCTCTGCCTCGGCGTAGTCGACGAGATCGTGCGCGAGCTGAACGGCGCTCCGACACGCGTCGCCTACGCGCCGGTGACGTCCGACACCCGGATGGACGCCGTCATCTCGGGCAAGGTTGACCTCGAATGCGGCTCGACCACCGGCAATGTCGAGCGGCAGAAGAAAGTAGCCTTTTCACCGATCATCTATGTCGCGGGCACGAAGCTCCTGGTCAAGCGCTCCTCCGGCATCGCCTCCTACAGGGACTTGGCGGGCAAGACGCTCGTCGTCACCTCGGGCACCACCAACGAGGCGGCGATGAAGCGCCTCAACGAGAAATACAAGCTCGGCATCACCATCGTCTCCGCCCGCGACCATGACGACAGCTACGCCATGCTGGCGGAGGGCAAGGCCGACGCCTTTGCGACCGACGATGTGCTGCTTTACGGGTTCATCGCGGCGAAGAAGGTTCAGGCGACCATGGCGGTCGTAGGCGATTTCATCACCTACGAGCCGTACGGCATCATGTTCCGCAAGGACGACCCGCTAATGGCCGCGGCGGTGACGCGCGCCTTCCTGACTATGGCGCAGAGCCGCATGCTCGCCGACACCTATCGCAAATGGTTCCTGGAGCCGACGCCGACCGGGGAATTGCTCGACCTGCCGATGAGCGTGCAGCTCACCGAGGCTTTCCGGGGGCTGGGGGCCGAGGACTGACGTCGCGCCTACAAATATTGCGGCCCGGCTTCTATCGCGAATCGGCTCGGACCTCCCTCCCAAACGATCCGGCCGCGTTCGAGCACGTAGACGCGGTGGTCGTGGGGCAATGCAAAGATGATGTTCTGCTCGCCGAGGAGCACACTCGGTCGCCGTTGCCGGCGCGCCTTACCCGAAGCCGGTATCGGAATCTCCTTGCACGACCATGACCGCTGGGTCGACTCATCGAGCGATAGCTGAAGCACGAGGATGTCTAGCAAAAAACACTTGAAAAGGGACATAAGAGAAACGGATGAGGTCGCGCAAAGCGACTGATAGCCCTTTTCCTTCCATCGGAGTGGCTTATTCGATAGCATCGTGCTTGTAAGCAGCCGCCAGACGCAGGCCTCGAACGGCAGCACGAAAGCGCTGCGCACGTCGGGACGAAGGGAAGAGGCGACGACTTCGTCTGACTACTTTGGCGAAGGGAGGAGTGTGACCATGACAGCGAAACTTGCGGTCCTACTTGCAGCGCTTGCGAACTTGGCAGGCGCATCATTCGCTTGGGCAGAAGATGCGGCACCCGCCAAGCTTCCCAACGTCGTCATTCTCTGCACCGGCGGCACCATCGCTGGCTCGGGCGCGACGACGACGACGACGGTTGGCTACACTGCCGGGAAAATTGGCTGCGACACGCTCGTCGACAGCGTGCCGGAATTGAAGAAAGTTGCAAATGTGCGCGGCGAGCAAGTCTATCAGATAGCGAGCGAGAGCATCACCAATGACAATTGGCTGAAGCTCGCCAAACGGATCAATCAATTGCTCGCGCAGGACGACGTGGACGGCGTCGTCGTAACGCATGGCACGGACACCATCGAGGAAACAGCCTATTTTCTCGACCTCACCGTCAAGAGCAAAAAGCCGGTGGTGATCGTAGGCGCCATGCGCCCGGCGACCGCGATTAGCGCCGACGGCCCGATCAACCTCTATAATGCGACCATTCTCGCGGGTAGCAAGGATGCGGTAGGCAAAGGCGTGCTCGTCTGCCTAAACGATGAAATCAACGCCGGGCGCGAAGTCACCAAGACCAACACTTCAACCGCAGACACATTCCGCACGCCCGATCTCGGCATGCTCGGCTACATGCAGGACAACAAGCCGCATTTCTATCGCGAGTCAACCCGTTCGAACACGGCCGACACGGAATTTGACCTTTCCGGGCTCGACAGCCTACCTCAGGTCGAGATCGTCTATGCTTACGGCAACTACAATTCGATCGCGCTGGACGCCTTTGTCAAAGCCGGCGCGAAAGGGATCGTGCACGCTGGTCCGGGCGACGGTTCCGTGGGCGCGCAGATGGTCAAGCCGCTCCAAGATGCGCGGGCGGCGGGAGTCGTCGTCGTGCGTTCCGCACGGGTCGGCTCGGGCATTATCGCGCGCAATGGTGAACAGCCTGACGACAAATACGATTGGGTCGTGAGCGACGACCTCAATCCGCAAAAGGCCCGCATCCTCTTGATGCTAGCGTTGACGAAGACGAATGACACCAAGAAAATCCAGGACATGTTCTGGAAATATTGAGACCGCGAATTTGCGCGCCCTTTTGGGCGCGCCAATTTCTCGCGAACTACGAAACTGCGCAGGCGAGTACGTGATGCCTACGTAAGTAATTTTGGCCGATAAAAGGCCCATTTTGCGCTAACGCCCGGGTTGGGGTTACGGTTGCACGCCAGTACGACAACTCGCGGCCACGTGGGAATTTCATCTAATTTCGTCCAAGCCAAGCGGTTACAGAGACGACCCAAACGTGTCCTCGCCGGAGATGTCGAGCCTCACTCTCCTCGCAATCGACGCAGTCGGGCGACGCGGGAAAATTACATAGTCTGCGAGAGAACTGCGTGCTCCGCATCACGGCGAACGAAGACCACACGCGCGAAATGGTGCTCAATTCGCTCGGGATCGTCACGATTCTCAAGCCGGTTCTCGGTTATAAGCAGTGCGCCGAAATCGCGGGCGAAGGTTATCGGACGGGAAATCGCTCCATCAGATTGTCGTCGGCGAAAGAGAGCTGCTTACTCAAGAGAAGTGGGACGAGCTGTTGTTTTCGTTTGAGAGCCTGATCGACCCCGACGCCCATGTGGGCACGGGCCCTAACCCGTAGCGGGCGGCGCCTCCCGGGGCGCCGTCATGTCAAGACGTATATGGACCCCCGACTGCAACGGGTTGGCGTACGCTGGTTGCAAGGTTCCAACTGCTGACGGTACCGTCGCCTTGACTTTGTGTGAGGCGAAAAGAGGCAGATATCTCGCCTCGCGTCATTCTCAAGCCGCGGCGCCTACTTCGGATATGCCACGCGAAATTGCAAAGGCGCGCTTGGCTCTGCGGTCAGCAGCTGTTGCGGATGCTTGGATAGGGGATGTGAAAGAGGTTGGCGACTTGACCGTGAACCGTCGGGAACCCTTGAGCCGGCCTGGGTCGCTTGGCAATGTCGTAGCGTCGCGCTCGCCCGCAGCCTGCGGCGGGGCTTCGCCTCCCGATAGTGGCGCTCCCATCAGCCTCTAAGAAGCAAGCGACGCAAGCCGCTCTATCGCGCGAGATCGTCAAGCAGTCCGGTCGCCACAGTCAGCTTTGCAATTGACACAGGCGAGGCAGCGATTGCGTTGAGCCGTTCGCGCGCGCGCCCAACCATATGGTCGGCGGCGATCCACAAGTCCAGCGATTTTTCGGGCTCGCCATCCACCGCGTGCACCTCGACAATCCTGGCGGTGATCCCCCGATGAGCGGCGCCAATGATGGCGACCGCTCGGTCGCGCGCCAGTCGGTCGTAAGCGTCTGCGAGCGGCATCTGTGCAGCTGCCGCAACAAGCGCGCCGATGCCAAGCGCGTCGTCGCTGCCGAAATGCGCCATAGCGACAGCAGACACTGGTTTGCCGGTCATCCGTGCGACCAATACGATGTCAGGAGCGCTCGACAAAGCTGCTAGATCGGCGATTGAACGCGATAGCTGCCTTGGAATTCCGGCGCTGACTAGCTCTTCGGCGCGGGCTGCGCGCGCGAGAACTGCCGCTGGCCTCAAGCATTGATCGAGGTTCGCCGCTATAGCCCCGATTCCCGCCTTAAAGACTGCGATCGTTTCCGCGAGCGAGCCAGATGCGAGCTGCGCATTGCGCATGAACCAGGCAAGCTGCGACAGCGCCATATCCTGGACTGTGCGATACAGGCTAAGTTGCGTCGCGCCAGCGATCTTGCCATCGAGCGCGTCGATCGCCGTATTGAGATCGAGAAGGCCGAAAGAATCGCGCACCGCCGCATAGGCGCGGGTCATCAGGGCGGGATCAAAACCCGTCTCGCCGGCGAGACGGGCCGCAACGGTCGGTCCGGCCTGATTGATGACGGCATTGGACAATTGAGTGGCAATAATCTCACGCCGCAACCGATGCGCCGCGATATCGGGGGCAAAGCGCTCGCGCATCGCCACCGGGAAATAATCCGTCAACTCCTCTTCGACGTAGGGATCGTCAGGGACGTCGCTCGCACGGATCTGGTCGGCAAGCACCAGCTTTGCATAGGCCAAGAGGACTGCGAGCTCCGGTCGCACTAGTCCGTCCCCACGCTTCGCCCGCTCGTCGAGAATTTCGTCGCTAGGGAGAAATTCGACAGAGCGATCGAGCCTTCTCTCCGCCTCCAACATGCGCATGAAGCTCTGTGCAAAGGGGACATCCTCCCCTCTACGGCTCTCCGCAAGGGACAGCGCCAAGGTCTGGCGGTAGTTGTTCCGAAGCACCAGCGCCGCGACCGCGTCCGTCATCTCGGGCAGAAGCGCGTTGCGCACCTCCATAGAGAGTCGGTTCTCGCGTATGGCGTTCGCGAGCGCGATTTTGACATTCACCTCAACGTCGGAAGTGTTGACGCCTGCCGAATTGTCGATCGCGTCAGTGTTGAGACGCACGCCCGCTTTTGCCGCTTCGATGCGTCCGCGTTGCGTAACGCCGAGATTGGCGCCCTCGCCTATCACTTTCGCGCGGACCTGCGCTCCCGTGATCCGGATTGCGTCGTTGAACCGGTCGCTGACTTCCGCGTCGCTCTCCTCGGTCGAACGGATATAAGTGCCAATGCCGCCGAACCACAGAAGATCCGTGCGCGCCTTGAGAATAGCATTCATCACCTCAAACGGCGCCGCTTGAGGCCTGTCGAGATCAAGGAGCCGACGCACCTCGGGCGAGAGCGGGATCGCTTTCGCCGCCCGCGAGAATATCCCGCCGCCCTCCGAAATTTTAGCGCCATCGTAATCCCGCCAGGTCGAACGCGGCAAAGCGAATAGTCGTCGGCGTTCAGCAAGCGCGCGTTCCGGGTCGGGCGCCGGATCGAGGAAAATATCGCGATGATCAAAGGCGGCGACAAGTTTGATCATTGGCGACAGCAGCATACCGTTGCCGAACACGTCGCCTGACATGTCGCCGACCCCACAAACTGTGAAAGACGTGCTCTGGATATCGATATCGACCTCACGGAAATGGCGTTTCACCGCTTCCCAGGCTCCGCGCGCAGTGATCCCCATCTTCTTATGGTCGTAGCCTTGGCTGCCGCCTGACGCGAAGGCGTCGCCGAGCCAGTGATGTTTGGCTTCTGAGATGGCGTTTGCGGTATCGGAGAAAGTCGCAGTGCCCTTGTCGGCAGCAACGACGAGATACGGATCATCGGCGTCACGCACCAAAGTGTCCGCCGGACGCGCAATCCGGGCGGCGTCGATATTGTCGGTAAGATCGAGCAGCGTCGCGATGAACAGCTTGTAGCTCTCGGCGCCCTCGGCAAGCCACGCGTCGCGCTGCGAGACGCGCGGCAGGAGCTTCGGAAAGAAGCCCCCTTTGGCGCCGACCGGGACAATCACGGCGTTCTTCACTTGCTGGGCCTTTACGAGGCCAAGCACCTCGGTGCGAAAGTCCTGCGGTCGGTCTGACCAGCGAATTCCGCCACGCGCAACGCGTCCAAAGCGCAGATGCACGCCCTCGAGTCGAGGCGAGTAGACGAAGATCTCGAATAGAGGATGTGGCAACGGGAGGCCATCGATCTTGCTGCTCTCGAACTTGAAGGCCATGGCCTCGCGCCGCCTTCGGTCGCGCTGCTTCTGGAAGAAATTGGTGCGCACCATCGCGTCGATCAAATTGAGGAAGCGTGTCAGGATGCGATCATCATCGAGACTTTCGACCTCTTTCATTTTTTCGGCGATCGCGCTGCGCGTCCTGGTCTCCATTTCGCCTCGGCCGGTCTCAACCGTATCGGGATCAAAGCGCGCGAAGAACAAAGTAACGAGCGCCGCGGCAAGCTCCGGGTGTCGCGCCAGCGCCTGCGCCATGTAGTCTTGCGTGTAGCGAATTGTCGCCTGCTGAAGATAGCGGGCCAAGCCCCGCATCAACGCTGCGTCGCGCCAGGCGAGGCCGGCCACTATTACCAACGCGTCAAATTTGTCGCTCTCGCTTTCGCCATTGCCCAGCGCGATCAGAGCCTCTTCGAGCCGCGGCGCCAGCGCCTCGACGTCGACCTCACCGCTACTGGCGAAACGGATCGTCATATCGTGAAGAAAGACCGGCTCGGCGCCCATGGGCGCAATCCTAAAGCTGGCTTCGTCAACGACTTCGAAGCCGAAATTCTCGAGGATCGGCACCCTCTGAGAGAGCGATAAAGGGGCGTTGCGGGTGTAGAGCTTTAACGAGGCGAGATTGACGGCGCCCTTGTGTGGCGCGACCCGCACAGCGCGCCCGCCCTCGACCTCCAACCCTTCAAGGACCGCGATATCGGCTAAAGCCGTCGATGCGCCATAGGCCGCGCGATAGCCCGGTCCAAAGGCGTCGAGGTATCGTTCCACAGTGACGCCAGGATGATCGGAAGAAGCGCCAGCGGCACGCAACTCGTCGGCCCAGTTGCGGACAATGGCCGCGATGCCGGACTCAAGTGCGGAACGAGGCACATCTGGGGTCTCGCCGACGTCTCGGCCAATGATAAAATGCGTACGTGCGAGCGGGCCGTCGGGATAGGTCGGATATGAGGCCGAGAAGCGGCCGGCGTAGGTCTGGGCGAGGAACATCCCGACCCGCTGGTGGATCCCAGAATCATAGCGGTCCTTTGGGATGTACACCAAGATCGAAACAAAGCGATTGAAGCGGTCGCGACGCGCCAACGCGCGGATCCTTGGTCGCTCGGACAGCGTCAAGATGTCCGAGGCGAAGGCCTTCAGCGTATCGATGTCGATCTGGAAGAGCTCGTCCCTCGGATATGTCTCAAGTACGTTATTGAGAGCCCTACCCATATAACTCGAGGGATCGAGCGCCGCATGACTAAGCACCGCTTCGGCTTTTCGCCGCAGGAAGGGAACGGCCGCAACCGGGCTGTCATAGGCGTTTGCGGTGAACAACCCAACAATGCGCAACTCCCCCTGAAGCTGGCCGTCCTGCGAGAAGAGCTTGAGGCCGATATAGTCCAGGTATACTCGCCGGTGAACGCGCGACTTGATATTGGCCTTGGTGACGATGATCGGCGTGGGTTCGGCGAGGAAAGCCTGGACCTCTGGTGTGACTGTAAGGAATTCACGACCCTGACGCAGCACCCTGAGCTCGGGATCGCGCAGCAACCCCTGGCCGTTGGCGCCGACAAGATCGGCCGAGGGGTCGTCATCGATAAATCGATATTCGCGCACCCCCAGAAAAGTAAAGTTGTCAGCGAGCATCCATTCGATGAGTGCGATGGCCTCCGCGACGTCCTGAGCGGGGAGAGGCGGAGGCGCGATCTTCGCAGCTTGGACGGCTTCGAAGACACGAGCCCGCATCGATGAAAAATCCGATACCGCGCGCCGCACGTCGGCGTAGGCGCGTTCGAGCCCCTCGCGCAGTCTGCTGCGCAGAGTTGCATCCTCAATCGGCTCGAGATGCAAATGGATAAAGCTTTCGCGCCGCCCGCCCACGTGTGCCGGGCCATGCGCCTCGCCACGAAGCCTAAGGAACGCGCCGGACGGATCGCGATCAACGCTCAAAATCGGATGAGCGACGAGCCGCAACGAAAGTCCGAGTTCGGCAATCTCGGCGAGCGTGGAATCGAGCAAGAAAGGCATGTTGTCGTTAACAGCCTCGACGACGGTGATTTTGTCGCCGCTCGCGGGACCAATCTTGACGTCGCGCAACGTGACCAACGCCTCGCCGCGCGGGCGCGAAGCTGAGAGCACAGCGTGCGCCGACCCGGCAATCTCAGCGCGGGCTTCAAGATCGAGAAGCGCGAGATCCTCCGGATCCGTGCGAGCAAACAAGATCGGCGCGAAGTCGCTCGCTTGGTCGGCAGTGTTCCGAGATGCGAAGTCTGAGGGCGCTTGACCGTCCTGACTTTCAGTCAACCGACTTGCCATCTCGCCCTCCCTATCCTGCAGCAACGCGCTTTTAGCCCAGCCCGGCTGGAATAGGAGGCGTCTGCATCGGCGCGCCTGACCGAGATATGGAGGTCTAGCGGTCCCAGGCCGATCTGGGGGTGAACGTTCAGTTCTGATTTGTATCTAGGCGTCCCATCATATTGTCAACGACCGCTGCGTCACTTCCGAATCGTCCGGATGCCTGATCTCGCAGAATCAGCTGCTGGCCACCTCAAGATAAATGCTGGCTACACGGGTAAAATACTCTCCACAGAAGGGACGACTACAGAACCTCTCAAGCGCCCCCGTCAGGTGCGACCCGAGCCGGATGCCGAAGTAAGCTGATTTGCCGACCAACGTGACGTGGGCAAAGGATAAACCCCATCTAAACCCCATCTCTGCGACATAAACGTCGAGCATGCTCGGATCGGCATGGATCGCCATGTCCATCTTTGGAACGCTTCCTTCCTCGATCAAACGAGCAAATGCGCGAGCGTCGGCGCTGACGCTGGTGGCGCTCACCGGCAACGTCGCCTAAGGGGAGTGCAGTCTATTTCGCG
>Ga0070766_10001764_pt1 | contig 10634 bp, 6 predicted proteins | sample HubBroMetageWFT6_FD_69782 | JGI IMG/M metagenome (GOLD analysis project Ga0070766, IMG submission 69782) | Warmed and freeze-thawed soil microbial communities from the Hubbard Brook experimental Forest, New Hampshire - Hubbard Brook CCASE Soil... | ecosystem: Environmental > Terrestrial > Soil >... | reverse complement strand
CATCGCCGAGGCAGTTCGCGCCATGGCCTCTGATAGTATCGAGCACGCCGTTGCCATCTGCCTGGCGCCACAGAATTCACGGACCAGCGTCGGTCTTTATCGCTCCGTCCTCGCTGACAACGAAACTTCCTTTAGCGTCGATTTCGTCGAGTCCTGGCACGATCATCCGCTATTGATCAGAGCCTTTGCCGACAAGCTGCGTGCCGGATTGGACCGCGCCCGTCGCGAGGCACAGATGCAACAAATCCCGATTATCTTTAGCGCGCATAGTGTGCCTGAGCGCACGATCGCGGAGGGCGATCCCTATGAAAGCCAGGCGAAGGAAACTGCTTCGCTGGTGGCGCGTGAGGCCGCGCTGGCTTCGGGAGACTGGACGTTCGCATTTCAAAGTCAGGGCATGTCCGGTGGAGCGTGGTTGGGACCGCGAGTTGAAGATACGATTCTCAGTCTGAAAGAAAAAGGTCATCGCGAGGTTTTCGTTCAACCCATCGGATTTCTGTGTGACCATGTTGAAGTTCTCTACGACATCGACATCGGCTTCAAGCAATTCGCGGAGGCGCAAGACATGCGGTTGTGGCGCGCCGAGTCCCTGAATGATTCGTCGTTGCTGGCCGCGGCCCTAGCCGATGTCACCAGAACGCGGCTCTCGCAATCACTGCTAGCCAGTAAATGAAGCGGATAGCCATCATCGGTGGCGGAATCTCCGGATTGTCAGCTGCCTTCGCGCTGGAAAAGCGGCGCCAGGCTGGGGCTTCGCTGGAATACACTCTGTTCGAGGCCAGTTCGCGTCTCGGCGGAGTGCTGGTGACCGAGTGGGCGGATGGCTGTCTGCTCGAAGCCGGACCCGATTCATTTCTCACGGAAAAGCCCTGGGCCAGCGACCTGAGCCTCGAAGTCGGACTGGGCGATCAACTTATCGGATCCAATGATGCCGATCGCAAAACCTACATTCTGGTGAAGGGCAGGTTAGTCGTGATGCCCGACGGCTTGATGTTCATGGTTCCGACGAAGATGACGCCAACGGCGTTGTCGCCGCTGTTTTCCGCGCGCACCAAAATGCGGATGGCGCGCGAATGGTTTCATCCTCCACGAAAAGCCGAGGCTGACGAAACCGTCGCTTCGTTTGTGGAGCGGCACTATGGGAGCGAAATGGTGGATCGTCTGGCTGATCCGTTGCTTTCGGGCGTGTACGGCGGTGAGGCCAGCCAACTCAGCGTACGCGCCGTTCTGCCACGCTTTGCCGAGATGGAAGCCACCCATGGCAGCCTCGGCCGCGCCATGCTGGCCGCGCGCAACAAAATCGCACATGCTCCAAAGGGCCCAACTAAGCCGCTGTTCACTTCTCTGAAAGATGGCATGCAGCAGTTGGTGGACGCGGTGGTTTCTCGGCTGCCTGCATCTGCGCTTAACTCCAGTACCCCAGTGCAACGTGTTCAACCGCAGAATGGAGGCTGGGTAGTTTCCGCAGGCTATGCTTCGGATGAATTCGACGCGGTGATTATGGCCATACCGGCGCCAGCGGCTGCGGAGTTGCTGGGGATGGCCAGCGCCGGGCTTGCTTCTGAGCTCCGCGGCATCCGGTACACCTCGTCAGTGACTGTAAACCTCGGCTACGACCGGAGCGTGCGTTCGTCTCTGCCACCGGGTTTCGGATTTCTTGTGCCCCGCAGCGAGGGCCGGCACATGCTCGCGGCCACGTTTGTGCATAACAAGTTTCCACACCGCGCCCCGGAGGACCGCGCCCTGCTCCGCTGCTTCATTGGCGGCGCTCGAAACGAACACGTTTTCCAGGCTCCGGATGAAGAAATCGTCCGCATTGTTCGTGAAGAGCTTGGCCAAATCATCAAGCTGACGGCGGATCCACTTTTCACTCGCATTTATCGGTGGAACGGTGCGATGGCTCAATACGGAGTCGGTCACTTGGAGCGGTTGCAGCGGATTGAAAGTCTGCTGCAGAAACTTCCCAGCTTAGCGCTGGCGGGCAACGGGTACCGCGGAATCGGAGTACCTGATTGCATCCGATCAGGAAGTGAGGCCGCAAAGAGTGTATTGCTCTCCGTCGGATTGGCAGAAGTAAGGCCAACTGGACTCGCCTCCTGAAGCAACCCAGTCAGCCGAATTACTCCCGTAACTATCAGTAACGCTCTCCTGTTGCGGAAACAATCCGCTTCGTTCAGGGTTTAGTACATAGTGGGGGATTTGTATGAGCAAACCAATTCTGAGCGCGGCTGCGATCGCGGTGTTCGCATTTACTCCGCTTTGGAGCCAACAACAAGCCCAGAGCGACATGTCCAAAATGAGCGCGTCCGAAATGCACGACCTGCCGGGGATGGGCAACGACGGCAGCGCTCACGCCATGCAATCCATGGAAGGCCGGCACATGGATATGGGCCCGCACATGAAGATGACCGCGCTGCGCGATCCCAAGCCAGGCGATCAGGAAAAAGCCGACCAGGTGGCCGCAGCCGCTCGCAAGGTCGCGGAGAAATATGTGGACTACAAAGCTGCTCTCGCCGACGGCTACAAGATTTTCATGCCTAACCGCCCGCAGAAGCAATATCACTTCACAAATTACTGGTATGGTTTCGAAGCGAGTAAGCGCTTCAATCCCGATCATCCCACTTCACTGCTCTATGAGAAGCAAGGCGATGGCTACAAGCTGATCGGGGTCATGTACACTGCACCCAAGAACACTGGCGAAGAGGAGCTCGACTCTCGCATCCCGCTCAGCATCGCCCAGTGGCACGCGCACGTGAACTTGTGTGTACCTCCAGATGACAAACGAAGTGAGATGGGCGGACCGAATCCTCAATTTGGACTGCGCGGTTCAATCACAACCAAGGAAGCTTGCGATGCCGCCGGTGGCAAATTCATGCCACAGATCTTCGGTTGGATGGTGCACGTTTATCCCTTTGAACAAAAGCCGGAAGACGTCTGGTCAGTCGAACGTCAGGCCCACAATCACGTGGACTAGCTGTAGGCTTCGATGGAGCACGGGCGTCCCCGCCCGTGGGTTGGCAAGGCTGGACAGACGAGACGCTCCATTGAACCTCGCTCAAGTCGTGGCAGCTTCTTCAATCGCCTCCCGCAACTGCTTCACAGCCCAATCGATTTGCTCGGTGGTGATCACCGCCGGAGGGGTAATCAGCACATGATCGCCTGACACTCCGTCCACGCATCCTTGCATCGGATAAACCAGTAGGCCTCGATTCACCGCCGCCTGAGCCACGCGACCGGCGAAATTCAGTTCCGGAGCAAACGGCCGCTTCGTAGTTTTGTCCGCGACAAACTCCACGCCCCACAGCAATCCGATCCCGCGCACATCGCCAACCGCCTTTGCGTCGCGCAGGCGTTCGAGTGCTTGGCGCAGGGTCGCAGCCGTCGAGCCTCGACTCTCAGAATCGGCTGCCTGCACGAGTTCTTGCTCTTGGACACGTGTAAGGACGGCTCTCCCTGCAGCCAGCGAAATCGGGTGTGAGTTGTAGGTAAAACCGTGCAGAAAGGCTCCCGATCCGTCAGCGATCGCGCTGGCCACTCTCTTCGAAACCAGGACCGCACCCAGCGGCGCATAACCGCTAGACAATCCCTTGGCCGTCACCAAAATGTCCGGCGCGACGTCCCAATGCTCGAGCGCAAAATTTCGCCCCGTACGTCCCATGCCAGTCATGACTTCATCGGCGATCAATAGAACTCCATGCCGCCGGCAGATCTCCGCCACACTCTGCAAGTAACCGGATGGCGGCACGACGGCACCCAGAGTTGCTCCGCTCACTGGTTCGAAGATGAATGCAGCCACTTCTCCGTTTGCGGCCTCGATCGCCCGCTCCAACTCCGCGGCGTACTCCTCTCCGCAGTTGCGGCAGCCATCGGTGCAATCAAACGCGCAACGATAACAATACGGAAATCCCACGTGGGCGAATTCCCGTACCATCGGAAGATAGATCTCACGCCGCCGCTTGTTTCCGGAGACCGACAAAGCCCCGAGGGTTGACCCGTGATAGCTTTGCCCGCGGCTGATCACCTGATGCCGCTTGGTTTGTCCAATCTCCACTTGATACTGCCGTGAAAGCTTCAATGCGGTTTCGATCGACTCCGACCCGCCGCAGGTGAAGTAGACACAGCCGCCCTCGAAATTCTTCCCGGCGAACTCGATCAATTCCGCCGCATACTCTTCCGCCACTGGAGTTGTGAACTGGCTGCTGTGGACAAACTCCAGTTGTTTGGCCTGAGACGCCATCGCTGCTGCGATCTCCGCCACCCCATGTCCGATGAAATTCACCGCGGCAGATCCAGAGAAGTCGAGATATTGTTTGCCGCTCGCGTCCCACAGATAAACACCTTCGCCGCGCACAGCAGGAAGAAAGGTTTTGCGGAACGAACGCCGCAAAACGGCGGAAGACGAGGAAGCATCGATCGCAGCGGAATCCGGCACGCCTCGCATTATCGGGCGGCTCGCCCACAGGTGTCAAAACATCAATACCCACGTGGGGACAGCCGCCCCCGGCTGTCATACGAGCGAAGCTTGCCATCGATACAAGAATGGACTTTGACGCTCTGCTTCGCGGAGCTGCGCTTCGCGCGACGGCCAGGGGCGGCTGTCCCCACGCGAGTATCGCGAGACGAACCACGCGGCCTAATAAGAGAGAAGTAGCCGCCGTGTAGAATCGGCCTTGGATGGCAACTCCGGCAAATGGTCCTGACAAACCGATGAGTGTTTCGGCCCGCTGGCTGCGCCTGTTCCGGCCCTCTCACCAGCACACTGCATTTTCGGCGACCGTGCTGTTGATGACCGCGATGGTACTCTCGCGAATCGTCGGCTATTTGCGCGAGGCCTATACCGCGTGGGCATTTGGCGCCGGCCCGACGACCGATGCTTACATCGCCGCTTTTCAGATTCCCGATTTCCTCGCCTACCTGGTCGCCGGCGGCACGATTTCCATCACCTTCGTTTCCATCTACACACGATTCCTGGCGGAAAAGAGGGAGGACGACGCCCAAAAAACCTTCTCCGTAATCATTACCGTGATGACGCTGGTTTTGGGGATTGGCGTCATTCTGGCGGAAGTCTTCGCTCCTCAGATCACGCGGCTCATGTTCCACAACTTCAAGCCAGAGCAACTTGATCTTTGCGTTCACCTTACCCGCATTCTGCTGCCTGCCCAGATCTTGTTCTACGTCGGGGGAGTGGTTTCCGCGGTGTTGTCTTCGCGCCGTCTCTTTCTATTCCCAGCCCTGGGGCCGTTGGTTTACAACGGGTTCATCATTCTTGGAGGTGTGGCGCTTTCGCATTCGTTCGGAATTGCTTCACTCGCTTACGGAGCGCTGGTCGGCACTTTCGTCGGACCATTCCTGATCAACGCAATCGGAGCCGCCCGGGTAGGCGCTGGTTATCGCATCTCGTTCGATGTGCGCAACTCAGCCTTTCGGGAATGGGTTCGAATGTCGATTCCTCTCATGATCGGGGTCTCGCTGGTCAGCGCCGATGACTGGATTCTCCGTTATTTCGCTTCAGATTCTCCCGGCGCAATCAGCCACATCAACTACGCCAAGCGGCTGCTGGCCGTGCCGATTGCCATCCTCGGACAAGCTGTCGGTCAGGCTTCCCTGCCATTTTTTGCACGCCTATTTGGCGAAAAACGCATGCAGGAGTTTGCCGACACGGTAAATGGATCGGTCTATCGCACCGCCGCCGCTGCGCTGCTCGCCTCAAGTTTGATGATGGCAGCAGCACTCCCGATGATCGATCTGGTATACCGACTGCCGCACGGACACTTCGTTTTCTCTGACTCGCAAGCCACCGCCACGTACTTTTTTTGGTTCTCGCTCTCGCTGGTGTTCTGGTCGGCGCAAGGACTTTACGCGCGGGCTTTCTATGCAGCCGGCAACACGCTTACACCCATGGTCGCCAGCAGCCTGATCACAATCGCATCGTTGCCCATGTATCGGGCGCTGTACCATGCCTTCTCATCTGTGGGACTTGCGTTGGCTTCTGACCTGGGAATTGCAGCCAACTGCCTCGCTATGGCGATTCTGTTGCACCGGCGCAAGCTGGTTCCGTGGAATGAATTGCAATGGGGAGAGTTGGGCAAAGCCACCATCACGGCAACTGCAGCGGGGCTGCTAAGTTATCGCATCGCAGGCGCAGTTGTGGTCTCCGGCAGTCGCATCGCCGACGTCGAGGCTCTGGCTCTAATGTGTATCACTTGGGCTGGGGCAGTCGCAGCAGGACTGTGGCTGACACGGTCTCAATTGCCCGGCGATCTGCGGCGTCGTAAAGCGACAGCTCTCCCGCGCGTGGCGGAAAGGCAGGCAGAAGAGCTAACGAAAGGGATCGTACCGTAGCAGGCAGCAGGCTTCAGGTCTCGGACGCTGAATTCGCGACCAAGACCTGAACGTGAGTTCTGCCTAGGCTCGGGCTGCGACCGCTTCAACAGCAGCTGCCGGCGCTTTCACTTCCTCGCCATTCGGCTTCTGGCCGCCCTTGCGAATATCGATGCCGCCCTTGAAGAATGCGCCATCTTCAATCGAGATGCGCGCCGCAACCACGTCGCCGGTCAGCGAACCGTCGCTGCGGATGTCCACTCGATCGCTGGCGGTAAGGTTGCCGCGCACTTTTCCCAGGACCACAATCTCGCGGGCATTGATGTTCGCGGCTACCACACCATTGCGGCCGACCGTAACACGATTGCCAGCGAGGTTGATGGAACCTTCCACCCGGCCATCAATGTAAAGCGATTCCGAACCGGTCACTTCGCCTTTGATCACCAGCGATTTACCGATCGTCGCCTGATCCGCCGTGCTGGCCGCAACCGCTGGACGAGCCGGCGCCGTTGGCTCGCTTGGCGCAGACGTCACCGGAGTAGGCATAGCGGGACGCTCTGGCTCCCCTGGCCGCGAAGGTGTCGTAGAAGGCTGATTTGTCGGTTTCCACATGTCAAAAAAATCCTTTCCTCACGAGTAGATTGAAGGGTCAAACCCGCATTTCGGTGACCAAACAAATTCTACTCCCGCCGCCATGTCAAGTCTTGTGGAAATTGTGTGCTTTCTGCACTTTTGAACCCTTTCGTAACCTACTTGTGCACGGGGGATGAAACTGGATGCAATGTAATTCCTCCCACCGAATGGCGGTTCTTATACTCTCCCGAGTCCGAGATTGCTAGTCGAACCATCGCAGCCACAACACCGGAGTATTATGGTTTGAACTGCAGACAACCCACGATCTTGGACAAACTCTCCGATTCCGTCATCCTGAAGAAGATCGAACGCCAGCCCAAAAGCACCGCCGGCTTCAAGCAACTGGTGCGGGAACTGGGACTGCATGGTGCCGCTCGTCAGGAACTCTCCGGGCGCCTACAGCGCCTGGTCAGCAGTGGCCAACTGGTTCAGGTTGATTCGGACCGCTACGCGATTCCGAAGGCCGCTGCCAGCAAGAATGTTCTGGTGGGAAAGCTGAGCATGCATCGCGATGGCTACGGTTTTGTCACCCCCGACGCCGCTACTCTCGACCCACACCTCAAGGCACTACTCGCCGGAGATATTTTCATTCCGCCGCCCGCAGTAGGCTCGGCGATGCACGGGGACCGCGTGCTGGTAGAGGTCGGCCCGATCCGCCCCGACGGCCGTGCTGAAGGCCGCATCGTTCGTCCGGTCGTCCGCGCTCACAGCACGGTCGTTGGAGTCTTTCATCACGGCAATCGCGGCAACTATGTCACGCCGATCGACCAGAAGATTTCCCAGGAAATCGTAATTCCACCCGGTATGGAAGTTCCTGGTAGCGCCGGCGTCCCGAGGGCGTCCCGCCATCGAGAATCCGTCGATCGCGTTCTGGGCGAGGAAGCCGCTCGGCGCACCGAATGGGACGATCTCGAAGGCGTAGTTGTGGATGTCGAGATCACCGACTGGCCCTCGGCCACCCAGAATCCACGGGGAAGAGTCGTTGAGATCCTGGGCTACGAAGATGATTTCGGCGTCGACGTCGAAGTCATCATTCGCAAATTTCACTTGCCGCATCGCTTCCCCCCGGAAGTCCTCGACCCGGCACAAGCCATTGAAACCATAATTCCGGCGCCTGAGATCCGCAAGCGGCGCGATTTCCGCAATCTAGCCATCGTCACCATCGACGGCGAAACCGCGCGCGATTTTGACGATGCCGTCACCGTTCGCCAAACCGACGACGGCAACTACGAACTCCAGGTCCACATAGCGGACGTGGCCCACTACGTCACGCCCGATTCCGCCCTCGATCAGGAAGCCCGGCTGCGCGGCACCAGCGTCTACTTCCCCGATCGCGCCATCCCCATGTTGCCGCTTGAGCTTTCCACCGATATCTGCAGCCTGCGCCCGCACCTGGACCGGCTGGCGCTTTCCTGCGTTATGAAGATTGATCACCGGGGCGAAATTCTCGGCTACGAGTTAAGCGAGGGAATCATCCGTTCGGCCGAGCGCATGACCTATACCGACGTGAACGCCGTGCTCGAAGGCGATGTCACCACGCGGAAACGTTACACGAATCTGGTTGGGACGTTCGAAATGATGCGGGACCTCGCGCTGATCCTGAATCGCAAGCGCGAGCGGCGCGGTTCCATCGACTTCGACTTGCCCGAGCCAGTGATCGAATTCGACGAATTTGGATTGATGAAAAGCATCACCCGTTCGGAGCGCAACATCGCGCATCGCCTCATTGAAGAGTTCATGCTTTCGGCCAACGAATGCGTGGCCGGATATCTTGAGAGCAAGCGCGTCGCCTCGATTTACCGCGTTCACGAAAAGCCCGATGCCAAACGGGTTTACGACTTCGAGGTCATTGCCGCCGCCTTCGGATATTCGCTGGGCGTAGGCGCGCTGCCGATTCAGCGGGTGCAGTTCAAGTCCGAGCGTCGCGCGAGCCACGGAACCGGCAAACGTCCGCGTGAAATCGAAATCCCGAAAGAAGTTCACGTTACTCCGCGCATGTATCAGAAGTTGACCGAGAAGATCGCAGGCAAACCGGAGGAACGAATCCTCTCCTACCTGATGTTGCGTTCGTTGAAGCAAGCCCGCTATTCAGAAGAGAATCTGGGACACTTCGCCCTGGCAGCGCCCACTTACACACACTTCACCTCGCCCATCCGCCGTTATCCCGACCTGATCGTCCACCGCATCCTGAAAAAAGTGTTGCGCAACTCGCCGAACGATCATGGGGCCGATCATGGGGCGCGGGCGCACTCGCCCGCGAAGAGTGTGATGGCAGACGCGCCTTCCCCTTGGTCCAAACGTCGCGATCACACCGCCCATCGCGAGTCGCTCGCGCCCGTCAGCGGCCCGATCCCTCTCGAAGAGCTTCACGAAATCGCCGAGGAATCCAGCCGAGCCGAGCGCCGAGCCGACGAAGCCGAGCGCGACCTGATGGAATGGAAAAAGGTTAAGTTCATGGAGAAACGGGTCGGCGAAGACTTCGACGGCCTGATCATCAGCGTGACCAAGTTCGGATTCTTCGTCGAGCTCACCGACCTGTTTATCGAAGGCCTGGTCCCGCTGGACTCGTTAACCGACGACCGCTACGTCTACTACGAAAACACTCGCGAGATTATCGGCCAGCGCAGCGGCAAGATCTACCGCATGGGTCAGAGGATACGGGTGCTCGTGGATCGCATCGACCCGGTGGAAAAGAAAATCCAGTTCGCCGCATTCGAAGAAAAACCGCAACGATCTCCAAAGCGAAAACGTAAGTAGAGTTCCGCGAAGGCCGGCCTCCAATCTCCGGGACCTCGAAGCCAAAACGTGGTAGACTTTGCTCCCCAGTGGGGCTGCTCCCCGACCGCGCGTGCTGTTATGCCTGAACCGCTCGCCAAGAAAGTGCTGCTGATCGGCTGGGATGCGGCCGATTGGAAGGTGATTAATCCCCTGCTCGACCAGGACTTAATGCCCACGCTCGACGATTTCATCAACCATGGTGTGATGGGGAATCTGGCGACCTTGCGACCTATCCTTTCCCCCATGTTGTGGAATTCTATTGCTACCGGGAAACGGCCGAACAAGCATGGCATCCACGGATTCATGGAGCCGGACACGCAGAACGGCGGCATTCGGCCAGTCTCGAGCACATCGCGTAAGGTCAAGGCGATCTGGAATATTCTCACCCAGCGCGGCTTCAAAACCCACGTCCTGGGTTGGTTCGCTGGTCATCCGGCAGAGCCGATTAACGGCATCTCGGTTTCCGATCTTTTTCCGTACGCGACCGCACCACAGGATCAGCCTTGGCCGCTGCCGCCGGGCGCCGTCCATCCGGAAAGTCTGCGCGATACTTTCGCTGAGCTGCGCATGCATCCGGGGGATGTTACCGAGGCCGCGATCCTACCCTGGATTCCGCGCGCTGCGGAGGTCGATCAGGAAAAGGACAAGGGACTGATGTCGTTCGCCAAAATCTTGTCTGAAAACTGTTCCATCCACAACGCTGCCACCTGGATTCTGCAGAATGAGCCGTGGGATTTCCTGGCCGTTTATTACAACGGCATCGATCACTTCTGCCACGGGTTCATGCACTACCATCCGCCGCGCATGGAGGGGATTCCGGAGGATCGGTACGAGATTTACAAAGATGTGGTGAATGGAGCTTATCGCTTTCACGACATGATGCTCGAGACGCTGTTGAATCT
>Ga0070766_10001763_pt1 | contig 10638 bp, 9 predicted proteins | sample HubBroMetageWFT6_FD_69782 | JGI IMG/M metagenome (GOLD analysis project Ga0070766, IMG submission 69782) | Warmed and freeze-thawed soil microbial communities from the Hubbard Brook experimental Forest, New Hampshire - Hubbard Brook CCASE Soil... | ecosystem: Environmental > Terrestrial > Soil >... | reverse complement strand
GCGGCGGCGATGCTGTTGTTGGTCTCCGTGGGCTCGGGTCTGAAACCGGCGTGGCGCGCCGCTAACGTGAATCCGACGGAAGCCTTGCGTGTGGAGTGACGGAAGAATCGGGAGAGGCATGATCCAACTGAAAAATATCGACCGCAGTTACAAAACCGGCGCCGGACAAACCTGGGTGCTGCGGCGCGTGGCCCTGGAGATTCGCGAAGGCGAGTTCATCACTGTCATGGGACCGTCGGGGGCGGGGAAATCGTCCCTGCTGAACGTCCTCGCGCTTCTGGACGACCAGTGGCAAGGCGAGTATTGGTTTCGGGAGCACGCCGTCCACGAGATGAAGCGCAAGCAGCGCGGCGAACTGGCCAGGCGCTACATCGGAATGGTTTTTCAGAGCTATCACCTGCTCGACGATCTCACGGTGCGGGAAAATATCGATCTGCCGCTCTCCTATAAGGACGTTCCGCACAGCCAGCGGCAGACCATGGTGGCCGACATTCTCGACAATTTTCAGATTGTCGCGAAGAAAGATTTGTTTCCCAGCCAGCTTTCCGGCGGACAGCAGCAACTCGTAGGAATTGCGCGAGCGGTGATTCACAAGCCTTCGCTTCTGCTCGCCGATGAGCCCACCGGCAATCTACATTCCGCGCAAGCCAAGGAGATCATGGAACTCTTTCGCAAATTGAACGAGCAGGGCACGACGATCGTCCAAGTGACGCACTCGGAGACGAATGCCGCTTACGGCTCGCGTACGATTCAGATGCGCGATGGCTGGGTCGTGGGCGATACAGCCCATCCTGAGATTCAGCCGTATGAGGCGGTGAAGCAATGAAAGTTTCCCGCCTCATAACGTTGGTTTCTAGTGCCGCCTTGTTCATCGCGAGCTTTACTTCTGCGGCTGTGGCCCAGACCAGCCCTTCCGTATCGTTTGAGATGCCGAAGTCGCACGATCCTCTCAGCGCGTATATGTCGAGCGAAGTGCCGGAGCCGCAGTTGGGGAATTCTCCCTTGCTGGGGCAATTGATCCAAGATGGCAAGCTGCAATTGTCGCTCAAAGATGCAATTCGTCTGGCGTTGGAGAACAACCTTGATCTCGCGATTGCCCGCTATAATCTGCCGATTGCCAATATGGATATTCTGCGCACCAAAGCCGGTGGAGTTTTTCGCGGTGTAAATACCGGCGTCGTGCAGGGAACGCCGGGCGGCGGAGTCGGCGGCTTTGGGGCGGGAGCGCCGGGCGCAGGCGCAGGTGGAACCACGGGCGGTGCTGGCGGGGCGGGCGCTGGAGCGTCCGGCTTGGTTCAATCGACGCTGGGTACCGGGACCGCGGTTTCCTCCTACGATCCTCTCATTAGCGCGCAGGTTGGAGCAGAGCATCAAACCAGCCCTCTGGCCAATCTTTCGATTTACGGCGTGCCTTTGCTGCAACTGAATACTGGACAAGCCAATGTTGCCTACTCGCAAGCCTTCGCGACCGGCACCAGCCTTTCAGTGCAGTTCAACAACAGCCGCCAGACCACGAATAGTCCTTACTTCAACCTGTCTCCCGTGCTCAGTTCGATGTACCGCGTTACCGTCCAGCAACCGCTGCTTGCCGGATTTGGTTTCGGTCCCAATCTTCGCTATCTCCGGATCGCAAACAACAACAAGAAGATTTCTGACATTGCCTTCAAAGATCAGGTCATCACTACGATTACACAGATCGAGAACATTTATTGGGACCTGGTGAATGCCTATGAGCAGGCGCAAGTCAGCGAAGAATCGTTGAAGTTCGCGCAGCAGTCATTCGAGAACGCAAAGAAGCAGCTGCAACTCGAAAGCATTCCCGAGATGGATGTGATGCGCGCGGAAGCCGAAGTTTCGCAGCGTGATCAGGAGCTGACCGTGGCTCGAACCACGCTCGAATTGCAGGAATCACTGATCAAGAACGCACTGACCAAGAGCCTGGACGATCCTGTGCTGGAAGCTATGCCGGTGATTCCGACAGACCGTCTGGAATCGACACAGGCGCCTCCGGCGAATCAGGCCATCCAAGACCTGATCATGCAGGCGCTGCGTGACCGCACCGAATTGGAGGAGTCCGATGTCGATCTGGTGAACCGGCAGATCAGCAACAAGGCGGCAAGGAATGCATTGTTGCCATCGCTCTCGCTGGTGGGATTCTACGGAGGATCGGGATTGGCTGGCCCTTTGAATCCACTTTATAACATCCCCAACGTTCCAAACTCATCCACCGTTCCCGTTGACTTCTCGGGAGCTCTGGAGAATACATTCAACAACACGGCTCCGGATTACTACATCGGACTGAATCTGAACATCCCCATCCGGAATCGCGTCGCCAAGTCCGACCAGTACCGTTCTGAGCTGGAATACCGTCAGGCTCAACTCCGGCGCGAACAATTGAGAAAGCAGATTCGCATCGAAGTGCGTAACGCACAGTATGCGCTGGAACAGACGGCCGCTCGCGTGGGTGCGGCCCGAAAGGCTCGTGACCTGGCGCAACGAACCTTTGAAATTATGCAGAAGGAGCAGACGCTCGGCGCGGGCTCGACGTTCCAGACCTTAGCCGCGCAACGGGACCTTGCCGTTGCCGAACTTGACCTGGTCACCGCGATGACGGTTTACGAAAAAGCCAAAGTAGAACTTGATCGTGCCACGGGGAACACTTTGGAACATAATGGAATCAGTATCCAGGATGCGATCGCAGGTACGGTCAGCAGTCCCGGCTCCTAGTCTCATGCCAACCTCTGCCAAGCCGCCGGAAATCAGCAGCCCTGTGGTCCTCGCGAAGAACGTTGGCGCTCCGCGCATCCTGGCGGCCGACGATCAGCAGCACATTCTTGAAGCCATCGAACTGCTGCTCAAGCCGCAAGGTTACAAGATCGACGTGGTGCGCTCTCCGGAGTTGGCAAGAGAGCTTTTGGCCAATGCCACCTACGACGCGGCGCTGATCGATCTCAACTACACCCGTGATACAACCTCGGGAAGGGAAGGGCTGGACCTGCTATCGGAGATCGTGGCCCTCGACAGCGCCCTTCCCGTGATCGTGATGACTGCATGGGGCAACGTAGAGCTTGCGGTTGAAGCCATGCGGCGTGGAGCGCGCGACTTTATTCAGAAGCCCTGGGAGAACGAGCGCCTGCTTTCGATCTTGCGCACGCAGGTGGAACTGCATCGCGCATTGCAGCAGGCCGAAAGATTAGCCGCAGAGAATCGACTGCTTAGCGCTCAGGGACGGCATGAATTCATCGCCACTGCGCCTTCGATGTCGCCGGTGCTCGAAGCGATCACACGCATCGCGCCGTCGGACGCCAACGTATTGATTAGCGGGGAGCATGGCACTGGAAAAGAAGTCGTCGCGCACACCATCCATGCTCTTTCGCTGCGGGCTTCACGTCCGCTGATCGCCGTGAATACGGGTGGTTTGGCAGAAGGGGTATTCGAAAGCGAGTTATTTGGTCACGTGAAGGGCGCATTTACTGACGCCCGCACCGATCGCATCGGCCGCTTCGAACTGGCGGATGGCGGTACTCTTTTCCTCGACGAAATCGGGAACATTCCTCTGCGCCAGCAGGCCAAGTTACTGCGTGTGGTCGAATCCGGGGAGATGGAACGTGTAGGTTCGTCGCGGAGCAAGAAGATTGATGTGCGCTTGATCTCAGCCACAAATACGGATCTTTCAGCGGCATGCCAGGCCGGGCAATTTCGCGAAGATCTTTTGTTCCGCCTGAATACTGTCGAAATCCATTTGCCGCCGCTGCGTGAGCGCAGAGAAGACATTGCCGCGCTTGCGGTGCATTTTCTATCGAACTATGCGTCACGCTATCGCCGGCAGGTGGTTGGCCTCGATCCCTCGGCCTTGCAGGCTCTGATGCAATACTCCTGGCCGGGCAATGTGCGTGAATTAGAGCACACCCTGGAGCGCGCCGTTCTGATGTGCCGCACGGGCCAGATTCAACCTGGCGATCTCGGCCTTGGCGTCTCGCGCCCGCTGACGCAGAATTTGGAAGAATTGAGTCTTGAGTCCGTGGAGACTATTCTGATTCGCAAAGCGCTGCAGCGCTTTCAGGGCAATGTGAGCCAGGCGGCGGAAGCGCTTGGGCTAAGCCGCGGCGCCCTGTACCGGCGGATGGAAAAGTATGGGCTCTAGCCCAGGCGTAAACGATTCGTTCCAACGCAAGACACGAAAACCGCGGCGAGCGCCCTTCGAGCGCCGGGTAACGCGCCTTTCGGCCCTGCTGGCCGTGCCCGGGCTGCTGGTCAGCGGCGTCCTGATCTGGCTCCAGTCCTGGTCGATGGAATCGAAGCTGCTCCTTCTGGGAGCGGAGTTGCTCGCTTGTCTATTGATCGGCACCGCCCTTCACGACCTTATCGTCCGCCCTTTGCAAACTTTGGCCAATGTGGTGGGCGCGCTGCGCGAGGAGGATTATTCTTTTCGGGCCCGATTGGCAGTTCCGAGCGATGCTCTGGGTGAACTCTCTCTCGAAGTAAACGCCCTTGCTGACCTGCTGGCTCAGCACCGCACGGGTGCACTCGAGGCGACAGCTTTGCTGCAACGCGTGGTGCAAGAGGTGGACATTCCAATTTTTGCGTTTGATCCGGCGGCCAAGCTGCGCCTGGTGAACCCGGCCGGGGAGAGGCTTCTACAGCAGTCCTCGGCACGATTGCTGGGCAGGACGGCTTCTGAGCTGGCTCTGCAGAATTCTCTGACTTGTGAGAACGAGACTCTGGTTCCGCTCGGTTTCGGCAGCGATGCACGCTGGTTCGTGCGACGGAGTTCGTTCCGGCAGGAGGGCTTACCGCATACTCTGGTTGTTTTGTCGGATGTGAGCCGGCCTTTGCGGGAGGAGGAACGGCGGGCGTGGCAGCGCCTGATCCGGGTCATGGGCCACGAGTTGAACAACTCGCTGGCTCCTATTAAATCGATTGCCGGCAGCCTCAGCGCGCGGCTTCCGGCCACGAATCTCGATGCCGACCAGCGCCAGGATTTCGAACGCGGGTTGAGCATCATCGAAACTCGAGCCGCCTCACTCAACCGTTTTCTGCAAGCCTATCGTCAGTTGGCGCAGATGCCGCCTCCAGTCTTGCAGCAGTGTTCCGTGTCAACCCTGGCCAAGCGTGTCGCAGCCGTGGAAACCCGAGTCAATGTCACGGTGATTGCGGGCCCGGACATCACGTTAATGGCGGACCCCGACCAGCTCGAACAAATGCTGATCAATCTGCTGCGGAATGCCGCGGATGCTGTGCTGGAACCGTCAAATTCCGGGGAGAATTCCAATGGCTCGGCGAATCGCGCCCGGCAGGCCGGGCCGCAGATACTCCTGACCTGGAAACTCGCCGAGCAGGAGGTGGTTATCACCATTGAAGATAACGGCCCCGGACTCATGAATCCGAGCAACGTTTTCGTTCCCTTCTACACCACAAAACCGGCAGGCAGCGGGATCGGACTTGTACTCTCGCGCCAGATCTCCGAGGCGCACGGAGGGTCGCTCGAACTGGCAAACCGCCGGGAAGAGAGAGGCTGTACAGTAAAGGTCACTCTGCCGCGCGCAACGCCGGCGGAGACCGCTCCGCCATCTTATGTTCGCGACATCGTCCGTTGACGAGCGGATGCGTCCTCAATTCGCGACCGATAAAGGCAGTTTGTGCTTGCGACGTGCCGCGTTTGACACGGATTTTTCTCTTGCTTAAAGTCTCTCAGTTCGAAACGGCGCTAAGATAATAATTATGAATCGCTTCGCAGGATATCGGTCGCCGCTTCCCGGGACGCAGCCGAATCACCTGCATCCCCAGTATGTTTCCTCGATCAAGCGAGCGCCTGGGAAGCCGTTGGTGCCAATCCCGTATACGTTGTCGGAGGTAACCGGACCGTCGTTCGGGGGCGAAAGCGTCGTCGCGAAAGCCAGCGATCTGACGCATGGGCATGCCGGTGAACCACTCGGCGAGCGGATCGTTGTAAGTGGTCGTGTGCTCGACGAAAACGATCGTCCCATGGCGAACACTCTGGTGGAGATTTGGCAGGCGAATGCCGCGGGCCGCTACCTACACGAAGTCGATCAACATCGCGCACCGCTCGACCCGAGCTTTACGGGCTGCGGGCGGACCGTTACCGACGCCGAAGGCTGCTATCGCTTTGTTACGATTCGTCCGGGAGCGTATCCCTGGCGCAATCATTACAACTCGTGGCGGCCGGCACACATACACTTCTCTCTTTTCGGTCCGGCGTTTGCCACGCGACTGGTGACGCAAATGTACTTTCCGGGTGATCCTCTGCTTCCCTTTGACCCGATCTTCAATTGCACGGCGGATGAACAGGCGCGTAACCGTTTGATATCCATCTTCGACTGGGAAGCTACGCTGCCAGAACATGCGCTGGGCTATACGTTCGATATCATTTTGCGGGGGCGCGATGCCACTCCAATGGGGGAATAAATGAGTTTGCAGGCCACCACCTCGCAGACGGTTGGGCCGTTTTTCAAAATCGGCTTCGAGTGGCTTTATCGCGATAACCTCATCGGCGAAGACGCTTCGGGAGAGCGGGTCACAATTCAAGGCCGAGTTTTCGATGGCGACGGTCTTCCGGTGCCCGATGCGATTTTGGAAATCTGGCAGGCCAATGCGCACGGGAAATATGACCATCCAGAGGACACGCAGGAGAAGCCGCTGGACCCCGGTTTCAAAGGATACGGCCGCGTGCCGACAACCCCCGAGGGTATGTTTCGCTTTGCCACCATCAAGCCCGGTCCCGTGCCCGGTCCGAATGGAAAGGAGCAGGCGCCGCATCTGGTGGTTTCGGTTTTTATGCGCGGCTTGTTGAAGCGGCTGGTCACGAGAATGTACTTCCCCGCCGATCCCCGGAACGCGAGCGACCAGATCCTGAATCTTGTAGAACCGGCGAGGCGCTCGACGTTGATTGCGAAAACCACAGCTGGTGGTCCCGGCATCCTCGAATGGAATGTTGTTTTGCAGGGACCGGAAGAGACGGTATTCTTCGACCTGGGGTTGTAAGCCACCACAATCGATATCCTTTCTAGAACTGCTGCGAATCAAATCCGTGCCGATTTCATTGCGAACCCAAGTCGGAATTGTTGGCGCGGGACCTGCCGGCCTTGTGCTTTCTCACCTTTTATATTTGCAAGGGATTGACTCCGTCGTGGTCGAGAATCGCAGCCGCGAATATTCCGAGCAGCGCGTACGCGCCGGCGTCCTTGAGCAGGGAACTGTAGACCTGCTCAACGAAATGGGCGTCGGGGAGCGGATGAAGGCCGAAGGCCTGGTCCACTACGGGATCGAATTACGCTTCGCCGGCCGGGGTCACCGCATTGATTTTCAGGAGCTTACCGGTGGAAAAGGAATTACGATTTACGCGCAGCACGAAGTTCTGAAAGACCTGAACAATGCCAGGATTGCTACGGGCGGCCAGGTCTTGTTTGAAGTGGAAAACGTCAGCGTGCATGCGCTTGATGGCACGAGGCCTAAGATTTGTTACCAGAAGGATGGAAACTCCTACGAATTGATGTGCGACTTCATCGCCGGCTGCGACGGCTTTCACGGCATCTGCCGGCCCAGCATTCCTTCGGGAGCACTCACCGAGTATGAGCGGGAGTATCCCTTCGGATGGCTCGGCATTTTGGCCGAGGCGCCACCTTCCTCGAATGAACTGATTTACACCTACCATGATCGCGGATTCGCCCTGCTCAGTATGCGATCGCCACGCATCAGCCGTTTGTACCTGCAATGCAGGCCGGACGAAGACATTGATTTGTGGAGTGACGAAAAAATCTGGCAGGAGCTTCAGATTCGCCTGGCTTCGGACGGGTGGACGCTCACCGAAGGGCCAGTCGTGCAAAAGGGCGTGACGGGCATGCGCAGTTTTGTGGTCGAACCCATGCAGTACGGCAAGCTTTTTTTAGCAGGAGACTCGGCGCACATCGTGCCACCGACGGGAGCCAAAGGATTGAATCTGGCCGTTGCCGATGTTCAGATATTAGCTCGCGCTCTTAAGCATTTTTATTCAACCGGAAGTCGCGATCTGCTCGATAGCTATTCTGACGTCTGCCTGCGGCGGGCCTGGAAGGTGCAACGCTTCTCGTGGTGGATGACCTCCATGCTGCATCGCTTTCCGGATGAAAATCCCTTCGACCATCGCCGTCAACTTGCGGAACTTGATTACGTGACTAGCTCTCGAGCCGCGGCCAAAAGTCTCGCCGAAAATTACGTGGGCCTGCCCCTGGAATGAGAACGCGTTCGCAAGCCAGCCACGCTGGCTTTAGCTTGGACTCTAATGCTTACGTGGCCGCGGCTTCTTCGCGGCGGAGAGTTTCCGGATCACTTCCTGAGGCAAAGGTACGCCCTGCATCCGGTGCGCTTCCGTGGGATGGGCGGCTGCCCAGACGTGCGTCTCCCAGCCTTCCACGGCCAACTTACCATTTTGCAGAAACTTGTGGCTGATTACGAAGCTGCTTTTTCTCCATTCGGTCACGCACGATTCGGCGACCAGTTCATCGCCGAACGAGGAAGGAATAATGAACCGCGCGCGCGTCTCCACCAGCGGAATGCCAATCACGCCGTGGGTCTTAAATAGTTGCTTCAGTGGAAGCCCTGCGGCGCGGAACAGCGCGGTGGTGCACTCATCGAACCAGCGAAAATAGTTGGCGAAGAAAACGATCTGGGCCGGATCGCAATCTCCGAATTCCACCCGGATTCGAACACGATTCACGAACATGATTCACGAAGATGATCAGATTTGAGCGCAGACGGACTTGTTCTCAGTGTATAGGTCGAGCGCCGCACGCCCATTTTCGCGGCCCCATCCCGATTGCTTGTAGCCACCGAAAGGCAGGGCTGGATCAAAGACGTTGTAGCAGTTGATCCACACCGTGCCGGCGCGAAGCTTCGCGGCCATGCGATGCGCCTTGCTGATATCGCGGGTCCAGACTGCAGATGCTAATCCATAGACCGTGTCATTGGCGAATGCGACGACCTCCTCCGGTTCGGTGAAGGGAATCGCGGTGACCACAGGGCCAAATATCTCCTCGCGAACCACCTTCATATGCGGCTTCACATCGACCAGGATCGTTGGTTCAACAAAGTATCCCGCATCCCCAATCCGATGGCCGCCTACGATAGTCGTAGCGCCCTCCTTGTTGCCGGAATCAAGGAATCCGCAAACCCGGCTGAGTTGTTCCTCAGAAACCAGCGGGCCCAGGTTCGTCGATTCGATCATGCCGGGTCCGATCTTAAATTTCCTGGTCTCGCCCGCCACTCCGTCAACAACCTGGTCGAAGACGCTTTTGTGCACAAACAGACGTGAGCCTGCAGTGCAGACTTGCCCAAGGTTGAAGAAGATCGCGTTGGCGCTGCCGGGAATCGCCGAATTCAGGTCAGCGTCGGCAAAAATCACATTGGGAGATTTTCCACCCAGTTCGAGAGAGACTTTCTTCAGATTTCCGGTTGCAGCCTGCGCAATGAGTTTGCCGACCTCGGTCGAGCCGGTGAAGGCAATCTTATCCACGTCCGGGTGCGAAGCCAGCGCAGCGCCGGCCGTTTCGCCGAAGCCCGTTACAATGTTGACCACTCCATCCGGGAATCCCGCTTCCTGAATCAATTCTCCCAGCCGCAGAGCGGTGACCGGCGTCTGCTCAGCCGGCTTGAGGACGCACGTGCATCCTACGGCGAGGGCTGGGGCGAGTTTCCACGCCGCCATGACTAGGGGAAAATTCCACGGAATGATTTGCCCCACCACGCCCACAGGCTCGCGGAGCGTGTAGGCGAAGTACTTGGCCCGGGAGGAGGAAATCGGAATCGTCGTGCCCTCAACTTTTGTGGCCCAGCCGGCCATATAACGGAACGCGTTCGCTGCGCTTGGAATGTCGCCGGCGCGCGAGAATATGAGCGGCTTGCCGTTATCCAGGGTCTCAAGCTCGGCCAGCTCTTCGCGGTGCTGCTCGATCAGGTCAGCGAGCTTCCAGAGAAGACGCCCACGCTCTGCCGGAGACATATCGGGCCAGCGCCCGCTTTCAAACGCCTTTCGCGCGGCCGCCACGGCCTGGTTGATATCGTGGCGGTCGCCTTGCGCGACCCGCGCCAACACCTCGCCTGTCGCGGGGTTATAGGTTTCGAAAGTCTTGGCCGATTGCGCATCGACCCATTGGCCGCCGATCAGCAGCTTCTTTGGCTGGCTCAAAAACTCCTGGACAGATCTGTGAAGTTGAACGGGTGCGGCAGTGGTGGCCATTGTGCCTTCTTTTTTGTCGTTGCGAGCATCGTGAGCATCTGAAGCCTCGATCGACATCGCCGCAGTCAGATGTTCCTGTTCAACTTTACCCCAGCGGCGTATTTTGAGCCATGCGCCAGTTGCGCCGCAGCGCATCTTTAGGAACGGAAACGACATGGAAATCGCAGCACCTTCGACTTCCTCCAATGCATCAAATCAACTCGGACTATTCAGATGACTCCAATTAAGTCCCGAATGATCGCTGCCGTTTTGGCGTTCGTGGCGCTGGCTGGAGCAAGCGCGGCGCGTTGCCAGACGGGGCAAGAGACACGAGGCCTGCCGAATTTCGGCCGCGTTACAGGCATCCTCTATCGCGGTGGCCAGCCAGACTCGGCTGGATTCACAGCGCTGCAAACGATGGGGGTGGG
>Ga0070766_10001762_pt1 | contig 10639 bp, 7 predicted proteins | sample HubBroMetageWFT6_FD_69782 | JGI IMG/M metagenome (GOLD analysis project Ga0070766, IMG submission 69782) | Warmed and freeze-thawed soil microbial communities from the Hubbard Brook experimental Forest, New Hampshire - Hubbard Brook CCASE Soil... | ecosystem: Environmental > Terrestrial > Soil >... | reverse complement strand
GCACCAACTACAACGCCTACGATGTGGTGACCTACAACGGTTCCACGTATGAAGCGACGGTGGCGATTGCTTCGGGTGGGAACACGCCGGATCTGAACCCGAACTGGGCGCTGATGGCGCAGCAGGGGGTGCAAGGACAGGCCGGTGCAACGGGCGCGCAGGGACCGACCGGACCTACAGGATCACAGGGCCCACAAGGCCCGCAGGGTACCCAGGGCGCACAAGGTTCCACCGGCCAGACTGGCCCGCAGGGTACGCAAGGTCCCATCGGGCTTACGGGGCCACAAGGTCCGCAGGGTCTTCCCGGTAATCTCAACCCCGGCTCGCAGTACTACATCCAGAACGGAACCACCTTGCAGACGGGCGCTAGTTTCAATATTGATGGGACTGGATCCGTGGGCGGTACTCTTCAGGGCAGCACAATTAACGCCACGAATACGACGACGAACCAAGCCTTCTCGATCGCCGGGAACGCGTTCTTAGGTATTGGTAGTCCTGCCGATCAGAACGTATTCATCGGAGCCGGAGCCGGCAGCAGTGACGTGGCCGGGAGTGGTATTGCCAACCTCTTCAGTGGCTCCGGTGCAGGCCAATCCAACACGACCGGAAGCAACAATGTCTTCAGTGGCTTTAATTCTGGATACACCAACACGACGGGTTCGGGCAATGTCTTCAGTGGAAATCGAGCTGGCTTCTACAACACTGGGAGTAGCAACGCATTCTTCGGAAATTTGGCTGGCAACAACAATACAACAGGAAGCAGCAACCTCTATCTCGCCAATCAAGGCTGCACCTACCCATGCACCGAAAGCAATACGATTCGCATCGGAACGCCGGGCACTGGCCCGGGGCAACAGAACGCCACTTACATCGCCGGAATCAACGGAGCTACGACCAATGCCGGCGTGCCGGTCTACATCGACTCTACCGGCTTGCTGGGAACTGGCGGCGGAACGCAGGGCGCGGTGACTTCGTTCAACGGCCGCACTGGCGCAGTTCTTCCGCAGGCTGGCGATTACACTGCAACCCAGATCGCGGGAGCGTTGCAATCAGCCAATAATCTGTCGGATGTTGCCAGCGCAGCGACGGCGCGAGCCAATCTTCAGGTTCCAAGAACTGGTGATGTCTCGAGCGCTGGCGTAGTCACGGCCGTGAACGGAACACCTCTGGCTGCCCTCCCATCAGGCTTTCTCTACAACACGACGGGCACCGGCATTCCCTCCTCTGTGCCGCCCACAGGCAACAAGTGTTATGTATACGGCGGCACTGGCGGTGCGGGATGCGACAACCAGGCGGGCCCGATGACTCGTACCTGGCTCTTCTCCTACCAAGGAGTGTGCCAGGCTGGGGTTGCCAGCGCTCCGATAAATTTCCCCCCCGTCAACGCGCCATCTTATGTACCTTGCACGGGGGTGAACATCACCCCGGAGTGGCAGATACCCGCTTCCAATACCACAGCTACTTTCTGGGTTAAGTTGCGTGTCCCAACCGGACATACTGGGGCCTACACTCTGACCACTACCTTTCGCAGCGCCGCAACTGGCGGATCAGCAAGGTTGCAGCCCTCGGTGGCGTGTGTTGCGGCAGGACAAATACCGGACAACCCTCCCTTCTCTCCAGCGGGTATCAGTCCGATTACGCTTGCTCCGGCTGGATCTCTTCAAAATGTTACGACCACTGGAACTTTTATCCCGGCCTGCGCGGACGGTGCCGATTTGTACGTCATGTTCACCTTTACAGCCAACAGCGTAACCAGCCCGATTAACTTCAGCTACGTTGGTTTGGCAGTTCAGGGGTCGTTATGAGATACCGACTCTCCGTTTTGTTGGTCTTATTGGTGCTTAGCGTCCCATTTGTAAACGCGGCAACTTTTACCGCGAGTCATAGTGGCGATTGGAATACTCCTTCGACCTGGGGGTTGAGCGGGAGTGCGACGTGCGGAACGAACATACCCTGTATGACCAGCGCTTCGCTTCCGGGCGACACGGTTACGATTCCTGACAACATCACCGTTACGTGTACGTTATCAGGCGAGATTTGCTCAGCAGGCGCGAGTCTCGCCGCACGGGGGACCGCAATAGCGCTTACTCATGTGGCGGGTGATGCAGGCGGTATTCATATAGGCGGCACGGCCACGTTTGTTTATGCCGGTGACGTTGACCTGACGGCCGGAACATTCACGGTGGATGCGGGAGGCCTAATCCAGCATGATTCCTCGTGGAGTTCGGCATCGACGTCAATTAACTACCACTTTGCGACGAATTCGACAAATTCGGGTGGGGTCTATGGGCCTGCGGTGTTCGCTATCAACGGCACTCCCGGCAATCACGTGACTTGGCAAGGTGACAGCTACTATTCTTCCTTATCGAAACCTTCGGCATGTGCGGTTAATACTTGCTTGGCCGGCGCCGTCGGTTGGAACGGTACGTCTTACAACGATATGGGCGGAGGAACGATCAGTTATCTGGATGTAAAAAATGTTGCCGGGACTGTTCGCCAGGGCGCATTGACCGGGTGGAATCTCTCGGTCATGAATAACTCGACAACGATGACCGGAGTAACTTTCAACAAGTCCGGATATGTAGGGGTAGTGATTGTCGCGGGCGCCACCGGCAGCTTTACCTTTGACAGAGGCGCATTTACGAACTGTGCGGCTTCAGGTTGTCTCACCGTTCAGGGAACGACGGGGAGTGCCACGGGGACGTACGCGATAACGAACACGATAGCGGATTACACGGTCTATGCGGGCCTCGTACCAACTGCCCACAATTTTACATATCGCAACATCTTTATATGGACCAATCCGACGGCTGGTATACCGGGGCAGGGTCCCGGGTTCCATCAGGTTGACGCCTCTACGTTTGACCAGCTATTCATCGACAACAACTCATGGAACACGGGAACAAGTATCGTCAACGGAAGGTCCTGGATGCCCTCAAATACGATTACCAACAGTGTCTTGTGGGACGAACGAACCATAGCCAATTCTTACCACAATCAAACTTTTCAAGGAAGCTATGGCAATACCAGTGGCACGGGGCCGTTCTTACAAATGAACAACGTCTTCGGAAGTATGGGAATCGTAGGACCCGGCTCCGTGGCCGCCAATACTTTTGGGGGAATCCCGCCGGGTGGCAGCTCGACCGCGACTGTGAAGGGTAACGTCAACCTGTGCGGCTACAACGGTACGTCGTCAGCCAGTCTGAATACCGTGTATATATCGAACGGAAACACAAGTAACGTAGCCATCACGGAAGAGAATAATACCTCTTGTTCCGGTGTCGCAGTCGGGTTAGGAAGTGCGCAGCAGCCGAATGGCACGGCTGGCGCCGAAACCATTACCGTTGCATCAGGGACGATCGCTTTGATGGACTCAAATCTGTTCTTCCGTAACGACGCTGGCGGCCCAATCGCAGAAGTATGCGACTTTGTGAACAGCAGTTACAATGCCACGCCGTGGATTGCTTTACTGGAAAACAATGCTGTAGTCAACACCAATACAAGCGCGGCAGCAATATGTACAGCCAGCGCAGGATGGGTGGTCACCGGTCCGGTCGGCGATATAATCATTCAAAATCGCCCTCCTGCGTTGGTGGAACCAAATCGCAGCGTACCGTTATTTGATACCGAGTACCTCCAGCCAGCGGGATTGCTTAATGTTTCTTCCTATGGTGCAACACCCTGGGCGAGCGGAACCAGCTACACGGTGGGGCAGTACGTGAGTGATTCCCAGACTGGGGTGTTCGGTGGAAAGACAACTTACTGGCGCTGTACTCAGGCCCACACTGCTAGCTCTCTTAACCGCCCTGTAACAGGTATTGATGCCGCAAACCCTTACAGGGGGCATGAAGCTTTCTGGGAAGAGGCCTACCTGCCATGGTTTCGCGCCGCTGTTACAGCAGGTACGCAATACACGGACGGAGCCATCGGGGCGAACAATGTTTACGTCGTCGGCTTGTTGAACGCCTGGCTCAGGCAGGGCATGACCTCGATGGAACCCAGGCTTTGGAATGGCTGTCTGAATGGAAAGGAGTGCGGTGCCATTCAGTTAACGGTCATCCAGCACATTCCACCTCCTGCAGCGGTGAATTGACGCTCCTTGCTCCCCGGGGCGGCAAAACAGAAGCTAGCAACGATCAACGGTAGGCCCTTCATTGACTACTCTGGATCAATTGTCTCGGTAAGAGTGCGCAGTGTAACTATAAGGTCGCGTTATCCTGTTCGATAAAACTCGCCTTGCTGGAGGCGGCGTACTTGGCTCGAATGTCAGTTGTTGATTGGTGGAGGCAGTAGGACTCGAACCTACAAACTACGAACCAGCGCAGACCGAAAGCGCGCCCAGCAACTGCGGTAAGCGGCCAGAGCCGCTCGGTCGACGCCAGGTAACAGTCCCGAGCCGCTCGATCTGGGGCGCGATGCAATGCCTCTCGCCTCCCGGCACAGGTGGCTCGTGCATCTGGCTCGGCCGCCCCGGCTTGGGCTGACCTACCTCCCGAAGGCTGCGCCACCTGTTTGGTCGTTGTCACAGCCGTACCTTGGGCACGGTGTCTTCAGTGATGGACCGCTCAGCCTCCGACGCTCGAATCCTATGGTTCGGCCATCTCAAGCGTGATCTTGTAGGTCCAGGATTTGCTGAGCGACTATTCCGCCTTGTCGGCGAGGTAGGATTTAACGGCCGCGCGGACGGTCTGCCCGTCCTGCCGCAGCCTTGGCGCGGCTCCCGATAGCTGCTTCGCTTCCCGCTCTGCCTGCTCCCATGAGCGCGTCCCCGCACTCATCCGCTTGCGCGTTTCCTGCGGAAAATACATCCACTTGCGGCATTTGCATCTTCGCCAAAACTTGTCCGACTGGTGAGTGCAATCGGTGGTGTGGCGGACGTAGATGGTGGGGTTGCATGGCCGCGAGAGCGCCGAAGCTTGTGTACAATTCGCTAACGTCCGCTCTAAGTACCTGTCTGTAAAGTTAAAAAGTATGGTGCGGAAGGGGGGACTTGAACCCCCATGCCTTTTGGGCGCCACCCCCTCAAGATGGTGTGTCTGCCAATTTCACCACTTCCGCGCGCATAACGAGGGACGGGAAAATCCGTCTTCCAGCAGGTCGAGGGACGTCTCAAGTATAGCAAAGACAAGAGCCCACCCCAGATGCGCGCTCGTCCGGTCCAGAGTCCCGCAGTAGCTTCGCAGCAATGTGTCAACTGGGAATAGACGGCAATTATTGCATGACTGCAGGGTTTGTCAACGACGCATCACAGCAGACGAATTATGTGCCTGAGCCGCGGTTTCTAGGCGCGAGACTCGGCCCGCACCACCTTCGTGTCTTACTTACTCGGGTTGGGCGGTGACGGCTGCGTTGGAGCAGGTGCTGACGAGTCGGCCGGCTGCTCGGGTGGCGGCGCTTCGCGCTGCGGAGGCAGCGGATAGTATCCGTGCTTGGCGGTGACTAGCAATCCAGGCCGCTTCACTCGCACTTCGATATCGCGGTAGGTGCTCGAGGCCCGCTGCGGAGTGTCGTATCCCAGCGTGTACTGATTGCGCGCCTGCGCGGTGATGGTCTGGTAGGCGCTTTCGATCGCTTCGCGCGAGTATGAATCGATCACGTCTCCGCCGGTGGCGTTGGCGTACTTGGGAAGAATGTTGGTGTAGCCCTGTCCCGGAATGTGCAGTTTGTCCAGCTTGCTCATGCCGGGGAACGCAGCTTCCTCGACTCCTACGGCATAAATTGCAATTCCGTTGGTCAGCAGCACTTTCAGCACTTGCGCATAGCTGGCGCGGCTGCCAACCTCGTAGCCGTTGCTGATGACAAAGATCATCTTGCGATTACCACGCGGCTGATGGGCGAGTTCCCCCGCGGCCATCAGGATGGCGTCATTCAGCACGTGCGACTCTCGGGTGCCTGCTTGCACGGGCAGCGGTGATCCATCGACCTGTTTGCCGTTGGTGCTCGGTCCGGAGGCGAACGGACCGGCCACAACGGGGGCGCCCGGGTTCTGTCCCGTCAAGTCGCGAATGCGTTGCAGCGCCAGTTGCAGCCGCTGCGGATTACCAAAATCCGACTGCTTGTGAACCGAGTTGCCGTAGGTGAATACCGCGACTTTGTCGAATGGGCCGAACGAGCCGTCGAGCGCCGAATAGGTATTCGCGACCTTCTTCAGCGTGCTGTCGGAAATGCCCAGGTCAATCACCACCGCCGCCGACAACGGAAACGGGTCGCTGGTGAAAAACGTGATGGTCTGCTTGGCGTTGTCCTCGTAAACGGTAAAGTCCTGGGCGAGCAGGCCGTCGACCATCTTGCCCTCGGGGTCCTTCACCGTGACCGGCACGCTGATGAAGTTGACGTTGATGCTCAACTTGTAGAGTTCGTCGTAGTCGTTGCCGGGAGCGGAGCTTCCCTTGGTGGTGGGGACGGTCTTGATCCCCTGCGAGCCGGGCGGAGGCGCTTGCGGGTTGCTCCCCGGCGCGGCCTGCGATTGGTCGTCGCCTGACCGAGTATTTGCGGCCGGTTGCGGGTTAGCTTTGTTCGCAGCGTCGTCGCTCATGCCCGGAACAGGGGCGGTGACGTCGGGCGTGGGCGCAGGCGCGTTGTTTTGCGGCCTGGGAGCGTCAGGCAGGGGCTGCTGCTGACCTGCTGCAAAAGTGGCGGCCATGGTCAGGACCGCCAGCATCGCGGCGGATAAGACCCACAAACTCAGTTGACGCTTCAACATGTCGGAAGGTTGATCTCCAGTGAACTGGAACGTAGCCTCAGTATAACCTCAACCCTAAACTGGCGAAATGCCAGAAGCTGTATCGAGGAACGCTGTTGCAATACAATAGATGCATCCTGGATGAAAGAGTACCCATGTTGTTGACCCGTGTTCGCCGCTTTGCCGCCGTCGTATCGCTGCTCTTGATTTCTAGCGTCTGGCTGGCAGCCCAGTCCACCGTGCACGACCAGGCCCCGCCGACCTCGTCGGTGCCGCCCCAGACCCAGGACCAGCAATCGCAGCAGCCAGAAGCCGAAGAGTCAGGACAGACCTTCAAGGCGCAGGTCAACGTCGTCAGTATCTTCTTTAATGTGAAAGACCACCACGGTCTGCTGATTCCCAACCTCACCAAAAACGACTTCGACGTGATCGAAGACGGCAAGCCGCAGACGGTCAAGTACTTCAGCGCCGACGCAAACCAACCATTGACGCTCGGGCTGCTTATCGACACCAGCCCCAGCCAGGAGCGCGTGCTGACCATCGAGCAGCAATCGTGCGTCGAGTTTCTGCACAGCGTGCTGCGCCCCAAAGACTTGGCGTTCCTGATCAACTTCGACTCTGACATCGACCTCGACCAGGACTTCACGAACAACGTCAGCTCCATTGCGCGCGCGTTGAACAAACTACAGATTGGCGGCGGATCGGCTGGCGGCGGACCTGTCGGTCTCGGCGGAGGCCCGGTCCCCAACTCGCATCCTCGCAGCACCGCGCTTTATGACGCTATTTATCTGGCCGCCGACGAGAAGCTGAGGAACGAAGTCGGCCGCAAAGCCATGATCGTCTTCACTGACGGTGAGGACGAAGGCAGCCGCTTGCGTATCCGCGACGCCATCGAGGCCGCGCAGAAGGCCGATACCATGTGCTACGTGATTCTGATCGCCGATCGCGGCGGCTGGTATCAGGGTTTCGGCCTCGGCGACATGAAGAAACTGGCGGAGGAAACCGGCGGACGCGTTATCGAAGTCGGCAACAACCAGCAGAAACTGCGGCAGGCCTTCGACCAGATCCAGGACGAACTGCGCAGCCAGTACAACATTGGCTACACGCCAATCAACAACAAGCTTGACGGCTCCTATCGCAAGATCCAGATCAAAACCAAGAGCGGTGACTACAAGGTGCAGGCCCGTCAGGGCTACTACGCGCTGGCCAGAGAGTAGCCGGGAAACTCTGACGTCCTCCCGCTTGCAACATTGACGCGGTCTGTGGATATCACAAAACCAAAAGCCCCCGAGTCTGACGCTCTCGGGGGGGGTGCTTTGGGACTGGTTGCGGCTAACTTACTGCCCATCCCGTAACTTCCAGCAATCAGCCCCTAGAACCGAAAACCTGACCTGGGTATTCCGTCCACGATTCGCGGCCAGCGAATCATAGGATGGGCCTTTCACGCCGACCCTGGACAACCGCGCCCCCCTTCGACCAATTTCAGGGCAGGCGCGCCGAGCGCAGCCCCTGGTAGTCGCCTAAGCCCAGTTGCGGGTCCGCTCCTGGAACTCCGTGTTCCACGCGGCGCGGATCGCTTCCAGCGTCGGTTCGTGGAAGTGCTTGGGATCGCCCTTAAAATCGTTGAGCGCAGTCACATAGCCGTGCAAATCGCTCAGCGTCACGGTGTGCGGCTCAATTTTGGGATGCGCGTCGGTGAGAAGAACTCCAATTCGATTGGTGTGGTCCCAGTTCAATTCGTCTGACATGAGGCGCCCTCGGAAACTAGCGGACGATTATAACCCAAGGTTTTCTCCCAACCACACTTAACCGATTGCGGGCCACCGCGAATCGTCAGGCGACCAGGCCGCGCCACGGCAAAAAAATCTGGGCTCCGAACCCGGCAAGCATTTCTGTAGCCTGGGCTCCAGGGTCTCCGTGGACTTCAAATCCAGTCAGGCTCGCCACCTCGAGAAGTTTCGGGACCATCACTTGCACCACCGGTCCCGTAAAGTGCGCCAGCACGGCATCCGCGTCGGTGTAACTCTCGACCAGACGGCAGGTCTGGCGATCGCTGCTCAAATACCACTCGTACGCCAGCGTGCCCGGCTCCTTCTGGCTGCCCGCGATCATCTCCTGCGCAACTGTTTCGAAGTTGTCGAATTTTCCCTCGTGGATCGTGAGATCGACGACCAGCCCCACTGTCTGCTTGCTCATGCTTAGCCCCTCGCGATTTGTGAATGATGAATGTAGTTCAGGTGCAACGAACAATATAAGCCCGTAGGTCGTTCGGAAATGGAGCGCGGGACGGCAACTCGCCGAAGGCCGGATATCAACTGGCCGGCCGCCGCATTTGCCGCGAAGAAACGAGTCTCGGAGGGGCGTGCCGACAGGCTCTGAGGCATCCGGCACGAAGCTACGTTCTCTGCACTCGATCAGGATCGCGCGGCAATGCCGATGCCAGGGCGAGCGCTGCTCCGGCGTAGAGCAATGTGTCCGCGGCGTAATTGATCGCTTCATTGAACTCCGGCGCGCCGTGTGAGTGGACCAACATAGCCAGATACGGGAACAGAGTGAGGACGGTCATTAGTGCGCCAATCGAGGCTGCGGCCATGCGAGGTTTCTTGTTCAGGGCCAGGGCGATTCCAGCGGCCAGCAGAGCCGCTCCCGTGAGGTATGCCCATACGCTGGGCAATGGAACCCAGGATGGCATCTTCAGCTCCAAAGGAACGCCGGGTGCAAAGTCCGGATGAAGAAAATGTTGTATGCCGTAAAAGACGGCAGCCGTCGCTATGACGAAGCGCGCGAACAAGATCATCCATTTCGAGAGTTGCGGCGACGAGGCGCGACTGTACAGCGAGGCGAGAGCCCATGCGCCTGCGCAAAACGAGAGATCCCTTAGCGCGTAGGTCCATCCGAACCGACTTTGGGGATGCCTGAGCGCAAACCGTATATAAATCATGCAGACAAATAGAAAGAACATCAGTCCGAGCAGCGTGGACGACAAGCGTACGAACTTCCTGAACGTAAGACTGGTGGCTGCGGCGAGCAGCGCGCATCCGATGAAATACGGCCAGAACCAGCGCGCCGGCATGTAAGACGGGACCATGTTCCCGACAAACTCGGGTCCGCGGAAATGTTCGGGCGCGAATATAGCGAGTGGAACGGCGATGAAGACAGCGCCCAAAATGATGAGCTTGTCCCAGCCGTGGGCCGCGCTGATCTCTTTGCGAAGTATAAAAATTCCGGCGACAAGATAGATAACCCCGGCAAATCCCATCCAGAAATTTGTGGATGAAAACATCAGAACCTCTTTCGCGCAGCGCTGCGGCGGAGATTATATCCCGGTCGCCGAGCGTTTCGGTCTGGCCGGACGGCAAAAGCTGGCACCCGCCTGCGGATTGGCAGTTCGCCAAAATTGCGATTTCACGACTGTTTAGAATCAATGGTTTGGGCGGAAATTGTTCGCATGCAACTGAAACCATTAAGCTTATACGTATCCATTTGTGCGAGTAGGGGATAGCGATGAGTGCCGACCTGCGCTCAGAGTCAGTTCGTCGCTGACGCGTGCAGCATTCGCTGAGAGCGGCCGGAGTTCGTTCGTGTTCATACCGTTTCGGCATCGATAACGTTCTTCTCAAACACACATTTACCTCGGCGGGGTGAAGCCCGCCTCCAACAGGACAGAGAGGGACGTTCGACACGACGGAAGTCGTGCCCTGATACAAAGCCTTCTTTCGTCTGCGGCCGCGAAGTGTGCCGCCGGCTGAAGCCGGCTCGGGACATCAACGACATGGCCTTAACGCCGAGCTAAAGCTCGGCACTACCCAATGCGGCCTTGACGCCGAGCTAAAGCTCGGCTCTACCCAATGCGGCCTTGACGCCGAGCTAAAGCTCGGCTCTACCCAATGCGGCCTTGACGCCGAGCTGAAGCTCGGCTCTACCCAATGCGGCCCCAGCGCCAGGCTAAAGGTCGGC
>Ga0070766_10001756_pt1 | contig 10648 bp, 9 predicted proteins | sample HubBroMetageWFT6_FD_69782 | JGI IMG/M metagenome (GOLD analysis project Ga0070766, IMG submission 69782) | Warmed and freeze-thawed soil microbial communities from the Hubbard Brook experimental Forest, New Hampshire - Hubbard Brook CCASE Soil... | ecosystem: Environmental > Terrestrial > Soil >... | reverse complement strand
ACTCGGCAGCAATCTGTCGGAACCCATCCCAGGCCTTCGACTTGTAGCCGCGAAGGACCTTGGCGACCAAGGGATAACCAGCAAGTCTGTTCCCAAATTCCAACTCAGCCTTGGCGCGCGCCAGCGAGGTGATTACGTCGGCCTCCCTCGGTGCGTCGGCCAGCAGACATTCTTCCAGTTCGGAAAATGTGATCGGCTCAATTCCGAGTCGAGGCGCTATTTTCACGTTGAAGCCGCCAGGTATATCTCAGCCCTTCCAAGATCCCTTTTCAGAATTGCCGCCGTGTCGTCGTAGAGCACTCGCATCCCGGAAAAGTGTTCCTCGCTGATGATGTCTACAACCCTCTCGAGCAACATCCATTGCAAAACGAAGACTTTCAACGCTTCGCGGAATGATTGCAGGTCGAACAGTTCATCGGGAGGAACACGCTCGGCGCGCAGAAATCGCCCCAGACAGAGCGGCAACAACACCTTTTGTAGGGGGGCTTCCTGTAGTTCGAGCACTCGCAGGTTGCAGGCGCGCCAACACACGTAGATGAACCTCGACTCAACGTCTTCCATGTCGGGCAGTTGCACCGAAGCGCCGTTCGTCTCAATGCGGCGAATCGCGAGATCTTAGAGCGCAAATCGTATACGATACGTCTTCCGACTAGTCGGGCGCCGTTCGGTGCGTAAAGCCTCCATTCATCATCGTCATGACGATTGGGGTGGCATGAATCTCGCGTACTGGAACGTCGAAGAGATTCTCTTGCAAGACGGCCAGATCGGCGAATTTCCCGACCTCGATGGATCCAATATTTTTTTCCAAGCGCAGCTGGTAGGCGGCGTCGAGCGTATTTGCGCGTAGCGCTTGAGCGAGGTCGATCCGCTCGCCAATCGGTGATAGTGCCCGGGCATCCGGTTTTCCGATTTCCTGGCGCGTCAAGGCGACCTCGATTGCATCGAGCGGCTTGTAGGTGCTGTAGTAACTCGCCGCAGGCCAGTCCGTGCCGAGGGTGAATCGTCCGTGTGCGCGCAGAATCGAGTTGTACCGGAAAAGGTGGTCAGCGCGACTTCCCAATCGCTTTTCCGCGATGTCGACCATGGCTGGATCGAGAACCGCCCACTGAGCCGAAGATTGGGCGGTGACGCCGAGTTTGGCAAAGCGCGTCAAATCGGAATCGCTGACCAGCGGGATATGTGCCAGGGAATGTCGGCGGTCGCGCGGGGGATTGGCAGCTATTGCCTCCTGAACGGCATCGAGCACGAGGCGAACCGCGCCGTCGCCGATGACATGGCAGTGCACGTCGATACCCTCGCGGTCGGCGGTGCGAACGATTTGCTTGATGCGGTCGGCCGGAAGAAGCGTCACGCCCCTGGTATCGGGTTTGTCGCTATACGGCTCAACCAGGTACGCCGTATACGGCTCGAGGCCGCCGTCGATGTTGAGCTTGAGTACTGACGCACGGACGAGTTCCGTATGATACTTCGAGCGGAGGCGGGTAATGATCTCGATCGGGTCGGTTTTAGGGTCGTTGTAATAGTGCGTGCCGACGACGCGGAATGGTAACTTGCCCGCGTTTTCCAGCGCGATGTAATGCTGGAATGCTTCGTCTTCGGACACGACTATCACGCCAGCGTCCAGCACCGACGTGATGCCGGCTGCGGAAGCCTTGGGAAGCCAGAGCCCGAGGGCTGCCGCTACCGAGTCGATCGTGAAGGGCTCGCTGGCGTCGAGCACCTGCACCATCGCGGGCGGCTCCACCAAAAAGCCGGTGGGCTCACCCGTGCTCGGATCGCGCTCGAAGCGGCTGAAGCCGGGCAGAGGATCAGGCGTATTTTTGGTAATCCCGGCGAGCTGCAGCGCCTTGGAGTTGACCCACGCGCAATGGATGTCGATGGCGACCAAAAAGACGGGTCGGTCGGGCCAGATCGCGTCGAGATCTTCCTTGCGCGGGCCGGTCTGCGGAAACGCCATGTAGCGCCAGCCGAAGCCGCGCACCAGCGAGTTAGCCGGAGTCGTCTTTGCGTACGCGGTTAGCACCTCGAGGAGTTTCTCGCGCGTGTCGTACTGCAAGTCGACGCCTTGGCTATACGCCGATCCGACATACGGATGCGTGTGTGCCTCGACGAAGCCGGGAATCAGCATCTTTCCGCGCAGGTCGATAACCTCGGAGCGTCTACTGATGAAGGCTTTAGAACCGGCCGTATCGCCGACGTAGGCGATCCGCCGCCCCTTGACGGCGACGGCTTGCGCCCACGGCCGTTTGGAGGCGACGGTGTACACCTTGCCGTTGACGAAAACAACGTCCGCGGTACCGGTATCGGCGAGGGCGTCTCCCATGCCCGCTGCCGCAATGGCCGCGCCAGCGGCCAATCCCGACGCAACGAACCGGCGGCGCGAAATGTTCGACGTCGTTTGCGTCTTAGACGCAAACGCTTGGGCAAGATCACAAATCGTGCACATAACCTCTCCATTCAAAGGCTGCTAAAGTCGCTCCCTTTGTGTGCATGAAGTCGACGCATAGTAACCGAAAGCCTTCCTACGGTTCCTAGAACATCGGGTGAAGCACAACCGCGAGGTCTCGTGGGAGTGGTGGCCGCTGCGGCAACGGATAGTCTTTTCACCCCGCGGCGCTTCGCGACGATGTGGGGCGAACTAGCCGCTACTCATACTAGCTGCGAAGATTGTCTTGTCAAGAATTTTAAAATGCGAAGTAATTATTGTTGTTCCGCCCAGCTTCGGCTATCCTTGCCCGACGATAATTTTCCTTTGGAGAAAAGCTGCCATGAAGTTGCGCACGATGTTAGGTGTTCTGCTAATGACGGCACTCTTGGCGCTCGGATCCGCCACGGCAAGGGACCGCACCAACAATTCCGGCGAGTATCTGGCATTGGGTGACAGCGCAGTGTTCCCCTTTCTCCAGGAGGCAGGCTTTGAATGGAAAAACGCCACAAACTTTGTGGGATACGCCGATTGGACCGGCCTGGCCCTGGGCCTGACCATGGTGAACGCCAGCTGCCCAGGCGAGACCACCGGCAGCTATCTGTCGTTCTACGCGCTCGACAACGGATGCCGTTACTATCGCTTTCTTTTTCCGCTGCACGTTGTTTACGATCCGTTTGAATCCACCCAGTCCCATTTTGCCACAGGTTTCCTCCTGGAGAAGGGCAGGTACGTTGCGCTGGTGACGATCCAGCTCGGGGCCAACGACCTATCTCTTCTGGAGCAGAAGTGCAAGGGCGATCCGCAGTGCATCGAAGACGGCGCGCCTGAGGTCTTCGCGAAGGCTGAAGCCAACATGCAGACGGCGCTAGCCCAGCTTCGCGACACCGGATACAGTGGGCCCATCGTCATCGTGAACTACTACTCGATCGACTACAACAACAAGTTCGTGACTAAGCTGATTGTCGGCCTGAACCAGGCGATCACCGCGCCCGCGCCCGCCTACGGCGCAGTGGTGGCAGACGTGTTTTCGGCATTCAAGGCCGCGGCAATGACCCGCGCCGGAGGCGATACCTGTAGGGCTGGTTTGCTGAACTCCCACAATCCGCAGACAGATCAGTGGTCCTGCGACATACACGCCAGCCAGTCAGGGCACAAGCTGATCGCGCAGACGATAGAGGGCGTGTACCCACCTCTTGCCGGCAAGGCCTACAAGTAGATTTAGGTGTCGCGGATGCACGCTGGGCGCGGTGGGCTTAAAGTTCCACAGCACTGAGCGAGCGCGACGTCGGCACTAGTGCTTGCGCGCTCGGGCGATCTGGACCGAGCCAAGCAGATGGCCGACAAGCTTGCGCGGGAACACCCTTTAAACACCCAGTGAAAGGGCATTTACCGAATACACTCATGATATTCGTGCATTACTGCATGGTCAGCGTCTGCATGAACTCCCGAGCCAGACCTTCACCGTCAACGGTAGAGATGTTGCTTTGAAGCAAGACCTCACCGTTTTCCGCCACAATAAACTTGTACTCTCGCTCGCCGCTGGGACGGCCGAGTATTGACATGGTTATCCCGTCGTTATCAAGGTGCCAAATCAGTGTTCCGACAATCGGAGATTCGGCCATGAAACTTATTTGAATTAATTCCTGCTGCGTTAGCTCCAGTTGCGGGGGACTCGGCGCTACAAGCTGTTTTCCAGCTCTTTGATTGATCTTCGCCGAGGCTGCACTTATGGCTGTTCCTATACCGTCCCAAATCGCCCGCACGCGCTCCTTTATGACACGTTGCTTATTGTTAAACGCCTCCGCGTCTTGCTGTTCTTTCGTCAATTTATTCGACACCGCGTCGGCGAGATCATCTTTCCAGTCAGCCATACAAACACTCCGAGACTCAGGCGCGCAGTCATTAGCCTAGTTGAATTGAAAGGCTAACGGCAAGCGAATACGAAAGATCGTTTTTCAACGCGAACCCAAGGACGTTTATTTACGCTCGGGTGAGACCTTGTCCAGTAAGCCGACGAGCGGCTCGCCGGCGGGAGGCGTCGTCACCGCGTTCTCCTGCAAAATCTGCGTGGCATTGAGTTCCTTGCCATACAGGTTCTTGTTGGCATCGTCATCGGAGCGCAGGGTCGAGCCCGCCAGAGAAATTCCGGCGAACACGCCCCGATTCCGCGACCAGGAAAGAATCTCGGCCTTCATGACGACGTCAGTCTCAGCCGAGGTGGCGCGGCCAACCGGTCCGGCCGCCACGGACGCGTCTCCGCCGAGCTTTACTTTGCTCGTCAACACTGATTTGGCACCCTGCTCATTCATGATCAACAGGACGAAATCGGTCGCCTGACCTCCCGCCTGCAGGCCGAAGCTCCCGCCCTCGATCGCGTAAAAGGCCGGGGCCGTCCACGGGCCGGTGTAGTTCGCTCCGCCGCGGCAGCTCATAACACCGCGGCCGTAGCTGGCGCCTACAATGAATGCCGCTTTCTTCACGGCGGGAACGACGATGACACATTCCGCTTTGTTCAGCAGGTCAGTAGAGATACCCGTGTCGGGCATGCCGGTCACGGCCTTCAACACGTCGTAAGAATCTTGCAGACGCTGGGTTTCTTTCTCTTGCGCCAGGAGAGGTATGGCAAGACAGATACAGAATACGACGGCATACCACTTCATTATGGTCCCTCCATGATGCCCCGACGCTGTAATCGCACGGTGGGCTAGATGAAGACACATGAGATGGAAAGTCAGCCCGTAACTCCAGTACGAAGCGTACGCTTCTGCCAGAAACGTACCATCGGGTAAATGCCGTAATCCGTTGACGAAATACTCGCGCACGGAGCGAATCACGCAAGCAGGTGAGCAGGGAAACTAGGACCGGAGGCATCGCCAAAAAGCCTATCGATGTCCCGCGCTAGCTGCAATCAGCACAGCAAGAATTGAGTTTCTGGTAGGGACAGGTGGACGACAATTCCGAATTTAGGACTGGGAAACGTAGCAATGGGCTTTGTGGGGATCGTCTTTCCAATTGCGGAGAGGCCTGTGCTTCCGAATCATGCTGAACCTGACGAGGAAGAATTGGGGTTCGGCGGTAGATTCTACTCGGTCCTGTCAGACCCAACATGAATAAGTCCTTTTGTTTTAAATAGCGTCCATTTGCTGCATATCTGGCACATGGAATGCCTCTATTTAGTCAGCCAGCAGGAGGTTCTCTGATGCCTTACTTACGCCTTTACGCGCGAGAGTTGCCGATCGAGCAGAAACGTGTCATAGCACAGAAGCTTATCGACATTACGCTACGGACGTTTAAGCTCCGCGCCATTCAGAAATACCAGACATCAATCCAGTTCATCACGCGACAAGTATCAGGAGTCGACGGTCTGCGGGCGGCGATTCCGCGCGGTGCTGATTTCACCCTGGAAGTGATTGGACATAATCTGACGGAGGAAAAGAAGAGAGCGTTCTCCGAGGAAGCCGCTGCCTTGCTCTCGCCCTTGGTGCCGGTGAAACCGGGGAACCGAATTGCCCGTCTGCTGGGAATCAAAGCGAAGCCGCCCCAACAGATCTGTCTTCAGTTCAGCGAGCTTAGCCCGGCCGTTAGCGATCCATTCATCATAGAACCACAGCGCCGGGCAGCGTAATTGGCAGCCGCCCCCGCTCTCGTCAGGATAGTAGAGGATGAAAGCAGTTCTTGTTACCGTTGTCAAAACTCATCCGTCTTGAAAACCGACAGAACTGGGCCCTCGTTGTGTTAGTGGGTGTCGCTCTGCTCTTCCGGTTGGACCTGATAGCCCACCTGCAATAACGCAATTGCACTGACTTGCCGCACGGTTGCTGTAATATGTGCAGCCTATGGCCAAGAAGCTTTTCACTCTTGCCTTGCTGATTGTCTTGAGTTGTTCTCTGATCGTAGATAGCTGGCGAAAACAGGCCAACTCGCATCCTATCTGAACCGAATGGAATATGTTCCTCTGGAGTCGGCCGGCATCAGGCAACCGCATTGGCGCCGCCACTTGGATATAAAACGCCCATCCTTGTGCTCCTTGAGGAACTCCGGCAATCGTGGCCACAAGGACGGAACGCCGACTTCTCACTCGTGTGGATTGGTGCTGAGACCGCCGACGACACCCGCGGAACCTTCGGTCTTCGTTCTTACGGTCTTTAATACCGCTAGTTGCCCCGGCTTCTGCCTGGGGTTAGACTTGCTGTCTCGCCGACACGGAGTGGCAATTAAGTGTCTCCGATAGGTTTTGTTTTCACATCATCCGCATGAAGCGGAAAGGGAGTCCTAATGCCTAATTCTTCTCTTGGCGGGAGAAAACAGGTCCGCAGTGGAACCCGATCTGAGCTCGCTGGAAAACTGCTTTTAATCCTCGCCTTAGTGGCATGCGCTCCATTCGTCCACGCGCAGGGTCCAGGGAAGACTCCGGCACCAAACCACCCGTTGAACATCATCCTGGTAATACGCGACCAAACGCGTTACGACCTGCCCATCGCATCGGGTTACAACATGCCAGCCCTCGATCGTCTGGCACAACAAGGAGTGGTCTTTCGCAACCACTATGTTGCGTCGGCAATGTGTACGCCCTCGCGTGCGGCGCTGTTTTCCGGGCAGCCGCCACAGGTGAACGGAGTCTTCGACCAGATGGAGGCAGGCTACGTGCCGAATCTGCCAAAGGACCGGCCCAACATGGGTTCCCTAATGAAGAGGCTCGGTTACCAGACGGCATTTTTCGGCAAATGGGAAATGGAGGCTGGCCTTATCCCTCCCAAGCCGACTGTCAACTACAGCGAAGCGCTCCAGCCCTACGGTTTCGACATCTACCAGCCTGACGGGGACAAAACCGGCGCGCCCGACCAAGGCTACAAGACTGACGTTTACACCGCGTCCGAAGGCGTCCGCTGGCTGCGGGGTAATGTTCCCAAACTGCGGGCGTCCGGGCAACCGTTCTTCATGATCGTGAGCTTCGTTAACCCGCACGACATCATGTATGCGGACGCCAATGTACCGGGAACAGCCCAGGCGCAAAAGGCCGACCTGAACGGTGTGCTCACCGTGCCGCCAAGAAATTCGCTGTACGCCAGGCACTGGAACTCCGTCCTCTCGCCGACAATGCAGGAATCGCTGTCAGCCCCGGGAATGCCGGGGGCGCTGACGGAATACGACACCGGCTGGTCCGGGGTGCTCGGATACATTCCCCCGGACCGCCCGGACATGTGGCAGGTGTTCAACGACTACTACCTGAATATGATTCGCGATACGGATGCCAGCCTGAAACTACTTGAGGATGGGTTGGACGAGTTGAATCTCTGGCAAAACACAGTCGTGATCTTCACCGCAGACCACGGTGAGATGGATGGCGACCATGGTGGCCTCCGGGGCAAGGGTCCGTTCTGCTATGAAGGCAACTCCCATGTGCCGTTGATCATTGATCACCCAAACTATCCCCGCGGCCAATCTACTTTTGCGCTTACCAGCCACCTGGACTTGTTGCCAAGTCTGCCCGGGCTGGCGGGCGTTCCCGAAGCCCAGCGCCGCGAGGCCGTGATGGGTTTGCCCGGCCACGATTTTTCCGGTGTCCTGGCAAATGCCGAGGGTGCATCACCGCAAGCGGTGCGACCGGGCGTCCTGTTCAACTACGTCAGCCCTATGACGATTGATTCAGGTTATCTGCTGGCGGCGATGAACGAATTGATGCAGGACAAGCCGGCCCCGTCCTTGACAGAACTTCAGGCCAAACTTAATAAGCGCGGATTCCTGAGTTTTGCTTTCGACGGGCAGTACAAGTTCGCGCGTTACTACGCACCTGACGACTTCAATTCACCGGAAGCGCTCGAACAAATCCTGGGTCATAACGACGTCCAGCTCTTTGACCTGAAGGACGACCGGCTCGAGACGCGCAATCTTGCCCTCGATCCACAAAGGAACAAGGAATTGATCCTGCGCATGAATGCTTTGCTGAACGAGCTCATAGCCAAGGAAGTGGGCAAGAACGATGGAAGTTTTCTGCCCGCCGCAATTCGCCCCAAGCTCCACTGAGCACGGCAGACGGTTAGAGAACGCCGTCCGCACCGGCTCTCAGAGAGCGTGCCCTTGACGAAATAATGGACCAATACGGAAGGTTGGCTGTTCCGCCTCAACTTGACGTATAACGCTAGAACCTTATCGGAAGTGCCCCGGCGTCGAAAGGCGAAGCGGAGCGCCTCAGCGTAATGCCGGGGCGCTTTCGATAAGGGCGTTTGAAGGAAGCCGCTGGCGCTTGCGGTGGACGCGGTCAGCTATGGGATTTCAATAGCGTCTCCCTTGATAATGGGACACTCAAGGTGTGTCTTCGCGCCTGATGATCCATCACTGCCACGGGGGCCGATCATAAGCCTTAGCAAGTTGCGGCGCAAGACTCATTCGAGGGGTAACCTCAAACCAGCGACACGCGGCAGCCTCCACCGCGCCAGCGGGTTAGTTCAAACGCCCATTCCGTTGAAGTGGACGGCCAAACTCCCAGGAAGCCTTCTTCTAGGAAATCTGCCGCTGTCAATTCGTGGAGACTAACTCGCCGAGGAACGCCGGTTGTCGCACACGAATACCCGGTAGCCGCAGCGAGGCTGTGGACGACGGTTTTCTAAACCGTCAAAACTATTTATCGACAGACGATAATGTATTGTGGTTTCATGCGATTAGCCCAACCTCCGGTAGCGGATCGGTACCCCCGACTGGCTGTTATCTGTTTGTTCCTCTTTGGAGTGGTCCTCGTGCTGGAGCGTATGTGTAAGATTGCGGTGCGAATTGCCGACGCGGCGGAGAGTCTGCCGACACTCATTCTGAGTATTGAGGCCCGACGCTCGAACGTGCAGCCCGATGATGTTCACGCGCAGCAAAAGCGGTGGTGGCCTAATGACCACGGTTCCGCGACTATGGCCGCCCGAAGAACAACTCTTCTATGGCCTTGCCTCGTTTTTCCGCTTCCAGTTCAAGGGCGGTAGTCAGATCGTCTGGCAGGCGTCTAATGCCACCTCCGTCGCAGATGACAATTTCAAGTCCTCCAATGAACCCAGAGTTCAACTTGGCGGAATCAACAATCAATTGCGCAGCTAGTCGCATTAGCGCTTGGACGGATTTCATCTTGTAATATCTTTCGGCCCAGAACACTGCTGCGTTGGCGTTATCCCCGTTAATCGCTTTGTTCTTGATCTCGTGACACATTGCCTTGTTCGGCACACCGTTGACACATGCACTTTCGAGTTGAAACAGGCGCAGACTTGGGCGGGCAGTAACGACGAGGCACTGGAAGGAATTCCTCTCTCCCGAGGCATCTAGAAATCGCTGCCCAATTTGCTCCATTGGATTGATTGGAAAATCCCAGTCGCTACCCGACAACTCGGCGATTACCGCATCCGCGATGGCATACGCTGTTTCCATGTTTTGCGCACAAGCGATAGCGACGCTCAGTTCATCGCTGATCGCAATTTTTGAAGAACCCGATGTATGGCGCGAGCGGAGATTTCCCCTAGTCAGGGTGGACTGCCATTTTGTATCGCTAGCGAGCACAATCCCGTCCATCCCGACCATTGCAACCTGCATCGTCATGGGAAATTCCTCTTCTGCAAAAGGGGAATACTGGTACGTACTTAAGTCGAGAGTTTTTTGCATCGGACATAGCTCCAGTGATACGCTTTTGCGAGCGTTGCCAGACGCGACAATTCCAAGAACCCAGAACGCCCGACCGTGAATCGGGCGTTCTTGTCTCTGCGGGAATATTACTCTCCAGTGAGGGCTTTCAGTCGCAGATGTTCAAGCGGCCAGCAGTTCCTTTGGTTCCCACACAGTGATCGGTCACCCGGCTTCCATCGCGGGCGTCACGCGAATGTTGGAATGGATGCGGCAGAAATTGTAGTACGCGAAATGCAATGCGACCGTCGCTTTCAGGTTCGCCAGTTTCTTGCTGAAAGCTTTCGTGAACCGCGTGAACCGCATAAACAGCGAATCTGCATTCCGCATCGTGAGAACCGCGGCCGCCAGGGCCTCATCTTCTGCCCGGCTGCGGACCACCTCGTACCGTCGTTCAGCGACCTCGCTCGAATGGCGCTCCTGGACCGCTGACTACTCGACTTGCAGCAATCTAGCAGGCTGCTGAAAAAACTCTGCTTTGCATGAACTCTGTCCTGCTTGGCCGCCAAGCGAGAGGAGAGAGACTTCGTTTGAGTTTATTTTCCGTGCCTGTCGAAGCTTTCCTGGATT
>Ga0070766_10001753_pt1 | contig 10667 bp, 6 predicted proteins | sample HubBroMetageWFT6_FD_69782 | JGI IMG/M metagenome (GOLD analysis project Ga0070766, IMG submission 69782) | Warmed and freeze-thawed soil microbial communities from the Hubbard Brook experimental Forest, New Hampshire - Hubbard Brook CCASE Soil... | ecosystem: Environmental > Terrestrial > Soil >... | reverse complement strand
TTTGTTTTGAGGGCACGGGTGGAGCGAGCCAAGGAGCTGCTGGTAAAAGAAGACGCACGCGTCCTCGATGTAGCCATTGCATGTGGATTCCAAACCCAACAACACTTTGCAAGAGTGTTCCGTGCTCTCTGCAAGATGAGTCCCACGCAGTTCCGTCAAGCGAGACTCGCCTAATTCTTCACCGCCAACGAGAGGGCACGCTCGCGAGCGGCGCGAAGTGAAAGGGTCCGGATACTCTTACCGGCGGTGTCTGCAAGGAATCACGCCACGAGAAAGACAAACCGACACTGTTCTTCCGCTAGAGTGATTACTCGACTCGAATCGAATGCATTTTTCGGAGGGTTTGTCCAAACTTGCACAAATCACATTTGCTTTATGTAGGTAAGCGTCCAGACGGCTCTCACCGGACGCTTACCTCTAATCCAAATTTCCAGGCGTTTCTAGCTTCAAAACCAGAGTGTGATGCACACATTTGTCTCAACTTGGGGTTCACGTCCCAGAATTTTCGGTTAACCCAAGTTTCCCGACATGTGTGCTACTTCTGGTCGTCGCCCTTCCGAATGGACGACGGGAACACTCCGCCTAGTGACCACGGGATTTGCCACAAGGGATCGTCAGTTCAAATCAAGCCCCCACGTAGAACTCGGAATCATGTGATTTGCCAGTTGCTTCAACTGGTTGGTAGGGAAGCCGGCGAATCTCGCAGCGCGAGTTAGGATACGGAACTGCCCGTTGCAGCGCCCTTCGACCACGCTTCGGATGTCAAGGCGAAGGCCTCATCGGTCACACAGCACAACGGAATGCGGTCAATGCGCTAATCCGTGTGGGCATTCAGGATGACGAACCATAAAAGTGACAAAGTCTCAGACGCTTTCAAGATTAACGACTTTTCACCGACGGGAGCAGCGTGCTGCGGTCTCGGTAGAAACCAAGATTTCGACACATCATCACTTCTCCCTCTCCCGAGCCTCACCGTTAACTATGCTAACGCTGTGCCGACTTTGACTCATCGGGGGGAGGGATAAAGTAGCCGACCTTGTTGTTGAACGGTGTGCCGAACCACATTCGCCCCTCCGAATCCGGCATGAATTCCCGCAGACCAACACCTGAAAACGGAAAAGGAAACTCGACCACACTACCTGTATTCGGGTCCACGCGGCCGAGAATATCGTCGTCGAAGGAACCATACCAGAAATAGCCATTGTGATCGACTCCGACCGCGTAGGGAGTAGGGTCCGGGTCGGGCAACGGGAATTCCTTAAACGTTTCCGTCTTGGGATCGAACCGCCCGATCTGTTTGCCCCACCATTCTCCAAACCAAACAATCCCTTGCGAATCCACGGTTATGCGTCGCGGCCCCGCCGTCTTGGGATAGGTGTTGCCGGTAACGTAATTCTCGTCGGGCCGGTCTTTATTCAGTTCGGCTAGCCGGTCGGTGGTAGGCGGCGTCCATTTCTCGATCTTCAAGGTCTTCGTATCCATCATTCCGATCTTGCCTTCGTGAGGAAACTCCGCGAACCAAATATTCCCCTGGGGATCGAGCTCGATACCGTAGGGCGTTTTCACTTCCGGAAACTCCAGAAATTTTTCTGTCTTAGGGTCGAAACGCAACAGGATGGATCCGCCACCCCAGATTTTTCCAGTAGCATCAACACGAATTGAGTTCATGCTTCCCAATCCGATCGAGTGCATACCTCGGCCCGTCTGGGCATCATCTTCCTTGGGCGCACAAAATGGGGGCTGATAAATAGTGAACTTCCGCGTTCCGGGATCAAATTTCCCGAGTTTGCAAGCTGCGTCCTCGGAGAACCAGACCATTCCATCGGGAGCCTGCAGAACAGCGTGAACGTGTAACGCCTTCCGAGTGCCCTCCGGAACTGGAAACTCCTGAACTTTTCCGGTTTGCGGGTCAAGCTTGGCGATTTGATCCGCTGTCCAGGAGTAAGGCATCCAGACGGTGTCGTTGGAGTGGGGGTACGCGACCCAGGGAATGCGGCCCGGCCCGGGCAAGCTGTACATAACATAGACAATTTTCATGGCTTCGTCGCTAAACTCGCCGTGTTTGACTTTTGAATACGCGGGCAGTTCGGCCGGGGAAGGAGGCAGGGCCGAATCGGGACTCAAGGTTTCTCCCAGGTACTTGGCAATCATCGCGCCGTCCGCCTCCGTAATTCGCAGGTCGCCGACTCCAGTCGCGCGATCACGCATAAGGGCGACGCAAGCTTGCCAGCCTTCTTCAGTGCGCCGCGTGGCGGCGATTTTGGTTTGCAGGCCATGGCAGGTCATGCAGTGTTCAAAGATCAGTTGCTTGCCGGGGCCTTCGGGAAGAAGCACTTGGCCTTGATGAATGGAGAGATCGGACCAGTGGACCATCCCTTTCTGCAAGGCGAAATCCAGGGACACGGGCTGGTTTGTGTCCACTTTCACATGCTGCGGATCGCTCTTAAAGCCCACCGCGGTCGCGGTTACTTCGTACTCATCCGGTGCCAGATTCTCGATCCGATAGACCCCGTCTCGGTCAGACAGGACGTTCACTGTGATCTTGGTTGTCGCGCTCTTCGCGCCGACAAATGCGCCCTTGAAGACCGAACCATCCGGGCCTTTGACGGTCCCGGTAACCACCCCACCGAGCGCGGTACACGCGAAACTTGCAAGCAGGCTCACAACCCCTAGGCTCTTGAATAGCCTTTTCAATGCTGGCTCCTCTCATTGTCAAGAAAGTCGGCCACAAACCGGTCTGGCTCTATGGCTCGTTTTCCAACTTTCGAATCCGCACTTCAATACCTGAGCCTTTGAGCGGCTCCGTGAATTCGGCCAGATTCGAGTGGCTATAGTGGTAGGGGTACACGATCTTTGGCTTAAACTCTTTCACGCATGCGGCGGCATCTGCCGGGCTTTGCGTCTTCGGTGGGTTCATTGCTATGAAGGCAATCGTTATGTTTTTCAGCGCTTTCATTTCAGGAGTGCACTCGCTGTCACTGGAGAAGTAAACGCGAGTATCTCCAAAAGTCAAAATGTAGCTGGCGCCAATGCCTTTGTGATGCCAGGGCATTCCCGGCTTGGGGCCGTACTGCAGGTTGTACATCGGCACGCCCTCAATTCCGATTCCCATCACGGTTTTCTTTTCGGAGTCGCTGACCGTTTCAACATCGCCGCAAACGGGCGCGCAGTTCAGCGTGTCGATTACCGCGGATGGGCCCACAATCATCATGTTTGGCGTCTTCAGCTTATCCACCATACTGCGGTCGAGGTGGTCGGCATGAGTGTGAGTGATGATAATTAGGTCCGCGCCGGGAAGTCCGGTGAAATCCCCTTTGCTGTAGGGGTCCACGTAGATCACCTTGCCCCCAAACTCCAGCATGACGCTGCCGTGGTAGATGGGCATCAGGCGAAGGTCGCCCGCCGAGGTTTGGACAACATCGGCTTCCCGGTTGGACGCCGAAAGGCCGGGCCGAACGGGCAGCGACAAAGCCGCAACCAAGAGCACGTACGAGCAAAAACGTTGGCGCATATTCCAACCTCGACCGCGAGGCTAATCAGGGCGGTCTACTCGGAATTTGAGTTTTCAGCTTCCCGCGACCGCAAAGCGTACGGCCAGCAACTTTATTCTGTCAAATACCGTTTGTGTAGGCTATTTATACTTACAAGGTCTCAATGTGAATTCTAAAACAAAGTAGGATATTTTTATTTGGAGTCTTCAGCGGACAGAGCGGCAAACTAAGGCGCTTATGAACGATCACAAGTCCGATTCCAAGTGGCGAGGGGTGATCCGCGTCTCCGCCGGCAATTTCCTTGAGATGTACGACTTCATGGTGTACGCCTACTATGCGTCGTACATCGCGCACGAAATTTTCCCGTCGAGCAGTGCCTATGCGTCGCTCATGATGACGCTCGGAACGTTCGGCGCCGGCTACCTGATGAGGCCCCTGGGCGCCGTCGTACTGGGCGCCTACATCGACCGGCACGGACGGCGCGCCGGGTTGATCCTTACGCTATTCCTGATGGCGATTGGCACGCTGGTGATTGCGTGTACGCCGCCCTACCGGACGATCGGTGTGCTGGCGCCGGTCGTTGTCGTGCTCGGACGTCTGCTTCAGGGATTCTCCGCGGGCGTAGAAGTCGGCGGCGCTTCGGTGTACCTGTCCGAGCTGGCGACGCCAGGGCATCGTGGATTCTATTGCTCGTGGCAATCGGCGAGCCAGCAGGTGGCCGTGGTTTTCGCGGCGCTCCTGGGCGTCGGATTAAGCGCAGTCGTTTCGCCCGAACGGATGGCGCAGTGGGGCTGGCGCGTTCCGTTTTTCATCGGCTGCCTGATCGTTCCTCTGTTATTCTGGCTGCGCCGGTCGCTCGCCGAAACGCAGGCATTTCTCGCGCAAAAAAGGCATCCGCAGATTTCGGAGATTCTCCATTCGCTTGTCGCAAATTGGAAAATCGTCGCCGTTGGCGTGCTACTTTCCACGATGACGACGGTGTGCTTCTACCTGATCACCGCCTACACGCCCACGTACGGCCGCGAGGTCTTACATCTGACGAGCCGCGAAAGCCTGATCGTGACCGTGTGCGTTGGTTTGTCGAATTTCTTCTGGCTGCCGGTGGGCGGAATCATTTCCGACCGGATCGGGCGGCGCCCGCTCCTGATTCTGATCACCGTCGCCGCGATCACGACGTCCTATCCCGCGATGCAGTGGCTGGTGAGCGACGCCTCGATGACACGGCTCTTGCTTGTAGAGTTGTGGCTGTCGTTATTCTTCGGTATTTACAACGGCGCAATGATTCCGCATCTTGCCGAAATCATGCCGCCTAAGATTCGGACTACCGGCTTCTCGCTGGCGTTCAGCCTGGCGACGGCCATCTTCGGCGGATTTACTCCGTTCGTGTCCACGTACCTCATTCACGAGACCGGTAACCGGGCCATGCCCGCGCTTTGGCTTTCTTTCGCGGCCGCGTGCGGATTGCTTGCGGCGATCACGGGCAAGCGCGCAGTGCTGCCGGAACTCGAAGCGAGCATGTCCCCGCAGTAGTCATTGCGCCGGTCGAATATACTCAAGCCCGGCGAACAATTTGCTCCACTTCTTCGCTGCCACACTCGGACATCAAGCGATTCGATAATGCCGGCTCACGGAGCAAGCCTATCGGCCCTGCTGTTCGGAGGGTTTGGCGGCCGCTTTTTGCGTGTGCGGCGGTCGATAATTCTGCTGCAGTGTCCGCAAGTAGTGAATTAGATCCCAGGCTTGGCTTGCGTCCAGGGAATCCGAGAATGAAGACATCGGCGTGCCATCCAAGCCGGTCATGAGGATGCGGTACAGATCCTCGTTCGTGGTACCGCACTTGAAACGCGAAGCGTGCACAAAATCGCGAGGTTTGATTGGGTTTCCGTCATCGTCCTGTAGCGTCGCTGCGGAGCGTCCATCGCCAAGCCCTTCGGTCCCATGGCATTTGCTGCAATTCAGCGTGGTTTGAAACAGGACTTTCCCGCGTTCTACACTTTCCGGCTTATCGGGAGTTTCCGGCGGGATGACTAACGGTGTCCCCGGTTTCTCTGTGGCCCAACGAGGTGACCAAGTTTTAATGAACGCAACCAAATCAGCGCGCTGTTGAGCGGAAAGTGATGTCCAGGGCTTCATCGTGGTACCTACAACCCCCCGCGTTATTGCGTTAAACAAGTCTTCATCAGTGGGCAAGTCCCCCGTTGGAGTAGAGCGGCATTTGAAAGTGGCTCGGGAAAAGTCCCTCGGTTTGGGACTACTATGCAGAGCGTCTGGACCCTTACCATTGCCGTCGGCGCCATGGCACCCGATGCAAAACTGTTCGTAAAGGCTCTTGCCGTTAACGGCATGCCCCGTGATCCCGTCAACATGGCTTGTTTCGGACTCAATACTTGGAGAGCCGGGCCGGGCTGGATTTACGTGGATCGACTGAGCCGGTACAGCAGCGCTAAATGTGAAAAAGGCGCAAGACCATCGAGCGAGTTTTGCTGCGAATTTTCTAAGTGTCATTCCTGCTGTTTCCCTTAAAAGTCGAAGTCGAGATGGCCCCGGGCATATCGCTTCGCACTAGTTTTTGACAAATTTCAATACGCCTTTCTGGACGACATCGGCGCCATAAATGCTTCCATCAGCATCCGCTGCGACGCCTTCCGGGGCGATTGTTGCAACTCCCGCTGGAGGCGGAATTGGAATAAATGCGGTTATCTTGCCGTCTTTTGCACTGGCCACTCGAATACCCTGCTCGAAACCGGGATTATAGGTGGCGCGTTTTGGGTCGTCGGACTGTGACGACCCGTCGGCGGCGTATAGCATGTCGTGAGCATCGATAAACAATCCGCTCACCCTGCCAAATTGATTCCACTGGTCGACAAATTTCCCGTCCTGATCGAAGATCTGAAGGCGGTGATTTCCGCGGTCGGCGATAAAAATCCGTCCTTGAGCATCTATGGCAATGTCGTGAGGTTGTTCGAACTGGCCCGGACCGGAACCGTGTTCTCCCCACTGTTTGATGAATTTTCCCTCCTTCGAAAATTTAACAACGCGCGCGTTTCCCGTGCCTACCGTGTGTCCATCGACTACGAAGATGTCACCGTTTGCACCGATCGCCACGGCATCGGGCTGATTGAATGTATCCGGGCCATCTCCCGCGATGCCCGCTTTCCCCAGCCGCATTAACTCTTTTCCGTCCGAGCTGAACTTGATAACTTGCTGCCCTTTTCCCTCGATTCCTGAATTGTCGGTGACCCATACGTTTCCGCTCTTATCGACTAACACCGAGTGTGGAAGAACAAACATACCTCCGCCAAAGCTCTTCAGAAGTTTGCCAGAGGAGTCAAATTCGAGGATCGGATCCAGGGTCGAATGGGCGCAAGATTGAGCCCCGCATCTCTCGGCCACCCAGACATTTCCTTTTGAATCGACGGTCACTGCGTTCGTTCCTCCCCATTGCCTTCCGTCGGGAAGCGATTTCGCCCAACCTTCAATTTGGTGGTAGGGGTTGGGGACGGAATCATTCGAGTCCGCTTGGAGGGATCCACCGAACTCAAAAACGGCAACCGAAATTCCAGCGAGCAGCGCCACAAAAGTGATTCGAGAACATCGCTTTTTCACAGTACCCCCTCGGTAGTCCGGATCGTGAAACTCAGACCGGCGATGATCCGAAAATTTGACGGCTGTCGGTTTGACAGAGGCGTCGTAGGAACTCTTGCAAATGACCTGAATCTCGCCAATGGGTGCTTGTCTACCGCGAAGGCCTTTCGTTGCGATCACATTCAAATAGTCGGCAATGCTACCATGGCCAGTGAATTGGGTATTGCTGACGGCCTTGAAAGAAAGTCAAAAGGACTGGTCCCGTGTTCATCCCATGTAACGTGGAGCGAAGACCATCTACAACGGGCATGGGCATGGGCAACGCTTATCGCGAATTGCGACGAAAAGACACCCTTCGATCCTGACTGGTTATTGAGACCTTGGAAGTATTAATAAGAGCCTTAAATAGTATTTGACCGCATGAAGTTTATTGGCCTAGTCTCACGCGCTCATACACAGAAGAAACTCAGGTCTTTCGACATTTGAAGTGCGCTTGGTCCTGGCGGACATCAAAAGGAAAATGTCTTGGCAAGCGTTGAAGCTGAACGGCAGGCAACCCGAAGACATGCCAAGTTGAAAAACATGATGTCTTTGGTGGGGACAAGTAGGGGTTTTTGCGCTAGCGTGCATCGGAGGTGGAAAGGGCCGGCCCGAACCGCGACGAAGCGCCGCATCACGAAACACCATAACCGTATTGGGAGATTCACGATGACGTCAAAGATTTTCAAGCATGCCCTGTGGATGATCATGCTCGTGTTCTCGTTGGCTTACGACGGCTTCGTTCCAGTGCTGGCCGCACAGCAGTCCCCCGCATCCGCTACGGACGCGCTGCAAAAAGCGCACGTTCAGGATCGCCTTGCAACGATGACGCCTCCGGAACACAAGGGAACCGTACCCGGCTTCGTGCTGGATCCTGCGTGGCCGCAGCCGCTGCCGCACCATTGGGTGATGGGCGACGTCGGCGGAATCGCCGTTGATAAGCACAACCACATCTGGGTGCTGCATCGCCCGCGTACCCTCGGTAACAACGACACCGGTATCCAGGGCGCCGTGGGTAAGGATGCGAAGGGCAACCCAATCAGCGCGCTCGGATTTCCGCGACCATTTGGGCAGGCGAACAACTGCTGTTTACCTGCACCGTCGGTACTTGTGTTCGACACCGCGGGCAAACTGCTGCAGTCCTGGGGCGGACCGAGCGATCCCGGCTTTCTGGAAACGAAATGCCGCGAGCAGGACGGGTGCTTTTGGCCGGCTCGCGAACACGGCATCTACGTTGATCAGAACGATTTCGTCTATCTCACCGGAAATGGCGAAGCCCGCAACTTCCATGGTCAGTATCCGTGGGCGCCGAACTTCGGAAACGACTCGCAGATCTTAAAATTCAAGGCTGACGGCACTTTTGTCTACCAGATCGGAGCCGCCGGCGCGAAGGGCCCCGACAGCAACGATACCAACGGCGGAGTTAACGGCACTCCACAGCCTTTCTGGCCGGCGGATATGGCGGTGGATCCCAAGACGAACCTTATGTACATTGCCGACGGTTACGGCAACCGGCGCGTCCTTATTGTGGACGCCGCGACCGGGAAGTATGCGGGGCATTTCGGCGCCTACGGGCAGAACCCCGTGGTCGGTGAAAATGGCGGCGGCGAGGGTAATGGCGACGGTACGGGCTCGTGGTCCGCCGATTTCAAAGCCGGGAACATGAAACCGACGTTTTTCCGCAGACCTCTACACTGCGCCAAACTGGCTGACGACGGTCTCTTGTATGTCTGCGATCGCGGCAACAATCGCGTGCAGATCTTCAACGCGTCCGCGGTAGGAAAGCCGTGCTCGAATCCAAATGGCGAGACGGGCAAATGTGGTTTCGTGGGCGAAGTACACGTGGCTCCCCAGAGCGTCGGAGGCACATCCGGTACGGTGAACTTCTCGACCGACAAAGAGCAGAGCTGCATGTACGTGGCCGATCTGGTGAATGACGAAATGTACATCATGAAACGGAAGGACCTTTCAGAACTGGGTCGCTTTGGAGGAGCCGGCCGTCAAGCGGGCGAGTTCCATTGGCCGCACGTGGTGGCTGTTGATAACGATGGAAATATTTATATTGGTGAAGTGGATGGCGCCGGGAGAGCTCAAAAGTTCCTGCGCTATGGCGCAAAGGGCTGTAGCGGGAGCGGTGATCCGGAAGTGGGTCGGTACCTCCCGTAAGGCAAAGCTGATTAGGAGATTTTCCGATAGGACAATGCTACTTGGACTCGGCTTGGAGCGACGGCCCTTTGTATAAGAACTTTTGCACGCGCTTTCCGGTGTTTTCCCCGATGTAGATATTTCCCTTGGTGTCGACGGCGATTACATGCAAGTGAAAAAATTGCCCCGGGTAGTGTCCCAAGCGGCCAATTTGCCCGACCAGCTGGAGTGTCTCGCGATTCAGGATGCGCAGTGTGTCATCACCACCCGTGACGTATAAGAAAGACTGCTTCTTATCAGCTGAAAACGCGAGGCTTCCCGTAGAACCTGAAGGAGTAGCCATCCCCCTCTCAACGAATGCTTCCTTGACGAAGGTGCCGTCTGGCTTGAATACCTGGATCCGGTTGTTGGAACGCTCAGCAACATAGACCATGTCGTCATCTGAAATCAGAACCGCATGGACCAAGTTAAATTGCTGGGGAGGGGGGTCTGTAGTGAGCGACTCGACAGGAAGATCCTGAGAACGGTCGAACGGAGACCGACGAATTCTGGGAGCCGAGTCATCGGGCTTATTTCCGTACGCTCCCCACATGCGTTTAAACTGGCCGGAGTCCGCGTCATAAACAATGACTCGTCTGTTAACGTATCCATCGGCCACAAAAACTTCATTCGTTTTTGGATACACAAAGACCGCAGAAGGTTCATTCAGATTCTGCGTATCGTCGCTTCCGGTGCTTTTGCCGGGCTTGCCGATTTGCAGTAAAAATTTTCCCGCCTTGGTGAATTTTAAAATTTGGTTGTCGTTCTTTCCGGCACCTCCAATCCAGACGTTACCTTTAAAATCGATCGTTATGCCGTGTTCCCTTTCCGGCCAGTCATAACCTTCGCCGGGTCCACCCCACGCTTGGACTAATGTTCCGTCGGAAGTGAACTCCATAATCGGTGGTGCGGACACGCAACAATTTCCTTTAGGAGGAGTTTGTGCGGCGTACGTCTCGTCCTTATCCAGCGTCGAGGGGCGCTGAGCCACCCAGACATGGTCGTTTGTTGGATCGATCGTGATTCCACCGATCGAACCGAAAATCCAGTTGCCTTCCATCTTCGGCCACAAAGGATCCACCTGAAAGGTCGGGACACCGGTCTGTTGTTGTTTCTGTTCGGCATTGGCGGTCGCGAACTGCCAGGAGCCGATTGCGAGAGCGCTCGCCAACACGACATAACCGAGACGATTCCTCATTTGTTTTGTCCCCAGGCAATCTAGGCGATCTTTTGATTCATCGCACCGGTGTTTAATTACCCAATCAAGTCGAAGTCTCGGACCCCAACTCACGCGCCAGGTTAGCCAAGCTAATTCGTTTCCGATAACCGAGCGCTTCGGGTTCAGCGGCATCACGTGGAACTCTTCCG